>Ga0078972_1003672_pt1 | contig 44969 bp, 43 predicted proteins | sample YelNatPaOPGAMG01_FD_67568 | JGI IMG/M metagenome (GOLD analysis project Ga0078972, IMG submission 67568) | Hot spring thermophilic microbial communities from Obsidian Pool, Yellowstone National Park, USA - OP-RAMG-01 (SPADES assembly) (version 2) | ecosystem: Environmental > Aquatic > Thermal...
CAAGATTAGGAGAAATAGCTAAGAAATATCTTCTTGTAAGTGGTTTAGCTTTAAGTTTAACTCTTGGTACAGGTGAAGTTAAGGCGGATACTGCAAAAAAGCCTGAGGTTAAAGTTGCTCAAAATAATCAACAGGATAGATGTGACTATAAAAAAGAGCATGAAGTAATAAAGAATGGAGAAGAGCCGGATTATAGGGGTTGTAATACAGATCAACTAAGGCAAATATACAATGAACTTCCAGAAGTATCATTAAGTGATATGCAAAAATTTGCTAAAGAAACAGAAGAAAAATACCAAATACGAGGCATACCACTATTTTCTTGGTTTGATTGTGATGAAGGATTTTTTACAGGAGCAGTTTATAAATGGGAAAGCGGTGATATGTTACATGCACTTGCAGGAATATGTAAAACAGAAGAATGTAGGAAAAAAATGAAAAAAAATAAATTTTTTCAGATAGATGCAACTACTACAGTTCCAGGTGGTTTAACAAACCTAGAGAAAAGCTTAGAGCCATTATATAAATTAGTAACAGGAAAAGAAATAACTTATATCAGGATAGTTATTGATTATGGAAAAGACGAAACAGGAGACTATGTGAGCGCATCTGCAGTACCTGTTGATAAAATACAAGGAGAATTAAAAAAAGGGATGCCGATATTTAGTTTTACTTACTATATTGATCTAAGAAAAACATATCACACCATATTCGTTTTGAAATAACTATTTTAAATATATCCATACATTTTATTTTTTATGTCAGGAAAAAACATTCAAAAAAGTGAAGAATTTAATCAAAATACAGAAGAAGAAAAAGGACTAGCTATAAAATCTGTAGATGAGATTATTACAACTCAAAAGGCTAGCAAGGTTATAAAACCGCAGTTAAGTAGAGAAGCACAAAATGTCTTAGACAAAAAAGATAATGAAACCAACACAACTGGATGGCAAAAGCTCGTATTCTTCTCAGTAAATAAAGATGAAATTGGGTTTTTTGAATTTGTTAGACGCCAAAATCTTAGTCCTAAAATAACAGATGAATTACTTAATATATACAGACACACATCGGAAAAATTAAGGAAAGTTTATGAAATATATAAATTGGCTAGCAACGCTGGTATAGCTATTAATAACAAAGAAAAAACACAAGCGGAGCAATACTTTGATGGTTCGTTAAAGTTGCTTAAGGAACTTGGAGAAAATTGGAAAATTAGTGAAAAAGAAGTATTGGAATATGCTAGTGAAATGGGGGCAGACAATGCAGGAATAAGTAAAAAAGAATGGAGAAAGAGATATGGAAGAGAATTTTTAGATAGTGCTTTAAAGGCTGGTTTTGACGCAGCACTTATATATAATTTATCCATACAATGGAGTATCGTACCGCCATTAGGTACAATAACACCGATGAATAATCTAGATAATCTTCAATACCAGATCAATCGAATGATGATAGATCTGAACGCACTAAATGAAGAAATAGAAGGAGGTAAAAAGCAAAAAGAAAAAGAAATAAAAGAAGCAAGAAAAGCGCTAGAGGACAGTGAATTGGCTGAGGAGATAAAGAACAAAGTAAAAAAAGAAATCCTAAAAGAAAAAGATGATATTGATGAAAGGATAATAAAAGAAATAAGAAACGAACAAGAGCGAGCAATTGAGAATGGAGCTAGAATAATAGCAACCTTATGCGATCAAATAGTAAATAACGGAAAGGAGCTTACACCAACCGCAACGATTAATGCTATAACAACATCGCCGAAACTGACGAATGATTTTATTAATCTGTGCACAACGCCAATTCTTAAAACAAAAGTAGCATAATAATTAAATGCAACTCTTTCTCCAGAAACAAAGGCTAAACTACTAAGAGCGATAAGAACTGGTTTGGTTGGTTATGCTTAGATAAAGCAATATCAGAACTGCAAATATTAGAGGTAAAGGACAGCAGAGATTGTTTTTTGGATTTAAAGGCGAATTGCAGTCTGGATCTCCGGTTTTACAATCAGGATCGCATTTACCATCGCTTTTTAGATCGCATAAATTATCTTTTGAACCTGACGGGCACTCATCAGGAGCGGTAATCGAATTCTCCCCTTTTTCAGGTTCGCAAATGTTGTTTTCTTTTCGCAACACGTTCGTAACTAGAGTGTTAGAATAAAACTTCTTGTCCATCTGATTGAATGTTACTACAGTAGGAGAGAAGATATAATCTCCAACTTTCAAAGGTCTTATCTTATAACTTACAGTTTGCTGTGATAGAGGATCCAAAGTCAAATACCAATAGAAATACGGCGATCTCGCAGCGATAAGATCAGCATCTGCTGCAGGATAAACTAACTCTGGCTCTATGGCATCAGCCTCTCCAATCTTTTCTCTTACGCTGACAGCAACCGGCAGTTTTGCCTTGTTTTTAACTGTTATATTAACTTCCATGACATCTCCGAGAGTTATTAATTGCGGGGCGGTTTTTTCTACTTCGATATCAACCGTAGTATTAGGATAATAGTCAAGGCATTCGCCGTTATCACAACCGAGCGGGCAACTGTGAGAATAAACATAAGTAAGAGTGCAGTTTTCAGTTATATATTCCGAGAGTACATCATTACCTTTGCAGATGTTTTTGCCGCTATATGTGAAACCAGGCGTACATCTTTTTTCAGGCGGGGACTTGCATACTCCATCGCTACATCCATATTGGCAATACTCTACTTCTTTCTTTTCATGAGTGCAATCTTCTCTTGTTATTTCCTGTACGACTTTTGAACCTTCACATTTGAAGACATTCTGAGGTTCGCAAGTCGGCAATAATTCACGACCTTCAGGGCTTTGTTTGCTTGGTTTCTTGCATTTTCCATTTTCGCAACCATACGGACAGCTCTCAAGATATCTTGTCTTTATCGTGCAATCAGATTCTTGATAATCTATTGCAACCATAGTGCCAAGATAAACGCATCTTGGCTCTCCAACAGGTCCTGGCTTACAACTTGGTTTTAAACACTCGCCATTTGAACAGCCGTATTCGCAATAGTCAACTGTTCTCCAAGCAACAGAACAATCTTGGTATCTGTATTTTCTTTCTACGTAATCTCCAGAGCAACGGAATTCATCCAAATATTGACTAGAACAAGGAGGTTTCTTGCATACACCAGCAGCGCACCCATAGTCGCATTTTTTAATATCCTTCCATTCATATTCGCAATTTGCGTTTTGATGAAGTTGCTGTACTGTACTGCCATTGCACCTGTAATAGAGAAAATCAGTTTCCTCGCAACCAGTACAACCATAGATGTCTGCCTTTTGCGGACAGAGCGATTGACCAGCATCGTTATAACAATTGTTAGCGCCAAACTCGCAATAAGGCCACCAAGAACCAGGAAGATTTCCAGGACTATAAACCATTGGATTATTTCCAACAGTATCTATTATGGTATACTTTTCATCTCCAGGGAACCTTACCAAGTTGTACGCATGCCCACCATTCGCTGTGATACTTGCAACTGTATAAACATCTTCTTTTTTGAAGCCAGAGAGTCTTAGCAGTGTAGTAGTTGCCACTGAGTAATCAACACATGTGCCTGTGGACAATATGTTGAGATTCACATGGGCTGGAAGATCTGAAAAGTAGCACAAGTTTTTTTCAACTTCATTGTCAGAAACCCAACTTTTCGGATAGCTCGCTGTGGGCCTTCTGCACGAAAGAGATTTTGTAATATTATGTACATTATCAAAACAGGATGTTTGATAAGAACCTCTTTCGAAATAATCAAAGCAATTGAGTTCATTGTAGTAATATTCCTGCATATAACGCGCAGCAGGCCCATTTCCGTAAATCTCGTAAAGGGCAACGCATTTCTTCAAAGTATCGTCAGAAATCGTCTTATCAAATCCAGAATATCTATATGCGACATTACATAGAGAATGGCATTTGCCTGAACAATCGTTTAGACAGCAATTAAGCGCTTCCTCGGTAAGATTCATTATATCTGGTCTTGTAATCTCGAATAAATCACATGCAAAGTTTTCTTCATTAAGAAAAATCTTGCTTCCTTCATGGGCAGGCCATCCATTTTTACAAGAAGTATCGTTAGGTATGCCTATTGGTTTGCATAAAACAACGCCTTGTTTCTCTACAGTACCATAAGGACAATCTGTTCTCGTCTGCGGTGGTTTTTCAGGTTTTTCTTCTGGTTTTTCAGGTTGTTTTTCTCCAGCAGGTAGTTCTCCTTGATTTTTTTTCTGCTCTGGGCATTTATAAGTACATTGAAAAACGTGCTGATCATCTTCAACTTTATCACACATATTATTGCTTTCTCTTTGCAATGACGCGTTCGTTAAGTTAATATCTGATCTGTTGTTATAACACATGGCATTATCTAATAAAGTAAAGTCTGTGGAAAGGAGAATAGAAAAACCATTCCTCGAATTACTATTTGCTGTATTGTTAATTAGAGTAAAGTTGACAGAATGGTCAATATAAAAACCATCCCATGAATTATTGATTGCTGTATTATTAATTATGGTAAAGTTGAAAGAGGAAATACAAAAACCATGACGATTATTGATTGCCGTATTGTTAATTATGGTAAAGTTGGTAGAAGGAGGAATAGGAAAACCAAAGCTGTCTAAAGAAGGAATATAAAAACCACAACTACTATTGATTGCTGTATTGTTAATTAGGACAGAGTTGGTGGTGGAATAGGAAATATAAAAACCACCTATCGAATTATTGATGGCTGTATTGTTAATTAGGGTAGAGTTGGTGGAAAAGGTAATTAAAAAACCATCTATCGAATTATTGATGGCTGTATTGTTAATTAGGGTAGAGTTGGTGGAAAAGGTAATATGAAAACCTTCACCATTATAAACACCATCACCATTATTATCTGCTATATTGTTAATTAGGGTAGAGTTGGTGGAAAAGGTAATAAAAAAACCCTCTATCGAATTATTGATGGCTGCATTGTTAATTAGAGTAAAGTAGTTGGAAGAGTAAATACCAAAACCACCCTGATAATGCTCAACTTTGCAATTAGCAATTATAACATTAGTTGTATTCTTTGTAGAAATTCCGTCACTCCATTTAATATCAGATGAAGGCCCTTTAATTGTATGATCTTGGCAGTCTAAGAAAACATCGCTAGAATTGATAAGGATGCATGCATGGGTTGCCTTTATTTGCTCTTTGTAGTCATCACCGTTTATGTCAGAAGTTAGGAGATAGGTGCCTGGAGAATTTATTACTGTACAGCCAGAAATGTAAGAAATCTCTGAAAAAGAAAGGGTGGAGAGATACAAAAACACTGCGATTAAGATTAAGAAACGGATATTCATACAAAAACCCCGCTTTGTTTTGTGTAAATCTATAGAACAAAAAAAATAAATATGCTACTTTTAGGTAGATTTTGGTAAAATCACATAAGCCATTTCCAAAGTTTTACGAATCTTATATCAATACCATTAAAATTTTCTGTTCCTTCTTTATTCATTGTTATTACAATAGGCTCTGCACCTTCAAACTTCTCAGCAGCCTTTCTCAAAGCGTGTAATTCTCGCTTAATATTCTTATCATCCATATCATAAGCAACCTGTATCAACTTAGTAATTCTATTTTTTCCCTTACGAGAAAATCTACTTCATAACCTTCTGGCGTAGAATGATAAAATACGTTATTGCGGCCATATCTTCTGAAAAGTTCTATTGCCACTATGTTCTCCATTGCTCTAGCTCTTTTCTCCCCTCTACCGGCATAAAATATCGTGTGAAAACCAATATCTGAAAGATAGGATTTTTTCATGCTTCTAATCGGTTCATAAGTTTTTGGCGAGTATTTTTGTATTTGATTAATAAAATAGACTTCATTAAAATAAGAAGAAAAATTCTCTGCTGTAGTAGGACTTATACCTATATTCTTTCCAATTTTTCTGAGCGAGAGAAGCGTGGCTGGATTCTCTGCCAAAACCCTTGCGAACATCTCGAGTTTCTGCCCTTCCCGTACGTTGTATCTCTCTTTAACATCTTTTATTACTACAGTAGAGAAATAAGAAAGCAAAAGATCGCTTGCCCTGTCTCTATTAAGTACAACCTCTGGAAATGAGCCGAATTCCATAAATGAATCCAAATAAGCAAAGGCTTTTTCCTCGCTTAATAGAGAAGTGTCTATTCCAAGAAACCGAAGATAATCAGAAAACGAAAGCGGAAAAAGTTCTAAAGAAAGATACCTGCCTGCTAAATGAGAGGATATATCTTCTCTTAATATTGACGAAGAAGAACCGGTTACTATCACTGGCAAATTGAAATAATCCAAGAGATTTCTCACTAATATTTGGAAGTTGTTTATTTCCTGTACTTCATCGATAAAAATAATCTTTGGCTTTTTCTGCTCACATACATTAATAGTACCTTCGAAAATCTCTTGCGGTGAAGAAGTTTTTATTATAGGGTCCTCGCAGTTTATAAAAATACCATCTTTAGATAGCATTTTCCCAAGATAACTCTTTCCAGATCTTCTTATTCCTGTTATGAAAAGCGCCTTTCCTGGAATTAAGAATTTCTGTGCTATAGAAGTTTCCTGTCGTTCTATCGCATTAAATTCACTGAGCTTAGCAGTCCATCTTTTAAGTGCATCTACGAGTTTTTCATTCATAATGTAGTTATTAAAATACAAATTTATGATATTTTGCTTTCTGCTATTAGTACAAAATTGAAAAATCACTTTAAAACTGATTTTATCTTTTTTGCTATGCCATCAGCGTCTAATTCGTATTTCCTGAAAAGTTCCTTCATGCTGCCAGACTCGCCGAAGGTATCATAAACGCCGTGTATATACATCTTTGTCGGATAATTCTGGGAAAGCAACTCTGCGACAGCAGAACCCATCCCGCCATAAACCTGGTGTTCTTCAACAGTAAAAACAAAACCTGTTTTTTTCGCATATTTTATTATCGTATCGCGATCGAGCGGTTTTATAGAAGCGATATCGATTACAGCAGCGGATATTCCTTCTGCCTTCAACTTCTCTGCTGCCAAAAGCGACTCGTAAACCATTAAGCCGTGGGCCATTATCGCAACATCGTCCCCATCGCGATAGACATTTGCCTTTCCTATCTCGAAAGGAGTTTCTTCAGTAGTAAAAACAGCTGATTTTTCCCTTGCGGTTCTTATGTAAACCGGTCCTTTGTGCGCAATTGCGGCATAAGTCGCCTTTTTCGCTTGAAGATAGTCGCAAGGAGAGAGAACAACCATATTCGGGAGAGAACGAACGAGCGCAATATCTTCCAATGCCTGGTGGGAAGCGCCATCAGGTCCGACATTCAATCCGCTATGCGATGCGTGTATCTTTACATCGACGTTATTGTAGCATATGGAAACGCGAATCTGGTCCCAATTCCTGCCTGGAGAGAAAACAGCATAAGCAGATATCACTGCTGTCTTTCCGGTTGCAGCTATGCCTGCCGCTGTGCCTGCCAAGTTCTGCTCTGCGACACCAACCTCGACAAATCTTTTCGGAAACTTCTCTGCAAAATGATGCATTCTCGTCGATTCGGTCACATCAGCGCACAGAACCCAGAGGTCCTTGTTTTTCTCCCCTAACTCTGCCAATGCAATACCAACGCCTTCTCTAGTAGGCTTAAAATCGCTCGGCTTCGTGATATCGCTTATGATCATCTAATCCTCCTCCATTATTAACTTTCTCTCGCGTTCGAGTTCTGCGAGCGCGTTCTCAGCCTGTTCTTTTCCAGGAGATTTTCCATGCCACTCACTGAGGAATTCCATAAACGAGATCGGCTTGCCTGGCACTGTGTGGGCGATTATCACTGTCGGTCTTTCAAAAACAGCCTTGCTTTCCTCGCAAGCGTCTATTATCTTTTTTATGTTATGCCCGTCTATGTCTATGACATTCCAACCGAATGCCCTGAACTTTTCTGCGAGCGGCTCAAGAGGCATTACCTCCTCGGTATAACCATCTATCTGGATGTTATTTCTATCTACTATAACTGTAAGATTCCCCAACCTGTGCTTGTTCGCGAGCATAATCGCTTCCCAAGTCTGGCCTTCTTGCAACTCGCCATCTGAGATAAGACAGTAAACCCTCCATTTCTTTTTCTCGGTTTTCGCGACTATTGCCATACCAACTGCTTGCGACAAGCCTTGGCCAAGAGGGCCAGAAGAATTCTCTATTCCGGGCAGAGTTCCCCTGTGCGGATGACCTTGCAATCTGCTGCCAAGTTTTCTCAAAGTGCTGAGTTCTTCTTTCGGAAAATAGCCGGCGTTTGCCAATGTTGCGTATATAACTGGCGCGATATGGCCATTAGAAACAATAAAACGATCTCTTCCTTCCCAATTCGGGTTCTCAGGATCGTGATAAAGGATATTGAAATAGAGCGCTGCGAATATGTCTGCAAGACTCAACGATGCGGCAGTATGCCCAGAGCCAGCCTCTAACAACATCTTTACTACATCCTGCCTTATGGTATTCGCGATAAGCTTCAACTTTTTTATACTAGTTATTTTTTTGAATAGAGCCATAACACCCGCCCGCTGAATCAGTTTATTACTAATACATAGCATTACTAATACACTACTAATACATAACTAATAAATTAAAAATATATTGTTCGCCCGACGATGTATTATCTCGAAATAAGTTCCTCTCGATAAAAAAAGAATGGTGCGCTTTACTTGGCAAGCGATGAAGCCAGTTATGTAATTGGGGCGGTATTAGTAATAGATGGCGGTGGACGTGCCATTTATAAAGCACGATTATATTAATATTATTATATATACGGAATATTGGAATTGGAGGTGGTAGGATGGTATTGTTGGAGCCATTTGACGAATTTAAGAGAATGAGAAGATTGATAAGGGCACTTTCTGAACCGTTTGAACTTGAAGAGATGTGGCCTGAGAGAAGATTAAGACCTGCACTTTTTGACATTGAAGATAAAGGAGACAAATTGGAGATAACTGCAGAGATTCCAGGTGTAGACAAAAAAGACATAAAGGTAAATCTGACAAATGATACATTATCGATAAAGGCAGAGAAAAAAGAAGAGAAGGAAGAGAAAAAGAAGAATTATTATTACAAGGAGAGAAGTTATGGTGGTTTTTATAGGAGCATAACACTTCCAGCAGAGGTTGACCCAAAAACAGCAAAGGCAACCTACAAGGATGGCGTTCTGCAGATAACAATCGACAAGATAGAGAAGAAAGAAAAAGGAGCGACAGAAGTCAAGATCGATTAATAGAATCTTTTAATTTTTTTATTGCTGAGCCGACATCGCTCGAGCCAAAGATCGCGCTTGCGGCAACGAGTTTGTTTGCACCAGCGCGAACTGCAGAAAGAGCAGTTTTCTCGTCTATCCCGCCATCGACCTCAACATTCGCATCTGGCCTTAACTCCCGTATCTTTCTTATTTTTTCCTCGCATTCTTTTATATAGCGCTGGCCAGAAAAGCCAGGATTTACTGTCATAACTAAAAACTCGTCTGTTTCATTTATATAAGGAAGAAGCGCATCAAAAGGAGTTGGCGGATTTATCGTTATGCCAACGTTCGGCGCTATCGCCTTTATCTTTTTCCAACGTTTCTTGTCCAATATCTCAACATTGACAAGATGAAGCGCGTCCTTGAAATTCCCCATCCACTGCTCTGGCTCCTCGTACATCCAATGAAACTCATAATTAAAATAACGATCGAGTTCTGGAAGTTCGTCTGGTCTCAGTGTTGTGTTTGGAACGAATTTTCCGTCCATCATGTCGAGTTGAACAGTCTTGAGATAAGGCTTGACAAGAGAAAACTTGTTCAGCATATCTTCTCTTGTTTTTGAAAGTATCGCCGCGATTATCTCAACCATGAAAAAGTCTGCGGCCAATTCCTTATAAATCTTTTGATAGGTTTTTAGTTTGAGCGTGGTAGGATTATGGCAGAGGATGAATTTTTTAGACAACAAGAGGCTGAGATAACAGAGCATTACGTATATTCTTCTTTGGCGAAAAAGGCGAGTGGTGAAGAGAAAAAAATTCTCGAGAGGATAGCGATCGACGAACTAAAGCATTACAACATATTGAAGAAGATCACGAAAAGAGAAGCAAAACCAAATTGGTTGAACGTATATGCATACAGCATACTCGCTTCTATTTTTGGCCTGACATTTACTTTAAAACTCATGGAAGGCAAGGAATCAACCGCGCAAGAGACATATAATGCACTTATGAAAAAGGCTCCTGAGATCGCTGAGATATTCAGAGATGAAGAAAAACACGAGAAAGCGATAATCGACATGATACCTGAAGAGCGCTTGGAATACATAAGTTCGATAGTGTTAGGGCTGAACGACGCGCTAGTTGAATTGAGCGGTTCGCTTGTAGGTTTCACGCTCGCGTTCAGAAATGGAAAGATAATCGCTATGGCAGGTCTCATATTAGGAATTGCAGCAGCGCTTTCCATGGCCGCCTCAAGTTATCTTGCCGCTTCAGAAGATAATAAGAAAAAACCGATAAAATCAGCAGCATACACTGGCGCAGCATACATCATCACAGTGCTAGCGCTTGTCCTTCCATATTTTGTCTTTGAAGATGTTTTTGTAGCGCTCGCATTAACTATCTTCACAATGGTCATCATAATAGCGCTTTACACGTTTTATGCGACAACGGTAAAAGGCGAAAGATTCCTGCCGAGATTCGTAAAAATGCTCGCAATCTCACTAACTGTTGCATTGATAAGTTTGATCTTAGGGCAAGTGATAAACGAACTAGGCGGGTCAAGCGTACAGTAAGCCAGTAGCCAAAAAAGGGCGAACGAGGCAAACAAATTAAATAGTTAGTAGTAAAAAAATAACGATGATCGAAATAAAACTTTTCGGAAAGCGATGGAAGAATCCAACTGTATTGGCTTCTGGCGTGCTGAGCACTACTCTGAAAAGTCTTGAGAGAGTGGCAGAAGAAGGCGCTGGGGCTGTAACGACAAAATCATTGACGATCGAGGAAAGGAAGGGCCACCAAGGGCCGAACATTGTCGAGGTAGAATGTGGATTATTAAACGCGATGGGCTATCCAAATCCAGGCATAGATGAAGGGATAAAGGAATTTTCAAATTGGAAAAGAGAGGAACCGTTGATAATAAGCATTGCTGGAAAGGACAAGGAAGAGTTTGCAAGATTAGCAGAAAAAATAGAAGAGAGCGGATTCAGACCAACAGCAATAGAGGCTGCCATCTCCTGTCCGCATACGCCGGGTTATGGATTGATGGCAGACCAAAGCGGACCGGATTCTGTTTCGAAAATAACGAGAGCGATAAAAGAAAAAACAAAAATCCCGCTAATAATAAAACTCTCGCCATCAGCGCCAGGAGAAGTTGCGGCTGCAAAGGCTGCAGAAGAAGCCGGCGCGGATGCGATAAATATGGGCAACACGATAGGCCCTGGAATGAAAATAGACATCGAAAGAAAAAAGCCGATATTGGGTTTTGGCAGAGGCGGTTTGAGCGGTCCTGCTATAAAACCGATAACGATGCGTTGCGTTTACGACATATACGACGCAGTAGATATACCGATAATAGCAACAGGTGGTGTAGTAACCGGAGAGGATGCGATAGAATACGTAATGGCAGGAGCGAGCGCGATCGGAATAGGCACTGGCGCGTACTACAGAACTCCAAAGGTCTTCAAGAAGGTCGCGAGCGAGATGTCAGAGTGGCTTATGGAACACGGATACAAGAATGTCGAAGAGATAAGAGGTGCGGCGCATGAATGAGATGATAACTGCAAGGATAAAGAGCGTGAAAAGAGAGAACGAGAACATAACAACTTATGAAATCGAAAAAAACCTGAAGGCAAAACCAGGACAATTTATTATGGTTTGGCTTCCGGGAATTGGCGAGCGACCGATGGGAATAGCAGACAACGAACCACTTACGATGACTGTCGCTCATGTCGGAGAATTCACAAACAAGATGAGGGAGCTTAAAACCGGCGATTATATTTCGTTTCGCGGTCCTTTGGGAAAAGGGTTCACATTGCCGAAGAGAAACGAGAGAGTGTTGCTTATCGGTGGAGGTACAGGAATCGCACCATTGCACTTTTTGGCAAAGGAAGCAAAGAGAAACGAGGCGCGAGTGAAGATAATATTCGGCGCGAGAACAAAATCGCTCTTGTTCTATCAAGAAAGGCTTGAAAAAGTTGCAGATGAACTCGTAATAACAACAGATGACGGAAGCTTTGGAATAAAAGGAAACGTGCTGGCAGCGATAGGCGACATAAAAAACATCGACAGGATATACACTTGCGGGCCTGAAAGGATGATGGCGGCTGTCGTAAAGATGGCAGTTGAAAACAGCATAAGGTGCGAGGCGAGTTTGGAGAGATATATGAAATGCGGGATCGGTGTTTGCGGATCATGCATGATCGGAAAATATCGCGTGTGCGCAGACGGACCGGTATTTGATGGGAAGTTATTGGCAGAAGAGGAAGAGTTCGGAAAAGAAAAGCGAGACGCGAGTGGCAAAAGAATCCCACTCTAATCAATACATCTTCTTGTCTTTTTTGTTTGCCCATTCTTTGAACAATTCTAAGCATTCTGCCTTATCCAGTTCGATCATTTGTACTTCGATCTGCGCTTCTCTTGCATTGCAGAGTTCTTCTCTGATTTTTTTGTCGTCAAAGCCGATCGAGGCGGCATCCTCAACAGAGCAGCCATAATAAATCGTCTTTATCTTTGCCCATCGAATTGCTGCAAAACACATCGGACAAGGCTCTGAAGTGGAATAGATTGTACAGTCAGAAAGATCAAAACGCCCGAGCTTCCTGGATGCTTTTCTTATGGCAATGACTTCTGCGTGAGCGGTCGGATCGTTTGTCGCCAAAACCATATTGTGGCCTCGCGCGATTATCTTCCCATCTTTCACGATCACAGCGCCGAAAGGCCCGCCCTCGTTTTTTCGCATTCCTTTTGACGCTTCCTCAAAAGCGGCTTTCATAAATTTGTCCATAAACGAATAGTGTTGAGAGAATTTAAAAATTAATAAGCAGATTACCATTCATGATAGTAAAAGACCCGCTTGTCGATGTCGATAAGGACGGCACTATTCATTGTAAGGTATGCGCTCGAAGATGCACGATACCGAAAGGTGGAACGGGATTTTGCGGCATAAGAAAAAACATAGATGGTAAGCTCGATCTAATAGTGTACGGAAGGCCTGCTGCATTGGGAATAGACCCGATAGAAAAAAAACCGCAGTTTCATTTTTTACCAGGCACCACAGCCTACTCACTTGGGACATATGGATGTACATTCATGTGTAAGTTTTGTTGCAATTGGCAACTTGCACAAGCAATAAGAGAAAGGCTTCCTCTAGACGCATGGATGGATCTCCCGCCTGAAAAAGCAGTTATGAATGCGAAACTAAATGGATGCGCATCAATGGCGTATACGTACAATGAACCAGCGATATGGTACGAATACCATCGAGATATGGGTAAGCTCGCAATACGCAATGAATTATTTAATGTATTAGTAACAGATGGATACGGAACTCAGGAATTTTGGGAAAAAGCCTCTGAGTACATTCATGCAACGAGCATAGACCTCAAAGGATTTACAGAAAGAGTTTATAATCAACTAACCACTGCAAAGCTCGAGCCTGTTCTCGATTCTATTAAAAATGCGAAGAAACTAAAAGGAAGGAAAAAGGTTTGGGTTGAGATAACAAGTTTGGTGATACCGGGATGGAGCGACAGCGAGGAAGAAATCAAACAGGAAGCTGAATGGCTTAAAGATATAGACCCAGAAATGCCTCTTCATCTAATTGGTTTTTACCCAAGTTATAAGATGATGGAAACTCCGCCAACAACCGCAGAAAAACTCCTTTCTCTTAGAGAGATAGCAATCGATGTTGGTTTAAAATACGTTTATGTTGGAAATGTCCAAACAGAAGGAGGGGAAAATACGTATTGCCCAAATTGCGGGGCGCTTTTGATTCGCCGTGCTTGGTTCTACTCAAAAATAGAAGATGCTTTCGATATAGAGAAATCAAAATGCAAAAATTGCGGCCAAAAAATAGCCGGAGTATGGACAAAAGAACAAGCAAAGAAGCTAAAGGAAATATAAGTGTCAGCAGCAACGCGCGTTCCCGTGCAAAGCACAGTACTTGCAACGTCGTGAAGGGGCTTAACTTCCGTGTTCGAGATGGGAACGGGTGTTTCCCCCTTCCTATGGCCGCTGACATCCTTTATAATGAGGCCAAAGATTTTTAATTCTTATGTGACTACCAGGTCAAGCCTGTTTTCCTTTTCTGCCTGCTTCACTTCCATCGCGATCCTTCTTCCAAAGCTTACGCTCTTCCTGAAAAGATAGGAAGAGTATGGCGTAAAACGGGTACCGGGCGAGCCAGGCATTCTGAGAGAAACGTCAAAGCAGACAAATTTTTCACCGTTGTTTTCCTCAAACGCGCCCTGAAGCGCAAACGGACCGATCAAGCCATTTTTATAGTTTTTTTGGACAGCCTCGACGAATTTCTCACCTATCTCGAATGCCTGTTCGAGCAGAGATTCCCTAAGCGTGCAGGCAACATGGCCAACCTCTATCGTAGTTGGATCAGCGTATTTTAAAACTTCGAGTTGCTGGTCAGCAGGAATGCGCAAAAAACCGTCAAGGTTCGTCTGTCTTCGCATATCAACGCCTAAAAGCTCGAGTTCCTCGTTCAATGGAGAATAAAAGAAATTCAGATTGAAATACGCGCCGATGATGTATTCTTCTATCTTCGCTTTCTTCAGAGCTTCCTGAGTTATCTTTCCTTCTGCGAGCATCTCTCTGCTTTTTTCCAAATACTCGTCATAATTCGAAGCAAGGAAAAATGCGCGCTCGTAAGTTCTCTTCGCCTCGCTCACCTTGACGATGCACAAGCGATCGATCTTCTGTGGCGATTTTATCTCTTGCGGATAGCGGATTCCTGCCTTCTCCATCAGGTAGTATTGATTTTTTTCAGCATCTCTCTCTTCAGCGCGCAACAGGTATTTGTTTCCGAAAACCGGCACCTTGAAATCTTTCTCTATCGCGTCATAGCCCACATAAACCGCAAATGAACGATTTGGAACGAACACTGCGTTTTGATCGAGCAATTTTTTTTGGTTTTCTTTTGCGACCATGTCCTTGAACTTGTCAACGAGGATGATTTCATCTATAACGCCGACCTCGTTTCCGTCCGCCCTCTTTCGCGTCTTGTAATACCGAGCGTATGTTTTTTCTCGACCTTTTTGACAGACAACTATTGATTTATAACCTTCTTCTTTTGCTCCCTCGCTAACATCTAACGCCGAATGGCTGCCCAATGTTGCTATGCTGACCATTTTATCCCTCTTATCAATTTTATAATATTCCCTCTTCCTTTTTTTATCCTTTTTACATAACCTCTTGATTCGAGATCATCGATCAAAAGGCTCATCTTTGCCTCTGAAAAACCGAGTTCTTTTCTCAGATCGCGCTGAAGCGCTCTTCCCTCGCTTGCTTCCAAAAGCGAAAGCAGTTTTCGTTCTTCATCGTCTAGTTCTTCCAGCTCTTCTTTAATCTCTTCTTTTCTGATTTCTTCTTTTGCTTGCGGCCTTGAAACCGAAGGAGCGCTTTTCTTGTTTATCAGATAGAACACTAGAGCCCCAATCACCAAAAGAAGAACCAAATACGGCAGAAATCCCATTATCGAAAATTCCGTGCTTTCTTTGACATTTTGATGGTCGATCTCTGGCGGTTCTATTGAAGAATAGAATATGTCGAATTCGTCTGGTTCAAACAAGACAATGTCAAAATGAATGCTCTTATCCTGGTCGGTTATATTTATTTTGTCATAAGAACGATAGACCAAGGTAGAATTTTCATAGTAAAAACCAGCAATGGTGTACGAGCCGGGCGGCAGATCGATCGAGTAATTGCCATCCCGAACTATTATTTGAGTTGAAACCGATCCGCTTATTTTAAGCACAACTGGCGAAACTGTCTCGAAATCGTTCGAGTTGTATATCTCTCCGTAAATAGTCGCACCGCTCACAAGCGCAATGGCAAACAGAACAAAGACAAAAAATCGCATAATTAAACAGAGACTTTTAAGTTTAAAAACCTTAAAGCTTTCGAAAGCTTTACGAAAGAAAATATTTAAATAATGGAAAAAAAGATTGTTCGGTGATTTTATGAAAAGGTTGTTGATTTTGCTTATGGTTTTGGTCGGCGCCGTAATGGCAACGGCAGTACAGCCAACTGCAGTGGCAGTACAACCAACTGTAGTGGCACTAACGCAGGAAATCCTGATGCACAAATATCAGATGGTCGAATGCAAGGCGAACGCGCTGATTGATATGGCGAACAAATTAAATGGATACAACGTCAGCGTTGAGAACCAAAGCGACAGCATCGCTGCACTGAATCAAAATCTTGCAAGATTGAGAACACAAGCTGAACAGGGCAATGTTAGCGGTTTTAATATTGCAAACAGGGAGGTTTACCAAAATATGAGACAACTTGCACCCGGCCTGAGAAACGGAAAAATGCAGATGCAAAAGGGCAAGGGAGCAGGAAAGGCAAGCGAGTTCAACAGGATGTATACTGATATAAGACAGCAAGAAGCACAATGCTTGGCTGATGCTGCAAAATCGCTTGCAAAAAAAGAATTGCAAGAATGGAAGGAATGGCAACAACAAAAGAGAGATAGGTTAAGGATATTGCAGCAGAGAAATATAACTGGAATAAGTAAAGAGGCGATAAAAAAATTAGAGGAGATTTTAAGTAAGCACGAAAACATAAGCGCGAGATATGGCGCGCTATTGGACAACAGCACCATCGAACAACTGAGAGCGATGAGAATACAGATGATCCAAGAAAAAAATCTCGTAAGAGCAAGATATGAAATAGAGTATATGAAAACATTGCTAAATGCCATAAATAAAACGGCAAGCGAAAAAGGTTATGAAAACAGCGTACAGAACATAAGCAATCTTTTAGAAAGTGCAAACCAAAAGATCAGCGGTGGCTATGATGAGGAAAACTTCAAAAACGCTTGGGAAGAATTAAAACAGGCCTCGGAACAAATGCGTGAGCTTGTCAGGCAGATGAGAACAGCTTGAAGGTGGTTAAATGAAAAAACTTTTTGCATTTCTTGTTCTTTTGGGTTTTCTTGTTTTTGCGTTTGGATGCATAGGACAGGACACGCAACAGGGCAGCGGTGCTGCGGCGAATGGCGAGATAAGCAAACAAAACAACGAAGTTGCAAATAACCAACCGGTTAACCAACCGAGTGCTGGCGAGAAGACAGAAAAAACTGCACCGGTGGTAAGCGAAGATGACATACCGCAGATCGATGACATACCGAGTGATATTGACGAAAATTTCAACGGAACTGACGAAATTTAGAGCCATTATCGTTTTTTATATTAACGATATATTTATAAATAATCGTTTTTATTAAAATTGATATGGAAACAGAATATCTTCCACTGCTCGCGAAGCAGAATGTGTGGTGGGAAGGAAGGATAGAAAACGATGTTCATCTTACTCAATGGAGGGAGCATGAAAAAAGATGGATTCCTATAAATCTTGAGGAACTTCCACTCAAACCGTTTTCACTTAATATCATCATAGGACCAAGGCAGGCAGGCAAAACAACATTAATGAAATTTGCAGTGGAAAAATTGCTTAAGAAGGGAGTACCTCCAAAATCAATCTTTTACGTAAGATGTGATGAGATTCTTGATGCAAAAGAACTGAGAAAAATAATAGAGACTTTTCTGAATTACTCCCGTTCAGAAGAAGTATACCTATTCCTAGATGAGATAACGGATATTGTAGGATGGGAGAAGGTAATCAAAGGATTTATAGATGATGGTGACTTCAAAAAAGCTGTTGTCACACTAAGTGGTTCAAATTCCTTTCAGCTTCAGAAAGGAAGCGAACTCTTTCCCGGGAGAAGAGGTTTTGGGAAAGATATCTTTGTCTTTCCTCTAAGCTTCCGCGAATATCTTGAAGTAGTCGACCCGGAACTAGTCAAAAGAATACCAGCGCTCAAGGAACTGGGTAATACCCATTTAGAGGTTAAAGAGCACTTAACCCTTCTTAAACAACTTCAAAAACACTTGCGTGATTATCTCATATGCGGCGGTTTCCCACTCGCAGTGCTTTCCTATCTAAAAAGTGGCACTGTCTCAGAAACTGCAAAGGAGACATACAAAAGTTGGATCATCGGTGACATCTTGAAAAATGGAAAAAGTGATATGCTCGGAAGGGAGATACTCAAGGTTATACTATCAAAAGCTCCATCCCCTGTAAGCTGGGAAGGCATTGCACAGGAAACGTCTATAAAGTCCCCACCAACTATAGCATCTTACATAGAACTCTTTGAACGCCTTTTTGTGGTCCTTCCCCTATATGCATCAAACCCAAACAGCGGAACTAGGGAATTTGCAAAGAATAAAAAACTCCATCTTCAGGATCCATTTATATGGCATCTTTGCGAAGAGTGGTGTATGCAACCTATAGAGCACAAAACAGAAATTATTGTTGAAGCAGTTCTCGCATCTCATCTTGCAAGATTTTTAATAAGAAAATACGGCGGAAAGAGACTAAATGATTATATATCCTATTGGAAAAATGGGTATGAGATAGATGTTATCGCGCACACACGAGATGGTTTGTTTGGTTTTGAGATGAAATGGACTGATAGAGAAGAAGCATTCCCATTTAAAGTAGGCCCAATAAAGAATCTTATTTACATCTCAAAAGAGTTTTATAGGGAAAAAAAGCCGTCAGTTATTCCATTGGCATTATTTCTCGCAATGTTATAGGTCTTTCCGCTATTATCCCGAAATAAGTTCCTCAATCAAAGCGTTTATGAGCGATTGCTCGTAGCCTTTTTGCGTGTGGATAGCAGCAGCAACTGCATGGCCGCCGCCAGAATACACGAAATCGTTGAAACGAAGGTTTAACTTGGCGATTAGTTTTGAAAAATCTATTCCTTTTTCCTTTGCTTTTTTATTTGCGCGTAGTATGAGGGCTGCCTCGCGATAACCAATGACAACGATTGGCTTGTCCTCGTTTACGCTTTCTAAAATAGCGCTGACGATCTTACTGCTGTTCGGAAACTCGCCCTTCTTTACTATACTGCTCAGAGGCAAGACGTAGATCGTAATTTCTCCTTTTTCAATCTTTTTCAATCTCGCCTTTGCTTTTTCCACCGCTTCGTTTATGCTCTCGCGCGCTTGCGCCAGTATAGAATTGAAAAGATCGCTTCTTGACAAAACATCTCTGTAAAAGGCGAGGTTGTTCCCGTACCTGCTATGGCCTGCAAGATAATCGAGTACCAATGCGGCTGCGCGATCATCTTCTGAGAGTTCGAGCAGGTTGCTCTTGTCGCCTGCGCAGGCTATCCTGGCATACTTCGCGCTGTCAACACCAAGAATCTTCGCGATCTCGGCAGCCAAATAACCCGCAGTGTAAGACGAAGGATTTTCTAAGCCATCCACCAACCAAGGAGAGAGGAAGAAATGCGGAATCGAGAGAATTTCTTTGTCGAGAGGATGGTGGTCTATCAGGATTATCTCGGCACCAGCTGCGCGCAACAGTTCAAGCTGCTTCGCGCTCTTGTCGTTTGAACCAAAATCAAGAAGAACAACCAATGGTTTTTTTTCGTAATAGAATGTGCTCATATCATTGACTGCCTCTCTCTGCTGATAAACAGCGCTGTTTTGTTGCACTGCCCGGAAATTTAGAAAATCGTTCAAGACCATTGCGCCAGCGACACCATCTGCGTCATTATGAAAACGAAGCAAAACAAATCTGTTCAATTCCTTGGCGCTGTACAGTCTTTTTGCTATTGCCCTAAACCTATCGTCTAATTTTGTTGTCAGTTCGTTTTTGAAAAGAAAATCGCCAAGACGCGCATTCCCTTCTATGGAAGAGACGAGCTTTTCATAAACCCCTTCCTTCTCGCTTATAGCGATCGCGTTAACGCAAAGCGGAAGAATCGAGGAGATTTTTCCCTCTACGATAACCTCCGCGCCCTTTGCAATTGTTGCATCTGAAAAGAAAGATAGCTTTCCTTCTTTCGTGTACAAAATGTATTCTGTCGCGTTTCTGCCATATCTACTTCCGATGACAACGCCTTCAAAAGAGACCGCATCTCCAATCGCATACCCTTTCATAGAAAATCGCCTACCTTTATTACAACCTTGTCGCCGTCTTTCTTTCTCAGATACTTTCTGAGAAAAATCGGAGAGATAATTTCTATTATGTTGTCCTTGTGATGGGTTCGCTCTGGAAAGATTATCGCGCAAACCTTGTTGGCAATGGAACAAGGATGGAGATAAAGACCACCGTAAAATCTGCCATCGGCCTCAAAAGAAGGAAGAAAAATCGATTTCGCCAACAACACATCCCTCTTCCACCTGTCGCTCTCGTCTAGCTCTATGTTGAGAGTGCCTGGGTAAGGCTCGAAATTAAGCGCTTTTTTTATTCTATCCCGGTAATGGCTTACCGAAAGATAATATTTTCCTTCTCCGAGCCCGCTTCTCAAAGTACCGCGCAACTCGAAAAAAGAACCTTCGAAGCATTCCTTCAGGATCGCGTATTCCTTTCTGGCAGTTTCCAAGCCATCTTTTGTTATTGTTATGCCGAACGATGACCGTTTTATCAAGCCGTCCCTTTCGAGCTTCTGCAATCTCTTCGAGGCATTCTGCTGGGTCATGCCAAGAGACCTGCCAATTTCTGCTGTTTTTACTCGAATCGGCTTTTTTGCTATGCCTGATTGCAAAAGAAATAAAAGAACTTCATCCATACAAATATTTTTGTAGCGAAAGATTAAAAGGTGTGCTTGGTGTTGAAAATCAAAACTCTGAGAGATGTTTACGAACCTGCCGAGGATTCTTTCCTGCTTGCAAAGCACGCGAAAAAACTGAACGGCAGGATACTTGAGGTTGGTTGCGGTTGCGGCATAGTTTCGCTTGAATGCGCATTCTCAAACCCGAAAAACATTGTCGAAGGAGTGGACATAAACAGGAAAGCAGTAGCGCTTGCAAAGGAAAACGCGAAAGAGAACAATATAAAAAATGCGAGATTTTATTACAGCAACTTGTTCTCAAAGGTTAAAGGAAAATTTGACTGGATAGTTTTCAATCCGCCATACCTGCCAACTGCAAAAGAAGAAAAAATAAGAGGGAAGATAAACCTCGCATTTGATGGGGGAAGAAGCGGATTGGAGATTATAGAAAAATTTGCGAGAGGCGCGGTGCGTCATTTAAAGAAAAACGGCGGTTTGTTGGTAATTGCGAGCAGTCTTGCCGCCGAAGGAAATGGAATAGAAGAAGCCGTGAGGATGCTAAATAAAAATGGTTTTAAGGTTGATGTAATAGAAGAACAATCATTCTTTTTTGAAAGAATCGCCTTGTTGAGGGCAATGAGAAGTTGATTTTATGAAAGGAAGAAGAAATAAGGAGAGTTGCGATGTTTGCGGAAGGCCAGAGGTTTTTGCGATAGTGGAGATAGAAAGGGCAAAAATGATGGTTTGCAGGTCTTGCGCTTACGGAAAAAAGATCCTTTATTATTTGAATGAAGAGGAAGAAGGGGAGAGGGGGGAAATACGCGCTCCTGTCAAAAAAGCAGAAGAAATAGAAGAGATCGTTGACGATTATGCGAAGATAATAAAAAAAGCGCGTGAATCTCTTGGACTGCCGCTTCCGGTGCTCGCAGAAAAGATAAAGGAAAGCAGAGGTTATATGGAAAAGATAGAGCGCGGCGAGTTAAAACCGACATTGGCGACTGCCCGAAAATTGGAAAAGGAACTTGGGATAAAACTGATAGAAAAAACCGTTGAGGTAGCGCCTTCAATCTCGCATAAAAAACAATCTTCTGAGCCAACACTCGGAGATTTGCTGGAAAAGGGCGAGGATTGATGGGAGTAGATTTGGGCGATTTGGTCGTAAAGAACAAGATAACACTTTCAAGCCTGAGCGGAAAGGTGATAGCAGTTGATGCGTTCAACATACTTTATCAGTTCTTGGCCTCTATCAGACAGCAGGATGGCATGCCTTTGTCAGACAGCAAAGGAAACATAACCGCTCATCTATCAGGCTTATTTTACAGAACAGCGAAATTATTGGAAAATGGGATAAAACCGGTTTTCGTATTCGACGGAGAACCAAGCGAACTTAAAAAAAGGACGCATGAAGAGAGGTCAGCGGCGAAAATAGCAGCAGAGGAAAAATGGAAGAAGGCTTTAGAAGAAGAACGACTGGAAGATGCGAGGAAATATGCTCAGGCGACATCGCGCTTAACGGCTGAAATGGTTGAAGAATCAAAAGAGCTGCTTGACGCAATGGGAATTCCTTGCGTGCAGGCACCGGGCGAGGGCGAGGCGCAGGCAAGCGAGATGGTAAAGGAAGGATTGGCGTACGCAGTGGCTTCGCAGGATTACGATGTCCTGCTTTTTGGCGCGCAAAGACTCGTCAGGAACTTATCGATAACCGGAAAAAGAAAAGTGCCGCGGCAGAATCGCACAGTTATGATAGAACCAGAAGAGATCGTGTTAGAAGAAACACTAAAGGCACTCGGGATAAATCAAGAACAGTTGATAACTATCGGCATATTAGTCGGAACTGATTTTAATATGGGTGTAAAGAGAGTGGGGCCAAAAACCGCTCTCGCTATCGTGAAAGAGCACAAGACCTTTGACGATGCAATAAAGTACGTAGTGCAAAAATACGGGTACACTTTTGAAGTTGAGCCAGAGGAAGTTTTAAAAATTTTTAAAGAACCGAGATGTAACAAAAACATTGAAAAACCAAGATGGAAAAGGATAAATGCCGAGGCAATAGACGACATATTAGTGAAGAGGCACGAGTTCTCGCCAGAAAGGGTAAGTTCGGTGGTAAGAACGTTGGAGGAAAGATTAAAAGAAACCTCTGCGCAAAGCAAGCTTGAAAGTTGGTTTTAGGTTTTTAATTAGTTTTAATTAAGTTGATATAAAATTGAATTGATATAATTTTATGCATTACAAAGTGATATTATGCTAAGGGAAGAATGCGGGGTAGTCGGAATTTATTCGAAAACCGGAAAGGATGTCGCGCCTCTTCTTTACAAAGCACTCGTTGCCTTGCAGCACAGAGGACAGGACGCTGCGGGGTTTGCAGTCTTTGACGGGAAAAAAATAATAGAGAAAAAAGGGCTTGGTTTAGTCGATCAAATATACACGAAGGACGATTTGATTGTAAAGGGCTCGATTGGGATAGGACACACGAGATACCCGACAATAGGAAAATGCGAGATGAAGGATGTTCAGCCAACAGTATACGAAAACATCGCGGTCGCGCACAACGGCCATTTGGCGAATTATAACGAACTAAAAGAAAAAATAGAGAGCTGGGGTTATCGATTTAAATCGACAGTGGACTCTGAACCAATGGCATACTACATTCACAAGTTTGGCTTAGAAGATGGTGTAAAAGCAATAATGAAGGATTTTGAAGGCGCTTATTCTGATGTTGCGATATATGGCGGCGAACTCTATGTTTTCAGGGACCCGCATGGCATAAGACCGCTTGTTTGGGGAGAAAACAAGGATTTCATAATGTTCGCTTCTGAAAGCGTTGCGCTTGACATAAACAACATAGAACTAAAAGGCGAGGTTGGTGCAGGCGAATTGATCAAGGCAGCGACAAATGAAAAAAAGAAAATACTCCAGGGCGAGAGAAAGAATTGTATGTTTGAGTATGTTTATTTTGCAAGACCAGATTCAATAATAAACGGCAAGAGCGTGTACGAAGTCAGAACAAAGTTGGGCGAGATTTTGGCTGAAGAGGCGCCGGCAAAGTGCGACGTGGTTGTTCCAGTGCCTGATACTGCGCGCACAGCGGCAAAGGCTTATGCAAAAAGATTGAATGTTGATTTTGACGAGGGTTTGATAAAAAACAGATACATAGGAAGAACTTTCATAATGCCAACACAAGAAAAAAGAAAGGAAGCAGTGAGGTTGAAGTTAAACCCGAACAAAAAAGTAATAGAAAACAAGAGAGTAGTCCTGATGGACGACAGCATCGTGCGCGCAACCACGATGAAAGAGATCATAGGTTTGGTGAGAGCAAGCGGGGCGAGAGAGGTTCATGTGAGGATAACAAGCCCTCCAATCATAGCGCCCTGCTTTTACGGCGTGGACATACCAACATACGAAGAGTTGATAGCGAGTTCGCATTCTGTTGAAGAGATAAGAAAGTTTATCGGCGCAGACAGCTTGGCTTATATCTCGATAGAAGGATTGAAAAGAGCGATCGGCCTCGAGATATGCGAGGGCTGCATAAAAGGAAAATACAACAGTGAGTATGTGCAAAGGTTAGCGGAAAAAAAAGTTTGGCAAAAATGCAAATGTTAGTGATTTTATGATCACGTTGGGCATAGCGATTTTATGCGTGCTTGTTTTTCTTTTTGAAAGCGAGCAGATGATCGCGAACTTCGCGTTGGTCAGCGGACTTGGGTTTTCGGAACCTTGGAGGTTTATAACGAGCATGTTTTTGCACGCTGACTTTGCACATTTGTTTTTCAATATGTTCGCGCTTCTGATGTTCGGCCTTTACCTAGAAAAAAAAGTAGGCAAAACGATGTTTTTGCTGATATACCTTATCTCTGGAGTAATAGGTGGAATCGGTTTTGAAATCTTCAACGGGCCTGGCGTGGTTGGCTTGGGCGCATCAGGTGCGATATACGGAATTATCGGTGCCTTGATGGTATTGGAACCAAATTTAAGAGTTTATATTTATTTTGTACCGATGCCGATCGCGGTCGCCGGAGTCTTTTACGCATTGATAGAATTAGTGATGATGGGCGCTGCTGACAACATAGGACATGCGGCGCATTTGTTCGGTTTGATCGGCGGTTTTGCGATAGCAAAATTGCAACAAAAAATGAAGGGCGATGATTTATGGTCGTAGTGGAATTTGATTATAATGAATTCAAGGAATTTTTTGGCGAGGAAAAGGAAAAGACGATGGAGATATTAAACAAGATAGGCGCTCCTGTAGAAGTCGATAGTGAAACAGGAAAGGTCTTCGCAGAGATAACGCCGAACAGGCCGGACTGGTATTCTGTGCTCGGGCTCGCTCGTGCTGTTCAGGCTTACAAAACAGGAAAAGCGAAAAAATACGAAGTTGAAAAAACAAACCTGCAGATAATCGTTGATAAAAAAGTGTCAAAGATACGACCGTACACTGTGGGTGCGGTAGTTAAAGGATTAAAATTGAGCGAGAGGGACGTAAGGGACATTGTTTTGCTTCAAGAAAAATTAATATCAACACTCGGCAGATGGGTAAAAAAATTCGGGCTTGGCGTCTACCCAGCAGAAAAGATAGCTTTCCCGCTTTACTATACCACGCTTCCGCCAAAAAAAATAGTATACAAGCCTCTTAATTACCCGAAAGAAGCAGACGCTGAAGAGATATTACGAGAGCACCCGAAAGGCCAAGCTTATGGGCATATAATAAAAGAGCACAAGGAATGGCCGGTCTACTTGGACGCAAATAAAAAAATAATGGCTTTGATACCAGTTGTCAATTCTGAAGAAACTGGGAAAATAGAAGCAAGCACAAAAGATATTTTTGTAGAAGTTACTGGGATTGATTCGAACAGCATAAATCAAGCATTGAATATTATCGTTTGCCATTTGGCAGATCTCGGTGGCAAGATATATTCTGTAGATGTTGTTTATCCAAACAAGAAGATAATCACCACGCCAAATCTCGATTACCAGGAAGTTAAGATAACGCCAGCGAAGATAAAGAAAGTTTTGGGAGTGGAAATAAAAGAAAATGAGATAAAAGAGTGCCTGGCTAAGATGGGGTATTTAGTAGAGCAGAACAAGGTCTACATCCAGCCTTACAGAGCTGATATAATAGGAGAAATAGACATCATAGAAGATGTAGCAATAGCTTATGGTTATGAAAACTTTGAACCCACAATTCCAGATTTCTTCTCAGTAGGTAAAAAAGATAGAAAAAGAGAAGAGTTAAGCAGTATTATGCAAAGGATGGGTTTTGTTGAAGTTGTTACGCCTATTTTGACAGATGAAGAAAAACTTTCTGAATTTGGTTTTAAAGGTATAAAAATACTAAACCCAAAAACAAAGGAATACACCACTATAAGAAGCACATTGATTCCGTCAATGATAGAAGTTTTAAACAAGAATAAGATGGCTGGCTTGCCTCAAAAATTCTACGAGATCGGTAAAGTGATAGAAAACGACAAGGAAAAAGAGATGCTTTGCCTTGCTGTTGTTGGAAATTATGAATTCGCTGAAGTGCGTGGTTATCTCCAAACTTTGTTTAAGGAATATGGTAAGGAGTTCAAATTAAACAAAAAAGAATATGATTTTTTAGACCCAAACTATTCGAGCCAAATAATAGTTGATGAACAGTCAATTGGCTTTGGTGGCAGGTTAAAGGATGAGATAAAAAACAAATTTGGTTTTGCAGGCGATGTTTATATTTATGTTATTGAAGTATGAAATTAGTTGAGAATTGGTGGGGGACCCCATACTTCCAGTATTTTTTTGTTTGCTGTGGTTTATGCAGTTTATATTTCTTCTATAGACGTGGTAAAAATTTTGTAGATTTTTATTTCTCGCTCTGATTTTTTGTATTCTTTGAAAAACTGGTCAACAACATATTCGTCTTTGTCAGGGATCAATAAAACTGATTTGTTTAACCAATAGTTTTTTGGTAGGTTGAGTTTGTTTAAACGGTAGTAAAACCTTCTTTTCTTTCTGTTAAAATCTTTTTTTGTTTTGAAAACCAAATCATAAAAATACAATATCATTTTTCACTCTCCTTTATGTAACTATAGATACAAAAATTTAAATTTATTTTTATTATTACGATTATAGAATACTAGAACTCTACCCTCCCCCTTTTCGCGCCTGCTGCTGTCTACTTCTATCCTCACCTATGTTTAATAAAACTCGCAAAGGTGGTTTATTTGGCATCTAATATAATAAGAATATTCAACAAATTTCCTTAATGTTTTGACAGCCGCATTTGGAGAACTAAATGTAACTATTCCTTTGCTTTCCATTATTTTTCTATAAGCTTCTGTGTAATCTCCACCAATAGTTACTACCACAATTGGTTTTTTCTTTTGTTCGACCGCCTCGCCTATAACATTAATCAATCTTTCGTCCAATGTTGGTGTTTGGAACAAAATCGCCACAACAATCAAATCAATATTATTGTTTTTTAGGTAATACTCGATCGCTTTCTGGTACATCTCAACAGAAGCATCCGCTGCCATATCTAATGGATTTCTTGGGTTTGCATAACTTGGTATGATCGCTCGTAATTCCTGCTCGTTTTCTTTTGTGAATTCTATCAACTCTAATTTTTCTTTTTCTACTGCATCTGTTATCAAAACACCGAGGCCGCCGCCATTAGTGATTACACCGACTCTTTTGCCTTTGGCAAGTGGTTGCGAGAATATCCGCATGAGATTGAAAAGTTCATCAACGTCTTTTGCTTCGACAACCTTTGCCTGCCTGAATGCGGCCTTGTACGCCAAATAATTTCCTGCCAAATTTCCAGTATGCGACATTGCTGCTTTTTTGCCTTTTTCTTCTTTTCCTGCTTTCAATACTATAATTGGCTTCTTTTTGTTAATCCTTTTCATTACATTGAACAATCTTCTTCCATCTTTCACGCCTTCTATATACAGTATTATTGTTTTTGTTTTTTTGTCATTTCCAAGAAATTCCAACAAATCACTTTCGTTAAGCACAGTCGCGTTTCCATACGAAATAAATTTTGATACGCCTATATTGTAAGCAGCTGCCAAATCAAGCATAACCGAGCCGAGCGCTCCGCTTTGCGTTACGAATGAAATGCCGCCGGGCTTCGGCCTGTTCATCTTATAAAACGGGAAGAATATACTATCTATCTTGCTGTATGGGTTGTATATGCCTAAACAATTTGGGCCGATGATTGGCAAATCATATGTTTTTGCGTATTCTTTTATCTGTGCTGCCAAATCTTGTCTTCCAACTTCTTCAAAACCGCCACTTAATACGACGATACCGCCGACTTTTTTCTCTCCGCATTCCTTTATTACTTGTGGAACAGCTTCAGCCGGTACGGCAATTAACACACAATCTATTTTTTGTTTTATTTCCAGAACACTCTTATAACATTTCAAACCAAGAACTTCTTCGTATTTCGGGTTTATTGGGTAAATCTTTCCTTCATATCCACTATCCAACAAATTTTTTAAGACAACATAACCTACTTTGCTTGTCTTTGTTGTTGCGCCAACAATCGCTACAGAACGAGGATTAAATATCTTTTGCAGACCTTTGGAATTCATAGGCTCACCTTTGTTTTGAATCGTACATCTACTATGTCATAACCTTTTTCGTCGAACACAACAGGGTTTATGTCTATCTCTTGTATATTTTCTTTGGCCATAAACTTGCAGGTCTTTATCATCAACTCCTCCAATCCAGCGATGTTTATCGCCTTTTTACCTCTTGCGCCCATTAATATCGGATGCGATTTCAGTTCCATCACCATCTCTCGTACATCAGCCTTTGTTATTGGGCATATCCTTGCTGTTATATCCTTGAAAACCTCAACATAAACGCCACCAAAACCAAGCACAATAACATGGCCGAACTGTTGGTCGTAAACCCCGCCGATTATCAATTCTATTCCTTTTCGAGCCATTTTTTGAACTAGTATGCCATCAATTTTCTTTTCTTTCGCGCTTGCTATTAATTCGCGATAGGTATAACGAACAACTTCATCGTTTTTTATTCCGATCTTTACACCACCGACGTCTGTTTTGTGCACTATCTCTGGCGAAACTATTTTCATCGCTATTGGGTACCCGATCTTCTTGGCTAAAGAAACAGCTTCGTCTTCTGTGGTTGCCAAGCCGTAAGGCAGTAATCTGAACTTGTTTTTTTCCAATAACTTAAAATCATCTATCATTGTCATTGAGCTCTTTTTCATGTTTAAATTCTTAAATATTTTGTTTATCGCGAAAAATTCGAATGGACTGGGAGGGATTTGAACCCCCAGCCTCCTCCACGCCAAGAAGGCGATCTACCGTTGATCTACCAGCCCATCAAAATATTATCAAAAAAATATAAGTGATAAACTAATCTAATTACAAAAGTTTTTTAATTTAAACGAGTTATCTCTCTTATGGACTTTTACTCTGTTTTGAAGCAACGTCATTCTGTAAGAGTATTCGAAGACAAAGAGGTTGAAAAGGAAAAAATTGAAAAGATTCTCTCAGCTGCAATCTTGGCGCCTTCTGCCGGCAATTTACAATCATACAAGATTTATTTGGTTGAAAGCGAACAGGCAAAAAAAGAAATAGCCGCTGCTTGTTATGATCAAGAATTCGTCGCAAATGCGCCCGTTCTTTTAATTTTCTGCGCTGACAGGGAACGTGCTTACAACAAATACGAAGAACGTGGTTATGAACTTTATTCTGTCCAAGACGCGACTATTGCGGCAGCATACGCTCAACTCGCAGCAACTGCAGAAGGATTGGGAAGTGTTTGGGTGGGCGCTTTTGATCCGCTCGAAGTTTCCAGAATCCTCTATCTTCCGCCGCATTTTGTACCTGTTGCCATACTGCCAATAGGTTATCCGGCTGAGACGCCTTCTGTTCGTGAGAGGCGCCAGTTTAACGAGATTGTCGAGGTGGTTAAATGAAAACTCGTTATCCCTCTGTCGCTGGAGCGTTTTATCCTGATGATGAGAAAGAGCTTCGCGAAATGGTAGACGATTTTTTAAAAAAGGCCAAGCCACCTAATGTAAAAAATCTCAGGGCGATTATTGTCCCTCACGCTGGTTATATATATTCCGGGCCGATTGCCGCATACGGCTACAAGCTGCTTGAAAAGCAGCGATTCAAAAAGATAATCGGAATCGGTCCGTCGCATTATGCTGCTTTTGTCGGGCTTGCAGAAGATGACAGCGATGCTTGGCAGACACCACTCGGTCTTGTAAAGACTGAAAAAATCTCAACACTCATCGGCGCAAAGATCGTTAGTTGCTTTCCGCAAGCGCACGCGCCAGAACATTGCTTGGAAGTGCAGTTGCCTTTTCTCCAAACAGTGCTGAGGGATTTTGTTTTTTATCCGATACTAACAGGAGAGATATCACCGGCGCTAGCCGCAGATGCATTGGAAAAGATTTTGGACGACGAGAGTTTGCTTTTGGTCAGTTCTGATCTTTCGCATTATTTCCCATACGACGAAGCGGTGAGAAGGGACAACGCAACCAACAAGATAATCTCTTCGCTTGATATGAAAAACAGCGAGTTGATAGACGCATGCGGCAAGACAGGAATAATAACCGCGATGTACATTGCTAAATCAAAAGGCTGGAAGGTAAAATTATTGGATTACAGAAATTCAGGAGACACTGCAGGGCCAAAATCAAATGTAGTTGGTTATTCAGCGATCGCTTTTTACGAGGGATGATATGCTGACGAAAAAAGAAAGAGAATTTTTGCTTTCGCTCGCGCGCCGTACGATTGCGTATTATTTTGCAACTGGAAAAAAACTCGAACTCGAACCAAGTGAGGTGCCGAGCAAAAAGTTGGTCGAATATGGCGCGTGCTTTGTTACTCTGCGAATTGGCAAAGAGTTGCGCGGATGCATTGGCAGCCTCGAGGCGCACCAACCACTTTTCAAGGATGTAATAGACAACGCTCTTGCCGCTGCATTTGGTGATCCGCGTTTCTATCCGCTCACGCCTCAAGAACTGCGAAAAGTGCGGATAAGCATCTCGTATTTAACACCAGCGAAAGAAGTGAAGCTGAAGCGGCCAGAAGAGATAATCGATTTTCTAATTCCACACAAACACGGTCTGATAATACAAAATGGTTGGGCGCGCGCAACATTTTTGCCTGCGGTTTGGGAAGAACTCCCAAGCAAGCTTGAATTCTTGCAGCATCTAAGTATGAAAGCAGGTTTAGGCCCTGAAGGTTGGAAAGATAGAGACACAAAATTCTTTGTTTACGAGGCAGAAGAATTTTCCGAGGAAATTCCTGAATGAGCTTTTATTTCTCTTATCAGTTGCAAAACTTCGTTTGGCGATAACTCTCTTGGCCTTTTCTGCTGCCATTCCGCAAGTACGGATTCGATGAACACTGCAGCGGCGAAGTCAGATTTTAGAATATTTCTTATCTTCTTGTTTTTCTGCTGGAACAATCTTCTTATGATCTCCTCTTCGCTTTCGCTCAATCTCATTTCTTTTGGTATTAACGTTATCAAGGCCGAATCGACCTTTGGTCTTGGCACGAAGTAATGCGCAGGCACTTTGAAGTTTATTTTTATATCAAAAAAAATCTGCGATGTCACGCTTAATCTTCCATAGTTTTCTTCTTTTGGTTTTGCAATCATCTTCTCTGCGAATTCCTTTTGCACCATAAGCACTGCTTTTTCTATATTTTCATCTTTTAATCTGAAGATTATTTTTGAAGACAGATAATAAGGAATGTTCCCGACAACAACCTCGACGTCTTCTGGCATTTTCGTTTTTAAAAAATCTCCTTCGATGACGACAACCTTTTTCTCTTCATTGAACTCGTTTCTTAAAATTTGAGCAAACCTCGCGTCTTTTTCTACTGCGTATATCTTTTTCGGTTCTTGCTTCAACAACTCTTTTGTCAATCTCCCGTCCCCAGATCCTATCTCTAGGACTACCTTGCCGCGTATGCCTGCGGCTGCTGCCTCTCGCGCCAAAATCTCTTGGTTATTTAGAAGATTTTGACCGAGCTTTTTGATTAGCTTCATGAATAGTTTTTCATCTTCGCGAACATCTTTGAACTCAATTCTTTCAATTTTGGTTTTTGATCCTGCGCTCTGTTATAGAGCATACCATGCCATTCCTGAAGATCGAAGAACCTGTCAAGCAATTCAATGACCTTCTGCGGCTCGAAACTCTTGCAAGAGTAGAGGTCAAAGTAGATCTCTCTAGTGTCAGAAAAATAGTGCAGGGAACAGTGGCTCGTTGTTATCATCTGTACAAAGCTCTGCCCGGGAAAATCCAGGTCAACCGCATCAGACCAAGTTAGAGGACCCAGGGGCTTCATATCGGTTATGCGCATTAATTCATTTACGAATTCCTGCGCTTTCTCCCGCGTTAGCTCCCTAAAATCTGGGCCTATTTTCGCGTTGACCGCCAAATGCAAATGTACCAATTTACTCATATTCATCTTCGTTTTATTTTTTTTATGTAAATATTTAAATAATTATCCCCAATGGCTGCACGTTTTGTCGATTTTTATCTTGTTTTTGGTTCATGATAACCCAAACACAGGTAGAACTCTCAAAGCAATCGCACCAATTGCTATTGCGAAAATTATTTCAAATACAGTAACAAATGCTGCCTTCTTCCATCCGAATTCCTTAACAAGCGTGGCGATTGTTGCAGCGCATGGAATGTAGAAAATGGAAACAACAGTAAAGACGATCATCTGCAAAGGAGTGAGAACCTCGCTGAAATTCTCTGTTCCAAGAAGCGCTGCCAAAAGTACGATCGCAAGTTCTTTCCTAAGAAAACCAACGATAAGCGTTATTCCTATGATTGAAGGTAGGCCGAGCAAACCAACAGTTATCGGAGAAAGAAAACCCGAGATATAACGAAGAAGACCAAAAAAGTCTAGGGTATTTATTACAAAAGTGGAGAGGATTATTATCGGAAATGCGATGAAAATGTACTGTTTTACCTGAAGAAGCGCGCGCCTCAGAATGGATGGTATGTTTGGTATCTTATAGGACGGCATGTTCATTATAAGCCCGACTGGTTTTGTTATTATAAATTTGGAGAGCACAAAGCCCAAAAGAAAGATAACGAGAATGTTAAACAAGTATATCCCGGCAGCCCATTGAAAACCAAGAAATGCTCCAACAACTCCTAGTATAATTACACTTCTTGCTGCGCATGGTATCATAGTTGCTAAAAAAGCAGTTAGGAATTGCTGGTCTTCTGATTCCATTATCCTGCATCCTAAGCACGCAGGAACTGAGCAGCCGTATCCGAGAAACATAGGGATGAACGCCTTTCCGTGCAGTCCTATTTTATGCATGAGACCGTCTGTAAGGAATGCGATCCTTGGAAGATAACCAGAATCCTCGAGAATCGCAAGGAAGATGTAGAAAGGAATAAGATAGGGAATTGCAACTGTAAGCCCTGCTACAACTCCTTCTACGATGGTTCTCCAGAAGAAGAGAAATAGAGCGTTCGACGATATCTCTGGCGGAATGTTCTGCCTAAAGTAATCGACAATTTGCTCTATATAACCAGAGGTAGCATCCCCCAGTTGGAATATAAGAAAGAACATCAGCAATAAGATCATTACAAGAAAGAGATACCCGCTGTACTTGTGAAGGAGAATGCCATCCAGCCTTTCAGTAAGTGTCGGCCCAACAGCCGTCTCCTTTTGACATCTTTCCACTATCCTATGAATATACTCATAGCGCTTCGTTGCGTTCTTTGGAAATCTTTTTTTCACCCTTTTTTGGTCTGCGACATTTATAGTTTGGATCATTAGATTTTCTATTCCCTTTCCCTGCGTTGCTATTGTAGGTACGACTGGAACACCAAGCAATCTTGAGAGCATCTTCGCGTCTATCTCCCTTCCCTTCTCCTTTGCAACATCGATCATGTTTAAAGCAATTACTACGTTTACATCGAGTTCAAGAAGCTGAAGCGTTAGGAAAAGATTTTGCTCGAGCGAGGCCGCATCTACAATGTCTATTACGACATCTGGTTTCTCTTTTTTTATAAAATCCCTTGCTATTTCTTCTTCCTGCGAAAAAGCAGATAGTGAATACGTTCCTGGAAGGTCGATGATTTTTATCTCTCTGCCCAAAAAATTAAGTTTACCTTCGAATTTTTCTACGGTTTTTCCAGGCCAATTTCCGACATGCTGACTTTCTCCAGTGAGTTGGTTGAATACCACTGATTTTCCAACGTTCGGATTGCCGGCAAGTGCGACTACCAGCGGATTCATTTTGATTACTGGCCCATTCATTCTATCACTTCAACATATATTTTTTCTGCAATTCCTCTTCCAATCGCTAATTCGCTATCTCTTACCAACAACGAGATTGGGCAGCCGTATTTTGATGTTCTGATTACTTTAACAATCGTTCCTCTAGTTAGCCCTAACTCTTCTATTCTTTTGTTTGCCATAACGCCGCCGACTACATACAAGATTTTTCCCTTTTGGCCCTCTTTCAGAGTTGAGAGCGGTTTTGCGTTCTTTGTGTTTTTTATCGCCCTCTCGAATGCCTTTTCTGCAGCGTTAGAAACCGCGTGTTCAAGAGCGCAAGCTTCTTCGTGAGCCTTTTCTCTTTTTACACCAAAAATTTCCAAAAAATCTTCAACCAATCTATGTTTTCTCAATATCGAAGCGCCTATCTTTTCACCTTCTTTGGTTAATTCCACTTTTTTATAAGGGGTATATTTTATGTAGCCTCTTTTTTCGAGTTTTTTGAACATCTCGCTGACGCTCGCCGGTGATATTGAAAGTTCTTTTGCAATTTCTCCAGTCGTTATCTTTTCGCCCTTTTGTTTCTTTCTGTACATCGTCTCTAAGTACTCTTCTAGTTCTTTGTTCTTCAATGCCATGAAAATTTAGGCAAACCTAAATTTAAAAAGTTTATGCATTTCGGCCTTAACTTAAATTTAAATATCTTACGGCACTTATTTATCCCTTGCAAAAGTGATACTTATGACAAAGATCAGAATAAAATTGAGCGGCGAGGATCCGGCCGCACTCGAGAACGTCTCTAAGCAGATAAGCGAAATCTCGAAGACATTTGGCCTGAATTTCATCGGTCCTGTTAGGTTGCCAAGGAGAAGGTTCACCATAGCTTGCAGAAGGACTCCTTGCGGCGATGGCAGCGATACTTACGAGAGATGGGAAAAACGCTTATACAAGAGACTTATAGAAATCGAGGGAAACGAGAAGTACCTTAAACAGATCCTGAAAGTCAAGGTTCCGACAAACGTTTTCGTCAAGATTTCATTGAGTTAATCTACTTATGCGTTTTCTTTTTGACGAAATGCTTGAGAAGACAGCAAGATGGGCGCGACTGTTCGGCATAGACAGCCAGATAGCGAAAGGCGAAGACAGTAAGATATTGAACGCCGCGATTTCCACTAAGAGAATACTCATAACCAGAGATAAGCAACTTGCTGAAAGATGCAGGAAGAAAAGAGCCAAGTGTATCCTGTTGAGGTCTGTCGATGTTGCAGAACAATTGGCCGAAATCGAGTTTGCGTTAAGGAGAATGTTGTTTTTTCTTCCAGATAAAAATTCACGCTGCCCAGTTTGCAACACTAAACTATCGGTCGTCAAAAAAGATTTTATCCGCGATATCGTCCCGCCATCAGTTTATCGCTCTCACAGAAAATTCTGGTTCTGCAAGAGTTGCAATAAGGCGTATTGGGAAGGCGGTCATTGGAAGAACATAAAAAGAATTTACAAAAAATTTAAAACAAAAGAAAAAAATTATTTCAGCAATCCAGCCGAGGTTTCCTGAATTATCGTGCTTGCGCCAGCGATCGCCGCAACGATTATACCGCCCAATATCATGCTGACGCCGGTAGTCTGCCATTTTCCTCTGCTATCAGCCGGTTGTGTGTAGGAAAGCGCGAATATTATCCCACCTAACACTATCAGTATTATCGAAATGGTCGGCGCGATGTTCAACAAGAACTGCGCGATATTTGACAACAAAGTTTCAAGTCCAACTGCCATATTAATCACTCTCAAAAATTATTTAAAAACCTATTTGTCCACCTTTTCAAGCCTCTTATACTCTTTTTTCTTCTGCCCTATGCCCGGCAACTCCAATCCAGTAATCTTTATCCCGCCTTGCTCTCCGCCCTGTTTTTCCATTCCTTTCTTCTTAATGTAGTACAAACCTGCCGCTATCACGACTAATGCAACTGCCAAAACTGCCAATAACGGGTTTATCGTTTCTGGTTTGTATGTTGTTATCTTGCCCAGCATTTCCTTAGCGAGTTTCATCGCATTTATGTAATTCTTTTCATTTATCAAACCTGCCAGTTCGCCGAGTTTTTTTTCAATCTCTTTTTTTATCTCTTCAGCCAATGTGTCTTTTTTGTTTATATAAGCCGCCCTTGCTTGTGTTAAAAGTTCAGTCGCCTGTTTTTCAAGCTGTTGTAGGATGGCATCTAAGGTTGTTTGGTGTTTTTGCAATTGCTCGATCTTCAACTTTGCCAATTTGTAGTTCCTCTCATTTAGCGCATTTTCAACTTCGTTGCTCGCGTCATCAATCCTCTTTATATCTACGTTGAAAAGGCTTTCCCATTCTGTGTTTTTGGCAGCTTGTTCCTGTTGTTTGTATATGTTAATCAAAACCGTCGTGTTTTTCTTTATCTTTTCATATTCTGCTGTTAGTTCGTCGATTTTCATATCGTTTTCTTTTTCTTTTCCATCAACATACTTCTTTGCAGCTGCCAACGCATCTGCAACAGCCACAGCAGACGATATGTCACCGGTCAATTCAGTCTCGCTCAATTTCTGCTCGACTACTATGAACTCTGGAGGCGTTCCGCTTTCTTCTGTCTTTGCCAATCTTGTCTTCAACTCGTTGTATTCTGCTGTTGCCTTATCCAAGTAATCTTTCACGATTGCCTCGCTGTTTTTGCCTTGTTCTCTTGTTGCACTTACTGCGTCGTCTATCGTGGCCGCGCTGTCCATGGTGCCAAGCACTTTTGTTATCTCATCCTTTCTCTTTTTCAGTTCCTCTACAAGTGTATTGTTGCTTTTTGCATTCGCAAGCGCATTTTCTATGTCCTCTTTTTCTTTCGTCAATTCTGTTTTTGCTTCTTCCATCTCTTTGTAGTTGCTTTCCTGCTGCGCTTTCCATTCTTCGATTTTTTGCGTGTACTCCTCCTTCAATCTTATTGCTGTTGCACTGTCGTTCGCGTCTTGGGCAGCATTTATGCTCGCGATTATTGTATTTATCTCGCTCGGCAATTCGCCGCATTTCTTTCCGCTACCAAAGCAGTCGTCAGTTTTCGGCAATGGCGGAATCACGATATTTTTCATTTCTTCCTGTGCATCTTGCACCATAAATTCTACGACAACCTTCGCGCTTTTTTCAGCTTTTAATTCTTTCAATTGTATTGAGCAGCTGCGACTATCGCATTTTTTATCGCTTATCACTGCATTTTGCACTGTTACCTCGACATTGCTCACGTTTTGGTAATCAAAATTAACCGAGAGCGGTAGCGAGCTTATATCTATATCTGGTGTTATCGTTATCGTTTTTCTCACATTAACCATTGTTCCCAATTTTGTCGTGTCTACGTCTTCTTTCTTCGTATAAGCGTTTTTCACATTATAGCTGTAAACAACTTCGTGTCTTCCTGGTTGTATGTAGTTCAGGGATTTTCCATCAATAGTTAGCGAGCTCGTTGTCGGCGCGTTTTGCAATACTAGTCTTCCGCTTGCGTAAGCCTCTATCGTTCTCTTTTCGTTCACATCAGCGCTTTTGTCTTCTTTTGCAACTGCATTCCTTTCAACTGAAATCGTCTTCGCGAGCACAACGTCTTTTTCTATCGTTATCGAGAATGTTCTGAGCGGTTTTATCTCTTTTACCGTTATTATCATCGTGCTACCGTTTGCCCTTATCGCGCTTACGTAATCTTTCCCTGATGTTATGTCACTCATCATCGGCGTCATGTTTATTCCAGTTTCCACTGGAATGTTGATGTTTGTTCCGTTTTGCCAACCGAGATTTGTTATTATCAGGAACAGCGAGATTTTTGTTGGTTGGTCTAACTTTACCATCCCGCCGTTGCTCATCATCTTGTCTATGTTCAAATTGCTCAGTATTATCTTTTCTTGGCAGCTGTCAAGTTCCTTGTCGATTTCATCATACGCAGCGGCTATCGTCTTCAATCTTCCCAACGCGTTTATGTAATCTATGCCGATGGCAGTTACCAATCCGCTATCTGCCTTTTCCAAATCTCCTGCCAAATCCGCACCGCATTTTCCAGAATCGTTTATCCGCTTGGCCAATTCTGCCCGCTTGTCGCTCAGGTAGCCGTATTTTATCGAGGTTTTTGCTATTATCGATTCTATGCTGTCGCGCAACAAAAGCGGATCGTAAGAATTTTCTGATTTCATACTGTTCAAAATCGTTTTTTCTCCTTCAACATTTACCTCGTCAAGTTCAGCCCTTTTTATCAGATCAGTCAGTTGCAATACGAGTGGCGTGGTTTCGTTTTCTATTATCTTCCCGTTGTTCAAACCGGTTTGCGCGTATGCCATCGCTGCTGCGTAGTACTTGTATTTCTCGCCGAGCGTTTGTGCGCTATCGCCTTTCGCGATTGTTTGCTGTGCCTGCTGGTAGTAATAAGCCACTTGGGGGTTCTTGTTTCTTTGGTAGAAACCGCCGAGTTGTTCCACGAGGCTCTGCGCGGCAGCCCTCTTTTCTTTCACAACTCCATTCGCATCGCTTATTATCTCATCTGCAGATTTTTCGAGCGGGCTGTACTTGTCAAGAGAGCTTTTTATCGACTTCGTCGCTTCTTTTAAATAGCCCTTGTTCTTTTGCGCGACCTTTTTTGCCGCGTCATCAACCAGAGCGTCTGCGCCAGCCTTGTTTTCATTCCACGCTCGTACCCTCTCGACAATGCTTCCTATTTTTGTTTTTTCAAAATTACTCATAGTAACTGCTTCAGTTATGAATTCGAGTTTTTCCGATGCAAGTTTGCTTTTTATCGCGTCTGTCCTTGCCCGGTAATCTTTCGCATCAGAATAATACTTGTTGAATATACTGTTCGCTTCTGCAAAGGCATTGGCAGCGTCTTCTTTTAATGCGACAACCTTTGGATTAAATCCGTCTTGGCCCCAAAGATAATCCATCGCAGAATTGTAATCGCTGAAATTTGCCGGGAAGCAGAATATCTTTTGTTGCAGTTGCCATCTTTTCTCCAACGCCATTACTCTCTGGCCATATGTTGCTTCTTTTGTTTCTTGCTTTATTATTCCCAATGCCTCTTTTGCTCTCAGGCAGCTGTCCTTTGGTTTTTCATTGTAATCAATATCGCACAGGCCTGCGTTTTCCATCTGCTCATATTGTTCCTGCAGAAGTTCGACGTTTTTATCTGCTGATATAAAACTCTTTGCCAAAGCATTCATCGCGCTTCTCGCAGCTTCAGCGAATTTGACAGGATAATTTTTGCACGCGGTGCCGTTCGCCCTCGGTATTCTAACATAACACGGCGAACCAGGTATGCTATCCTTTGCAGGATCGATTAATGCAAGGTACTGCTCATAGCTTATCCATCTCTCCACGCGGCTGTCGCCGTATGTGTTCGCTATGTAGTTGGTCGGTCCATAACTGTCAGAGTTTTTACAGCCTTCGTAAAGCATCTGCGCTTGGAGGAATTTTGTATAAGCGTTTTTTAGTTCGAGCGAAACACCGTCTCTATCGCCTGTGAGCTCCATTTCTGAGAAGTTTTTGAAATTTATCACCTTGAGCGCGTTATTGTAAATGTCGACATTCCAAGCGCCAGCGCTGAAACCTAACATGTCTATTGTCGTAAATGGTTGTTTTATATACACGCATTCATAGCAAGTGCTGCAGCTTTCGTGGCCATTTTTATCAGTAGTACAATCACAAGAATATGAATGAACATATGGTTTTTTGTAATACACGCCCTCTTTGCCGTATGTTATGTAGTTATTCAAATCGCCAACCGACTGAACTAACGAGCCATTTAACTCTATCATCTCAGGCGGTGGCTCGTATAGCGTGAGATTTTCTTTTTGGTTTAAACAGATTGCTGCTGTGTACCAACCGTTAAGCCAAATTCTTTGCGACCAAGGATCAACTATCGCATAAGAAGCGAATAAAAAATTTGTTAATATTGTTAAGGCAAACAGAAAAAACAAGCTTATTTTGTATTTTTCCATATTTCCCCCAGCCTCGTTTGTATTAATATCCATAGTTATATAATAATGTATGGTTAAAAATATAAAATTATATGATAAAACTAAAATGGAAACCGCCACGCCACTGCCACGCCACTGATTTAACATCGATTTAAATTTCTGGTATGCTAAGGATCCATTCTTCTATTGTTTTCAGTTTTGAGTTCGGCGGCATTTTTGCTTCTGCTTCTTTTTCGCTTAAAAGCAACCCTTCTGCTTTTGCCTGTTTCATCCCATTCTCCAGCCCAATCAATTCCCTTTCAGGTATTTTGCCACCATCGCCCCACACCTGCACCGCAATGGGCCTGGTACCTGTTTTCTGCGCTATAAAATCGCATTCCCATTCATTGCCTCTAATATAAGATAGGGAATAGCCTCGCCGTACCAACTCTATTGCAACAACATTTTCAAGGCGTCTGCCGCGATCCTCTTCTGTAGAAATGCTTACTGATGATTGAAGACCAATATCGTATGCGTAATTTCTTGCGTCAGCGATGACTCTTTCGCGCGGCGACCTTATATATGGAGGTACGGACAAAATCAGAAAAGCGTCGTTTAATGCATCCACAAATGAGCGGAAAGTCGGCTGGCTTATGCCTAGCATTGCCGCAGTTTTCTTTGCCGAAATCGTCTTCCCAGGTTCTGATAAGAGCAGGACTGCGAGGTCTGAGAGCGGCTTTATTTCGCGTATGCCTTTTCTTGCTGCGACATCGCGCAATATCGTAAGTTCAAGATAAAGCTTGTGAAGGCGGGATGCTTCGTGGGGCCTAAGAACACACTCTGGATACCCACCAATTTTCATATATTCATCGAGCGATTTTAGTCCCCATATCCTCGCATCGCGGTATGACAATGGCAAAATGACCTCAGGAATAGCCCTTCCTCCGAGTGACGATGCAATCTCTTTTGAAAGCAGAGATGCGCTTGAGCCGCTCACCAAGATATGCCTTCTAGCGCCTTCCACTTCACCGCGAACTACCTTTACCCAATTTTCAATGACCTGCACTTCGTCAAGTACAACTAAGCCACCTTCAGGAATTTTTTTAATTTCGCTTGCCAGTTCAGCGGCTGAAGAAGGAGCGCCAAGGCTTTCAAGGTCAAAATATTTTCCGCTGCCGCCTCTTTTTTCCCATATCTCAAGTAGCCGCAATGCCAGCGAGGTTTTTCCAACCCTTCTTGGTCCTATCAGTGCAAGTGCTTCTTTCCACCCGAGCATCCCAAAGAGCTTCCGTTCTTCTTCTCTTGGTAAATACATAGTGAAAATATACTTTCACTATATTTAAATAACTTTTGGTTTTTTGAATTTTATTTAAATATAATGAAAACACGTTTTCGTTAGTCTTTTGGCGAGGAGTTATTGCGGTTATCGGTAGCATGGAAACGCAACTCATATGAAATCTCCTAAACCGAGTTGCTTCTCTTTTTCATCTTCAAATATGTTGTTTATCTCCTTTTCAATCAACTCGATCCTCTGTTTAAGATAGTCTGGCAGTTTGTGCTTCTCTATCACTTCTTTTGTTATCATAAGGTACTTTTGTATCCCGCCTTTGTTTATCGTAAGCAGTAAATTCCCTCCGCACCTTGTGCATTTTCCTACGAGCGGTACCCTCCTGTATTTTGCATTGCAGGAAGAGCATCTGAATTCCTGTCTTGAAAAAGAGCGCAGATTGCCATAAAGGTCTGGGATAAAGTGACTCAATACCAGCTTTTCCGCAGCGTCTCTTTTGTCCACTGCCCTTATTATGTCGTGCAAGGCAAATTCCATTCTCACTTTTTCAGGAACGTTCTTCATTTTTACATAGGATGTTCTTGTGTTCGCTCCGTTGAACAAAGTACCTGGGTGGGTAATCGGTAGATGATACTGCGCCTCATTGCCCAACACGTCTTTTACTGTTCTTATCTTCACGTCGCTTGGCATTGCGAATCTTTCGCACGCGCGATAAAACTCGAGCGGGTAGGAGGAAACTATCTCTATGCCGTGCGCTTCATCATCAACCTCTTTCGGGTTTATTATCGTCGTAAGGACAAGTGGGGCATCCATCGTTCCGCCTCGGCTCTCGCTCAAGTATCTCTTTGAAAAGTTTATCAAACAATCAAGCAAGAGCATAACGCTGTCCTCGTCGCCATCGCAATTTCTCCTTTTCGCTGTATGAAAATATGGATGACCGTAGCCGACATTCGCGTTTGTCCAACCGATAATTCTGCAAAGAACGCCTGCGCTCGTGTGTGGCGAGAGACCAACGCACAAATGTCCGATTAGATCTTCTGGTTTTTCCAAGTTGTAATAAGAAGGCAAGCCATAGAGATTTACCAAGAGATCGTCTATGAATTTTGAAACAGAAAACAAGTATTCTAGTCCGCTTCTTGAGAGTATTATGTCTTGTTGGTTTAGTTCTACTATCTGCTCATCGCTTTTTAGTTCGTTGCCTAAATAGTCCTTCTTGTAGCCCAACTCCCTTGCCTTTTCCACAGTCAATCCTATCTCTTTCGGCACGAAATGAGTTATCGGCACGTCTGTTGCGTCAAATCGCGAGGTGCCGTCGCGGAATACATAAACGTTTCTTCTTGCTCTCATAAATCCTTTCTCCAATCGCTCTGGTATCTTTGTCGCATTGCTCAATCCTTTCACGCCTTTCACGTCAGAGGGCGCAAAGCCGAGTTTTTGTTTCACGCTTTCAAAAAGCGCTGCTATGTCTATCGGTCTCTCGTCGTATTCGATTGTTTTTTCATCGCAATGCATTGAACTGTTTACTATCTTGCCGCATCTCGCGCACACACTTTCAGGCTTTGCCTCGCCATCGCATAAATGGCATCTCTTGTAAAAGGTAAGTTGTCTGCATTTCGTGCATCTGAAACGCGCGATCTCGATATTTACCGTCTGCGTAAAAGAACTTTTCACATTTTTTATTTCCCTTACCAAACTCCTGTTTTTTTCAGAGCCTGTCGGAAATAACACATTCGGTTTTCCTTCCATCGCCCTTTCTTTTGCTTTTTCCGGTCTTCCCATTCTCGCTCCTATGTAAGTAGGCGCCCAATTTTTTACGACTATCCCGCTCAATTTATTAACAGCGTCCAAGGCGTCTTTTGCACTCGGCAACTCTTTTTCAACCTGCAGGCACTCTTTCAATATCGTTGAATATTTTTTGTCGAATATCACCTTTTCGTCGACAACGCGATGCTCTACCAATAATTTTTCCAATATCCTTTTTGTTTTTCTTGTTTCTTCGTTTAGCGGGAGAACCAGCGTTTCCTTCTCCTCCACCCCGCCAGCTTTTGCTGCGGCTTTTGCTGCATTTGCAATCCATTCGCGGAGTTGTTGAAGTTCTTCTAATGTTATATCATTCCAAGGAAGGGTGTAATCAGGGTGAAGCGGAACATCGTACAGTCTTGAAAAGTTGAAAACGCCTTTCGGATCTTCCAAGTTTATAGTTATGGGGTCAGCGCCCTTTTCCCTTGCTTCCAATTCCCATATCTCTTTGCAGTAGCCCGATGGCAATAATGGGTGATTTGATTTGAGAAAATCGCCATAGGTTACCAGCATATCGCCCAGGAATAGAATCTCTTTTACTCTCGGGCGAAGCATTCGCGCCTCGTTGACTGTTTTAACTCTCACAACGTCTCCGTTTTCCAAAAGCACGACCGGAGGTTCTATTCCTTCGTGAGGGACAACAACACAACCCTTTCCGGGCCTTTCGATCTTCATATGCGTTCCATATGCTAAAAAATCATCCAAAAGCGTCATCGTTGCTGGATGAACATTCTTTCCCATTAGCCCGTTCGTTTCGCTTCTTCCATATCGCAACCTGAAACCGCCTTTCGCAGAAGGATAGGCAAATACCGGTCTTCCAGCCACAAGACCTTCAAGATAGGTGTCGTCTGGTTTTATCTCGACTGTTTTTTCCTTTACCTTGACTTTTATCACGCTTTCGAGCCATTGCCAATCAAGGTTGAATTTTTTCGTGTATTTCAGCAGTTTCGCTGCCTTTTGCGCTATTCCCTCGCACACGACAAGAGGCACGCCTCCTCTTATTCTGTCGGTTTCCACTCCCGGAACATTTTTGTACGCCGATACCTCGATATCCTCTGTCGGATCGCCATCTACGCAAACCGGACAATTTTTTATTATCGTTCTTATGTGCTCCTCTGGTGGGAAGTACTGAAGGTGGGAAACGCGAGCCTCGTAAATCGTTATCTCTTCTATATATCTCTCGATTTGCGTGTCGGTTGCCCTGTAATCGCCAACTCCGACAATTCTTCGCGCTACATCCGCCAAGACAACACTCAACGCTGCTGCTGTTCCTCCTGCGCTTCTTATCGGACCTGCGTAATAAACAGCAACATAACTGCTTCCATCAGGATTTTTCTTTATTTTAACCTTTGAAATTCCCTCGGTTGGCGCGACAAGAACGCCTTCGGTTATTATGCCGACACCTGTTCGCACTGCTTGTTCTATCAAAAATTCAGGCGGGCCTTTTATCACTTCTCCGCTCGCTATCTTCTTTACTACCTCGTAAGCGATCTCCTCGCGCGAAAGCCCATTTGCTTCCATATCCCTTATGACTTTTGCTATGTTTGGCGGGCCGACTATTCCTTCCACTCTCGCAGCTATGTCTTTTGCTATTTTTACCTCGACATCGTTGACTGGATCATATCCTTTTTTTCTTGCTTCTGTCGCGACTCCATACGCTCTTGTAAGCTCTTTTTTGAGCAGCGAAAAATAGTCCTCGGTCTCCTCCATCGTTGAATATTCGCTAAGAAAATATAAAATGTTTTGTATCTTCACAAACCCAGGGGGAAACTCTACTGTTTTTCTACTGGGTTTCCCCCTAGGTTCTTGTGTTCCTCCTTAACCCTTCACAAACCCAGGGGGAAACTCTACTGTTTTTCTACTGGGTTTCCCCCTAGGTTCTTGTGTTCCTCCTTAACCCTTCACAAACCCAGGGGGAAACTCTACTGTTTTTCTACTGGGTTTC
>Ga0078972_1003673_pt1 | contig 44957 bp, 33 predicted proteins | sample YelNatPaOPGAMG01_FD_67568 | JGI IMG/M metagenome (GOLD analysis project Ga0078972, IMG submission 67568) | Hot spring thermophilic microbial communities from Obsidian Pool, Yellowstone National Park, USA - OP-RAMG-01 (SPADES assembly) (version 2) | ecosystem: Environmental > Aquatic > Thermal...
TTGCTGGAGGCGCTGGTGCAGACCAATGGCCAGCGCAGCTTGCGGCTCTACGGCCCGCCCTCGGTGCAGTTTAGGCTGGAAGAAGCTGCGGATCCGGCAGGTCCGTGGCAGCCGGTGGCCAGTGGGCTGAGCATTACCAACCTGATACACGTGTGGCCCGATCTGCCCACGACCAACTCGCCCGCCTTCTACCGCCTGCGCCAAGAGTGATCCGGAACACACCTAGCCACTTGCCAAACAGGGTGAGCTGGAGCTGACGGTTGTTGGCCGGGGACAGTCAGTAAACCGTGCGCTGGCCCACCGAAATGACAGCCGCGCTCCCCCGACTATCGACCGTTCCGCGGAGCAACCTACCCGACGCTGCGTCCTTGACCGTGGACCGGATCGTCAACCGCCCTCAGGGCTTGTGCAGGCGGTAGAACTTGTGGCCCAAGGGCGCTGGCTCGATGAACTGCAAGTTCGGGCCGTTGGTCCGGTAGGGCGGCGGAATCGCCGGCCAAGGCCCAGCCAGGCTAGGCAAGGCATTGGTGGCTTCCAACACCCAGCCTTCGGCTCCGACCAGCGGCCAGGACACCACCACGGTGTTGGTGGCTGTACGCCAGACGCTCAAATACGGTGCCCCCGGCATCTGCACCGCAGCCACGATGCTCCAAAAACCGCCCACCACACTGTAGCCACCGCCTTGAGCCGGCGGGCCCGCGTCCGGCTGGCCAATGGTGCCAGTGACGGTATAGACGCCGCCGGTGCTGGTGCCGCCGCCTCCGTCCACCGTCCACCAAGTCAGAGCGTATTGGGCCGAGGCCTGAGGACAGAGGACCGAAGACGGAAGACAGAAGACTGAGGACAGAAGACCGAGGGCCAGCGCCAGCCGGCAGATTGTGGTGCGCGCCAGCAGGGCGCCCGAAGACCGGGGGCCCCGGTCCGCTGGCACCGTTTGCAGATTGGGAATCCGCGACACAGCAGACTCGAAGCCCGCGCTACGGCAGCCGGTCAGCGGCCTCGTCCTGGACTTGACCTCCGAGTCCCAAATACCCCACGCCCACCAACCGCTCGCTTGGGACTTCGGATTTCCAATTTGTTTCGGATTTCGAGCTTCAGACTTCGGGTTTTTCATTGTCCCCCTCCATTGACTTTGTCCGCCAACGCTTGCACCAGAGCTTTCAGTTCCGCCACCTGCCGTTCCAAGGCCGCATTCTTCTGCTCCAGCTCCCGGTTCCGCGCTTCCAGCTCAGCACTTCGCGCTTCCAGCTTCCGGTTCAGCCCTTGGATGGCGGCCAAGGCCACCCCATCGGCATCAATGGTAGTGATGCCGGTGTCGCTTTCGCCCAAGCCAAAGGCAGCCTTGAAATCTTGGGCTGTAGGCCCCATGTGCCGGACGGCCGGGTCTTGGCTTTTGTAGTTCCAAGTGGCAATGGGCAGCGCCACTACCTTGGCCAGCACCGTGTCCACGTCCACAGGCGCAAAATTTTCCTTGGCGTTACGGTCGCACATGCTGGTCCAGGACCCGCTGCCGGAGGCCAGGCGAACTCCGGTGGTGGCGTTGGTGTCGGAGAAGAGTCGGTAGCCACCGCTGGCCCGGATAGTCACCGAATTAGCATTGGTCGAGGCGATGTCAGCGTCGGTGGAATCGCCCCAGACAAACGCACCGGTATGTCTGGCCTTGGCGCGCCGGCCGGCCGCGAAGGCGTAATTGGTGGCGAAGTTATACTGCCCGCCCGGAATGGTCGCGTAATAGGCATTGTCGCTGACGGCGTTGTTTCGGCCGCCGCCTATAGCGCTGTAGTAGGAGTTGGTGCCGATGCTGTTCAGCGACCCACCTGCGATGGTTCCGTCCCAGGAATTATCTCCGATGGTGTTACCCCAACCACCGCCTACCGCACCGGACAATGAGTTTGTGCCAATGCGGTTCTGCCCGCCGCCACAAATGGTGGCAAAGGTTGAATTGGTGCCGATGGCGTTTTCCCGGCCGCCGCCTATGGTGCAGTAGTCGGAACGCGTGCCGATGGAGTTGTAGGAACCGCCAGCGATAGTCCCGTCCAGTGAATTGTCCGCAATGGTGTTCGCCCAACCACCGCCCACCGCACCGGACAACGAGTTTGTGCCAATGCGGTTCTGCCCGCCGCCACAGATGGTGGCGCAGGTTGCGTTGGCCCCGATGCTATTCTGCTGGCCGGCGCCAATGGTGGCGTGCTCAGCAGCTTGACCGACGGTGTTGGCACCCCCACCACCAATGCTGGCAAAGGCCGCACTGGGCCCGACGGTGTTCCCATAGCCTCCGGCCACAGTGGCATAGACGCCATCAGGCCCGATCTTGTTGTCCTGCCCACCGCCGATAACCGAATACCCGGTGTCTGGCCCGATCTGGTTGTGAATGCCGCCTCCAATGCTGCAATGGGCTGAATTGGTCAGGACAGTATTGTAATAGCCGCCGCTTACCACCGCTCCCAGTGCTTGCGGCCCGATCAGGTTGCCTCGGCCGCCGCTGATGGTGCCGTAATCGGCACTGACCCGATTGGCAAACGCCGCAACTGACTCGGTCACAAAGCTTGCCCGAGCGTTGAAGGTGTCAAACGCGCGGAACTGGCGTGTCAGCACGGTTCCGTCGCTAAAAGTCAGTTCTAGACTGCCAGCTTCGTAATCCAAGCCATAGGGGGTCCCCGTTGTCCCCCGATTCAAGTCCAGGCCCAGCATGAGACTGTCGCCGGGATCGAACCCAGTAAACGTGGCGGTAAGGACTTGGCTACCGGGAACCGGCGAAAAACTCCAACTGGTGACCCCGTGATTAGTGGTTGGAACCAGCGACGGGCCGGAGCCGACATACACGATGCTGTTACTGAAGTTCCAGCGCGCAGAGATCAGCCGCACGGGATATTCGGCATTGAACTCTAGATACACGTAATTGCCCAACTCACCGGTGCCAGGCACTGTGCCCCCGTCTGCGGCCCGCACCCCAAGGCCAATATCCCCAATTGCGGTGATCACATTAGTGAAGCCGCTGGCGTTGGTGGTGCCGCCACCGCTGATGGTTGCGCCCCGCACGCCGGCTGCCACCGAGTTAAGGGTCGAGCCAGCAATGACATTGGGCGCGAATTCGGTGCCCGGCTCAAGGCGCAAAACGCGCCGGTTCCCAGCCCGCAGCTCCAACGGCTGGTTGTCGGTGGTGCCCAGGAAATTAAGGCCCGGGCTGGTGCCGGCATTGCCGGTCAGACTCCAACTGGCTGGACCGCCGCTACTGCCGATGATGAGGCTGTTGCCGCTGGGCGTGATAGTGATGTTCGAGCCCGGTGCAAGCGTTACGGCGTCCGTCAGGCCATTGAGGGACTTGACGACTTGGCCGGAGGCAATCTTGGCCGCCGTCACTGCTCCATTGGCGATGCTGAAGGAGGAGATGCTATTGGAGGCGACGCTGCTGGCCAAGCCCGCGTTGGCTGCATGCAAGGCGTAGGGCACCGGCGACAACGGCTGCCGCGGGCTCAGCGTCTGAAACTTGACCAGAGGCGCATTGGTTCGGACCGCAATCTCAAGCCACACCGCATCGCCGTTGAAGATGCCCTCGCCGAAATCCAGGGTCACTCTGAACAGACCGTCGTTGACCGGCACAGCCAGAATAGTCGGTGGCAGTAGGGTCAATTCGGTCCCATTGGTTGGGGCGTCGTAAATTGCGAATCGAAAATCGTAAAGGCCATGGGCCGGTCTGCCGCCCTCGGTCAGGTAGCCTTGGTAACTGAAGGCTGTGCCCATCGGCGCAGCTTGGACTTGGATCAGGCCGCCGCCCAGAGCCAGCAACGGCACAAAACAAACGGGGATTTGGGTTTTCATAGGCTTACGCTAATATCATGATAAGCTTTTTGGCACCTTTTGCGATATTTCGCAAGCAAAAAACTGGCGTTACGGCAGCGCGCGGGTCTCATTTTCTTGCCATCCGGCGGCTACGGATTGCCCTGTTGCCGCCGCCGTCAGGCGGCGGACTGCTGGAGGATTAGGCGGATCAATCCGCCGACTTGCGTCCCCGGCTACCGATTTTCCGCCGGCTCACGCCGGCGGCTACGTTTGCTTGTTTTCCGCCGGCTTAGGCCGGCGGCCACGGATTGCTCTGTAGCCGCCGCCGTCAGGCGGCGGACTGCTGGAGGATTAGGCGGATCAGTCCGCCGACTTACGTCGGCGGCTACCGATTTCCGCCGGCTCACGCCGGCGGCTACGTTTGCTTGTTTTCTGCCGGCTTAGGCCGGCAGCTACGGATTGCTCTGTAGCCGCCGCCGTCAGGCGGCGGACTGCGGGGGATTAGGCGGATCAGTCCGCCGACTTACGTCGGCGGCTACCGATTTCCGCCGGCTCACGCCGGCGGCTACGTTTGCTTGTTTTCTGCCGGCTTAGGCCGGCGGCTACGGATTGCCCTGTTGCCGCCGCCGTCAGGCGGCGGACTGCTGGAGGATTAGGGGGATCAGTCCGCCGACTTACGTCGGCGGCTACGTTTGCTTGTTTTCTGCCGGCTTAGGCCGGCGGCTACCGGTTGCATCCGCCGCAGCTTGCCCGTGTGAGAATTTGGAGACGAGCTTTCGAAACAGGCTCTACAAGCGCGTTCAGTGGCCAGATCACTCGGCCCGAGAAGCTGGTGCAGAGGATTCAGTCTGCGGGGCGATTAGCACCACAAACTCGCCTCGCAACTTGCGTTGCTGCGCCATGGCCAACAACTGGGCGGCTGAGCCGGACAGGAACTCTTCGAATTTCTTGGTCAGTTCGCGGGCTAGCACCACGGTACGGTCTGGGAAGACCTGGTGCAGCTCGGCCAGCAGCCGTTCCAGCCGGTACGGCGCCTCGTAGAGCACCAGTGTGCCTGGGATCGGGCGCAGCGCCTCCAAACAGCGGCGGCGGGGCCCGGGTTTATGGGGTAGGAAACCGAGGAAGTGAAACTGGTCCGTAGGCAATCCGCTGGCTGTCAGGGCCGCCACCAAAGCGCATGGGCCGGGGACCGGTTCGACTCGTAACCCGGCAGCGCGCACAGCTTGAACGAGGCGTTGACCGGGATCGCTGATGCCTGGGCTACCGGCATCGGTCACCAGTGCCACTGTAGCGCCCTGTTGAAGTCGTTCGATGATGGGCTGGGTGCGTCGGGCTTCGTTGAACTGATGCAGGCTGAGCATGGGCTTCCGAATGCCGAAATGGGTCAGCAACTGACCGGTCCGACGCGTATCTTCAGCGGCCACCAAGTCACAGGTGCGCAATACCCGTAACGCCCGGAGCGTGATGTCCTCCAAGTTACCAATGGGCGTGGCCACCAAGTAGAGTGTGCCGGGCGTCAGTCCACCGGCCTGGCTGGGTTGCGCACCGGACATTGAACCGGCGCAGCCTGTCGGCTCAGCTCCTGGCGAGCTGGGGGTGGCATGGTGCACTTCCATACGTGTGCCTCGGGTAGGTTCTTGGGCATGGGCAGAGGGGCTGCAACCTTTTTCTTTAACTGGCCGTTGACGCCCTGGGCAGGCGCCGGTAAGTTGGCCGACGGCTGCGGCGACCGGATATGCTCGAGGTGCTCCAGAGACTGCTGGTGTTGCAGGATCGCGACCGACGCATCCTGCAATTGCAGGAGGAACTGTTGCGCATCGAGCCGGAACGGCAAGAGCTGCGCAACCGCCTGGCTGCGCTGGAGGCCCAAATCGAGGCTGACCGTCTGGCGATCAAGAAGCTGGAGACCCAACGCAAGGAGCTGGAACTGGAGGTCGAAGCCAAGAAACAACTCATCGAGAAATATTCGCTCCAGCAGTACCAAACCCGCAAGAACGAGGAATACCGCGCCCTAGCCCACGAAATCGAGCAGTGCAAAGAGGCCATCCGTCAACTTGAAGACCGTCAACTGGACTTGATGGAGCAAGCCGAGAATACGCAGCGCCAGGTGGCAGCTCTGCTACAGACCGCCGCCGAAACCCGGCGCACGGTCAACCAACGGTTGGCAGATTTGGACCAAGCCGAGGCCAACCTGAAACGTCAATTGAGCCAATTGGAGACCGAGCGGACGGAGCTGGCGGCGCAAGTCGATGAGCCAGTCCGGCACCGGTACCATCGTCTGCTCAAGGCCCGGGGTGGCAACGCGGTGGTGCCGATTGACCGCGGCGTGTGCGGCGGCTGCCACATGCACCTGAGCCGGCACTTGGTGGTGGCCTGCATGGCGGGCCAGGAACTGGTGAGCTGCCCTAACTGCGGTCGGTTGCTCTACTATACGCCGGGGATGGACGTCAACGCCACCGACTAGGCCCCGGGGCTTCACTGCCCAGGGCAGCCTCGCAAAGCGATGCCCACGGCCCGGCACGCGTTTGCCAGGCCGAATGGGTAGGCTGGAAGCAATTTTGCAGCAGGGTCAAGCTTCCTGGCCGTGCAGAGATCCAGGTGGACTGAAAGGCGGTGCCCAAGAGGCGGACGAGTCTTGAGCTTCACGCCTGATGGGCTGCAGCGCGCAAAGCAGGTTAGGCCCTAGCCCATCGCCCAGCTACCTGAGACAACACCTGGCCAAGTCGTTGGATGCCCAGCCGGATGTCCTTTGGGGTTGCGCCGCCAAAACTGAGCCGCATCTCATGCCGCGGCTTGGGGCGGGTGGGGTCGTCGGCGTAACACAATTCCCCAGGCACATACAACACCTGTCGCTTCAAAGCAGCTTTGAACACGTTGGACTTGAAGCCTGTAGCGACCCGCTGAGGCAGTCGCGCCCAGACATACAAGCCGCCTTGGGGCGGTGTCCATTGCACTGCGGCTGGGAAATGCGCCCGAAGCATGGCGCACATGAGCGCAGCTTTCTGGGCGTACCGTTTTGCGACCGAGGTGACATGCGCTTGATACCTGCCGGAGGCCAGTGCGCGGGCCAAGAGCTGCTGCAACAGGTTAGCGCTGCCAAAATCGTGGTTACCCTTGACCCGCGCTACCGCCTCCAACAGCTCTGCGGGTAACAGCCCAAAGCCCACCCGTGCACCTGTGGCGAACGGTTTGCTGAAAGTCCCGGCGTAGATCACGCGGCTGGGGTCGGACTCGACTGCCAGAGCCGATGGGACATCCGGGCCTGCAAAGCGCAGCTCGCGGTAGGCAGCGTCCTCCAGCAGATACAGCTGATGCCCCGCGGCCTTCTCGAATTGCCGCAGCACCCGGAGGATGGCGGCTTTCTTTTGTGGGCTGGTGGTGATGCCGGTCGGGTTTTGGTAATAGCTGACCACATACAGCATCTTCACTCGCGGCAACTGGCCGCTGCGATGCAACGCCCGGAGCGTGTCGGCCAAATGCTCGGTGTCCAGCCCGTCCTCTTGCAAGTGGATAGCTCGGCACTGCACGCCGTGGCTTTGCAGGATGCCCAGGAAAACGAAGTAAGTGGGGTCTTCGACCAACACGATGTCCCCCCGGGTCACATAGCACCTCGGTGACCATGTAGAGCAGTTGCTGCGACCCGTTGGTGATGAGCAAACGGTCGGGCGAGTAGATTTGCGCCCCAGCTCGGCTGCAGAATTGGCCATCGGCACTTTGGAGGTGCGCGGCTGTCAGGTGCCGCAACTGCGGATCGCCTACCGTGCTGCCGTATTGGAGAGCGGGTCGGGCCAGCTTCGGTGAGGCAAGAATCTCCTGGAGCAGTTGACGGGTATGGGCCACGGGCAAGGCGGCGTTGTCGGTAAAGCCGGCTGCCAACGAGATTAGCCGCGGATGATCCAGGGTGAGCCGCATCAACCAACTGACTGGCGGTGCGGCGGTGCGCTGACCAAGAGCCGATAAGCCCGAGTGCATGGCCGAAGCTGTCGTTGACCGGCAACTGGTAACCTTACGCTCGACCAGCCAGCAAGCTTAAGTTCGGCTGCCGGCTTGTCGCGAGCGTGGGCGCGCGGCCAGCCCGGTCCAGGTAGGGCAACGGCCAAGGGCTTGCCTGGGGCACACCGCGGCGGGCCGAGGCTGAGTGTGCGGGTGGTGCGCCGGCCTGGCGCCCTCGGGTTTGATCTGGAGCAGGGGTGGGGGCTGTGGCATGTTGTCAGCCGGACGCATGTCGGCTGCAGGAGTATCGGCTGGCCTTGAACGACAGTATCGCACCGGGGAACTGGTGCGCCGGCTATTGAAGCTGGCGTGGCGGTTCCGGGGCGCCTGTGTGGTGTCAGTGCTGCTGAGTCTGACGTTACTGGGGCTGGGCCTGCTGGGGTTACAATTGTTGGGGGTGGCGATTGATGTGTTGCGCCATGCCCTGGGCAGCTCGCCCCGGCCGCCTGCGTATCCGCTGGGTTGGAAACCGCCGCCGCATTGGCCGCCGTTACAGATTGTGGCGGTGCTGTCGCTGGGCATCGTGGTGCAGGCCGTGGTTCGAGCGGCGTTGACCTACGCCTACAACATGACCACCGCGCACCTTACTCAGGGCAAGCTCGTGCCGGAATTGCGTGACCAACTCTATGCCAAGCTGCAACGGCTCAGTTTCCGGTTCTTCGATGTGCACGGTTCCAGCTCCATCTTCAATCGCGTCACAGGCGACGTGCAAAACACACGGCTGTTTGTGGACGGGGTGGTGTTGCAGGGGCTGAATATGTTGATCAGCCTGGCGGTGTATCTGGTGTTCATGTGGCGGATCCATCCGGGGCTGACGTTGGCCTGCTTGTCGGTAGCCGTGCCGCTATGGGGCGTGACGCGGCACTACTCGGAACGGCTCCGCCCGGCCTATCGGCGCAATCGCGAGTTGTTCGATCGCCTGGTGGAACTGTTCTCCGAGAGTGTGCGCGGGATGCAAACCATCAAAGGGTTTGCAGCCGAGCCGCATGTGATCCAGCGCTTCGACGAGGCCAATCGGGCGGTATCGGCGCAGCAACGGGCCATTTTCCGGGATTTGTCCTTTTTCACCTTGGGCACCCAGTTGCTGTCCCAGGCCAGCTTGGTCATTTTGTTTGGGTATGGCGGCTGGCTGTACCTGCACGGCCGGATTCCGTTAGGCAGCGGGCTGGTGGTGTTTGCCGGGTTGCTGCAGCAGTTCAATGGGCAGGTGGCCAACCTGACTTCCATCGCCAACTCGATCCAGCAAAGTTTCACCGCGGCGCGGCGTGTGTTCGAGGTGTTGGACACGCCTACCGAGGTGCAAACCAAGCCGGGCGCCCACGTGCCCGGCCGGCTCAAAGGTCGGCTGGTGTTTGAGCGCGTGACGTTTGGTTACCAGCCGGAGGTGCCGGTGCTGCAGGACATCTCCTTCGAGGTCAAGCCGGGCCAGGTGATTGGTATCTTCGGCCGGACCGGTGCAGGCAAAAGCACGCTGCTGAGTTTGATTCCGCGGTTTTACGACCCGCAACAGGGCCGCATCTTGGCTGACGGCTACGACCTGCGCGATTTGGACCTGGACGCTTACCGTCGGCAGATTGGCATTGTGTATCAAGAGCCGTTCCTGTTTTCCAACACGGTGGCGGCCAACATCGCCTTCGGTCATCCCCACGCTACCGCGGAGCAGATCGAGCGCGCTGCGCGGCTAGCCTCAGCGCACGAGTTTATTTTGGAACTGCCTCATGGGTACGAGACGGTGCTGGGTGAAGGGGGCGTGGATCTGTCTGGTGGTCAACGGCAACGCCTGGCCTTGGCTCGGGCCTTACTGTTGGAGCCGCCTATTCTGATCCTGGACGATCCCACTGCGGCTGTGGACGCCAAAACCGAACACGAGATTGTGTCTGCCCTGCGCCAGGCCATGGCTGGCCGCACCACCTTTGTGGTGGCCAATCGCCTGAGCTTGCTGCGGAGGGCTGACCTGATCTTGGTGCTGGACAAAGGCCGGCTGGTGCAGTGCGGCACGCACGATGCCTTGGTCCGTCAGCCAGGGCCGTATCGCGACACGGCCTTGTTGCAGTTGATGGATCTGGCCGAGCCAGAGGAGGTGCTGGCATGAAACCAGCCGCCTCCAACCCATCTTCGGCCCGGCGCCGCGGCGTCGATACCCTGGAATCGCGCGAAGCGCTCACCTATTTCCAGCCGCTGGAGGACCGCGAGGCCGACCAAGCGCCGTTGAACCTGAAGCTGATCCACCGGATTGCGGCTTATACCCGGCCGTATGCAGCCCGACGGAACGCACTGTTTGGGCTAACGTTTGCGCGCGGGATTCAACTGCCACTGTTGGCGTGGCTGATTGGGCAGACCATCAACGGGCCCATCGCCGGTCGGGATTGGGCTGGGATTCTGTGGCACGCCGCAGCCTATGCGGGTTTGGTGCTGGTGATGGTCGCCACGCTGTTCTTTCGCCAACGGTACGCGCTGGAGTTGGGCGAAGCGGTCGCCCGTGACATGCGAGCCGACCTGTTTCGGAAGCTCACCACCCTGCCGATGGGCTTTTTTGCTCGCACCCGGTTCGGACGGATCGTGAGTCGGATGACCTCGGATATCGATGCCGTTCGGGTGGGCGTGCAGGATGTGGCGTTTGCCTCGACCATTCAAGCGGTGCAGATGGTGGTGTCGGGGCTGTTGATGGCCTGGTACAACTGGAAACTGTTCAGCCTCATGTTGCCGCTGCTGCCTATCATTTGGGTCTTGAACCAGAGGTACCGGCGCGAAGTCACCCGCCGCTTGCGCCGAGTGCAGGAAACCTGGAGCCGGCTGACCTCCACCCTGGCCGAATCGGTCAGTGGCATCCGAGTCACCCAGGCGTTTGTGCGGCAGGAAGTCAACGCGGGGTTTTTCCGGAAACTGGTCACCTTGCATGCGGAGAACAACGTGGGCTTGGCCCGGGCCTCGGCGGTCTTTCTGCCGTTGTTGCAAATGAAGAGCCAGCTTTTCCTGGGCTTGATGGCTTTGGTGGGCAGCTACGGCGCGCTGCACGGGCAGGGCTGGCTGCATATGGATGCAGGGGATCTGGTGACATTCTTTTTCCTGGCCAACTTGTTCTTCGAGCCGGTCCAGGTCATCGGCAACCAGTACAATCAAGCCCTGGCTACCATGGCCGGCGCCGAACGCTACTTCCGGTTGCTGGACGTCGAACCGGAGTGGACGGACGCCCCCAGCGCTCGGCCCCTGCCGCCGGTGCGCGGTCGAGTCGAGTTTCGCCAGGTGCACTTCGAATACGAACCGGGCCGACCAGTGCTGATCGATATCAGCTTCGTAGCTGAACCAGGTCAGACAGTCGCGTTGGTCGGCCCCACCGGTAGCGGCAAGACCACGTTGGTGGCCCTGCTCCAGAAGTTCTATCTGCCAACCCGCGGCGCGGTGTTGGTGGACGGGATTGACCTGCGGGAGGTGACCAGCGACTCGCTCCATGCCCAGATGGGCAGCGTGCTGCAAAGCAGTTTCCTGTTCTCCGGCTCGGTGCTGGACAACATCCGACTCGCCCGACCGCAGGCGACCGAAGCCGAGGTGCGAGCCACCTTGCGGGCGTTGGATTGCTTGGACTGGATCGAAGCGTTGCCTCAGGGCCTCCACACCCAGGTGGGCGAGAAAAGCAGCGGGCTGTCCGCTGGCCAAAGGCAACTGATCTGTTTCGCGCGTGCGTTGTTGGCCGATCCACGCATTGTGGTGCTGGACGAGGCCACCAGCGCCATTGACACCGTTACCGAGGCCCGGTTGCAACGGGCTTTGGAGGTGCTGCTGCGGGGCCGCACTGCGTTTGTGATTGCGCATCGACTCAGCACAATTCGTCGGGCAGATCTGGTGCTGGTGTTGGAACACGGGCGCATCGTCGAGCGTGGCACCCATGCCAGTCTGCTGGCCCAGGACGGCGTCTACGCCCGACTCTACAAACAGTTTGTCCATGGCCCGGACGTGGGTGAAGCCGAGCGGGGCATCCGATCCGCTCCAGCGCATGTCAGCGGCTGAGTACTGCCTCCAGCGCAGCCTCGGGGCTCACATCGAACCTATGCGGACCGGTGGGGCAACTGGCCATTGGGCTGGCAACCTTGGCTGGAAGCTGGACCCAGCCGCAGCCTTTTGCGGAGCCCCAGCGGCCAAGGCTGCGCTGGTGCGCCGCGCCTTCCATCTGCGCTGGTCCAGGCTCGCTAGACAGACCCCCAAGCAGGAAACCCACGCCCAATCCGGCCAAAGGTAGCCCCAGCTCGGGCAGCATGTCTCATTTTTGTTCCATTCCGCCCACTCACGTCCGCGGCTACTCCTTCGCCAGCTAGCCGGCGCCGTAGGGCGTCGGGCCCGGGGGATCAGGTCGATCATCCGCCAAGTTACGGCGGCGCCTACTAATTGCGTTCCCCAGCCGGCAGGCCAAGGCACGTCCTTGCCACCCAACAGTTCGAAGCCTCGGCACATGAGAGATCCCGGATTGGCTCGCGAGCGGCCGATCGGTCGGCCCTGCAGGCTCGCCGAACGGCCAGCAAGCTGTGGGATTGTGCGGACCTGGCCGGGGCGTCGCGGAGCGACGGCTTGACGGTAGCCGTGGGTTTGAGCTTTTGTCCTTCGGATTTTGGGGCTGCCACCGGGGCGGTGGCGTAGGTCAGCACGACGGGATTCATCGACCGCCGAGACGCCAAAGAGCGCAGCGTCCGGCCGCCCCTACGGGGCGGCGGTATTGCAGCCCAGGGCAAGCGCAGCGCCGCCCTGGGTAGCCAAGCTCGCCAAATTTTATCTTCAAACGTCCTCCGAAACACCTGCCCGCCCGACCGCAGCGCAGACGCTCCGAGGACGGCCATGCCCGACTCAGAGCGGCGTCAAAGCGGCCGCATTCCAAAGGCTGGCGCCAAAGGGCCGGGCGCTCGCATAAGCGCGGAGCGGCTGGAGCGCGGCGCTAGCCCTGACCTCACCCCGGCCCTCTCTGCTCCCACAGGGCGCGGAGAGGGTGGTGCCTGTCCGCCGTGCGCCGGCGGGCATTCCCTCTCCCCTCCACGGGGAGAGGGTCAGGGTCAGGGGTGAAAATGCTCTCCAGCGGCCATCCGGAGCGGCAACTGACCATCGGCCAAAGCGCAGGTGCAATAAAGGGCCTGCGGATTGCCAATCCGCGACCCAGCAGACTGTCAGTCTGCGCTACGTCTCAGCCGGAGCGCAACATGGGCTTTGGCAGCCCAGGTTTGCAACCCTGCTGTATCGCCAGCTTCAAGCCGGCAGCGCGTCCGGATGTCCGCAGCGTTTGCGGATGAGAAATCCTGGACTGGCTCGCGCCCGCTCGCTCGGCCCTGCGGGCCTTGCTCTGGCTGGGCTTGGGGGAACCCCTTTTGCCGTTGTCCAAGCGGCTCAAGTCAGCAGGCTACCAGTCAGCGCTACCGGGCGGCATGCCCTGCAGATGCTGCCGCCGACTCACGTCGCCGGCTACGTTTTCAATCCCAGTCCCAACACGGCCAAAGCTCGGTCGGCCCGGGCGCATCTGCACAAAAGGGCTTGGCAAACAGTGCCTTCTCGCTACAGTGGGGCTCGGAACGCCGGGCCCGCGGATGGGCCGGGCAAGACAGGAACCGAAACGACTCAGACTATGAAACTACTCGCATTGCTGACAGTGGCGATCTCCCTGGTGCTGGTGGGCTGTGGCGAGAAGCAGTCCGAAGAGACTAAAACGCCTCCGGCCACCACCAACGCGCCGGCCAAGTAATCGCTGCTGTAAATTAGCCTTGTGGCCCCGGCCCGTAAAGGCCGGCTAGCCCAAGTAAGCTAAGCAAAAGTTGCCCGGCCATCGAGTGGCTCCGATGCTGTGCGGGAGCTCACCCGACTGGCCGGCAGCTTTTTTTGGAGGCTGATCCGGGCGCCCGGTGTGTCCTTACGGTCCCCGGGAGCTGCTGTGTGGGACCAGCACAGCCCAGCCGAGCAATCGGTCCCAGCACGAGGATGTCCCACCGAAACGCCTGGCCGCACCTGTGGGCGCATTTGCGGGCCAAGGTGGCGGTTGGGTTTACCTCGTCATGGTCGGTGTTCGCTGCTTTTGGACCGGATAGGTTCGATGGTCTTGGGCCTTGGCTTGGCTAGGAGCACAATGGGGCACCCCTCGTAACCGAAGGCGCGGCGTAACTCGCGGATCAGATATTTCCGATACGGCTCAGACAACGGTTCGTCCCGGTTTACGAACAGCAGGAACGTGGGGGGCGCCTGTTGGATTTGGGTAGCGTAAAACAGCTTTAAGGCGTGCCCGGCACGGCTGCGGGGCGGTTGGCGGTTGACTGCGTCCTGCAACGTGCGGTTGAGCAACGCGGTAGGTACTTTCTGGTGCCACTGCGCAGCCACGTAACGCACGGCTTCCCACAGCCGGTCCAGGTTAAACCCGGTCAGGGCTGAGGCGAAAATCACGGGCGCATAGTCCAGGAAAAAGAGCCGTTCCTGAACCCAAGCCTGGAACTGGCGCAGGCTGGTCATGGGCCGGGGCCCGCTCGGGCTGGATGGACGGGGGTGGTGCGGCTTGGCTTGAGCCCGAGCGGCTTGAATGGCTTCCTCGACCAAGTCCCATTTGTTGACCACTACTACGCAGGCCCGCTGCTTTTCCAGAATGAGGCCGCCGATCTTCTTGTCCTGCTCGGTCGGACCCGACTCGGCATCCAGCACCAAAATGGCAATGTCACATCGTCCGATAGCTGCCTCGGCACGCTTGACACTGTAAAATTCGATCGAGTCACGGATCTGCCGTGCTTTGCGCAGCCCCGCCGTATCAATCAACACGAACGGCTGTCGTATCCCATCGGTCTCCAGCTCGAAGGGCACATCCACCGCGTCGCGCGTGGTGCCTGGGATGGGGGTCACAATCACCCGCTCGGACCGGGTTAGGGCGTTGATGAGGGATGACTTGCCCACGTTGGGCCGCCCCACAATGGCCAGCTTGATTGGCGGTGTGGGAGGCTCAGCCAGCTCTGAGGCCGCTGGCGCATCGGCTTCGTGTTGGGGCAACCGGGCTAGGGCGGCCTTCATGAGGGCTTCGATGCCCTTACCATGCAAGGCACTGACCGGGAACACCTCGCCCAACCCCAGCTCGGTAAACTCCACAGCCGCCGCAGCCGCCGCGGGTGTATCAGCCTTGTTGGCCACCACCAAGGTTGGTTTACCGATGCGCCGGAGCCGATCTGCCACTTCACGGTCCAGTGGCATCAACCCTTCGCGCACATCCACCACCAGCATGATCAAATCCGCCGCGTCAATGGCCAGTTGCACCTGGTCCATGGTGGCCTTGAGGATGACGTCGTGGACCTTTTGACCTTCCCACAGGCCAATGCCACCGGTGTCCAGCAGCGTAAAAGCCCGGCCCCGCCACTCGGCAGTGGCGCTGATCCGGTCCCGCGTCACCCCCGGCTCATCGTGCACAATGGCAATACGCTGGCCCACCAACCGGTTGAACAGAGCCGATTTGCCGACATTGGGTCGGCCCACAATGGCGATGACACTTGCCATGCCTTCAAAATGAACCGGCCTTCAGCGCAGCAAAAGACAATTGCATCACCCCCCGGCCGGACCCGCCCCGACGCCAGCCAGCTCGGTTCATGTCCATCGCCCAATCCGACTGTCCAACTGGAAGATTTGGCCTGAGACATTCTCCAGCCCAGCCACAAACACGACGAACCGGGCGACTTCATCGACGGTGTTGAGTCGGCCCAACACATTGGCTTGAGCAAACCGCTCCAGAGCAGCCGGCCCTAACGGCTGCGTCATGCCTGTGGCCAATACGCCCGGTAACACGGCGTTGACTTGGACGTTATGCGGACCCCATTCCCGCGCCAAAGCAAGCGTCAGCCCCAACAGGCCTGCCTTGGCGGCTGCGTAGGCGGGTTGACCGCGCGCACCGGTTCGCCCGACAAAGCTGGCGATGTTGATGATGTGACCGCGTCGTTGTGCCAGCATCAACTCGGCAGCGGCCTGGGCGCAATGGAACGCACCAGTCAGGTTCACCGCATGCACGGTTTCCCACTGCTGGAGGGTCAGTTGCCACAATGGCGCATCAGCGGTCAGACCTGCATTGTTCACCAACACATCCAGCCTGCCCCAACGTGCCCGGATGCGTTCGACGGTCTGTCGGGCTTGCACGGCCTGCGTGACATCCAACTGGATCGGCCAGATTGATTCGGTCTCCAACCCAAGGGGCTGCCGATGCCAGCCAGCAGCTACACGCCATCCGCCTGCGGCAAATGCTTGGACTAAACCTCGGCCCAACCCACCCGCAGCCCCTGTCACCAACACAACCGGTGCGCTACCACCTTGCTCGGCCATAGGTTGATCTTACACAGACGGAGGCGCTCCGAGTTTGCCGACGTGTCAGCCAGGCTCTGGTTGGATCACATCGCGGCGCACAGCCGGCTGTGCATCGCATACGATCACCGCTACCCAAGGCGCGTGCGGTGACTGGATCCGCGCTGACCAGCTCACAGTCGCTGGTCGGCCCGGTTTGGTGGGTGAGACCAGGCGCAAGGCATGGCGGCCATCCCGGGCGCGTTGGGTAGTCCAACGGATCTCACCTACGCCATGATGCGACCAGCGGTTGGTGTGCTCCACGTCATCCAGCAGCCGACTGGCCAACACGGGTTTCAGCAGCCGTCGAAAAGCTGCGGTGTCTTCTAGAGGGAAAGACATGGGCATGGTCGGGGCACCTAACAGGCTGGGAAGAATCGTCATCAGGCCGCCCAACACCCAAGTGCCCAAGCTGAATCGATTAGGCCGCCAGGGCCGGCCCCATGGCCAGCGGTCGTATTGCAGAAGCCCTCCAGCCATAGCTGTCCTCATGGAAAACGCCTTCCAGCAACACCCACCACCAACTCAGGCACCCCCAACCTTGCGTGCCAGCCGTTGAGCGAATCGCTCGACCCGAATCACAGCCCGCTGGTGCAGACCGCGCGCGATCAGCTCGTGCTCGTCTCGCGCTTCGACCTGGAATGTGGTCAGCACACCTTCGGAATGGATCACACGAGCGATGCAGGTCACCGTGGCCCCCAGCGGGGTGGGCGCCAGGTGCCGTAACTCGATTTCGGTGCCCACGGTCTGCTCGTCCGGTTCCAACAAAGGCGCCATCAACTCCCGCGCCGTCCGCTCCAGCAACCCCACCAAGGCTGGAGTGGAAAGCACCGCCGGCATACCGCCGCCGGCAAAGTCGATTGTATGCTGCGGCTCGACCCTGAACTGTCGTTCACAAGCTGTGCCGATGGCTGGGCGCTGTTTCATAAGCTTGCTGTCTGAGGTTGCTGTGCGTCTTGCTGGCACAGCTTCTATCCTGTGAGCCCCGGTCAAAACAAGCCTCGAAACTCGCATCGCCCAGGGGCCAGCCTGCGCTTGCAACCCCGACGGATGCGCAGCTTGTTCGTGCATCGCGGAAAGCCCGCGCCCAGAAGCGGTTCGCAACTTGGCAAGCCGGTGTCTCGGGCCGAGGCCGGTAGCGGCCCACTTGAGGGAACGCTCGTCGTGCGAGTGCAGGCTTTGAGGCATAAGCGCGTGGAGCGTAGGGCATGGGGCATGGGGCATGGGGCGGGCAGTGAGGGGCTCGCAATTGAAAGCTTGAAGCTCGGAGCTGGAGAAGCTGAGTCAGTGGTTTCGGCGACCCGCCGAAACCGACCCGCCAGCGACCGGTGCTACCGGGTGGCCATCGTGGCTTACGGCCAAAGCCGGCCGAGTCTCCTGCGTTAACGGGCCGACGTGGAAGTCGGCCCTCCAAATCGATATTCTGGCCCAAGGCCAAATCGGTGCACTCTGCTAAGTAGGGTATGCCCGTGATGCTCGTTCGTGTGGGCGTTTAGGATTTTGGTCTTTTGAGCCTGGGGATTTGGTTTCGGATTTCGGATTTGGTGCTTTGGATTTCTTTTGGGGGTTCGGTGGGTGACGGGTGCGGTGCGGGGCAGGGTTCGCTGGGTTTTATGTGGCTAACCGGGCTGGTGGACGGCATACTGGCTTGGCGGCATGAGATCAATGACCGGCCATGGTTGGGGCGAGTGCGCCAAAGACGGGTTCAAGGTCACCGTCGAAGTCAGCTCGGTGAATCGGAAGCAGACCGAGATCACCGTCGCGTTGCCGCGTGAGCTGGAGGTCTTAGAAGCTTCGATCCGCGACGAGATTCTTCGGCACGTGTCCCGCGGTCGGCTGACGGTGCGGGTGAGTTTGCAGACTGCTCCGGGCCAGGAAGCGCGTCGGGTGCACCTGAACCGTGCGTTGGCACATGCGTATGCCCGGCAATTCAACCGCTTGGCGCATGAACTGAAGCTCTCACAGCCGGTGTCGCTGGACACACTGCTCCGGGCGCCTGGGGTGCTGGAAAGCGAGGCGGAGCTGGCGGAGCCGTCCCGATTCTGGCCGGCCATCCAGAAGGCGCTGCGGCAAGCGTTGCGGGGGCTCATCCGCACGCGCGAACGCGAAGGGGCGCATCTGCGCAAGGAGTTATGTCATCGGATGCGCTTGATCCAACGGGCTGCGGCGCAAGTGGCCAAACGCGCCCCCGCCGCGGCGCGCCGGTACCGCCAGGGGCTGCTGCGCCGGATTCGGTTGGCCGGGCTTAATCCGGCTGATTTGGACCCGGATCGGCTCCGACAGGAGGTCGTGCTGTTTGCGGATCGGTCCGACATCACCGAGGAGCTGACTCGCCTCCAGAGCCATTTTCAGCAATTCTACGACTGCCTCAAGACCAACGAGCCTGTTGGCCGGATGTTGGATTTCTTGGCGCAAGAGATGAATCGCGAGATCAACACCATCGGCGCCAAAGCCAATGACGCGCAGATTGCACGCCAGGTGGTCGTGCTCAAGACCGAGTTGGAGAAGTTTCGCGAGCAGGTGCAGAATGTCGAGTAAACCCCATGGCCCCGCGTACCTGCCCGGCGCACAGTTAGCTGGTGGGCGGAAGTTTGGACCTGAGCTGTGAGCTTGGCTGGCCGGTTACTGATTGTGCTGTCGGCTCCATCGGGAGCCGGCAAGACCACGCTGTGTCAAGGGCTACTAGCGCGGCACCCGGACGTAGCGCGCGCCATTACGTGCACCACCCGACCGCCGCGCCCAGGTGAGCGGGATGGGGTGGACTACTACTTTCTGAGCCCGGGCGACTTCGAAGCGCGCGTTCAAGCTGGGGAATTCCTCGAACACGCCCGGGTGCATGGGCACCGGTATGGAGTATTGAAAAGCGAGGTGCTGACCCGGCTGCGGCAGGGTCAGGATGTGCTGTTGAATTTGGACGTGCAGGGTGCGGCGACCGTGCGTGCAGCAGCGGCCCAACAGGCCGAGCTGCAAGCGGCGTTGGTGTCGGTGTTTCTGGCGCCGCCGTCCATGGCGGAGCTGGAGGCCCGCTTACGCCACCGTGGCACCGATTCAGCCGAAGTGATTCAACAGCGGCTGCAGGCGGCCCGGGTCGAGTTGGCCCGATGGCGCGAGTTCGATTATCTGATCATCAGTTCGACCATGGCTGAAGACCTCCGCCGCATGGAAGTGATCCTGGAAGCTGAGCGGATGCGGGTGGGCCGGGCCAGGCTGCCGGAGGCATTGGGCGTTGAGGCAGCGGCACTCCAACCGCAGCCGGGCTGATACCGCTCCGGCTGCGGCACAGCCCGGCCCTAGACTGGGCCGGCTGCAGGTGCTTGGGTTGATTCGTTGAGCTATGAGCAACAATGGCAAGACGGTGATTTTGGGTGTGACTGGCTCGATCGCGGCGCATAAGGCGGTGGACATTGCCAGCCAGTTGACTCAAGCCGGCTGCGAGGTGCATGTGGTCATGACCCGGGACGCACAGCAATTCGTCAGCCCGGTCCCGTTCAAGACCCTGTCGCGGCATCCGGTAGTGACCGACCTGTATGCCGAGGAGGAAGGGTGGCGCCCAGCCCACATTGCACTGGCTGACCTGGCGGACTTGATGTTGGTGGCGCCCGCAACCGCTCATACCATTGCGCGGCTGGCGTTGGGCTTGGCGGACGACGCGCTCAGTTGCGTGGCGTTGGCGTTGAACCCACGAGCCCGACTGGTGATCGCCCCCGCCATGCACGGGCGCATGTGGACACATCCAGCCACGCAACAGCACGTGGCTACGCTCAAAGCGCGCGGGGCAGAGTTTGTGGGCCCGGATACCGGCATGCTGTCCTGCGGCTACGAAGGGGTGGGCCGGCTGGTACCGGTGGAGGCCATCGTCAAACACGTGCTCGGCCTGCTGACAGCCTGAGGAGTCCATGGCATAGTGTCCATGGTCCGGCGCGATGCGCCCGATTACTTGGCAACAAATCAAGTCGGTGCTGGAGCTGCTGGCGCCCCCACCAGTGTCGCAGGCTGACCAGCTAGCCCGCATCCGATTTCTGGAGCGGGATGTGGGGCTCATTGTTCGGGGGCTGGCTCTGGCTGGCCTGGGGTACTTTTTGTTCTTGGCCGACTGGCTAGGGGGGTTGAATACGATTGGCCAGTTGGCCATTGGCGTGGTGCGAGGGGCGTTCATTCTGTACACCGTGATCAATGTGGGTGCCGGGTGGGTGTACTTGAGGATGCATCGGCTGGGCTTTGGTCTGGTGCGCACGACGACCTTCATGCTGAGCCTGATTGACGGGGTGTTTTTTGGGGTGGTGACGCTGGCCACAGGCGGTCTGGAGAGTCTGGTGTTCTGGGTATTCCTGGCGCTGATGGCGCGGAATGCATTTGTGTTTCCGGTAGCCTCGGTGCAGGTCGGTTTGAACCTGACCTTGATCGGGTCGTATCTCTTGGCCGGGTACCTGGACCGCACATTTGCGCGATTGGAGCAGGCCACCGTCGGGGAGCCCACCGGTGTGCCCTGGGTTTCGCCGCGGTCGGCCAGCCGGCGACCCGTGACGTTGCCGCCGCTGACCAATGTGGTGGAGGCCTTCACCAACGCAGCGCAAGCTTGCGCCGATGGGGCGGCAGAACTGGCGACTGCCCGAGCGATATTCGTGGAGCGGTGCGAGGAAGCCAGCCAGGCGGCTGGCCCGGCGGGGAATCGGCTGCCGGAGCTTGTGGCACCAGGCTTACACCAGGCGCATGCGCGTTATACCCGACTGTTCGAACGGTATCGCGACCGGTTCGCCGTTTATACGAATCTTTACCCCCATTACTTGCATGAGCTGGCCCGAGCCGAGAATGCCACCGCCCGCCTGCATGAGGCCACCGCCCAATATCGCCAAGCTGAGGCGCAGTACGTGCAGGCGGCGGATCTTTACAGCACTGACAACGCCCGGTACTGGGCCTTAGCGGCTCGGTTGCCTCGGCCGGACCGCCTCCGGCCGCAACTGGAGTCGGATTTCACCCGGGCAACCTACGGCGGGCAGGAACGGGAAGGGGACCCGCAGCAGGTGCTGCTGCGGATTCTGCTGATGCTGCTGATGACGGGCTGCTGTTACAGCCTGCAAGTGTCGCTGGACCGGCAGCGGTTGGTGCGGCATCAAGCGGAGGAAATCCAACGCCAGAAAGATCGACTCGAGACCGCCAGCCACGTGGCGGCGCAAGTAGCCCATGAATTGCGCAATCCACTGGCCACCATCAACAATGCAGCCTTTTGCCTGGAACGGGCCGTGGGGACGCCCCCGGAACCGATCCGGCAACAGATCGAAATCATTCGTGATGAGGTGGACCGAGCGGACTTGGCGATTCGGCGTCTGCTGACTTTCAGCTATTTGGCCGAGGGGCCGGCGCAACGGCTGGATTTGGCCACCGAGTTGGACCGGGCCATTGCGCAGGTGTTCCCGCCGGGCACCGATCCGAGTTTGCAGGTGGAAAAGCAGGTGGCGCCCGATTTACCGCCGCTGTTCATGCACCCGGCTGACCTGTCGGAGATTCTGGTGAACCTGTTACGGAACGCCCGCGAGGCCCTCAACGGCAGGGGACGCGTGAGCATCCACGCCAAAGCCCAGCCAGACGGTTCGGTCGAGGTGCGGATCAGCGACACCGGCCCGGGCATCCCGCCGGAGCTGTTGGAACGGGTGTTCGAGCCGTATTTTTCGACCAAAGCCCGCGGCATTGGGCTGGGGCTGGCGATTGTGCGGCAGAAAACCCAGTTTTACGGCGGCAGTGTGCACGCCGAATCGGAGCTTGGAAAAGGGGCCACTTTTATTCTAAAGTTTCCTGGCAAAGCGTTGATGCAAGACCGGGCATGAGCACAAAGTTGCCGCCCATTCTAGTTGTGGACGACGAGAAGAACCTGTGCGTGACAGTCCAGAACGCGCTCGGGGCCGAAGGTTATCAGACACGCATCGCCTACAGCGCTGAGGAGGGGTTGCGGCTGCTGGAGCAGGAGCGGTTCCTACTGGTCATCACCGACGTGCGGCTGGGCGGCATGGACGGTTACGAGTTCCTGTCCCGGATTAAGGCCCGATGGCCGGAATTGCCGGTGATCATGATCACCGCCTACGGCGCCCCCAAAGAAGAGGTGAAGGCTGTCAAGGCGGGCGCCTTCGATTTTCTATCCAAACCCTTTGCACCCGAGGTGTTGATCCACGTGGTGGGCCAGTGCGTGCGGGAGCTGGAGTTGGCGTCCGAAAACGCCGCCTTGCGCGCTCGGGCTGGCGAGGTGTGCTCGCTGGATCAAATCATTGGCGAATGTCCCCAGATGCGCCAACTCAAACAGTTGATCCAGGCTGTCGCGCAGTCCAATGCCACAGTGCTGATCCTGGGTGAGAGTGGCACGGGCAAGGAATTGATCGCTGGCGCACTGCACGCTCTCAGCCCGCGGCGCAGGGCCAAATACATCCGGATCAACTGTGCAGCCATTCCAGAGACGTTGCTGGAAAGCGAACTGTTCGGTCATGAAAAAGGCGCCTTCACCGGCGCGATCAAACAAAAGATCGGACGTGTCGAGGAAGCGCATGGCGGCACCATTTTCTTGGACGAGATTGGCGACATGAGCCGGGCCCTGCAGGCCAAGCTACTGCGGTTTTTGGAGGACGGCACCTTTACGCGGGTGGGCGGGACCACCGAGCTACGAGTGGATGTGCGGCTGATTGCTGCGACCAATCGCGATCTTGCCCAAGCCATTCGCTCCGGCCAGTTCCGGGAAGACCTGTTCCACCGGCTCAACGTGGTGCAACTGCGCGCGCCGCCGTTGCGGGAGCGGGGCTCGGACATTTTGTTGCTGGCACAGCATTTCCTGGAAGGGTTCAGTGCAGCCATGCACAAACCTATTCGCCGCATCAGCTCCGCCGCAGAACGCCTGTTACTGGCTTACCATTGGCCGGGCAACGTGCGCGAGCTGCGCAATGCCATCGAGCGCGCCGTGATTTTGGAGCAGACCGATGAAATCCAGCCGGCCAGTTTGCCGCCGTTTGCGTTGGAGAGCCTGGTCCCCAAAGACCTGCCCAGCCGGGTGCCAGCCGACCGCGGTTTGGACGAATTGATGCAAGCATATGAACGGGAGCTGATTGTGCGCGCGTTGGAACAACACCATTACAGCTTGGCCCGCGCCGCAGCGCAGCTTAAGCTCAGCCGGCACGCTTTGCGGTATCGGATGCAACGATTGAACCTGCATGTCGGGACCGAGCCCGAGGACGAGGCGCCGGTCCCGCCTGACCAAGACGTGTCCCGATGTTAATACTGCAGTTATTTGGCGCGGTCGTGGGTCCCGACCGCAGCCCTTACGAGCCGCCTCCGCTGGATTTTCAGCCCAGCCGCCTGGCGGGTCTGGCCAGCCGGGACCTGCTGTTGGTTCTGGGTGCCTGCGCGGTGTTGGGTTTGATGTTGTTTTTGTGGGCGTATCTGACCCGGCGTGACCGTCTGAACCGGTCCAGCAACGGCAGCCCTGTGATCTACCGATCCCACCGGGATGCCGAACACGCCATCCGACGGCACCACCACCACCGTCGTCGCCGACGCCGCCACGAAGAGGAATACCCGCGTAACCCAACCCTCAAAGAAACCGGCGGGCTGCCACCGCCTCGGCCCGACGACGCCCCCGGCCCGACTGCTCCGGCACCGTAACCCATGCTGGACAGTCGCACCATCACCCGGCAAAGCGCCTCGAACCTTGCGCTGGCGTTTGTGTTGTTACCCCGAGCCAAACGCCGCGCCATGTGTGCGTTGTATGCGTTCTGCCGTTCGGTCGATGACGTGGCCGACGAGGAGTCACGCCCCGTAGCGGAACGGCGCGCCCAGTTGGCCGCCTGGCGGGAAGACATCGCCCTGGCCTGTGCCGATGGCCAGCCCCGATTCCGCGTCAATCAAGAACTCCAACCTTACATCCGCCAGCATCGGTTGCCGTTTGCCTTGTTCGACGAATTGATCCGCGGCTGCGAAATGGACCTGGACATCCACCGCTACGAGACCTGGGCCGATCTGGAGCAGTACTGTTTCCGGGTGGCCTCAGTGGTTGGCCTGCTCAGCATTGAGGTGTTCGGCTACAGGAACCCGGCCTGTCGTGATTACGCCTGGGCTTTGGGACAAGCACTCCAGTTGACCAATATCCTCCGCGACGTGCGCACCGATGCTCAACGAGGCCGCATTTACCTGCCGCAGGCTGAGCTACGCGCTTGCGGGGTCAGCCCGGAAGAGGTCTTGCACTTGCAGTATTCCGACCGGTTCCGGCAACTGGCCAGTCGAGTAGCCCAGCGTGCCAAGGCTTTCTATGCCCAGGCCCGCCGCAGTCTCCCGCCTGAGGACCGCCGGGCCATGCGCGCCGCCGAGCTGATGGGCTCGGTCTATTGGCGGTTGCTGGCGAAATTGGAGCGGCAACAGTTCGATGTGTTCGGCCCGCCACCACCCCGGCTGAGTGCCGGCCAAAAGTTAGTGCTGATCGGGCGGGCCTGGTGGTGCGGGTTGTCGGACACCTTAGCCCCAAGCTACGGCAGGTTGTGAGGCCGCCCGCCTACCGGAGGTTCGACTGCCGCGGTTCAGCCAAGCCCACCGCGCTGCGACTGCGCTTGAGCCGAGCTGATTGGCGCCAGCGGTTGAACACCTGGGCCCGGCTACCAATCCATGCACCCCAGAGGCCGTGCAGTTCAACAGCCGGGTTGGGCCAAGCTGCTGCTGTGGCAACGGCCCCCATTGCGCCAGGTTGGTCAGCTTGGCTGAGGTGGATTGGGCTGGGTTGTGCAGTTTGGCTGCAGGCATGGGGCCCTGCAGCCGAGCAGGTGAGTGTCGAACGACTCGCAGCTCAAGCGCGGCCCTCAGTCGTCACCATCTCTCAGGCAGGTCGATTCAATGACCCGGAGGGTGTAGGCGCTGGGTTTGTGGTCGATGCCGACGGCTTAGTGGCTACGGCCCTGCACGTTATTGGTGAAGGCCGGCCATTCACGGTTACGCTGGCTGACGGGCGCCAGCCTGAGGTGGTAGGTATTCACGCTTGGGACCGGGGAATGGACTTGGCCGTCGCCCGCATTCGAGCTAGTGGGCTGGTGGCCTTGCCGTTAGGGGACTCAGACACGCTGGCCCAAGGCGCTCCGTTAGTGGCCCTAGGCAATCCGCTGGGCCTGAGTCACAGTGTGGTCCAAGGCGTGCTATCGGCCCAACGCGATCTGGGCCGCTTGCACATGCTCCAGGTGGCTCTGCCGTTAGAACCGGGCAACAGCGGCGGACCGGTCTTGGACAGTCACGGTCAGGTTCAAGGCATCCTCACTTCCAAGTCGGTGCTGACGCCCAACCTGGGCTTTGCCATCCCAGTCAATGCATTGAAGCGGCTGTTGGCCCAACCCAATCCAGTGCCGCTGGACCATTGGCTGCGGTTGACGGCATTGGACCCCGCGCAATGGCGCCCGGTCTTTGGGGCTCGGTGGCGACCGCGCGGAGGCGGGTTGGAAGTGGACGGCTTGGGTACCGGCTCCAGTGGCCGGGCGCTGTGTTTGTGGCAACAGGCAGTGCCGGGGCCGTCCTTCGAGGTAGCGGTGCGTGTTCGGCTCGACGACGAGGCAGGTGCGGCGGGTCTGGTGTTTTGTGCTGACGGCGCGCATCGGCACTACGGGTTTTACCCCAGTGGCGGGTATTTGCGTCTGACGCGCTTCGAAGGCCCTACGCGCGATTGGTGGACCCTGCTGCAGGAGGTCTATAGCCCGCACTACCTGCCGGGCGAATGGAACCACCTAAAGGTACGGCGACACAAAGCCCGCATCCAATGCTACGTCAACGGCCAACTTGTCATCGACACCACCGATACGCGCCTGCCTCAAGGCCAGGTGGGTGTGGCCAAGTTCCGTGACACGCGCGCTTGGTTCAGAGACTTCCAAGTTGGCAGCCGGCTGCCTGATCCGGGCCCACCGGCCCAGGTGCGCGCCGCCATCCAACGACGTCTGCGCCACGCAGACACCCGCACCGATGCGGCCCTGCTGACTGCCTTGCAGCCGTATGCCCAAGCGGGCTGGCCGGTGTTGAACCAGCACGCTGTCCAGTTGGAGACCCAGGCCGCCAAGCTCAGGCGCGTAGCCCAACGCCTGCACGAGCAGACCGTCCAAGCCCACCTGGCCCAGGCCTTCCAGCAGCCTGAGTCGCAGGTTGACCTGCTGGAGGTGGCTTTGCTGATTTCGAAGCTGGACCATCCGGACCTCGATGTGGCCAGTTACTTGCGCCAAATCGACCGCATGACCCAGGAGCTGACGAACCGCATGCCGGCCCAGGCCGGCTTTGCCAGCCGCCTGTCAGTCCTGACCAACTACCTGTTTGTCGAGTGCGGGTTCCACGGCTCACATATCCCTTCGGATCAGGCTGCCTGCCTGTATCTGGACCAAGTGTTGGACGACCGCGAGGGCGGCTCGCTAACGCTGACGATGCTGTGGGTTGAACTGGGGCGTCGGCTTGGGCTCATCAATCTGGCGGCTGTCTGGTTGGGCAGTCGATTTGTCGTCAAACTGGTGCAGCCGGATGGCACAGTGCAGCTCTTGGATGCAACCGACTCAGGCCGCGCGCTTGGCGAGGCTGAGGCCGGGGCCCTAGCGGGCTTGGCCCCAGGCCAGAGGTTGAACATCGGCGCCCTGCAGCCCGCCACCAAACGCGAGCTTATCATTCGGTTGCTGCGCAGCTTGCTGACCTTGGCCAGCCGCTCCGGCGCCAGCCCGGACACGCTGCGGTATCTGGACACGCTGCTAGTGTTGGCGCCAGACTCAGCGTTGGACCGGTTAGCTCGCGCCAGTGCGCGGCTGCAACTGGGCGACAGTGCCGGTGCCAAAGCCGACTTCCAATGGCTGCTGGAACATCAGCCGCCCGGCCTGGACCTGCAGTATGTGCGGCGCCTTTACGACTCGCTCTTTTGAGCGCCGCGTCAGTGCCTGAGCAACAGGTTCCCTTCGACATCCCGCCAGTCGGTCTGACCGCCCTTGTGGGAGCGCGTAGCCAGGTGGTCCAGGTAAAAGAGCGTTGGCTCGGTGATGTGTTGGTTGTTCAAGAACGGCTCAGTGTATTGGATGGCGCCGTAGAGGGCCTGGTTGATGTGGTGCTTCTGGCCAACGTGATTGTTCCAGTCCACCCCCTCAGTCAGGAACCCGTGCGGCCCGTAGTGATGTTTGGCTATGGCCCGGAGAATGGTCAGACCGTCCCGCTCGAATTGCCGGCTGCGGGCCGGATCGCGCCGACGGAGCTGCGCCGCCGCTTCGAAGTAGGCCAGAGCCGCCTCGGCATTCTCCCACAGGTAAGCTGTGTCCCAAGATTTCTCCATGTAAAGCAGGCCCTTGGTAGCCACGCCATTGCGATCGTCGCGCATCTTGAATTGGTCCAGACCCGCCAGGCAAGTGGCGTAAGCAAAGGTGCGCACCCGGTCATCGCCCAGCACCTCAGCCACTGCCTTCAGCGTTCGGAACGCCACTGCGTAAGCGACATTTTCGTGCGGGTCATAGGTATCGTGGTTGATGCTGCCGAAGATGCCGCCCGCCCGCACGAACACGTCGGTCTTGAGCCGCAACGGCACGCGCCAATTGCCCAACCGTCGCTGTGTGAGCGCCGCCTGAAGCTGGAGGATAAACAGGCCGTCAGCCGACGTTTGCCAAAACGGGTCTTGGCCGCCATCGGGCGAACGGCGATACACCTTGCCATCAGGCAAGGTCCGGCGCGGGAACCAGCCGTTGGCCACCGCCTCGACGTTGTGGTGAATCCAGTCAGCACAGCGCGCTGCGATGCGCCGCATGCGTTCGGCCCGCGCATCTTGGCCTAGATCATCGGCAAACACTAACATCTGGAACGCGACCTTGGCCATCGAGCCGGGGCAGAACCAGTCGGCATTGTGCTTGTAGTTGAGGCAGAACTTGCCGGTGGTGGTCTCGCGATAGCCGCGGATAAAGCCGGTCGATTCGTCCACAAACCCGCAATCCAACACGTGGTCCAGAATGGCCAGTGCGTTGGATTGCCACTCGGGCCGACCCAAAAACCGGCTCAGCCGGTAAATCTCCCAAGCGCCTCCCACCGCATTGGCAGCCCAACCCGGCCCTTCCAAATGGCCGAAATCGTGCCAGCCCATCGCCCGCCCTTCCGGGTCCACAAAGCTGGAGATCGACACCAGATGTCCCCGGAAATCTTGGGTCAGCGTCTTGGTCAGCGTAAACCGGATCGAATCGAGCATCGACTGCACGATGGTGTATTGCGGGTTTTCCGGCACATAGAACTCATCGGCAGCCGGCGCCCTTGCTGTCGAAGCCCAAAGCCAACCGGATAGCCAGCTCCAGGCCGGCAGCGCTAAGGTAAATCGGTGGACCCATGCGACAGGGTTCATGCCAATTTGCTTAATCGATCTGCCCTTCCAGGATCAAGACTCGCCTCAGCTTGAAGATGCGCCCGGGCGCATGACATCTTCTGACAGGCCCTCGCCGGGCCGATGCCGTACCGACTTGCAGTCTGCGCACTTGAGCTGGCTGCGAAGGGGCAAAAGAGATTGCCGGAGGCAACCGCCGCCAAGCCCCCATGGCCGAACCAGCGAGGCCAGCGAACCAATCGCGGATTTCCGATCCGCAAATGCTGCAAACCGCTGTCGTGCCACCGCCGCATTGGCCCGCCGCATGGGGTCAGCAAGACGGCAGGTTTGGAGACCTGCCCCACGCCACGAATAGAAACGTGCAACAACTGAGATGCGCCCGATGCGCTACCCGGCGCATGCTAGCCGCTCGACTTGAGGGTTGCCACACGGCACCGAGTGCAGTGGCACTGCTTCCAGACGGCGCAACCCCAGCATGGTGTCGTGGGGCTGGGCGGGAAACGTTCAGCCACTTGCACCGTTCCGGACGCCCGCGTTGACCAATCAGCCTTTGAGTTGGCGTTCCAAGATTTGGCCGACCAAGGTTGGGTTGGCCTTGCCCTGCGTAGCCTTCATGACTTGGCCTTTGAGGAAGTTCAGGGCAGCGGCTTTACCCTTGCGATAATCCGCAGCCGGGCCGGGATGAGCGGCGATGACGGCGGCGCACACCTCCTCCAACGCCGCCGCGTCGCTCAATTGAGCCAGGCCCTTGTGCTGGACGATGCTGGCTGGGGATTGGCCAGTAGCGAACATCTCGGCAAACACCTCTTGCGCCGTGCGCGAGCTGAGCGTGCCGTTCTCGATCAGGCCGATCAGCTCAAGGATTGCCTCCGGCTTGAACTTCAGATCGGCCAGTGTGGTGTTGGTCTCGGCTAGTTTGGCCTTGAGATTGTTGACCAGCCAATTGGCCACTGCTTTCGGGTTGCGACTTTGGCGGGCCAGCGCCTCGAAATAGTCGGCCAACGGCGGGTCCCACACCAGCGTCTGGGCGTCGCCGGCGGGCAACTGGTACTGGCGCATGAACCGTTGTTTGCGGGCCAGGGGCAATTCGACCAAGCGCTTGCGCACCTCGGCCAGCCAGGCGTCGGTAGGTTCGAACGGCAACAAGTCCGGATCGGGAAAATACCGGTAATCGTGCGCGTATTCCTTGGTGCGCATCTCTTCGGTCACCTCGGCCACGTCATCCCAGCGGCGGGTGGACTGGACCAAGGTGCCGCCGCTGCGCAGCACCTCGATCTGGCGAGCGATCTCGTATTCGAGGGCCTTACGCACGCCCGAGAAGCTGTTCATGTTCTTGATCTCGATCTTGGCTCCCAAGGTCGAACTGCCCACGGGCCGCACGCTGACGTTGACGTCGCACCGGACCATGCCCTTTTCCATGTCGCAATCGCTCACCCCGCCCTGCACCAAGATTTCCTTCAGCGCGTTCAAATACGCGTAGGCCATGGCCGCACTGGTCAGGTCCGGTTCCGACACAATCTCCAGCAGCGGCACACCCGCTCGGTTGAAATCCACCCCGCTGTACCGGTTGAAGTGGAAGCTCTTGCCCACGTCCTCCTCCAGGTGCACCCGGTTGATGCGCACCCGGCGGATGGCGCCCTCGAACTCGAAATCCACATAGCCCCGCACCGCCGAGGGCTGGTCGTATTGGGTGATCTGATAGTTCTTGGGCATGTCCGGGTAAAAATAGTTCTTCCGGTCGAACTTGGCCCGGGGCGGGATCGAGCAATTCAACAGCAGCCCGGCCAACACCGTGAGCCGCAGCGCCTCTTCGTTGGCCACAGGCAACACGCCGGGTAACCCCAGGCACACTGGACAGACCTGGGTGTTGGGGGGCGCGCCGAAACTGTTGGCGCAGCCGCACCACATCTTGGAGCGGGTCTTCAGTTGGACATGCGTTTCCAGGCCAATCACCGCTTCGTATTCCATAGCCTCTGGCCCCAGTTAACCATGAGCTGGGCCGGATGCACCTGCTTTTTTGTCGGGCCTGTGGTGTGGCAGCGGCAGATAGCGCACATGACCCCGGTGCACCCCTGCGGGCCACAGTGGATTCCACCGTGGCCGAGCCAAGCCACTGCGCTCTTCTATTCTGGACAGGCTGCCTGGCGGCTTTGTAGTAAGCCCGGTGTGCGGACCAGTGACTTTGACTTCGAGTTGCCGAAGGAGCTGATTGCCCAACAACCGGCTCCGGTCCGCGACCAGTCTCGCCTGCTGGTGCTGTGGCGCCGGAGCGGGCGGGTGGAGCACCGCCGGTTTTCCGATCTGCCCGAATACCTGCGCCCGGGCGATGTGCTGGTGTTGAACGACTCGCGGGTGATCCCGGCTCGATTACGCGCCCAGACCAATCCTACCGGCAAACCGGTCGAGCTGCTGTTGTTGTGGGAAACGGCGCCGAATGAATGGTGGGCGTTAGTCAGACCCGGACGGCGAGCGCGTTCGGGTGCCAAGTTGACCCTGTGCCACCGCTCGGGCCAACTCACTGACGTCCAAGCCCAGGTGCTGGAGACCAATGCCGAAGGCCACCGCCGGCTCCGATTCGAGGGCGTCACCAATCTTTGGGCGCATTTGGATGAGTTGGGCGAAGTGCCGTTGCCGCCTTACATCCACCGCACCCCGACCGATGACCTGACCCGAGACGCAGAGCGGTATCAAACCGTCTATGCGCGTGTGCCGGGATCGGTCGCCGCGCCCACTGCGGGTCTGCATTTCACGCCCCAGTTGCTGGACCGCGTTCGGGCCATGGGCGTGCAGGTGTGCTGCGTCACCCTGCACGTGGGGTTGGCCACCTTTGCTCCAGTGAAAACCGAGCGGATCGAAGCTCATGTGATGCATCCCGAACCGTTCGAGGTGAGCGCTGACACAGCCCAAACCATCAACGCTGCCTTGCGCGAAAACCGGCGCGTGGTAGCCGTGGGCACCACCACCGTGCGCGTGCTGGAGACGCTGGCGCAAACCGCGGTAGCCGACCGGTCGAAGGCTACCCCGAGGCCCGGCCCAGCCCAGATGCACCTTGGGCAGGGCCAAGCTTGTCAAACTGAGGACCGCACGCGGGTCGCAGCCGAGCCGGTCCAAATCCCATCCGGAGCGGGGATGACGCGGCTGTTTATCTATCCGCCCGCCACATTCCGGGTTGTCGGTGCGCTCCTGACCAACTTCCACCTGCCACGCTCGACCCTGTTGATGTTGGTGAGCGCATTTGCCGCACCGGGTGAAACCCGGGGCCGCGACCTGGTGCTGGCGGCCTATGCCGAGGCGATCCGGTTCCGGTATCGGTTCTTCAGCTACGGCGACGCCATGTTGATCCTATGAAACGGGTGACGCAACGCTCGGCTGACCTGCCCTTTGTGCTGGTGAACATGGCCATGACAGCCGACGGCAAGATTGCGCCTGCTGACCGCCGGTTTGTGCGCCTGGGCAGCACGCATGACCTGCAAAACCTTTACAAGTTGCGCGCCTCGGCTGACGCGATCATGTGCGGTGCCCGCACTGCAGCACAGGTGGCCTCGATGGGGCCGGGCCCAGCACCGTTCCGACGCCTGCGCCTGCGCCGTGGCTTGGCTGAATACCCGATCCGCGTCGTGGTGAGCGGTCGAGCCAACTTTTCGCCCCGAGCCCCACTGTTCCAGCGCCGGTTTTCGCCCATCGTGATCTTGACCACCGAAGCAGCAGACCCGCGTCGGCTCGACCGGTTGCGCCGGGTGGCCGACGCTGTCCAGACATTCGGCCGGGAACAGATCGACTTTGTCCAAGCTCTGCGCTGGCTGCGGCAACATTGGGGCGTGCGCCGGCTGCTGTGCGAAGGGGGCGGCGAGTTGAATGCCGCGCTGTTTCAAGCTGGGTTAGTCAATGAACTGCACCTGACGATCTGCCCGGTGCTGCTGGGCGGACGGGCAGCGCCGACCATTGCCGATGGCGCTGGGATCGAGCAGTTGGCGCACGCCTGCCGCCTGAGCTTGCGCTCGATGCGCCGGGTAGGCGACGAGTTGTTCTTGGTCTATCGCGTCCGAGCTACCCGAGGACAGCTCGGGGATTGAACCCTACGCAGCCAGCGCCGACCCGGCAACACCGGTCGCTGCCGGTGGACAAGCCGTTCGGCCCGGCTGCCTCGTTAATCCAATCGCAGGGTTACCGAACCGATCTGGCCACCAAACTCGAATGGCGGAACGTAATCGCCGACTGCGCCGCCGCCATCGCGGCCTATCTCCAGGGCATCAGCCGGTTGCTGCACCAGTAGGCCAGGGGCCTTGTGCCGAATCAACAGCCGACCGTCAGCCTGCAGCGTAACTTCGCCGTTGCTTTCCAAGCGCGCTTCCACCTGGCGGGTGGTTGGCGGCAGGGGCTCAGGGCTGGTGACCACTGTCAGGTTGTTGCGGCGTCGAAGCGCAAATTTCAGATGCCCCTGGTCCAAATACAGCGCAAAACCATGGGCAGTGCCGCCCTGGGCGACCAACACGCCTTGCGGCGCGAAGCGCTGGAGTTGCACAGTGAGGCTCAACCCGCGCCCGGCCACCCGCGGCGCCTCTGCCCCCGCCAACGTATCGCCGGCTCTGAGCAAGAAATTGGTTCGACTGGCCACAACGGTCTCATCCAGCTCAGGCACCTCGCGCTCGTCGGGTTTGGCCAGGGTTGCTTCGCCGTAAGCCGGCTTCCAAATCCAAGGCAACACGTGCGAGCGGCGCGCCCAGGCTTCCCACAGAGCGGCCATGGCGCGGACCCGTTCGGGCTCACGTTGGGCCAGGTCGTTCATCTCGCTCCGGTCCGTCTCCAGATCGTAGAGTTCCCAAGGGCCCGCAGGGCTTTTGGCGACCAGTTTCCAACGCCCTTGGCGCACAGCGCGGTTCCCTTCGTGTTCCCAATAGAGCGCGGGCCGATCGATAGGGCGATTGTCGAAGGCCGGCACCAAGCTGCGGCCTTCCATAGGCGTGATTGAATGGCCGTTGTAGCGCTCGGGATAACTGGCGCCGGCCAGCTCCAGGCAAGTGGGCATCAGATCGATGACATGCCCCGGTTGATGCCGCAATTCACCTCGAGCTGCGGTGCCACCCGGCCAATGCACAATCAGCGGCGTGCAAATGCCGCCTTCGTGGACCCAGTGTTTGTATTCACGGAACGGCGTGTTGCTGACGTTGGCCCAAGCGCGGCCATAAGCAATGAAGGTATCGGGCGGGCCGGGCATCACGCCTGTGCCGCTGAGCACGGGCCAGCCGTCGCGGGTCTGGCGCGGGCGCGAACCCTGCTGGGAAAAGTCCGGCGACAACGGCGGTAACGTGGGCCGGTCGGCGCGATTGGTATGGCCGGTGCGTCCGACATTTTCCGCACAAGCGCCGTTGTCCTGAAGGTAGAACAGGGCTGTATTCGGCAGTTGGCCGATCTGCTCCAAGGCCGCCACAATCCGTCCGATGCCTTGGTCCATGGCATCCACTTGCGCAGCATACACCTCCATGCACCGAGCTTCCCAAGCGCGGTGGGTGACCTGGTCCCAGCGGCCCGCCAGAGGCGAAAGTTGCGTTTGGGGTGGGATCAGGCCTAGTTGTTGTTGCTTGGCGAATCGGGCTTGGCGCACCGCCTGGTAACCCGCGTCATACCGGTTACGATACCGCTCGATGTCCTGGGGTTTGGCGTGCAACGGCCAATGCGCCGCCGTAAACGCCACATACAAGAAGAACGGTTGGCCCGGATGGCTCTTGTGATGTTCGGTAATGAACCGCACGGCTTGGTCGGCGATGGCGTCGGTGTAGTAAAACGACGCTGGCTTGTATTCCGGGTCGGTGAAGGCCGTGATCATCTGGTTGTCGCGCACCAGGGTGGAGGGGTCGAAGTAACTGCCGGCACCGTGAATGGTGCCGTAGAACCGGTCGAACCCACGCTGGAGCGGCCATTGATCTTTGGGCCCTTCAGGCCGAGTGTGGCGGGTCACATGCCATTTGCCTACGGCATAGCATCGGTACCCAGCCGGCTTGAGGGCTTCGGCCAGCGTCACGCAAGAGCGGTTCAGGGTCCCTCGATACCCTTCGCGCCCGCGGTCCTCCATCATGTGCCCCACACCTGCTTGGTGCGGATACAACCCGGTCAACAGCGCCGCTCGGGTTGGACAACATCGGGCTGCATTGTAGAATTGCGTAAACCGCAGGCCACCTGCAGCCAACCGGTCCAGCGTGGGCGTGCGGATCTCGCCGCCGTAACAGCCCACGTCACTGTAGCCCATGTCATCCGACAAGATGATGATGATGTTGGGCCGCGGTGCCGCCAGCAACGGTAGCCCGCACGCCAAACTCAACGTCACCAAAGTCCGCCTATTCATAAAAACCGCATCAGGCCCGATCGAGCCTGGCCTCAGCGACCGGCCGACTGGATCCGAACGCCCCGCCGGATCGAGACCCTGCGAGCAGCCGGGTTGGCTCGCCGTGCGCTGCGCCTGCAAGCCCTCATCAAAAATCGGCCCTAGGTCTCATGCACCTCGAAGCCCGGTTCAAAGCGCCTTGGTCCGACCCGGCACAGCCAGCGGGTAGCGGCCTTGAGCATCGGGCCGGGCAGACTCCGGCGGTTCAGATTCAAGCGTGAGGGATTCCAAGCCCGGCGCCAGCTCCAGGTTGGAGTTGAACGCCTGGTCCCAAGTCAGCCATTGACCCGACTCGATAGCCATCCGACCCAAGATGGCCGTCATGCACGCCAGAGCTGACCGCTCCACTTCGTTGTAAGGTTTGTCGTTGCGGATGGCGTCGAACAACAGGTCCATCTCGACCTGGTACGGGTCAGGCGTCGGACCACGATATCGCCACAGCTCGTTTTCGGGGGTTTGCACCTGGCTCTTGTAAAGGCGCGGGTTGGCCCGGGCCAGGTTTTCCATCAGCACGCCCGAGCCCCGGGTGCCACTGACAAAGTCTGAGAAGATATCCCAGCAGTTGCGCACATGGCGGCCTTGGGCAAACAACCGTGCCCCATCGGCAAAGACGTATTCGACCAGGTAATGGTCGAACAACTGGTCCGGCTCAGTCCGCGCGCACCGACCGCCCATGCCTTGGGCTGCCACCGGCAGAGCGTTTTTCGCCCAGCAGCAGATGTCGATGTTGTGGATCAGCCAATCCACAAAAAACCCGCCGTTAAGCCAGGTGAAACAATTGTAGTTGGCGATCTGGTGCGCCAACTCGGTCTGGCCCGGCTGCCGCGGCGTGTAGCCGACCGGGCCGTGCATGCGGTAGGTGCGCAGCAGGATCAACTCGCCGATGGCGCCGTCGTGGATGCGTTGGATGGCTTCCGCCCGGGCCGGATCGTGCCGCCACATCAAACCAGTGGCGATTTTGAGGTTCTTCTGCTGAGCTCGTTGCCCAGCCCGGAGCACTCGGCGAATGCCGGGTGCATCCACGGCAAACGATTTCTCCATAAAGACGTGCAGCCCTTTGTCCACCGCGTAGTCCAGGTGGATCGGACGGAAGGCGGGCGGCGTGGCCAGCAACACCACGTCACCCGGGCCCAAGCAGTCCATCGCCTTCTTGAACCCGTCCAGGCCCACAAATTGGCGCTCAGGTGGCACCTGGACTTGCTGGCCAAATTGCCTGCTCAACGTCTGCAGGCTGCTGGCCAGCCGATGCGCGAACGCATCGGCCATGGCCCATAATTGCGTGGGGCCGCGGGTGGACAGCGCGTTGGCTGCAGCGCCAGTGCCGCGGCTACCGCAACCGATCAGCGCCAGCTTGATCGTGTTGTTCTCCGCTGCATAACCCGGTCTGGGCAGTGCGCCGGCCACGGCTGTAGCCGCTAGCGCGGTGCTGGTGGTCTTCAAAAACGTGCGCCGACTCTGGCGGTTGGAGATCGTTGAATCAGGAGCTGTCATAGGTGCAGAAATCCTGTCAGGCTGAACAATCGCGCTTTCTTGAGGTGCAGATTCACACACCCCAATATCCAAAACCCCGATGCGGCTGGCAAGGGTTTTGCCAGGTGCCAGGCTCCAGACCCGCGTTGGGCCGTTGTCGAGCCGGGACTGGCCTTTCAGAAGCCAGGGCGGTATCCTAGCAGCCGTGGGCAAACAGCTCGGCATAACCGATGCATGGGACAGCCGACGAGCAGGCTGTGGCCAGGCCGGCAGCCTAACGCGCCGGCCAGGTGCGCCCCGTACCCCACGGCTATGATCCCGCGCGAGATCATCCGCAAAATTCGGCAGATCGAGCTGCGCACCAACCGGCTAGTGACCGAGACGTTGGGCGGCCAATACCACAGCGTCTTCAAGGGCCAGGGGATGGACTTTGATGAGGTGCGTGAATACCAGCCCGGCGACGATGTCCGGTCCATCGACTGGAACGTGACCGCGCGCATGAACCATCCGTTTGTCAAAAAGTTCGTCGAGGAACGCGAGCTGACGGTCATGTTGTTGGTCGATGTCAGTGGCTCCGGCTTGTTTGGCTCCGGTGAGCAGTCCAAACGCGAACTGGCCGCCGAGGTCGGCTCGGTGCTGGCCTTCTCAGCGATTCGGAACAACGACAAGGTGGGATTGATCTTGTTCACTGACCGGGTGGAGAAGTTCATCCCGCCACGCAAGGGGCGGCAGCATGTGTTGCGGGTGATCCGGGAAATCCTCTTTTACGAGCCGCGCCACCGGGGAACCAACCTGGCCGAGGCCTTGGAGTTTTTGGGCCGGGTGATCCGGCGTCGGGCCATTGTGATAGTGCTATCGGATTTCATGGAGCCCGGTAGCGTGCTGCAACTGGCCCGATACCGGCGCCAGGGCTTGCACGCCTCGCACGGCTTAGCCCACAGCTCGTATGTGGCGTTGCGCCAGGCCAATCGACGCCACGATGTGGTGGCGGTGCAGATCTTGGACCGCTACGAACTGGAGCTGCCGAATCTGGGTCGGTTGGTCTTGAAAGACGCCGAGACAGGCGAAGTGGTCGAGATCAACACTGCCGATGCACAGAAGCGCCAAGCTTTTGCCCGGCGGCAGGCCGAGGCCCAAGCGGAGCTTGATCGCCTGTTTCAGGCTGCCGGCATCGACGCCATCCGGCTGCGCACCAACCAACCCTACGCGGCCGAGTTGGGCCGGTTTTTCGAGATGCGCGAGAAACGCCGGTTGCGCGGATGAACGCTCACAGCCTCCAGCCACTGACCATGTGCATACGGGCCCTGCGGGTAAGGTGCGAGGCGCAGGGCTGCCGGCGTCCGAGCAGCCAGGCACTTTGGCTCAGCCAATGCCTTGGACAGTTTCAACCAGGCTGGCCTGGGTGTCGGCGGGCCGCCAGGACGTGCCTGGGGCTAGAACCAAGCTTGCATCGGCGCCGATGGCGGTGGGCCGCAGCACTGTGGGTTGGTGCTTTAGCTTTGACGGTTCTTGCAGTGCCCGGCAGCCACGGCGCAGCCGCGCCGGTGGTGCCTGACCTACGCCCGATCAAGCCGCCGGTGTCCATTCCCAATCCGTGGGTGTGGCTAGGTTGGGGCTTGGCGCTGGCGTTGCTGGCTGCGGCTATCGCGGGGCTGCGGTGGTGGCGGAAGAAACATCAGCCGCAAACACCGTCGCCGCCCCCGATCCCGCCGCACGTCCGGGCGCGTCAGCGGTTGGATCGTGCCCTGAAGTATTTGTCCGACCCGCGTCTGTTTGCCTTCGAGGTATCTGATGCGGTGCGGCTGTATCTGGAGGAGCGATTCGATCTGCACGCGCCGGAGCGTACCACCGAGGAATTCTTGACCGAGCTGCAAGACAGCTCGGCTTTAACCGCCGAACAGAAGGCCTGTCTAGGCCGGTTCTTGCAAAGCTGTGACTTGGTGAAGTTCGCGCGGTACGAACCGCACGAAGAGGTCTTGCGCGAGCTGCACGCGGCGGCTTGTCGCTTGGTTGATGAGACGCGGTTCGAGCCGGTGCAACCGGCCGCAGTAGCGGAGGTGAACCGATGATGCTGTGCCGCTGCGTTGGGCGTGGCTGCAGTGGCTCGGGAGCCGGGGTCAGCCCGCTGGCTCTAGCCCGGCCCAGGCCTAGTTCAGCCACCAGCGCAAGGCCGGCGCGCAGTCAGGTCTTGGGCCTGGCCGCACGATGCCATGGGCCGCCCTGAGCCCGTGTTTGGGCTATGAGCTTTGCGCATCCGTGGTTTTTGGCATTGTTGTTGGCGCTGCCCGTGTTGGCATGGTTGAAAGGCCGACACGGCCAGCAGGCGGCATTTTTGTATTCATCGGTGGACTTGCTCAAAGGCGTGTCGGATATCTCCCGGTCCAGTGCCGGACGCCTCTTGCCGGCGCTGCGTTGGCTGGCGTTGGGCTTGTTGATTGTGGGCCTGGCACGCCCGCAAAAGATCGATAGCCAAACCATCCAAAAGGCCAGTGGAGTGGATATCGTGGTGGTGTTGGACATGTCCGAAAGCATGCGTTCGGAGGACTTCAAACTCAAAGGCCAGCCTGCCAACCGCTTGACCGTAGCCAAGGAAGTCCTGCGCCAGTTCATCGACAAACGGCCCAACGACCGGATCGGGATCGTGGCTTTCGGTGCCCAGGCCTACATCGCCGCGCCGTTAACCTTGGACCACGCGTTCTTGCAGCAGAACCTCGAGCGCCTCGACTTCGGTGTGCTGGACGGGAGCCGCACAGCCATCGGCTCGGCCCTGACGGTGGCCCTGAACCGGTTGCGCGATGTCAAATCCAAAAGCAAGGTGGTCATCCTCATGACCGACGGCCAAAACAACGCCGGCCAGGTGCCACCCTTGACCGCAACCGAAGCGGCCCAAGCCCTGGGCGTCAAAGTTTATACCATCGGTGTCGGCACCCGTGGCATGGCACCCATGCCCACCGGCCGGGTGGATTGGCTGGGTCGGAAAGAATACCGCCAAATCCCGGTGGACATCGACGAGGATACGCTTAAAGCCATCGCCGCCAAAACCGGGGGACAATACTACCGCGCCGATAGCACCGATACGCTCCAGCGCATCTACAATGAGATCGATCGCCTGGAAAAGACCGAGGTGGAACTGAAGAAGTACGTGCACGTGGAAGAATGGCTGCATTGGGCTGTGGCACCGGGCTTGGCGCTGCTGTTGTTGGAAACGCTGTTGGCCCACATCCTGTGGCGGAGGTTGCCATGAGCTGGGTGAATCCAAGCCGTTGCCATCGACCTGACCAGCCGCACGTCAAGCGAGCGGCTCACCGGCACGTTGACCTATGAGATTCGAACATCCAGAGCTGCTATGGTGGCTGGTGGCTATCGGGCCGGGGCTGACAGCCTTCCTGTGGTGGTCGTGGCGGACCCGGCGCAAACTGATCGCCCAGTTCGTGCAATCGCGTCTGCTAGCCCACCTGACTGTCGGAGTCTCGACTGCCCGACAGAAGCTGCGTCTAGCTCTGGTGGTGGTGGCGGCGTTGCTGCTGGTGGTAGTGCTGGCCCGACCCCAGTGGGGGTTCGACTGGGAAGAGGTCCGACAGCGTGGCTTGGATATCGTGGTGGCGTTGGACACATCAAAAAGCATGCTGGCTCAAGACGTCGCACCGAACCGGTTGGCCCGCGCCAAACTGGCAGTGCTGGACTTGCTCAAACAAGCGCGGACCGACCGGCTCGGCCTGGTGGCCTTTGCTGGAGCAGCCTTTCTGCAATGTCCACTGTGTGTGGATGACGAAGCCTTTCGCCAATGCTTGGAGGCCATCGAAGTCGGGGTCATTCCCCAAGGCGGCACCGCATTGGCTGAAGCCATTGTCACGGCCTTGACCGCCTTCAAACAAAGCTCCGACAACTACAAGGTCCTGGTCCTGTTCACCGACGGTGAAGACCACGACGGGCGCGCGCTGGCGGCCGCCAAGGAGGCCGCTCGCGCAGGTCTGAAAATCTTCACAGTCGGTGTGGGCACACCCGAAGGCGAGGTGCTCCAAATCCGCGATAGCCAGGGGCGCATCGATTACGTGCGTGATCCGGCCAACCAAGTGGTCAAATCCCGACTCAACGAACCGTTGCTGCGGCAGATCGCTGAGGCGACCGGCGGCTTTTATGTGCGGCTGGCGGGGGGTGACACCATGCAGTTGCTGTATGAGCGTGGCCTGGCGCCGTTACCCAAGTCCACCGAGGCAGTCAAACAAGTCCGCCGCTGGCACGAACGGTTTCAGTGGTTCCTGGCCACGGCAATCGTGCTGCTGGTGGTTGAAATGTTCGTGCCTGAACGCAAACGTGTGGTGTGGACCGAAGAATTCCGCGAAGCCAGCTCGATCGCCGCGCTGGGCAAAGCTGTGGCGCTCATGCTGTTGCTGGCCCTGCCTGTCCCAGCGCTGGCCTCCCCAGGCTCAGCCCGCCGCCTCTACCAGCAACGCCGCTATGAAGCTGCCTACCGCGAGTATGCCTGCCTGCTCCGCGATAAACCTCGGGACCTTCGCTTGCACTTCAACGCCGGCGCAGCCGCTTACCAGGCCGGCCTGTTCGACAAGGCCTTGGAACATCTCCAAGCTGCCCTGGCTACCAGCGATGTCCAGTTGCTGGCTTGGACTTACTACAACTTGGGCAACACCCACTTCCGCTTGGGCGAAGCCGAACCTGACCCGCGTAAACGGCTCCAACGCTGGGACCGGGCGCTGACCTGTTACCAGAGCGCCCTCAAGCTGGACCCCAAAGACCCCGATGCCCAAGCCAACCTCCAGTTTGTGCAACAGAAAATTGACGAATTGAAGCGCAGTCTGCAGCCCAGCCCCGAGGCCCAGCTTGTCAAGCGCCAGGCTGACGAAGCAGTGGCCCAACGACAATACCAACGCGCCTTGGCGCTGATGCTGCAGCACCTGCAAAAAGACCCCACCACAACCAACTATGCCGACTACATCCAACGGCTCCAACAGATCGTGGACATTCTGGCTGGCCAGCAGCCTTAGCCTGCAGGCGGCCCTGAGTTCGCCGGCGGCCCAAACCGCCGAAGATTACTTCCACCAAGGCGCCACCAACTACGTCTTCGAGCAAATCCAGCGCGCCCGCCAAGCGGTCAAAGCCGGTCTGGCCCAGTTCCCTGAAGACCGTCTGTTGATTGCACTGGACAAACTGCTCAACCCACCGCCGCAACCCCAAGCCCAACAATCGCAAGAGCAGCAAAACCAACAACAGCAAAGCGCCGCTGGCCAACAGAACCAAACCCAAGACCAGTCCGCAGACCAGAATTCCTCGCAAGCCCAACAGTCCCAGACAGACTCTTCCCAGCAGCAGCCTGACAAGCCGCAACTCAACCAAGGCTCAGCCCAGCCCCAGTCTCAACAGGCCGAAGACCAAGCAGGCCAGCAGCCCGAGGCTCAAGCCGACCAACCGGGGCAAGACCCAGCTCGAGCAGCTAAGCTTACGCCAGGTCAGATGACTCGGGACCAGGCGCATCAACTGCTGGACCGGCACCGCGCCGAGGAACGACTGTTGTTGTTTACTCCGCCCACCATGACCAACCGCCTACGCAGGCCCTTGAAGGACTGGTAGCCCCAAGAACCATCGCCTGCCCCGCCGTTCTACTTGGAGCCAAGGCCAACAGACTTGGCTAGTTCCAGCCCAAGAACGCTCCAGACCAGCGCACTGCATAGTGGCCTTCTGCTCGCCTGAGCCGCTTGCCAAGCGGCTTCAGGGCAGCCGCCTGGAAGTCTGAGCCACCGTATCATCCCACCAACCCCGTAGCCGCCGGCGTAAGCCGGCGGATCGAGCCGGCCAGTCTGCCCGGTCCGCCGCCTTACGGCGGCGGCTACGCCATCACCCCGCCAACCTCGTAGCCGCCCACGTGAGTCGGCGGAACACTCCGTAGCCGGCGGCGTAAGCCGGCGGAACACAACAAAACCAGATGCGCCCAGTTGGTGGAGATACGCCAATTTGCTGTTGCCACCCAAACCACTCTCAACCCAGCATCGGGCCGGTTTGATTACGAACATAGCCAAACGACTTCAAGCTAAGGCGCTGCACTTTGTTCGTTGGGCGACCTGGCTGGTGTTGAGCTGCGGGCTGCTGTGCAGCCCGTGGCAGGGCATTGCAGCCCAGGAACCGTTCCAGTGGTGGAAAGGTAATTTGCACGCGCACACGCTCTGGAGCGACGGGGATGAGTTCCCGGAAGCCGTGGTGGCCTGGTACAAAAGCCGGGGCTATCATTTCCTGGCCTTGACAGATCACAACATCCTCCAACAGGGCGCTCGCTGGCTGAACATCGCCAGCCCGGCACTCGAAGAAACCTTCCAACGTCACTTGCACCGGTTTGGTCCCTCAGGTGTTGACCAGCGCATCCGCCAAGGCCAGCTCCAAGTGCGGCTCCGCACTTGGTCGGAGCTGTGCGCTCTTTTCCAAGAACGCGGTCGGTTCCTTTTGCTCCCAGGGGAGGAGATCACCGATGCTTGCCCCGAGGGCACCCTCCGAATCCCGGTGCACCTGAACGGGATCAACCTACGCCAGCTCATTCGGCCAGCCGGTGGGCGCACCGTGTTGGAGGTGCTGCAGCGGAACATTGACGCCGTACGCGCACAGCGGCAGCGGACGGGGCAGTTGATGCTAGCGCACATTGCCCACCCCAACTTCGGTTGGGCCGTGCGCGCTGAGGATCTGATGGTAATCAAGGGCGCGCCGCTGTTCGAGGTCTATAACGGCCACCCCGTGGTCCACAACAAAGGGGACACCCTCCATCCCAGCACCGAACGGCTCTGGGACATTGCCCTGACGTTTCGGCTCGCCAAACTGCGTTTGGGCCCAGTCTTTGGCTTGGCGGTGGATGACGCCCACCATTACAGCTCGTTCAGCCCGACTAACGCCAACCCTGGCCGCGGTTGGATCGCCGTGCGGGCAACTCGGTTGGCCCCCGCGTCTGTGCTCCAGGCTTTGGAATCGGGCGACTTTTATGCCAGCACCGGAGTCCGCCTCCGCGACATCCAGCGCAGCACCAATCAGCTCACCATTGTGATCGAACCGGAGCCGGACGTGTCCTACCTCACCCAATTCATCGGAACCCGACGCCAGTTCGATGCCAGTAGCCTGCCGGCCTTAACCAGCCCCACTCAATCGCGCCCAGCCAGCCGCCGTTACAGTGCCGATATCGGCATGGTCCTGGCCGAAGTCCGTGGGCCGGTCGCTACCTATGCCTTTCGGGGGGACGAGCTGTATGTGCGCGCGAAGGTCATTTCCTCCAAGCCCAAAGCCAACGGGCTGTCCGAAGCTGAGACCGAAGTGGCTTGGGTGCAACCGGTGGTGCTGGAGCCCTGAACGTGGCTGAGGCTCTGCTGCCTGCCTGCACATGCACATCAGCCCGGCACCTGCAAGATTGCTTACCGGTGCGGCCTGTGGAACGCTAGGACGCGTATGCAAGCTACTGCAGTGTGTGTGCTCAGTGCCGGGCTGGCTGGGACGCTAGCCTGCTTGGCAGCCGACGAGTCGGGTTTCATCCCGTTGTTTCCTCAAAACGGTGTGCCGACCGGCTGGGTAGTGCGTGCTTGGAACGATGTCAGCCAACCGCCAGCCCAGCCCACCGTCTGGCGCGTCGAAAACGGCGTCTTGCACGGGGGCCAACCGCGCGGGACCTGGCTGATGAGTGAGCAGGAATATGGCGACTTCGAGCTGGAGTTCGAGTTCAAGCTGAGCGAACGCGGCAACAGCGGCTGCGCCCTGCGTGCACCCATGCGGGGTGACCCGGCCTTCGACGGGTTGGAACTGCAGATGGCCGACCTGCGCTATAACCCGCAGGCCAAAGATTCTGAGCTGACCGGCGGAATCTACCGGGCAATCGCGCCCCGCAAACAGGTGTATCGGCCGACCGAATGGAACAAGTTCCACATCACCCTCCAAGGCTCACGCTTGCGCGTGGTCCTGAACGGCGAGTTGATCCATGACCTAGACCTAGATCAACAGGACCAACCGGTCCGACGCCACGACGGTAGCCTTGCCCCGCCGGTGAAAGACCGGCCCCGACGCGGTCATATCGGCTTTCAAGAACTGAGCCGCGACGGTAGCCACGTCCAAATCCGCGACGCGCGGATCAAGGTGCTGACCCCTTAGTTCAGGGCGACCTGACGCGGCCGGCTCGCCAAAAGCTCCGCCTTGCCATGCGATGGCCACGGCGAGAGCCCGCTGCTGGCCGGTCGGTTCCGGCGGCCCCCCGAAACCAGTGACCTAATGTCAAACCTCCGATCTCAAATTCTCACCCCAGCTCCCAGCTTCGAGCTTCGAGCTTCAACCTGGGGCTGCGCCCTACCACTGAACCGCTGAATACGCGAAGTACGCGAAGGAGTTTGTAGAGTACCCGCCTCTGCGCGCTTCGCGTCTCTGCGGTTAATGAACGCTGCCTCGCCTACTCACCGCAGCGCTGCGCTTGCCCTGGGCTGATCTTCCGCCGCCCCGCTGGGGTGGCCTCCGGTGGGTAGCACCGGACGCTGGCCGGTCGGTTTCGGCGGCCCGCCGAAACCACCATCCCAGCTCAACAGCCCCCACCCATCAACCCGGTAGAGTAGAGAGGTGGCCGGATTGAGGTTGAACCGACCGCTAGGGTCAGTCCACCGCCCGGACACCTCTCCCTCGTCGAACCGGACGTGGAGATTTCCCCCATCCGGCTCTCGCCAC
>Ga0078972_1003674_pt1 | contig 44946 bp, 39 predicted proteins | sample YelNatPaOPGAMG01_FD_67568 | JGI IMG/M metagenome (GOLD analysis project Ga0078972, IMG submission 67568) | Hot spring thermophilic microbial communities from Obsidian Pool, Yellowstone National Park, USA - OP-RAMG-01 (SPADES assembly) (version 2) | ecosystem: Environmental > Aquatic > Thermal...
GCAGTAATTTTGGCAGCAGGAGAATCTTCAAGATTTTGGCCCCTAAATTATCGCCACAAATCCCTTTTTTATTTAATGGGAAAACCGATACTCTATTGGAATTTGAAAGGAATGGAAGAGGCGGGAATAAAGAAAGTGATTATCGTTCAATCTCCAAAAAAGGATGTTGAAGAAGAGTTAAAAAAATTTAATTTTAAAAAATTGAAAATAGCTTACGTCATCCAACCAAAACCACTTTCTAGCGGTGATGCTCTTTGGCAAGCAAGGAATCTTTTGAAAGACCCCTTCTTTCTTTTAAACGCAGACATTTTAAATTCAAAAGAAATTTTGGATGAAATGATAAAAGTAATAAGGAAAGAAAAAAAACCAACTTTGGCAGGACAAAAAACAAAAACTCCTTGGCTCTTTGGGATGATGAAGCTAAAAGGAAATAGAATTTTAGAAATTATCGAAAAGCCAAAAAAGGGGAAAGAGCCATCCGACATTAAAGTAGTTGGGGTTTATTATTTAGAGCCAAAATTCTTTTCCTACTATCAAAAAGTTAAAAGGAATCCTCACGATTTAGAGGATGCTCTTTCAGAATACATGAAAGAAAACGAAGTAAAAATGGTATTGATTAAAAAGAAAGAAGAGGAGACTCCAGCATTTTTAAAATATCCCTGGCACCTTTTCAATTTAAGAAAGTATCTTTTTGACAATTTTTTAGAAGAAAAGATCGAAAGAAGCGCAAAAATTTCCAAAGGTGCAATTGTTGAGGGAAGAGTTTACGTTGGAAAGAATGCAAAAATTTTAGAAGGTGCAATTATTAAAGGGCCTTGTTATATTGGCGATAATTGTTTTGTTGGAAACAATTCTTTAGTTAGAGATTATACAGATTTGGAAGAAAACGTAATGATTGGAGCGTTTTGCGAAGTTGCGAGGTCAATTTTTCAAAAAGAAGCAACTACCCATTCTGGATATTTTGGGGATTCGATAGTTGGAGAAGGAACAAAAATTGGAGCAGGGACCATAACTTCTAACGTGAGGTTGGATAGAAAAGAAATTTTTGCCGAGGTAAAAGGAGAAAGAATAAACACTGGCTTGAAATCTTTGGGAACAGTGATTGGGAAAAATACATCCATTGGGACTAAAGTCAACATTATGCCAGGAAAATTTATTGGTTCAAATTGCCTAATTTATCCAAATTCTTTAATTAAGGAAAATATTAGAGACAATAGCGTCTTTTCAAGTGAATTTAAATAAATTTGTCTGTTTGAAATTTTTTGCTAAGATAAAAGTAGCCCTTAAGGGCAATGAAGAGAGAAGGGGAATTAATGGATAAAACAGAGCAGCGAATAAGGGATGGAGCTTTGAATGAGCTAGCAAGATCAAGAAATTCAAACAAAAAATTGCCGGCAATTGTAGTGATCGATAAAGAGATTAGTGAAAAAGTTTCTGGATTTTATACCAAAGGAGGACAAATTTTCAGGTCTAATGATTCAGAAGCAAAGAACTACGAAATCATCTGATTCCGATGATATTTCACCCACTCCCCTTTTTCTCTGATTTTTGCTCTTTCTTTCAAAGGCGTTAATCATACTGGTTTAACGCCTATTTTTTGTTAAAATGAAAAAACGTGAAAAATAAAAATCGAGAATATGTAATTGGAATTGATGGAGGAGGAACAAAGAGCGAAGCAGCTATAGCTGATTTGGAAGGAAAAATCTTTAAAAAAATTAAGATCGGTTCTACTAACCCAAACAAAATTGGTTTTGAAAAAGCAATTTTGAATTTGAAAAAACTAATTTCAAAAATCTCCAAAAATAAAAAAATAAAAGCTGCCTATCTAGGATTAGCCGGAGGGTTAGAGAGGGATAAAGGAAAAAGGGAAAAAATAAGAAAAAAACTCCAAAAATTCTTTGATTTTCCAATTTTTGTTGATGGAGATCAAAAGATCGCTTTTAGAGCCGGAACTAATGAAAAAAATGGAGTAGTAGTAATCGCAGGTACTGGAGCTATTGCAATGGGATGGAAAGGAAAAAAAGAAACAATTTCTGGTGGCTGGGATTGGCTAATTGGAGATCAAGGTTCTGGATTTTGGGTGGGGAAAAGAGCTTTAGAAGAAATTGGAAAAGCTTTAGATGGAAGGAGAAAAGATTTCAAATTAATGAAATTTATTTTCAGAAAATTGAAAATAAAAAAAGAAGTCGATCTTTACAAGAATTTTTATTGCAAAGATTTTGTTACCAAAGTTGCTTCGATTTCAAAATTTGTCGATGAATTTTCAAAAAAAGGAGATAGGTTTTCAAAGGAAATTTTAATCGATGCAGCAAAGGAAGTTTCGAAAATGGCGATTTCAGTGATAAAAAAATTAAATTTTGAAAAAGAAAAATTTCCAGTTGTTTTAGTTGGAGGGATGTTTAAGTCTGAAATTTTTAGAAAAGGAGTAGAAAATCAAATAAAAAAATTTGCGAAAAATGCAAAATTTATCTTATTGAGAAAAAAACCGGTAATCGGAGCGATAAAACTGGCAATTGAGAAATTGAATTAGCTCGTGCCCGGGGAGGGACTTGCACCCTCAAGGGGACGAGCCCCATGCGATTTTGAGTCGCACGCGTCTTCTAATTCCGCCACCCGGGCTTCACTACTAGTGTATTATAAAATTGTGAAAAGTCAACAATTATTGACATTTTAATTTTTTATGTTATTTTAAATTGGGGGCAAAAAGTTGATTTTGGGAATTGCTGTTTGGGTGAAGTTCGGGAATGAAGTTCTTTTGCAACAAAAAATTCTTCAGAGAGGGGAAGTGAAAATAGTTTATTTTGAACCTTTTAAAGGATGGCTAAAAAACAAAGAATTTGTGAAGGATGCGCTGAGAAGAATCATGAAAGAAAATATTGAATTTTGCACAGACACAAGATTACATTTTCGAGAGATAGCAAGAGAAATCTTTGGCATTCCTGGAAAAGGAACGGCGGTGAGATATCATTTTGTTGTGGAAGTTCCGTACAATGTTAATATTTTAAGAGAAAATGTGAGACTGATTGGTGAAAAAGACTTAGAAAAAGCAAAAAAGATGAACGAGAAGGGAAAAAACCTCCAGAAAGATATAATTTTATTTGATAACGATTACAATGTTTTGCTCCAAATCTTCCCCTCTTTTTTATTTTTCAAAATCGCAATTTTTATTTGAGCACTTTATTTTTTTATTTTCCTTTACTAAAAGAGAACCGCATTTTGGGCAAATTTCTCCTGTAGGTTCTGACCACAAAACAAAATCGCACTTTGGATAATTTGAGCATCCCCAGAAAGTTTTTCCCTTTTTACTTTTTCTTTTTACTATTTCTCCCTTTTTACATTTTGGACACAAAATCCCGATTGTGTTTTCCAGATCAAATTTATATTTGCATTTTGGATAATTTGAGCAAGCCAAAAACCTTCCATATTTTGAAACACGAATTAAAAGTTGGGCTCCGCACTTTGGACATTTCTTTTCAGTTTTTTCTAAAATTCCAGCTCTATTTATTTCTTTGTATTTTTTATTCAAAAGCGCATTAAAAGGCTCATAAAATTCTCTTAATGTTTCCACCCAGTCTTTTTCTCCGTTTGCAATTTTATCTAAATTATCTTCCATTTTTGCAGTGAAATTTATATCAACGATTTCTGGAAAGTGCTTTACTAAAAGATCGTTAACCAAAAATCCAACTGCAGTCGGATAAAACCTCTTTTTCTCATCCTTTTTTACATAATTTCTTTCTTGAATCGTCGCCAAAATCGGAGCATAAGTTGAAGGCCTTCCAATTCCATGTTTTTCAAGTTCTTTGATTAAAGTTGCCTCAGTGTATCTTGGTGGAGGTTGGGTAAAGTGTTGCAATGGTAAAATTTTTACGATTTCTAAAATTTCTCCTTTTTCCAATTCTGGTAATTCCTCCTCTTCAAATTTCATCGGATAAACCTTTAAAAATCCATCGAATTTTAAAATTTGTCCTTTTGCCAAAAATCCATAATTTTTTGCCAAAATTTCAACCTCGGTTCTATCAAAAATTGCCTGTGTCATCTGCGAAGATAAAAATCTTCTCCAAATTAAATCATAAAGTTTTAATTGCCGAGAATTTAATTTTTGAGCCAAAATTTCTGGAGTTTTCTCAACATCGGTAGGTCTTATTGCCTCGTGAGCTTCTTGAGCGACTTTAGATTTTGTTTTGTAAATTCTTTTTTGATAATAATTTTTCCCAAAGTTTTTTAAAATGAAATCTTTTGCCATTTTTAAGGCCAATTCTGACAAATTTAAAGAATCAGTCCTCATATAAGTTATGTATCCCATTTCATAAAGTTGTTGAGCAATTTCCATTGTTCTTTCTGCTGGCCAAGAAAATTTTTGCCAAGAGACTTGTTGCATCGTCGAAGTTGTAAAAGGTTCTGGAGGATTCCTTTTTGCCTCTTTTCTTTCAACTTTTAAAACCTTAAATTTTGCCTCTTTCAATTCCTCAACGATCTTTTTCGCCTCCTTTTCATTCTTTATCGCAAACTGATCCAACTTTTTCCCATCTTTTTTCACCAATAATGCTCTAAATTCTTTTTGGGATTTGGAATTTGGTGCTTGAGATTTTTTTAGTATCGCTTCGATCGTCCAATATTCCCTTGGTTTAAAATTTTGAATTTCCCTTTCCCTTTCAACAATCAATCTCAAAGCAACTGATTGAACCCTTCCAGCAGAAAGTCCCTTTGCTACTTTTCTCCAGAGTAGGGGGGAAAGTTTGTATCCGACAATTCTATCTAAAATCCTCCTTGCCTGCTGAGCATTAACTAAATTCATATCAATCTTTCTTGGATTCTTTAAAGCTTCCTTTATTGCCTGCTCAGTGATTTCATGAAAAACAATTCTCCAATAAGGTTTTTTCTTTCCGAGTTTCAAAAGATAAGCCAAATGATAGGCAATTGCCTCCCCTTCTCTATCAGGATCAGTTGACAAAATCACTAACTTTGCTTTTTTCGCCTCTCTTTCAATTTCTTTTATTCTTCCTTTTGCTTTTGGAATAACGACATACGTTGGCCTAAAATCATTTTTAATATCAACTCCAAATTTATGTTCTGGCAAATCCCTAACATGACCAAAAGAGGCAACGATTTTAAAATCTTTACCTAAAAATTTTGAAATAGTTTTAGCCTTAGTTGGGCTTTCAACGATCACCAATTGCATAAATATTTCCTCCCAAATTTTTTATTTTACCCTCAATTTCTAAAATTGAAAGAATTGAAGCCACTTTTGATGGAGAAAGTTTTGTTTTCTCAATTATCTTTTCAACATCCAACGCCCCTTCTTTTAAAACTTCCAAAATTAAATTCTCCTCTAGCGTTTTTCCCTTGATTTCCCTTCTTCCTACTTCCTTCTTCCTAATTCCCAATTCCTCCAAAATATCCTCAGCACTTTCTACCAATTTTGCCCCATTTTTTATCAAAAAGTGGCATCCTTTTGAAGCCTGAGAAAAAATCGATCCTGGAACCGCAAAAATTTTCCTTCCTTGCTCTTTTGCATAATTTGCAGTAATTAAAGCCCCAGATTGAATTCTTGCTTCAACAACTAAAACTCCAAGGGAAAGCCCAGAAATTATTCTGTTTCTCTGAGGAAAAGTATACTTTGCTCCATGAGTTCCAGGTTCAAATTCAGAAATTATCGCTCCTCCATTTTCTAAAATTTTATCAATCAATTTCAAATTCGATTTTGGATAAATAGATTTTTCATCAATTCCTGTTCCCAAAACCGCAATCGTCCTTTTCCCTCTTTCTATTGCAGCCTTATGGGCTATCGTATCAATTCCCGGAGCAAAGCCAGAAACTATTGTCAATCCAGTTTCAGCCAAATCAGAAGCAATTCGATAAGCAATTTCCTTTCCATAATTTGTGCACCTTCTTGCCCCAACGATTGCAAAACAATCCTCTTCGCCTTTCATTTCTCCTAAATAATAAAGAATTTTTGGTGGATCTTTGATTTCTTTCAATCTTTTTGGATAATTTTTATCTTCTATTGAAATTTTTTTAATTTCCTTGAACATTCCTTAAATTTATCATTTTGTCTTCAATTTTTCTATTGCCTCTGCAAGCATTTGGCAATACAAATTCAATCCAACTTTATTTATATTTCCAGATTGCTCCTTTCCTAAAATGTTTCCAGCCCCCCTCAATTCCAAATCTTTTAAGGCAATTTTGTACCCAGAACCTAATTCTTCTGCTTCTTTTAAAGCTTTCAGCCTCTCTTTTGCCAAGGGAGTCAATCTTTGAGGATATAAAAAATAGGCAAAAGCTCGAACGTTTGACCTTCCAATCCTTCCTCTAATTTGATATGCCTGAGAAAGTCCAAGCTTTGTTGAATCTGCAACGATCAAAGTATTAACGTTTGGTAAATCCAAACCTGCTTCAATTATTGTGGTTGCTATTAAAACATCGATTTTTTTATTTTGGAAATTTTCCATTACTTTTACCAATTCTTTCTCATTTAATCTTCCATGGGCAATTCCAAATTTCACATTTGGCAAAAGACCTTCTAAGAAATTTTTTACTGAATTTATATTTTCAATTCTGTTGTGCAAATAATAAACCTGTCCTCCTCTTTTCATTTCTTTCTCAATCGCTTCTTTAACTATTTTCTCAGAAAATGGAAAAATAAAAGTTTTTATCGGTAATCTTCCAGGAGGAGGAGTTTGGATTAAAGAAATTTCTCTCAAACCAGAAAGTGAAAGATAAAGAGTTCTTGGAATTGGAGTTGCAGAAAGGGACAAAACATCCAATTGAGCCCTCAATTTTTTCAATTTTTCTTTTTGTCTCACTCCAAATTTATGTTCATCGTCAATAACTAAAAGCCCAAGCCTTTTGAATTCAACATCTTTTGATAAAATCCTATGAGTTCCAACTAAAATATCGATTTTTCCCTCTTTCAATTTTTCTATTATTTCTTTTTGTTCCTTTTTTGTTTGAATCCTCGTTAAAATTCCAAATTCAATTGGTAAATTTTTTAATCTCTTTTTAAAATTTTGATAATGTTGATTTGCCAAAATTGTCGTCGGACAAAGCATTGCAGCTTGATACCCTGATTCCACAACCCTTACCATTGCCCTTAATGCCACTTCAGTTTTTCCAAATCCAACATCCCCGCAAATTAACCTATCCATTGGTCTTTCCTTTTCCAAATCTTTTTCAATATCTTGGATTGCCTTTTCTTGATCTGGAGTCTCCCCAAAAGGGAAAGTTTCTTTTAAATATTTAACCATTTCACTTTTTAAGTAAGGAGGACGCTTCACAATTTCCCTTTTTGCATAAATTTTCAAAAGCTCTCTAGCAAATTTTTCAGCCCCTTCTTTTACCTTCTTTTTAGTTTTTATCCAAGTTAAAGTTCCAAGCCTCGAAATTTTTGGTTCTGAAAATCCAATGTAGCGGGAAAGCTTTCTTTCTAATCCAAAAGGAACATAAAGCTTATCACCCTGTGCATATTCTAAAACATAATATTGCTCTTTGTTTATTGTTTCTTGCCCATTATAAATTCCAATTCCATGGTCTAGATGAACTATATAATCTCCAGGCTTTAAACCCTTAAGATCAGAGAAAATTTTTTGAGATTTCAACCTCTTTTTTAAAATTTCTTTTTCTTTTTTCTCATCTTCGATTTCTATTGGCAATCTAAAAATGTTTTCAATTTTGTTTCCTAAGAATTCAATTCTGACTGCAAAATTTAAATTTATTGGAAAAATATCGACAATTCCTCCTCTCTGAGAAAATTCCCCAATTTGAGAAACTTGCCAAACTTTTTCATATCCCATTTCATCCAATTTTCTCAATAAGAAATAAAGGGAAATTTTTAAATTTTTTTCCAAAAACAAAGTATTCTCTTGCCAAAAAATTTGAGTTTTTCTTGCATCTAAAATCTTTTTTAAATTTTTTTCAAACCAAAAATTTTCCCTTTCAAGAAAATAGGGGATGATTGAGACGATCAAAACTTTCTCTATTTCTCTTGACAAATCCATTAAAATTTGTTATTATTTTTTAAACTGCGAGCGGCAAAGGGTGTACCTCCCATCCTTTGCCTTAAATGCGGGGAGGGCCGAGTGCCTAACCTCGCGGCTCGCAGTTTTTTATTTATTGAATTCACTCATTGCTTTTTCTATTCCTTCCTTTGTTGCCATTTCGATTGCTCGGCAGGCTTTTTCAATAATTTCTTTTAAAATTTTCTCCTCTTTTTTGCTGAATTTTTGAAGCACAAAATCTTCTTTATTGCTCGCTCTTCCAATTCCTATCCTAAACCTCACAAAATCCCTCGTTCCAATTTCATCAATTATCGATTGAACCCCTCTATGACCTGCAGAACCCCGGCCAAAGGAAATTTTGATTTTTCCAAATGGAATGTCTAAATCGTCGTGAATGACAAACAGGTTTTTGGGTTCAAGGTTAAAGGTTCTAGTGAGAAGTTTTACCGAGTTTCCAGAGCTATTCATAAATGTTTGAGGCTTTGCTAGGATAATTTTTTCTTTTCCAATTTTCTTTTCTGAAATTTCTGCCAAAAATTCTTTTTGCATTTTAAATTTTGGAAATTTATTTTTTCTTGAAAACTTATCCAAAACCATAAAACCAAGGTTGTGCCTCGTCTTTTCAAATTTTTTTCCAGGGTTTCCGAGCCCAACGATTATTTTCATCACTTCAATTTTATCTATTTTTTGCTATAATTTAAATTATGGAAATTTTAGATTTCTTCAAAGAGATTTTGCAAACAGTGATTTTGGCCCTTTTGATTGTCTTACCAATCCGTCTTTTTATTTTTCAGCCATTTATCGTTAAGGGCCAATCTATGGAACCAAATTTTGAAGACGGAGATTATTTGATCATTGATGAAATAACTTACAGATTCAGGGAACCAAAAAGGGGGGAGGTTGTAGTTTTTAAAAATCCGATGAATGAGCACCAAAGGTTCATAAAAAGGATCGTTGGTTTGCCAGGGGAAACTGTTGAAATTTCTGATGGAAAAATTTTCATTTCAAACGGAGAAAAGAAAGTTTTAAACGAGCCCTATTTAAATTCTTCCTTTACCACCGGAGAGATCCAAATTACTCTTGGAAAAGATGAATATTTTGTTTTAGGAGACAATCGTCAATTTTCATTAGATTCTCGAAGGTTTGGACCAATAAGGAAAAAAGAAATTGTCGGAAGGGTTTTTTTGAGGTTGTGGCCGATTTATTCTTTTGCAAAGATTGAAGCACCAGCTTACTAAAATGCCAAACCCAAAATTCCAAACTCCAAAGGGAATGCACGACATTTTTGGAGAAAATTGGAAATATTTTAACAGAATTTTTGAAGTAGTTGAGTCATTTGCCAAATTTTACAACTTTGAAAGAATTGAAACTCCAGTTTTGGAAGATACCGAACTTTTTACAAGGGGAATTGGATTAGCTACAGACATTGTTCAAAAAGAAATGTTCAATCTGAGAACTAAAGGAGGAGATAAATTGGCTTTGAGACCTGAAGGAACTGCCCCGGTTGTACGTGCCTACATTCAGCACGGAATGCACAACCTTCCCCAGCCAGTCAAACTTTGGTATTTTTCTCAATTCTTCAGGTATGAACGCCCTCAGGCTGGAAGGTTCAGACAATTTTGGCAGTTTGGTTTTGAAATTTTGGGAGAAGGAAATCCTGCCCTAGATGCCCAAATCATTCTGATTTTCTTTAATATCCTAAAAGAACTTGGTTTTGAAAAATTAACTGTAAAAATAAACAGCATCGGTGACAGCTTTTGCAGACCTTATTACAAAAAGGTTTTAGTTTCTTATTTAAAGCATAGAGCTTATGCTCTTTGTCCTGATTGCAAGAGGAGGCTAAAAGAAAATCCATTGAGAGTTTTGGATTGTAAGCAAGATAAATGCAGACAAATTGTTTCTCAGGCTCCTCAAATTTTGAATCATTTATGCGAAAATTGTAAAAACCATTTAAAATCAGTTTTGGAATTTTTGGACGAACTTTCGCTTCCTTACAATTTAGATCCCTACTTGGTCAGAGGTCTTGATTATTATACAAGAACTGTTTTTGAAATCTCCGAAGAAAGTGAAAAGGGGAAGGCAATCGGAGCTTTAGCAGGTGGAGGAAGGTATGATAATTTGGCAAAAATCTTAGGAGGGGGCGAAGTACCGGCGGTGGGAGGTGCTGCTGGGATAGAAAGAATTGTCGAATTGATGAAAGAAAAACAGGTTAAACTTCCAAAGGAGAAAAAGCCAAAAATATTCCTCGCCCAGATTGGGGAATTGGCAAAAAGAAAAAGTTTAAAAATAATAGAGGAATTTAGGAAAGAAAAAATTCCAATTTATGAATCGATAGGCAAGGATTCTTTAAAATCTCAAATGAAATTGGCAGATAAACTCGGGGTAAAGTACGTTTTAATTTTCGGTCAGCAGGAAGCCTTAAACAACGAAATTTTGTTAAGAAACATGGAAACTGGAAAACAAAAAAAGTTGAAGTTGAAAAATTTAATAAAAGAGGTTAAAAAGATTTTATAAAAGTATGCCAGTTAAAGTTACAAGAAGAGAAAAGGAAACAGTTTCAAGTTTAATAAGGAGATTCCAAAAAGCTGTTCAAAAAAGCGGAATTTTGATTAGAGCTAGAGAAAGAATGTATCGAGATAGGAACTTGTCCGAAGAAAAGAAAAAAAGAAAAGCCTTGAGGAGAGAGGAATTAAGGAAATACTACGAGAAATTAGACAAATTGGGTTTGTTAGAAAAATGAAATTAAAAGAAAAAATTGAAGAGGATTTTAAAAAGGCAATGAAAGAAAAGAAAGAGAGGGAAATCTCAACCTTGAGATTGTTGAAAGATGCAATCTTTAAGAGGGAGAAAGAAAAAAGATACAGACTCTTTGGAAAGGTAAAAGAGGAGGAATTGGAAAAAGAAAGTCAGCTTTCAGACCAAGAGATAATCGAAGTTATTCTCTCTGAGATTAAAAAGAGAAAAGAGGCAATTTTAGGATTTGAGAAAGGAAAAAGGGAAGATCTAGTGAAAAAGGAAAAAGAAGAAATGAAAATTTTAGAGAGGTATCTTCCAGAGCAGCTTTCTGAAAAAGAAATTGAAAATTTGGCAAAAGAAATAATCGGAAAAGTTGGACCAAATTTCGGAAAGGTGATGAAGGAGATGATGGCAAAAGTGAAAGGAAGGGCAGAAGGGGCATTGGTTTCAAAAATTGTCAAAGAATTAATTTCAAAAAAATGAGAAATTTAATCTGCGCAATCGATATTGGAAGCTCAAAGATCAAAATTTTGGTTGTAAAAAAAGAAAAGGAGAAATTAAAAGCAGTTTTTAAGACGGAGGAAAATTCAGAAGGAGTAAAAAAAGGAATCGTTATAGATCCTGAAAAAGTTTCTAAAATTTTAAAAAATTTAATTTCTCTTGCCAATCAGAGTTTAAAAGTAAAAATAAACTCTGCCTTTGTAAATCTAGGAGGAGCTCATTTGTTCTCTGTTCCAGTTCGCACTTTAATTTCTGTTTCCAGGGCAGATCAAACAGTTTCTGAAGAAGATCTAAACAGGCTTTTACAAGAAGCAAAAATAATTAGTGCCGGTCAGAACAAGGAAATTTTCGATCTGATTATTAAAGATTTTATTTTGGATGGAGAAAGAATAAAGAGAGAGCCGATTGGATTGAGAGGAACGAGATTGGAAGTTGATGCCTTAGCCCTAGGGTGCTTTTCTCCCTATCTTGAGAATTTAAAAAAATCGCTTTTAAATTGTGGCCTTGAAGTTTTCGAACTAATTCCTTCGCCAATTGCCTGTTCAAAAGCAGTTTTAACAGAAAAACAAAAGGAATTGGGTGTTTGTGTTTTAGATATCGGAGCTCAAACAACCTCAATTTCAATTTTCGAAGATGGAGATTTGGCATTTCTTTCAGTTTTGCCAACAGGTTCTCAAGAAATCACAAATAAGATCGCAATCCAAATGCAAATCGATCCTGAATTGGCTGAAAGAATGAAAATTGAATTTGGAAGTTGTTATTTTAAAGGAAAAAATAAAAGGGAAAAAATAGAACTTGAAGATGAAGAACCTTTAATTTTTTATCCTAGGTCTTTGGCCAGGATTGTCAGAGAGGGATATTCAACAATTTTTGAATTTGTTTTGAAAGAATTGAGAAAAATTTCCAAGGATAAAAAATTGCCAGCAGGAATAGTTTTGACAGGAGGGGGAGCAAAAGTTCCAAAAATTTCAGAATTGGCAAAATTTAAATTCAAATTAAACTGCAAAATTGGAAAGCCAACAGGGATTTTAAATTTAGAAGAAGATCCATCGCTTTCAACATTGGTCGGGCTTGTTTTAACTGCTCTCGAATTGGAAAAAGAAAGGGAGGAATCAAAAACTGGAATTTTTTCAAGAATCAAAAGATTTTTTAGAATTTTCCTTCCGTGATTCCAATTTCAGATGAGAAAAGAACAGGAGAGTTTCCCCTTATCACAATTTCTTTAATTTTGATTAATATTTTTATTTTCCTTTTCACTTTCTCAAACCTCGATTTTTACATTCAAAAGTATGGTTTCATACCAAAAGAAATCGAAGGCGGAAGGAAGCTTTACACTTTTCTTTCCTCTCTTTTCATTCATGCAGGTCTTTCTCACTTGATTGGAAACCTTTGGTTTTTGTGGATTTTTGGGGATAACGTCGAGGCAAAAATCGGGAGGATAAAATTTTTGATTTTATATTTTCTTTCAGGCTTTTTCTCTTTGATTTTATTTTCTTTAACCGCTCAAAACAAAACAATTCCAGTAGTTGGGGCTTCTGGAGCAATCTCTGGAGTTTTAGGTGCCTATTTGATCTTTTTTCCAAAGAACAAAATCAAAGCCTTAGTACCTGTTTTTTATTTTTATAGGATTGTTTCTATTCCGGCAATTTTTTACATTGGAATTTGGTTTTTGTATCAATTTTTACTGATGCCCCTTAATCCTTCGGTTGCATATTGGGGGCACATTGGCGGATTTTTGACAGGAATTATCTTGGCAAAAATTTTCCAAAACAAAGATTTTAAATTTTAATGACTCCGTCAAAAATCCTTCTTTATTTTTGCCTTTCTTTCATCGGAGGAATATTTTTTGCCTCCTTTTTTAAAATTTCCCTTCAGATTTTATTCTTCCTTTCAATACTATCTCTGATTTTAATTTCAATTTTCCCAAAAAATCGGATTCTTTTAGTCTTAGCTTTTTGCATTTTCTCTTTTGTCCTTGGAATTTTTAGATACCAAATTTTTTTCTCAAAAATTCAAAATCAAGAAATCAAAAAATTCATCGGAAAGGAAATCTCAATCTTTGGAGTAATTGATGAAGAGCCGAAGATAAGGGAAAAATCGATAATTTTTCCTTTAAAAACTGAAAAAGGAAAAATTTTAGTTAAGGCAGGAAGATATCCAGGTTTTGAATACGGAGAGAAAGTGAGAATTACTGGAATTTTGAAAGAGCCAGAAAGAAAGGATTCTTTCAACTGGAAAAATTATTTGCTAAAAGATGGAATTTTAGTCGAAATGGATTTTCCAAAAATTGAGAAAACAGGGGAAAATTTTGGAAGCCCGATAAAAAAATTTTCGATATTTTTAAAAAAGAAAATTGAAGAAGCTATAAAAGAAAACCTTCCATCTTTGCATTCTGCTCTTTTGAAATCTCTTTTGTTTGGTGAAGAAGAGGAAATTCCTTTTGAGTGGAAAGAAAAACTAAACCAAACTGGAGTAAGGCACATTGCCGCAGTTTCTGGAATGAACATTACAATAATTTCCTCTTTGATTTTGAGTTTTCTTTTATTTTTGGGTCTTTGGCGCCACCATGCTTTTTATCTCTCAATCTTTCTAATTTCCTTTTACATTCTAATGATCGGAGCTCCTGCTTCTGCAATCAGGGCAGCGATCATGGGAATTTTGTATTTGACAGCTCAATATTTTGGAAGAATGGCAAGCGGAGAAAGATCGATAGTTTTTTCTGCAACCTTAATGCTCTTTTTCAATCCCTTACTTTTAAGATACGACATTGGCTTTCAGCTTTCATTTTTGGCAATTTTGGGAATTATCTATTTTTATCAATTCTTTTTTGAAAAATTTAAAAAGCTTCCAAAATTAATCAAAGAAAGTTTAGCTTCAACTTTATCAGCCCAAATTTTCACTTTTCCAATTTTGATTTACAACTTTGGTCAAATTTCATTGATTTCTCCACTGAGCAACGTTTTAATTTTGCCAATTTTGCCTATTATTACGATTTTAGGATTCATTTTCTCATTTTTTGGAATAATTTTTGAGCCAATCGGCTATTTTCTCTCTTTTCCCTGTTGGCTTTTGCTGAGTTATCTTTTAAAAGTTGTTGATTTTTGTTCAAAAATTCCCTATTCTTTTTTAACTTTAAAAGTCAACTTTATTTTTCTCTTAATTTCCTATTCAATTTTGATTCCTTTGGCTCTTTATCTCAACAAAAAATTTTCCCAGCCCCTATTTTTGAGATAAAATTAACTAATGGAAAAATTCTGGCTAATTTCAGTCAATATGGGATACGGGCATCAAAGGACTGCTTTTCCCTTGAGAAATTTTGCAAAAGAATGGATTCAGGCAAACGATTACGAGGAGATTCCAAAAAGAGACAGAGATATTTGGGAATGGAGTAGAAAAGGATACGAATTCATTTCTCGTTTCAAAAAAATTCCCCTCCTTGGAGATTTTGCCTTTTCTGTTTTCGATTTTTTCCAAAGGATCTATTATTTTTATCCAAAAAGAGATCTCTCTCAACCAAATTTTGCGATAGAGAGACAGTATTCGCTTTTCAAAAGCGGCTGGGGAAAACATTTAATTGAAAATTTAAAATCGAAAAATGCAAATTTGCCTATCGTTTCAACCTTTTTCACTCCTGCTTTCATGGCAGAGTACTTTGATTATCCAGGAGAAATTTTTTTAATAGTTTGCGATGCCGACGTTTCAAGATCTTGGGCGCCTTTAAAACCAAAAGAATCGAAAATAAAATATTTTGTTCCAAATGAAAGAGTTTTTGAAAGGTTGCAACTCTATGGAGTAAAAAAAGAAAACATTTTTTTAACAGGATACCCTTTGCCAATAGAAAATATCGGTTCTGAAAATATGGAAATTCTAAAAGAGGATTTAAAGTTTAGGCTTTTGAATTTGGACCCAGATTTTGTTTATTTTTCAAAATACAGAGAATTGATCCTTTCAAAACTTGGAAACTTACCAGAAAAATCAGATCATCCTTTAACGATTTTGTTTTCAGTAGGTGGAGCAGGAGCTCAAAAAGAAATTGGAGCAAAAATTTTGTGGAGGTTGAAAGAAAAAATAAAAGAGAAAAAAGTAAAGGTGATTTTGTCAGCGGGGATTAAAAAATGGGTAAAAGATTATTTTTTAAATTGCATTAAATATTTGAAAATTGAGAAATTTTTGGGAGAAAGCATTGAAATAATTTTTGAAGAAAAAATTGAAGATTATTTTGAAAAATTCAACAAGGCATTAAGGAAAACAGATATTCTCTGGACAAAGCCATCAGAACTTTCTTTTTATTCTGCCTTAGGAATTCCAATAATCATTGCGCCACCAATCGGTTCTCAAGAAGAATTTAATATGAGATATCTTTTAAAATCTGGCTTTGGAATTTTTCAAGAAAACCCGGATTACTTAGAGCAATGGCTCTTTGATTGGTTAAGAAAAGGGTATTTGGCAGAGGCAGCAATGCAAGGGTTTGTTGAAGGAGAAAAACTCGGAACTTTTAAGATTTTAGAAACAATTAAAAAGTTTTTAAAATGAAAAAATTTCAAAAATTTCTCCTCATTTCTCTTTCCCTTTTTATTATTTCTTTCTTTTGTTTCTTTTTTGTTGGTAAAGCAAAACTAGCAGAAAAAATTGAATGGGGAGTGGTTTTTTCCCAAAAGCACTCTCAACTTTTAGGTTTAGACTGGAAAGAAAATTATTTAGCAATTTTGGATGATTTGAAAGCAAAAAACTTGAAAATCATTACCCATTGGGATTTGATAGAGCCAAAAGAGAACGAATATTTCTTTGAGGATTTGGATTGGCAAATTAAAGAGGCAGAAAAAAGGAATGCGAAAATAATTTTGGTAATTGGAATTAAAACTGGGAGATGGCCAGAATGCCATATTCCAAAATGGTTGGGTGTGAGAAGTTCGATGTTAGAGGAAGAATTGTTGAATTATTTGAAGGTTCTGGTTGAAAGATACAAAAATTCAAAAGTGATTTGGGCGTGGCAGGTTGAGAATGAGCCATTTTTTCCTTTCGGAGAATGCCCGAAAATTAAAAAAGATCTTGTGAAAAGAGAAATAGAACTTGTGAAATCTTTAGATTCAAGGCCAATAATCTTTGGAGACAGCGGAGAATTTTCTTTTTGGATCGAGGCAGCAAAATTTGGAGACATTGTTGGAACGACATTGCATAGAAAGGTTTATTTCAAAGAAATCGGAAAATATATTTCTTATCCTTTCCCACCGGTTTATTATTGGCGAAAGGCAAAGTTGATCGATCTTTTCTTTCACAAAAAGGTAATCATTGGAGAATTGCAGGCTGAACCCTGGTGCAAAAATTTAATTTACAATTGCGATTTAGAAGAACAAAAAATCACAATGGATTTTGAAAAATTTAAAAGGAATGTCGATTTTGCAAAAAATACTGGAATAGATACAATTTACCTTTGGGGAGGGGAGTGGTGGTATTGGATGAAAAAACAAGGAAAACCTGAAATTTGGGAGGAGGCAAAACACTATTTTAATCCATGATAAAAATTTCAGTCATCATTCCAGCATTTAACGAAGAGAAATTTTTAGGGAATTGTCTTTTGAGCTTGAAAGAACAAGATTTCAAAGATTTTGAAATTATTGTTGTAGATAATAATTCTACTGATAAAACAAGAGAGATCGCAAAAAAATTTGGTGTGATTTTGGTGCCAGAGAAAAAACAAGGAGTTGCCTTTGCAAGAAATAAGGGGGCAAAAATTGCAAAGGGAGAAATTTTAGTTTTTACTGATGCCGACACGATTTTGCCAAAAAATTGGTTATCAAGAATTAAAGAAGAATTTGAAAGGGATAAAGAATTGATTGCTTTTGGGGGTTCTTGTCAATTTTATTCTGGTCCAATTTCTGCAAGGCTAGCTAGTAAATTCCTTTTAAAACCATTCTTATTTTTGGATAAATTTTTCTCTGGAGGTTTCAATTTGATGGGATGCAATATGGCAATAAAAAAAGAAGCATTTTTTGAAGTTGGAGGTTTCAATGAAAATTTGAAATTGAATGAAGATGTTGAGATCTCTTATAGGTTGAGAAAAATGGGGAAGGTGAAATTCGATCCAAATTTCAAAGTTAAAACTTCTGGGAGAAGATTCAGCTACGGTTTGATTTTTGGAATAATAAATTATGCCCCAGCAACAATTTTTAGATGGCTCTTTAAAAGATTTGACAAATTTCAAATTTTTCCTGCACAAAGAAAAGAAGGATCTTTAGTTGGCAACCTCTCTTTCTTTTTTTCTCTTTTCCTTTTAATCTCTCTTTTTTTCCATTTTTTGAATCCAGAAGTAGCAATAGCAAAAAATTTGGTCAAAAAAGAAATAAATAAAATAGTCTTTACAGAAAGGAAAATAAAAATTAAAGTGGAAAACGAATTTGGAAAAGTCAAAAATTTACCTCGTATTCGACAAAAATTTAAATTAAGAAATCTTTGATGACTCTTTCAATCATCATCCCAACTTTAAACGAGGAAAAATATTTGCCGATTTTACTTTCTCAAATAAAAAAGCAAAAATTTTTAGATTATGAAATTATCGTCGCTGATGGAGGATCGACTGATAGAACAGTTGAAATTGCAAAAAGTTTTGGTTGCAAAATTGTCAAAGGGGGATTGCCAGCAAGAGGAAGGAATGAAGGAGCAAAAGTTGCAAAGGGAGAGATTTTTTTGTTTATGGATGCAGACAATATTTATTTACCAAACGGATTTTTAGAAAAAGTAATTTCAGAATTCAAAAGAAGAAATTTAGGAGTTGCATCTTTTCCGATTTATCCAAAAGGAAACCTCATCGACAAAATTTGCTACTTTTTCTACAACAAATTCGTTGAGATTTTCCAAAATTGGACCGCTTTTGCAACAAATTGCGTATTAATTAAGAGGGAGGTTTTTGAGAAAGTTGGAGGGTTTGATGAAGAAATTTTGATTGGAGAAGACCACGATTTAGCAAAAAGGGCAGCAAAAATTTCAAAATTTGGATTTATAAAAACAGAGCCGATTTTGACATCTCCGAGGAGGTTTGAGATAGACGGAAGAATAAAAACCTACGGAAAATATTTATTGGCTGGACTTTACATGCTATTTTTTGGCCCAGTAAAAAAGAAAATTTTTGAATACAGGTTCAACGATTTGAAAAATTCAAAAAACAAAATAAAATCAAAGTAGAATGGAGCTTCCAAAACCACAATTTCAAATGGAATATCCAAAATTAAAAGAGCCAAAGAAAAGAAGTGGTTTCAAATTTCCTCTTTTGTTTTTAATTTTGATTGCTTTTTTGGGGGGAGCAGTTGGTGGAATTTTTATTTCAACTTATTATTACAGGGAAATAGAAAAAATTTTCTCAAAACTGAAAATTGAAGTTCCACAAAGGAGAGTTGAGAATGTTGAAAAACCTGGAGAAAGTACACCCTATTTGCCCCAAACTTCCCAAGAAGAAGCAATAATCAAAGTAGTAAAGGAAGCTTCTCCCGCAGTGGTTTCAGTGATCATTACAAAGGACATTCCAAAATTAAAGCTCTATTACGAAGAGCCATTCAAAGAATTTGAGGAATTTTTTGGAATTCCTTTTGAGTTCAAAATTCCGCAGTGGAAGCAAGAGGGTTATGAAAAGCAAGAAATCGGTGGAGGAACAGCGTTTTTCATTTCAGAAGATGGAATGCTTTTGACAAATGCCCATGTTGTTTCTGATAAAGAAGCAGAGTATACAGTTTTGACAAACGATGGGAAAAAATATCCAGCAAAAGTTTTGGCAAGAGATACTATCAGGGATTTGGCAATTTTGAAAGTTGAAGGAGGGCCATTTCCAACTTTGAAACTCGGAGATTCTGATAAATTGCAAATTGGTCAAACTGTAATTGCAATTGGGAATGCTTTAGGAGAATTCAGGAACACAGTTTCTGTTGGAGTAATTTCTGGTTTGGGAAGAACAATTACTGCTTCTGGTGGAGGAATTATTGAAACGATAGAGGATGTAATTCAAACTGACGCAGCAATAAACAGAGGAAATTCAGGAGGACCTCTTTTGAATTTGAAGGGAGAAGTTATTGGAGTGAATTTTGCAATGGCTGCTGGAGCAGAGAACATTGGGTTTGCAATTCCGATAAATAAAGCAAAAAAGGATATTGAACAAGTAAAGAAAACGGGAAAGATTGTTTTTCCGTTTTTGGGAGTGAGATACGTGATAATTACTGATGAAATTCAAAAAGAGAACAAACTTCCAGTAAATTATGGAGCCTGGATTGTGAAAGGAGAAAAGGGAGAAAGCGCAATCTTTCCAGGATCTCCAGCAGAGAAAGTTGGATTAAAAGAAGGAGATATAATTTTGGAATTTAACGGAGAGAAAATTACAAGCGAAAATCCTTTAGCAAAAATAATAATGAAATACAACCCTGGGGATAAAGTTACTCTCAAAGTTTTAAGGCAAAACAAAGAATTTTCCGTTGAAGTTATCCTAGGAGAAAGGAGCGAATAAAATTGATTTTTCTCTATTTTTTGCTAAAATTCAAACTATGAACGGCTCTCAATTTACTCACAAAGCCCAAGATGCAATCTTGGCTGCTCAGGATTTAGCAAGGGAATTGGGACAGCAACAAATAGATGCTCTGCATTTGCTTTATGCTCTTTTGAATCAGGAAGAGAGTATTGTGGTTAATGTTTTAGAAAGATTGGGAGTTGATGTCGAAGCATTAAAGAGAAGGACAAGATACTATTTAGAAAAAATTCCAACGATAATTACTCCTCAAGCCTTCGGCCAATTCTATTTAACCCAAGACATGGCAAAAGTTTTGGATGTTGCAAGGCAAGAAATGAGGAAAATGGGGGATGAATACATTTCTGTTGAGCATTTGTTTTTGGCACTGCTTTCAACTGATACAAAAGCGAGAGAAGTTTTAGAGGAAGCAAGGTTTATCCAAGGTGGTGGAGTTTCTTCTATCGAATTTGGAAAATTGGATTATCAGACTTTCTTGAAAGAGGTAATGAAAATTAGGGGAGGGCAAAAAGTGACCGATGTTGAACCTGAGACAAAATATCAAGTAATTGAAAAATACGCAGTCAATTTAACAACTTTGGCAAGGCAAGGAAAGCTAGATCCTGTAATCGGAAGGGAAGAGGAAATAAAAAGGGTGATGGAAATTTTAACGAGGAGGAAAAAGAATAATCCTGTTTTGATTGGAGAGGCAGGGGTTGGAAAAACTGCGATAGTTGAAGGATTAGCACAAAGAATTGTCAAGGGAGAAGTTCCAGAGAGTTTAAAGGGAAAGGAATTAATTTCTTTGGATTTGGGAGCATTGATTGCTGGGACAAAGTATAGAGGAGAATTTGAAGAAAGAGTAAAAGCTTTGCTCAGAGAACTAAAAAGAGCAGAAGGAAGGTATTTACTATTCATTGACGAGCTTCACACATTGGTCGGTGCAGGAGCAGCAGAAGGAGCAGTTGACGCTTCGAATTTGTTAAAGCCAGCCTTAGCAAGGGGAGAATTAAGGTGCATTGGAGCAACAACTTTGAAAGATTATCAAAAATATATTGAAAAAGACCCTGCTCTAGAGAGAAGGTTCCAACCAGTTTATGTTTCAGAGCCATCTATTGAAGAAACTATCGCAATTTTGAGAGGAATAAAGGAAAAGTACGAGCTCCACCACGGAGTAAAAATTACTGACGATGCAATCAGAGCCTGCGCACAATTAGCAGCAAGATACATCACAGACAGATTTTTACCAGATAAAGCAGTCGATTTGATGGATGAAGCAATGTCATCTCTGAGGTTGGAAATTGAGTCAGAGCCTGAGGAATTAACAAAAATTAAAGAAGAAATCAAAAAGCTTGAAATTGAATTGGAAGCAATAAAGAAAGAGAAAAAGAAAAAACAAAGAGAAAGGGCGATTTTGAGGCAGATCGCGGATTTGAAAGAAAAACAAGCTGAAATTGAATCTAGGTTCAAAACTGAAAAGGAATTGATAGAAAAAATTAAGAATTTGAAAAAAGAAATCGAGGTTTTAAGAGATGAGGCAGAGAGAGAAAGTGCAATGGGTAATTTACAAAAAGTTGCAGAAATAAAGTATGGAAGAATTCCTCAATTACAAAAGGAACTTTGGCAGGCAGAGAAAAAATTAAAAAGTGTTCAGAAAAAGAAGGCATTGCTAAAGAGCGAAGTTGGACCTGAAGAAGTTGCAAAGGTTGTTTCAAGATGGACTGGAATTCCAGTGACAAAATTATTGGAAGAAGAAGCAAAGAAATTAGAAAGAATGGAAGAAGAATTGCACAAGAGAATCGTAGATCAAGACGAAGCAATAAAGGCAATCGCAAACGCAATAAGGCGAGCGAGAGCTGGAATTTCAGAAGAGAAAAGACCCTTGGGAAGCTTTCTCTTTTTGGGACCTACAGGAGTTGGAAAAACTGAGACTGCAAAGGCATTGGCAGAATTTTTGTTTAATGACGAGAACGCAATGATAAGGTTGGATATGTCAGAATACATGGAAGAGCACTCTGTCGCAAAAATGATAGGATCTCCACCAGGTTATGTTGGATATGAAGAGGGGGGACAATTAACAGAGAAAATTAGAAGGAGGCCTTACTCTGTGGTTTTATTAGATGAAATTGAAAAAGCTCATCCAAGAGTTTTCAACATTTTGCTCCAAATTTTAGAAGATGGAAGGTTGACTGATGCAAAAGGAAGGGTTGCTTCTTTCAAAAATGCAATTTTGATTATGACTTCGAACGTTGGAACGGACATCATTGCAAAAGAAGCTCCCCTGGGATTCGTTGGGGAAGAGAAAAAGGCAAAAATTGAATCTTTGAAAGATAAAGTAATGGCAGCATTGAAAGAACATTTCAGGCCAGAATTTTTAAACAGAATCGATGAAATAATTATTTTTAACTATCTTGGGAAAGAAGAAGTAAGAAAGATTGTAGATTTAGAATTGAAAAAAGTTGAGAATCGCCTCTTAGAAAAGAACATTAAAATCGAAGTCACTCCAAAAACAAGAGAATATTTAGCAGAAAAAGGATTTGACCCAAATTTGGGAGCAAGGCCATTAAAGAGAGTGATTCAAAAGGAAGTTTTGGATCCTTTAGCATTGAAAATTGTTTCTGGTGAGGTAAGGGAAGGAGACAAAGTTAAAGTTGATTTTGAAGGAGAAAAGATTATTTTCATTACTCCAAAAGATTTGCTAAGACCAAAAAGGGAAAGAGAGAAAGTTAAGGCATAAGATATGGCAAAAAATCTCTTGAAGATTTTGGCAATTTTTGTTGTTGGAATGATTGGTGGAATATTTGCAGAAGAAATTTTCTGGCCCTATTTTGTTGAAAGGCCTCTTTTTTATAAATACAAACTGGAAAAGCCCCCAATTTATGTCACAGAGAAAAAAGAAATCCACATTCAAGAAAACACCGCTCTAAAAGATGCAATCTCAAAAGTTGAAAAAACTGTAGTTTTAATAAGGGCAAAGACAAAAACTGGAAAAAATTTAGAAGGCTCAGGTTTCATTTTGACCTCAGATGGTTTGATAATCACTTTAGCAGAATTGGTTCCTGAAGGATCAAAAATCAGCTTGTTTGTTGATGAAGAAATTTTCTCTCCTCAAGTTTTAAAAAGAGATTTGGATAAAAATTTGGCATTGCTCAAAATCGAAAAGAAAAACCTTTCCACAACTGGCTTTTTTAATTTTGAAAAATTAAAACTCGGAGAAAGAGTTTTTTTAATTGGCGCAGCTTTTGAAAACGGAAAAGTTAAAAATTTTGTTGATGAAGGAATCGTTAAAAGCTTTGATGAAAACAAAATCGAAACAAACATCCAAGGTTCAAAGGGAATTCTAGGCACTCCACTTTTTGATATTGAAGGAAACCTTTTGGGACTAAATTATCTCACTAAAGAAGGGAATTTCATTTCAATTCCAGTAACTCAAATTAAATCTTTCGCTGGCATTTAGAAATTTTTAAAAATTTGCTAAATTTAAAGAATGCAAAAAGGGCTGATAGTTGGATTCTTATCTTCTTTGTTAATTGTAATTTCTTTGGGCCTATTTTTCACTCTCTCCAATAAAAATTTTTACTTGAGCCAAATTTCCTCTTCTTTAAAAAATTTTGAAAATTTAAATTCTGAAATCCAAAATTTAAAGAAAGAAATTTCGAATTTGAGAGAGGAAATTGAAAAAGAAAAGAAAGAAAGGGAAGAGATTAAGGAAGAAGTTTTACCATTTTCACAAAATTTTAAAAAGCAAAATGAAGTTAAAGAGAAAAGTGAAAAATCGAAAGAGATTGTATCTTGTCAAAAGAGAGAGAACGATTTACCAAGACATCGGGTAATTTTCAATGAAATTTGCTGGATGGGAGATGAAGAATCTCCGGCGAATGAGTGGATTGAAATAAAAAATGTTTCAAAAGGAGAAATCGATCTTTCAGGCTGGCAAATTTTAAACAAAAATCAGAAGTTGAAATTTGTTTTTGAAGAGGGAACAAAAATTTTGCCAAATGGAATTTTACTTTTAAAAAGGGGAGATGACTTTTCAGGGGCAATCAAAAATTCAGACGAAGCCCTATTTTTATTTGATAAAAATTGCAATTTAGAGGATGAAGTTTTTGCAACCTCTTCTTGGCCAGCAGGAGATAATTTTTCAAAAAGGACAGCAGAAAGAAAAGAAGATCTTTCTTGGCAAACGAGTTTAGATCCTGGTGGAACCCCAGGTAAAGAAAACAGCCCAGGCTTTGTTGAAATTGAAAAAGAAGAAAAAGAACCAAAAATTTCTCTCAATTTTCCAAAAGAAGTTTTTGCAAACCAAGAATTTAAAGTTTCGCTTTCAGTTTCAGATTTAGAAAACGAAACTTATGATATCAAAATTTCAATTTTAAAAATCTCCGATGAATCAGAACAAAAGAGAACAATTTCTGAAATTTCGCTAACCGGCGATGAGTGGCAAAACTCTTACAATTATCTACAAAAGGTTTTCACAGGGACTTCATTCTCTGGCGATTTTAAATTAAGAATCTCAGAGAAATATCAAGACTTCAAAGGCGAAGCCGAAATTTTAGCAAAAGTAAGGCAATCGAGTAATAAAAGAGTTGCTGCAGAGTTTAAAGACAAAATAAAAATTAAAGAAATAGAGGTAACAATTGTTACTCCAACTTCCTCCCAATCAACAGAGGGAATTCAACCTTCGACGTCCTCAATTGCTTTAAATCTTCTTTCTAATGAGTTTTTTGAAAGTTGGTCTCAAGGAACCTCTGGGGTTCCACCAGATAATTGGTTGTGGAATGGATCTGCTTCAAGAATTGCACAATCCTCAGATGCGTTAGCTGGAAATTATTCAGTGGAGTTAACCTTAACTACGACAGAAGGTAAGGAATTCTATCAAATTGGCAAAACAATGAATTCGCAGACAACTTATTATGCGGTTATGTGGTTAAAAGGGAAGGGAGTAGCGAAATTAGGGATAAAATATCCTGGAAGTAGTTACGTGTACTATAGTGATGAGATGGTAATTGATACATCTGAATGGACAAAGATCGAGATTTCTCGAAAACCTATTAATAACGGCGATGATGGCGGAATTAAATTAAGCGTTAGATACGATGATAGTAAAAATATTCCCTCAGGTTCAAAATTGTTAATCGGTGCTGCATGGCTAGGCGAAACTCCACCTCCCACAAATTGGCCAAAATGACACTTTCACATTTGCGCAATTGCGCAAATGTGCAAATATCGAAAAATGGTATAATTAAATAATAAGGAGGTTAGCTCTTTGGTTCTGTAAAAATTAATTTGGCTTAGCTCTTTGAAAATCGAATATTAAAACTCTCTTAAACTATGAACCCAATAACAATCACTCTAACAAAAATTAGAACAAGAAGAAGAATTCTCAACCTGGGGGTGATTTTAGCGTTTATTCTGATATTGGTCGGTGGGTATTTTTTGGTTTTTAGAGGAGTTCCTAGTTGGAGAATGGCTCAAGTTTTTCGTGAAAAGAAAACTGAGGAAGAAAAATTGCCAGAACTAGTTATAACTCCTCCTCAAAAAACCGAGGTTGAAACTCAGACTCAGCCAAAAATTTACGAAGAAACGGCAGAAACGGGTGAGGGAATTACCCATTTAGCCAGGAAGGCATTGAAGAAATATCTTGAAGAAAAAGGGGAGGGATTGAACTTAACTCCAGAACACAAAATTTTCATTGAAGATTATTTGCAGAAAAAGACTGGAGATTATTGGCTAAAGGTAGGACAAAAATTGTCCTTTTCTGAAGAACTGATTAAAGAAGCGATCGAGAAAGCAAAATCTCTAACTCCAGAACAACTTCAGAACTTGACCCAATACGCAAAGCTTGTCCCAGAATTGAATTATTGATAGAATGTCCTAATGTCCTATTCTAAAGAAAAATTGATCGAGCTTACAAAAAGAGTTTATCGCCTAACCCAACTTTTCCCTAAAAAAGAACCCCTCAGGTATAAAATTAGGGAAATCGCTGATGAAATTTTGGCAAATTTATTAAGGGAAACAAAAAACCCAACGATTAAAGATTGGGAGATTTTGGATTCTTTTTTTGAAATTGCAAAAGAACAAAATTGGGTCTCGCCAAGGGAAATTTTTCAAATTCAAAAAGATTACAAAAATTTATTTGAAGAAATTCGTTTTGAAACAAAAGAGGATCGGCCAAGTATAAGCGAAAGGCAAAAGAAAATTTTAGAAATTTTAAAAGAAAAAGGGAAAATTCAGGTAGGACAAGTCAAGGAATTCTTTCCTAACGTGAGTAAAAGGACATTGCGAAGGGACTTTCAAAGTTTGATGAAAAAAGGTATAATCGAAAGAATTGGCGAAAAAAACAAAACTTTTTATCAATTAAAAAATGGATAAATTAAAAAAAGAATTCAGCAAAATTTACGACAAATACGTTGAGAAAATTTTCCGTTTCGTCTTCTTGAAAGTCAACTCAAAAGAAGTAGCAGAGGATTTGACATCAGAGACTTTTTTAAGAACCTGGGAAGTTTTCCGTCAGGGAAATCCAAAAATTGAAAACGTTTCTGCGTTTTTATACCAAACTGCGAGAAATTTAATTACAGATTACTACAGAGAAAAAGGAAAAGCCCAAATCATTTCTCCAGAAGCTTATCCTATCGCTGACCCAAGGCAAAGTTTAGAAAAACAAATAATTTTAAATTCTGAAATGGAAAGAGTTAGGAAAGCCCTCTCTCAATTAAACGAAGATTATCAAAACGCAATAATTTGGTATTACTTAGATGAAATGCCAATTCAAGAAGTTGCAAACCTTTTAGATAGGACAGTCCCAGCAACCCGTGTCCTAATTTCGAGAGCAATCAAGGCGTTAAGGGAAGAACTTGAAAAAGTGTAATAAAATCGCTGTTTTTTCGTCATAATAATATGATGACCGAGAAGGAAGTTATCGAAAAAATTCGCCTTTTAAAACAAATTAAACCCGAAAAAAAGTGGGTTTTTTTAACTAAAGAGAGAATTTTGGGAAAACCTATATTTTTTCCATTTTTAAAGCCTGCCTTCGCCACGCTTAGCGTGGCAAAAAGGACGCTTAGCGTCTCTGCCGGGCTTTTATTTATTTTGATTATATTTGGCCTTTCCTTTACTTCCTTGCCTGGAGAACCCTTTTATCTTATAAAGAAATTAGTAGAGAGAGGGCAAACAGTTTTTGTTTCTGAAGAGGAAAGACCAAAATTGGAATTGGAATTAGCAAATAAGAGATTGGAAGAACTATCAAAGATTGCAGAGAAAAACGATGTCAAAAAATTGGCGCCAGCAATCAACGAAGCAAAAGAGAGCGTTGCCCAAGCTACAAAAAATTTAGTAAAATCTAAAAAAGTAGACAAAGAAATTGTCCAAAAAACACTGGAATTGGAAAAGAAAAAGCAAGAGGTTGAAAAAGTTTTAGGGACAAAAATAACAGAAGAGGGAACAGAAGATCCAACAAAACTTGTTGCAAAATATTTGATTGAAGATTTTGAAAATAGAACCCTCACTCAAGATCAAAAACAAATTTTAGAAAAAGCAAAAGAATATTTTGAAAACGGAGATTTTGCAAAGGCCTTAGAATTACTTTTGACAATTTCTCAATAATCGCGCAATGGGCAAAAGCCCAAAAGGTCGGCGCGATAAAAAACAATAAACAATAAAACAGAGAACAATGGCAAAGAAATTATTAGGAGTCTTGACTGCCCTGGCTGCAGTAGCAATTGCTGGAGTTGCTTTGGCTGAGGTTCCAGCAGCCTGTACCGGAATTACCTTCACAAGGAATCTGGCACAGGGAATGTCAGGCGCTGATGTCAAATGTCTGCAGGCATTGCTCAACCAGGATCCTGCTACAAAAGTAGCAGAGACAGGTCCTGGTTCTCCTGGGTACGAAACTACCTACTTTGGTTCTTTGACCAAAGCAGCAGTAGTAAAGTTCCAGGAGAAATACGCTGCAGACATTTTGACACCGCTTGGCTTAACTGCTGGAACTGGGTATGTTGGGCCATTAACTAGAGCAAAATTGAATTCATTATTGACAGCAGCTCCAACACCAACACCCACGCCAACACCAACTCCAACACCAGCTCCAACTGGTGAAGAAGGAACATTGAAAGCTGAGGACGTTCCTTTACCAGCAGCCGTAACCCTTTACGAAGGAGATACAAACGTTGGAGTGATGGCATTCAAATTATCTGCTAAGGGTTCAGCTATCACCGTCCAGAGGATTGATGTTACATTCACACAAAGACCTTATGGTTGTCTAACTTATGTTTCTCTTTATGATGGAGCCAACCCAATCGTTGGTAGAGAAGCATCAAAAGACAACTTCACCTATTCAGGTGGGGTTTGGACGATGAGATTTTCTGGCTTGAGCTTAGTTGTTCCAAAGGATGGTTCAAAGACAATCACAGTTAAAGTCAGCGCAGCACCAATGTATCCGAGCACCTGCAGTGGTTCCAACCAAGTTTATGTTCCTAAAGATGGTGTCAGGGGTGTAGATGGACTCGGACTTAATGTTTATGCTCCAACTGCTGCTCTAACTGGAAAATCATTCAGTTATAAGGGGGTTGTTGCTGGTACTATTACTGCCAGCCTTAGCGCTACAACTCCAGCTGAAGGAGTAGCAATCATTGATCAGACAACCAGAACCGAGGTTGAATTGGCAAAATTTGACTTGAAAGCCAGCAACGCCGATGTCACCTTGGACAGTGTTACTGTGACGACCACAGGTTATAATCTTCTTGTTGCTCTCAGATTGTATGATGGAACTGATTTGATTTCTGAGAAAACACCCAGTACTACTGTAACCTTCGATGACCTCTTGGTCTCAATAGCCAAAGACACAACCAAGACCTTGACTGTTAAGGGATTGGCAGAAGCGACAACCAGTGTTGCAGTTGGCGATGTGGCTGTTACTTTGAAGGGTTATTCAGGAACCGATGCTAATGACAATGATGTATCGACTTCTACTCTTGCTATAGCTGGAAACACAATTCACCTCTACACCGTAGCACCGGTGATCAGCAACATTACTGCCTCTGCTGAGGCAAAAGACCTAAATGCTACTAGTGGTCCAGAAACAATCGTCGGAAAGATTACCTTTAGCGTAACTGCTAAAGGAGGAGACATTTGGATTAGTAAGAGTGTAAGTGATTTAGCAGTACAAGCTATAAAATCAGATGGAACCACTTCATCTGTCAGCGCCGTTGTCTTAACAACTTCTGCTACAGCAGGAAATTGGGGCTACAAAGTTCCAAAAGATCAGACAATTAGCTTTACTGTCGATGCCACAAAAGCTGCTGGTTCAGAGGGTTACTGGAAACTTGCTATTACTAAGCTTTTATGGAACACAATCGATGGCGCGACTTCTTCAACACCTTGGACTGCTTCTTGGGCAGTGGGCAATCTCACGACAGGATACATCTACTTGACAGCTAACTAAGGTTAATCCAATCTTAGTTTTCGCCTTTCCTTGTGGGGCACCCCTCCCCCCAGATGTACATCTGGGGGGAGAATTTTTTTATATTTTCAAAAATGCAAAATATAGTATAATTTCCTAATGATGCATTATGTCTATCTTCTAAAAGACAGACTCGGGAAACTTTACATCGGTTATACTTCAAATCTAAAAAGACGACTTCAAGAACATGCAAGAGGAAGGTCTAAATATCTATTTTTGCGGAGACCCGTTAGGTTAATCTATTATGAAGCTTATCTTTCAAAGATTGATGCAAAAGAAAGAGAAAGAAAATTAAAAAATTTTAAGAATATTTATTCCGGTCTCAAATCCCGTTTAAAAAATAGTTTGAAATCAGCAAAATGATCGCCTCGAGTTTGATAACCCTCAGAGACAAACAAAAACAAGATAATACAAAGAGAGAACTTTACGATTTAGGATTTTCGATTTAAGATAAAACAATGGCATTCCGATTCAAAAATTTCCCTTATCGCCTTTTATTTTTTATTTTTTTATTCCTAATTTTTATTCCGTTTTTCTCTTTTGCCGACGAATACGGTGAAAAGAGAATTTTTAATGTTGATCCAAATTATGATTATTTGAAAAGAGAGAGAATTTTTGCAATTTTGATCAAAGTTTCTCAAAATGGTTACTTTTATGTTGAGGAAGATTGGTGGCAAGCTCTTTCAAGTTTTGAAAAGGAAAAATACGCAAAAATCGTTTCAGAATTGGCAAAAGAATTTGACACAAAAATTTATCCAACCTTAACCACAATTTTGGGCCAAGAGTGGAAGCCAGGAATAGACAAAGATGAGAGAATCACAATTTTACTCCATAGAATGAAAACAGAAGTTGGAGGATATTTCAGGGAAGCAGACGAATACGAAAAGAGCATTTCTCCAACCTCAAACCAAAGGGAAATTATCTATTTGAACTTAAATTTTTTAGAAGATCCTGCAATAAAACCATACCTTGCCCACGAATTCACCCATTTAATCACCTTCAATCAAAAAAACAGAATCTTAAATGTTGAAGAAGAAACTTGGCTGACTGAATTGAGGAGCGAAGGAGCCCCTGCAATTTTAGGTTACAAAGAACATTTGGAGGCAAGAAAGAATTTATTTTTGAAAAATCCAAAAGATAGCTTAGTCGAGTGGAAAAACACCGGATCAGATTATGGAATAATTTCAATGTTCGCAAATTATCTCTACGATTACTACGGCCAAAAAATTTTTTCAGACACGCTTTATTCAACCGGAACTTCAATCTCAGCAATAGAGGAATATTTAAAGAAAAACAACTTCAAAGAAAATTTCTCAGATGTTTTTAGAAATTGGGCAATTGCAGTTTTGGTGGAAGATTGTAGTTTAGGTGAAAAATATTGTTACAAAAACGAAGCCCTAAAAAATCTAAAAATTTTACCAGAAACCAACTTTTTGCCACTCAATAGCGAAAGTTCCCTAGTAATTTTTAGGAGCTTAAAAGATTGGGAAGGAGATTGGCAAAGGTTCATCGGAGGTTATGGGAATTTATCTTTAGAATTTAACGGAGAAGACCGAGCAATTTTTGATGTTTCCTATTTACTTTGCGACAAACTCAGCAAATGCCAAATTGGTTTTCTAAAGCTAGATCAAAATCAAGACGGAAAAATTTTCATTCCAGATTTTGACAAAAACTATTCATCTTTAACTCTAATTACCTTTTCAAAAACAAAAACTTCAGATTTTGAAAAAAAATTGCCCTTTTATTCTTACTCTTTGAAAATTTCTTCAGGAAAAACCGTTGGAACTTCTCTTCCCTCAACCACCACTCCTCCAGTTTCTCCAAAAATCAGCTGCACAAAAATTTCAAACAATCTCAAATACGGAATGAGATCCCCTGAAGTTAAATGCCTCCAAGAATTTTTAAAAGCCCAAGGACCTGAAATTTATCCTGAAGGTCTAGTCACTGGCTATTTTGGTCCTCTGACATTAGCTGCTGTTAAAAGATTCCAACAAAAATACTGGCAAGAAATTTTAGCTCCTTGGGGCTTAACCAAAGATCAACCCACCGGCTTTGTCGGCTCCACCACCCGCTCCAAAATTAATCAACTCTTAAGCTTTTAAATTTCACAACTTTGATTTCATTAAATGCCAAAGTTAAAATTAAATCTAAATTTAAAAAAAATCGATCCGACTCATTAACACTCAAATTAAGATATCAACCCAAACCAAAGGTCGACACTTTCACATTTGCGCAATTGCGCAAATGTGCAAATATCAGTAAAATTGAAAAAATATGGATATAGTTCAAAGGATTTTTAAAAGTTTAGCGGGCAAAACGAGATTAGATATTTTACTTTTGCTTTTGGAAAAAGGAGAATTAACAGTAAATGAAATTGCTTCTACCTTACACCGTCAAGTTAGTACAATTTCCAGAAATTTGCGAATTTTAGAAAAAGACAACTTTGTTAAAGCCCGCCACACATCAAGAAATGTTTTTTATTCAATAAAGAAAGACGAAAAATACAAATACAACCTTAAAATTCTAAAACTCTTAAAAGAAAGATTAAAAGAAATCAAAAAATTCGAAAAAGAAAAAAAGAAATAAAAAATTAAATCCAACTTAAAATGAACATTTTCACATTTGCGCAAATGTGCAAATATCGAAAAACATGAAAAAGATCAAAATTTTTCTAATTTTTTGCTTCTTTATTTCAATTCCTGCTTTTAGCGGAGCTCAAAACTTTGATGAATTTTTAAGAATACCGATTCCAGGGAGAATTGAGGGAAAGGGAACTCATTTTGAAATTAAAGACAGCGATTATTTAAACATTACTCTTGAGAGCGAGAAGGAAATAGAAGTAATTTTGGAATCGATTCCCAGAATGATTAGTTTGAATATTGCTTCTTCAACTGAAGCCACCACCATTTTAACTCTTAAGGGTTTAGAACCAAACAAAAAATATTTCAAATATGAAGACAGTCACAAAAACGAAATCGAATTTTCCGCTGATCAAAATGGAAATTATTCTTGGCAGCAAGACTTAACAAAACCCCATCACATTTGGATCCAAGAAATAAAAGGAACATTTTTTATTCCTTTTGATCCTTTAAATCCTACAAGCACCAATCAATGTGTCCCTCCTTACGGGAGATGGATTCCAGAAAGCAGAACCTGCGAATTGCTTCAAGATCTAACCGAAGGCATAGAAATTACAACAAGCAGTATTACTTTAGATTGCACGGGTCATAGTATCACTGGTCAAGATACAGATCATGGAATTTATCTAAATGAAAATGTAAGCGGCGTTACTATTAAAAATTGTACCACTACTAAATTTTCTTACGGGATCTATTTATATTTCTCTTCTAATAACATAATAGCTACCAACACAGGAAGCAGTAATGAGTGGAATGGAATTATTTTATGGTCTTCCTCACGTAATATTTTAACAAATAATACAGTGAATGGAATTGCTTTATCTTTTTCCTCAGATAATACTATCATTAATAACATAACAAAATTCAACAGGAACTATGGAATGTATTTATATTCTTCTTCCAACAACACTATAAATAATAACATAGCGAATAATAATAATATCTGTGGGATTTTTTTAAAAAATTCCGTTTATAATATTATAACTAATAACGTAACGGAAAATAATGGTAGCGAAATTCATTTTGGAATTGGAATTTATCTATATTCTTCCTCAGACTATAACATCGTAGCCAATAACATAGTGAATAATAATTACTATGGAATTTCTTTATGGGAGTCTTCAAACAACACTATAATCAATAATGTAGTGAATAATAATAGGCGAGAAGGGATTTCTTTGAAGACCTTTTCTAACCACAACACTCTACTCCGCAATACAGTGAGTTCTAACACCTATGGAATTTATCTTATTCATGGTTCAAGCTTCAATAAAATTTCAAGCAATAAAATTTCGAGCAATAGCGAAGCAGGAGTGGCAATATCTAACTATAACCCTTGGGAAGTTCGGTGGTGGGGCAAAATTTTAAATAACATAATTGAATTTAATGAAATTTTAAACAATAAAGTTGGAATTTTCTCTCAAGAATCAAGTTCAACAATAAATAGAAACGTTGTTTGTGGAAATACAGATCAGGATTTTTATTCAAATAGTTGGTCTTTAAGTTCTGGAGATAATAACGTCTGTGACAAACCCGATGGATGGAACGATACGGGAACGACAACGGGATGTAAGTATTCTTGTTCAGCGATGCCAATTCAAAAGTGGTCATTTGATACTGATTTTCAGTATAACTTAGATGATGATTATGGAACTACTGAAGGAACCGGTCATTCGGTAGGCGAGGTAACTCTTTTTGCTGAAACTTTATTCATCGAGGGTCAAGTTACCATTAATGGTCCTTTACCCACAGCAACTCCAACTATTTATTTAATTGCCACCGACGGGTTGAAAAGAGAAAGCACTTCTAGTGAAATTTCTTTTGAGTTGATTTCATATTCTCAAATTGCTACAAGCACTTTTTTATTTTCCGCTACAATTCAAAACCCAATTTTGCCAATCAATGACGGCCACTATGAACTTTATTTAGAAATTGGTGGAAAGCCATTTTTCATTAATACTAATTCAAAAATTAACAAAAACTATTTGCCATTAATCATTCTCCAAAACCAACTTCCAATTCCAATAATTGAATTTTCTCCAAAAAATCCAGTAAAGGGAGTTAAAGTTAAATTCGATGCTTCTTCATCAAGAGACGATGGCGAAATTACAAAATTTGAATGGCAAATTGCAAGCACCACTTTTTATGGCACAACAACCGAATTTACTTTTAATGAGAACGGCGAATATCAAGTTACTTTAACCGTAACCGACAACGATGGCGTCACCTCTTCAACCTCAACAACTATAAGAGTAGAACCATTTTCTTTTGCAATAATCACTGATTTGCACATTGGGAGGCATTATCAAGAGGAATACGAAGGTCAGGATTATTATTTAACTGAAAGATTGAAAAAAGTTGTCAAATGGATAAATGACAACAAAGATAGTGTTAAATGCGGAGAAAATGCAACCTGTTCTATAAAATTTTTGGCAGTTTTAGGAGATATTACTGAAAACACTCCTTTAGTTGGTTTTTGTAAAGCAAAAGAAATCTTAGATCAACTTCAAATCCCCTATGTTCCTGTTTTTGGGAATCATGATGTGGGAACTGACAAAGAATATGAGCAATGCTCAAAATGGAAAGGCCAAGATTATTTTGATCAAGTTTTCTGGTCAACAAGTTCAATTCCGTGTGAAAATGCATCTTCTACAAAAAATTTTGTATTGCTTTTAAATGAACTAAACTTCCAAAGAGACGAAACAAACAAAGATTACAAAAATTTCTCATTCTCTTTTGGCGGAATTAATTTTATCGGATTGGATTTTGTTTCAAGAGAACCCTTTATGAAATTTGGAAAAGGCGTCGGCGCCGACGCAGTTTTAAATGAGATAAATAAAGGATGGCTAGAGAAAAAATTAGAAGAATTTAAAGGAGAACCAGTGATTTTGTTGACACATCATCCGTTGATGGATGAGTTTCCTCTGGGACCAGCGTATGCATTTTCTCCATTTGAACTTTTAGAAATTGAGAAGCTTTTAGATAATAATCTAATACTTTTTAATTTTGGTGGACATATTCATAGTTTCGAAGAATGGCATGGAAAATTCGCACCTGCAAATGCAAATATAAAATATGATCCGGTAGCTTCTACAAATGTTTTAACTACAGAGGCTCTAATGGTTGGCTCGAATGGAAGAGGAATAGAGCAAATAAAAGAAGGCGAGAAAATAATTAATGGAGTAGCGGATGGTAAAAAAGGAATTGTGAGAATAGTTAAAGTTTTTGAAAAAGAAAACATCGATCCCTATAACTGGGAAACCACAGAAACTGGAGATGAGTTTTTAGCTTTTAATCCTTCAATCGGTTTTGGTTTTTCTCGCCAAATGACAGCCTGTGTAGGATGTGCGATAGAAGAAATTCCTTGCGTTGAACTAAAAGCGGATGCTTTTTGTGATAAGACAAAAAAGCCATTTATTCCAATTTGGAGTTTTGATGACGGTTCTTCCACCACTACAGAGTCGTTAACTAAATGTGATTTTACTTTAGGCACTCACACAATTACTTTGACTTTAAAAGATCCCAATTCAGATTTCTCTGAAAGCATTTCGAAAAGGATTGAGATTAACGAAAATATCATTGCAAAAACTATTAATAGAACGATCGACCAAATTCAAAAAGGAATTGAATTTATTTCTGAAAAAGCCAAACAAAGTTTTGACAAGATAAGACAGATAGGAAAGGATACAGTTTATATCCTAAAACATTCTGAACCAACGCTTATTGGAACAATTACTATTGACTTTGATAAAGCTTCAAAAGATATTGAATTCTCGAATTTAGTAGCCGATACTGATCCTACACATTCAAAAACCATTCTTTATCTTCCAGAATGGCCATCTGAAGTTGAAAGGTTGAAGGTTTTATTCTTACCAAAAAGATGAAAAATTTAGCACCATTTTCGTTTTTTATAGGGATAATCGGAATTATTTTACTGGGAATGAATTTAATACTTTTCTTTTATCATTCAGAAACATTTCTTGGTAAAATTGTTGCTTTTTTTTATCGAATTACTAAAAGCCTGCCTTTTTGGGCAAGAATCGTTTTGGAAGGTAGTATAGGTTATTCATTTGTGATTTTTCTTTTTCTTTCTCCCATTAGTATTTTTCTTGCAGTTAAATCACTTAATTCTCCCCAGCGAAAACTTGCTATTTTTGCCATTGTCCTTAATTCAATTAATTTGATTTTTGCTTTGTTCATTGCCTGGCTTTTATTTGGTTTAGCCAGGGGAATGTAACTGAAACAAAATTCGACATTTCACGAATTCATGAAATCCGAAAATATCAAAACAAAAAATTCAAGAATTCCAGTTTTGTGGAAAAGTGGAATGGTTTTGATTAGTTTGGTTTTTGCAACTTTTGTTTTTGCGCAAATTCCTTATGAGGAAGGAAATGTTTATGTTTGTCCTTTGGCAACAAAAATGGAAGAGATAAATCCGAGATGCGATTGCAGGATTGATTTAATTTTGGGAGAGACAGTAACGAGCACATGCGGAACTACAACTTATGAAATGACATTAACGATTACTGAATATGAAGGAAAAGAATATTTTGCAATTTTGGGATTTGAAAATGGGGGTGCGGGAGTGAATTTTGAACCAAAAGCAAAAATCTTAACTCCTTCTCAAGGTTATGTTGGGCAAAAAATTTTATTCGATGGGTCGCAATCTTCTGATCCAAACGATGATCCTTTGTATTTTTATTGGAATTTTGGCGATGGGATCACAAGCACTAACGAAAAAACTTCACATATTTATCAAAATCCTGGAGAATATTTAGTTACTTTAACAGTCGATGATGGAATGGCTTCATCTAGTGCAACTACAACAATTAAAATTTTGTCTCCTCCGACTCTTCCTCCCGGAGGTTTTGTTTATTTTGGAGCAAAAGAGAAAATTTCAGAGAAAGAGCAAGTAAAGGAAAAAGAAATCGCCAAAGAAATAAAAAAACCAGAGGAAATAGCAAAAATTTTAAAAATTGGAAAACCAAAAGAAAAAGAAGAAAAGACGACCGAAGGAAAAATCCCAGAAGGTAAGAAAGAAATAAAAAGAGAAATTCCACCCCAAAATTTTCTTTCTCTGTTTTTGGCTAGTTTAAAAGAAACAGTTACTACTCCATCAATAATTATTCCAGCAGTTTTTTCGATTTTGGCCTTGACTTTTGTTTTATTGAGAGAAATTAAAATGCTAAAAAGAAAATAATGTATTTTGCCCATCCGCAAATAAAAATTGAGGGAAAAAATTTAAAGAAAGTTTTTAAGAGTTTTTTTAAAAAGCCAGATTTTGAATTTTTAAAAAAGAAATTATCTACCTATTTTCCAGAGAAAAATTTCATTTTCACTGATATGGGAAGGTCGGCATTTAGGATTATTGTTGAGAAATTGAATTTAAAAAATTCCCAAATTTTACTTCCAGCATTCATTTGCGACATTTTCTACCCAGTTTTAAAAGAATACAATATCGAGCCAATTTTTTTAGACATTGATTTGAAAACATTTCACATCAAAATTGAAGATATTCCTCAAAAAATCACTCCAAAAACAAAAGCAATTCTAATCTGCCATACCTTCGGCCTCCCAATCGATTTTGAAAAGCTCTACTTCCTTCTTCGAACTTCCAACTTCCAACATCTAACAATCATCGAAGATTGTGCCCACTCTTTTTTTGCAAAATACAAAGAAATTCCAGTTGGAAATTTTGGCACAGTTTCTTTCTTTTCACTTTACAAACAATTTCCAATCGCTCGTGGCGGACTTTTAGTTTTTCCAAAAGAATGGAAAGTTGAATTGCCAAAAACAAATTTCGATTTTAGGGACTTCATTTCGCTTTTAAATTTATTTTCTCCCTTTGCCTTTTTATTCAAAAAATTCGGAAAAGAAATTGCACCAAAAATGATCAGGAAAGAAAAGTCGAAAGAGCCGCTAGGGATTAATAATGTTTCTTTAAGTTTTTTTTCTCAATTTCTGGAAGATTTTGAAAAGAGTTTAGAAAAGAGAATTGAATTAGCAAAATTTTATCAAAAGGAATTGAAATCCCTCGGCTTTGAAGTTCAAGAGGGGGAGGGAAATGTTTTTTGTTATCTCTCAGCACTGATTCCAAAAGAATTTACAGAAAAAAGAGATCAGTTTGTGGTCGAAATGAGAAAATACAATGTTTTTTGCACCCGAATTTGGAAAGATCCGATAATTTTAAACAAAGATGTTCAAAAGGATTACAAAATAAATTTGGCAGATTTTCTAAATGCAATCGAGGCAGCAAAAAGAATTATCAATTTTCCCCTCCAAAATTACTTTGAAGAAAAAGACATCAAAAAAATAATTTCAGCTACAAAAGAAGTTTTATCAAAGCTTAAATAACTCAAGTTAACTCATTCCAATGTTCTTAAGAACATTAGAATAGCAGAAAATACTCTTACAAAGAGTCAACTTATTGATTCACCCTATTAAATAGCGGCACTAACACTTTCACATTTGCGCAATTGCGCAAATGTGCAAATATCAACAAGGTTAAAGAGAAAATTTTGATTAGAGTTTTTGGAAAAAGTAGAGGGTGAGGGCGGAAAAGAAGATTTGGGAAATTAAGATTGAGGAAACTCCGCCCCAGATGCCAAAGAGAGGAATTAAAATAAAAAATAAAATAATCTTTAAAATTTGGGGAGCGAAATTTAGAATGTAAAGTTCTCTTTTTTTGACTTCGGCTAAAAAGGCGGTTGAGAGGAAAGAAAAGGGAGAGAAAATTAAGGTTAGGGCTAAAACCTGAGAATAGATTATTGATTCTTTATAAGCTGGAAAGAAAATTTTGAAAAAAATTGGGCAAAAAAGAATGTAAAAGATTGTAAAGGGAATTGAAAACCAAAAAAGCTTTAAGAATTTATCAAAAATGCTCCTTTTCACACGGTCTTCTTTCAAATTTTTCTCTGCCATTTTTGGAAAGGCCAAAGCAGAAAAAGGAATTAATTCTGAGATCCTTTCAACCAACCTTAAGGCATAGGCATAAATTGCAACCTGAACAGGCCCTATAAATTGCCACATGATGACATTATCAATTTGGGCCGAAACTGATCCAGGAATCGACATTATCGTTAGATGCTTTCCATACGAAATTGCCTCTTTGTCTTCTTCAGTTTTTCTATTTATTTCTTTTCTCGTTAAAAGCCAAAATAAGAAAGTGGAGAAAGTGAAAGCGAAAAAGTAGCCAAAGATGATATAAGCAATTTTTGGTTTAAGAATAATAAACGAGATTAAAATCAAAGCTGCTAAAAGATTGTGGGCAACAAAATATTTATTTTGTAAATCAAATCTTTTTCTTCCTTGCCAAAAAGCCAAATAAAGAGAAAAAATTGATAAAAGGGGTAAAAAAATTCCGGCAAAGAGAAAAGAGAGCGTTAACTCAAAATTTTTATGAATGAAATACCAAAGGGAAATTATCAAAAATACTGAAAATGCCAAAACTCCAAATTTCAATTTTTCTTTTTCACAAAGAAAAAAAGTTTTTTCTTTTCTTTGTGCGACAGAGCGAATTAATGCAATATCCAAACCAGGGAGCAAAATCAAACCGATCATTGCGGACATTGAAATTATGTATTGATAAGCGCCGTAAACTTCTTTTGTTGCAAAACGAGCAAATGCCATCAAAATCAAAAAAGAAGCCAAAAAAGAAAAAATCCTTCCAAAAATCCACCAAAAAGAACCATGAGCGACATAAACCATATCCGTTTTTGTGTAATTTTGAAGCCACCTCAAAAATTGGTAGGTTTTTTCTTTCAATTTCATAAGTTTATTTTAACACATTAAAGTCCTTACAAAAAATTATTTGACAAAAAATTTCACCTAAACTATAATTCTTTAAAGTTAACAATTTTGTTAACTTTTTAGGAACATGGATTTTTATTTTCTTCAGTCACTTTCTAAGGAATTAAAAATCGATATAGAGAGATTGGCAAGGGAATACTGGGAGATGATGGTTTTGAGAGAAATTTCCCAATCAAAAATTGGAAACTTTTTAATTTTTGGAGGAGGAACCGCTTTGAGATTAGCATTTGGCTCTCCTCGATTTTCAGATGATCTTGATTTCTATTTGAGAAAGAAACTTCCCTTTTCTCTTTTTGAAAAAGAAATTGAAAAAATTTCACAAAAGCTCAATTTAAAATTTACCGACCTTTACAATAAATTTTATACCCTTTTGGCAGAATTTCAGATAAAGGAAGATTTTTTGGCACTACCTTTTAAATTAAAAATCGAAGTTAGAAAAAAAATTATGAAGAAAGGTTATGAAACTCGCCTTTTATTTTCTCCCTGCGTCAATTTTCAGGTTTTGCTTTATGTTTTGGAAATTCAAAAACTCAAAGAATTTAAAGAAAAGGCATTGAAAGAAAGAAAGGACCCAAGGGACCTTTTCGATTTATGGTTTATTTCTCAAAAATTAAAAGAGCCATTTAAAAAGCCAAAAATCAAAATTGAGAGAAAGAAAATAAAGCAAACCCTTTCAAAATTTTTACCTTTAGATTATAAAGGTGTAATTGAAGAATTGTCAAAATGAACAAAGAATTTTTAGAAAAACTAAAGAAAATTGACAAGGAATTTTTTACCCTTTCTGACCTAAGAAAAATTTGGCAGGGAAAAGAAAACTCCTTAAAGGTTGTCCTTTCAAGATTGGTCAAAAAAGGAGAAATTAAAAGAATTTATAAAAACTTTTATGTCCTGTCAGAGAGAGTTCCGAACTTAGAGAAAATTGCAAACCAAATTTATTTCCCTTCTTATCTTTCTTTTGAATCAGCCCTTTCAAAATATGGAATCTTGAGCCAAATTCCTTATATTTTAACCTTTGCCACTCCTTTGAAGACAAAATCAATAAAAATTTTTGATACCAAAATTGAATATCGAAAATTAAAAAAAGAATTATTTTTTGGTTTTAAAAAAGAGAAAGAAATTTTCATTGCTTTTCCAGAAAAAGCGATTTTAGATACTCTTTATTTTGTTTCTCTTGGAAAATCTGAGATTCACTTGAAAAACCTTGATTTTTCAAAAATCAAGAAAGAGAGATTAATTTCATTTTCAAAAAAATTTCCTCAAAAAACCAAAAATTTGTTAAAATATTTACTATGAATAAAAAAAGAAAAATTTTGGTAACTGGAGGTGCAGGATTTATCGGTTCACATTTAGTTGATGCCTTAATCGAAAGAGGACATAGAGTTGTTGTCATTGATAATCTATCTACAGGAAAAAGAGAAAACGTAAACAAGAAAGCGAAATTTTACAAAATCGATATTTGTTCTCCAAAAATTGGAGAAATTTTTAAAAAAGAAAAACCAGAAATTGTTTTTCACTTGGCCGCTCTTCCAAGAGTTCCCTTATCAGTTAAAGAGCCTGTTTTAACTTCGAGAGTTAATATTTTAGGGACAATAAATATTTTTAAAGCTTCTGTAGATTCGAAAGTGAAAAGAGTGATATTTGCGTCTTCATCCTCCGTTTATGGAGATCAAAAAAATTTGCCTTTGAGGGAGGATATGGTTCCTAATCCAATTTCTCCCTACGGGCTTCAAAAATATGTTTGTGAACAATTTGCAAAACTTTTTTCAAACCTTTATAAAATTCCAATAGTTTCTCTTCGCTATTTTAATGTTTATGGCCCAAGAATTGATTTTAATTCTGAATATAGTTTAGTTATTGGAAAATTTTTGAAATTAAAAGCACAAGGAAAACCTCTAACAATTTACGGAGATGGAAATCAAACAAGAGGATTTTGTTATGTTGATGATGTTGTGGAAGCTACGATTTTAGCGATGGAGAGCAAAAAAATTAGAGGAGGGGAAGTAATAAACATTGGAAGCGAAAAATCTCATTCAATAAATTATTTGGCAAAATTGATCGGCGGAAAAGTTAAATATTTATCTCCACGGCCAGGTGATGTTTTACACACAAGGGCAGATATCTCTTTGGCTAAAAAATTGTTGAACTGGTCGCCAAAAGTTTCATTAGAAGAAGGCCTTGAAAAAACAAAACAATGGTTCGAAAAAGTTTACCTAAAAAAATAAAAATTTGTGTAGTCGGCACAGGTTATGTGGGGTTAGTAAGCGCAGTTTGTTTTGCAGGAATTGGTCACGAAGTTGTTGGAGTAGATAAAGATAAAGAAAAAATAGAAAAATTAAAAAAAGGAATCTCTCCGATTTTCGAAGAGGAATTGGAATCTCTTTTGAAAAAGAATTTAAAAAATGGAAGCCTTTATTTTACTACTGATTTAAAAGAAGGACTTAAAAAATCTCTTTTAGTATTTAACGCAGTTGGTACTCCCCCTGGCGAGCAGAGGAAAGTAGATTTGAGATATGTTTGGGAAGTGGCAGAGGAAGTGGGAAAAATTTTGGACCATTACATTGTTTTCGTAAACAAATCTACAGTTCCAGTAGGTACAACGGAAAAAGTTGAAAAAATAATTCAAAAGAATTTAAAGAAAAAGATAAATTTTGATGTTGCTTCAAATCCAGAGTTTTTGAGAGAGGGATCAGCAATAAAAGATTTTTTGGAACCAAACAGGATCGTTATTGGAGTTAAATCAAAAAAAGCAGAAAAAATTTTAAGAAAAGTTTATGAGCCGATTACAAAAAAGGGATATCCACTAATCGTCACTGATATTAAAAGCGCTGAAATGATAAAGTATGTTTCAAACGCGTTTTTGGCAACAAAGCTTTCTTTTATTAACGAGATTGCGAATTTGTGCGAAAAAGTTGGAGTGGATGTAAAAGAAGTAATAAAAGGAGTGATGTTGGATGAAAGAATGGGAAAAGGATATTTTAATCCAGGTCCTGGTTTTGGAGGTTCTTGCTTACCAAAGGATGTTGATGGGTTGATTAATTTTGCTTTAGATTATGGAATCAAATTAAAGGTTTTAGATGCAGTAAGAGATGTCAATGAATTTCAAAGAAAAATTGCGATTTTAAAATTGAAAAAGTATCTGCCAGAACTTTTTGGAAAAACGATTGCAATTTGGGGTTTGGCATTCAAGGCAAATACTGACGATGTGAGAGAATCGCCAGCAATTGAAGTAATCAAAAAATTACTTGAAGAAGGAGCAAGGGTTAAATGTTACGATCCCTTGGCAATGGAGAACGCAAAAAAGATTTTAAATCATCAAAATATCGAATTTTGCAAAAATAAAATTGATGCTCTTAAAGGAACCGATGCTCTAATTCTAATGACCGAATGGGAAGAATTCAAAAAGGTAAAGCCAATAGAAATTAAAAAATATACAAAAATCGTAATAGATACAAGGAACATCTGGGATAAAGAAAAATTTAAAAAAGTCGGTTTAATTTATGAAGGAATAGGAAGATAAAATGTGTGGAATTTTTGGGAAATTGTTTTTTGAAAAAACGAAGATTGAAGAAAAAGATTACAAAGATTGTTTGGATGCGATTTCTCATCGAGGACCTAATGATGAGGGATTTTATGTTGATGAGAATATAATTTTGGGAGCAAAAAGATTGGCGATTATTGATTTATCTGAAGCAGGTCATATGCCAATGACAAACGAAGATGGAAGGTTTTGGATAGTTTTTAACGGAGAAATTTATAATTTTTTGGAATTGAGAAAGAATTTAGAAAAAAGACACAAATTCAAATCAAGAACGGATAGCGAAGTTTTATTGCATCTTTACGAAGAAAAAGGGGTTGATTGCTTGAGATATTTGCGGGGAATGTTTGCCTTTGCAATTTGGGACAAAAAAGAAAAAACTCTTTTTTTAGCAAGAGATAGATTAGGAAAAAAACCTTTGAAATATTATTTTAACGATAAATTTTTTATTTTTGCTTCGGAGTTGAAAGCAATTTTGAAAGATAGAGAAGTCAAAAGAGAAATTGATTGGGGAGCGATCGATGAATATTTAACTTATCAATATGTACCCCATCCAAAAACTGGATTTAAAGGAATTTTTAAATTGGAACCTGCTCATTATTTGTTAATTGCTTTAAATGGAAAAATAAAAAAGGAAAGATATTGGAATTTGGATTACAGTCAAAAATTAAACCTTTCTGAAAATGAATGGATAGAAGCAATAGAAGAAAAATTGAAAGAAAGCGTGAAAATAAGATTGATTTCCGATGTTCCTTTGGGTGCCCATTTGTCAGGTGGGATAGATTCTTCAACGATAGTTGCGATGATGGCACAAGAAATGAAAGAACCCGTGAAAACTTTTTCAATTGGATTTAAAGAAAAAGAATATGATGAGACAAAATATGCAAGGTTGGTAGCCAAAAGATATGGGACAGATCATCATGAATTAATAGTTGAACCAAACGCAATCGAGATTTTGCCAAAATTAGTTTATCATTACGAAGAACCTTATGCAGATTCTTCTGCTTTGCCAACTTGGTATTTGTGCCAAGTTACAAAAAAATATATTACCGTTGCTCTAAACGGGGACGGTGGAGATGAAAATTTTGCAGGTTATGATAGATATAATATTTTCAAAATTTATTTGTACTTAAAGTTTATTCCAGGAAAAAGAATTTTAGGAGAAATCAGTAAAAAATTTTTTCAATTGACGAAATTTACAATTTTTAAAAAAGCTTTTAAATTTTTCTTTCTTTTTGACAAAAATCCTGTTTCTTTTTATTTAAAATTGATAAGTGGATTTCAGAAAGAAGAGAAGCAAGAGCTATACATTCCTGAATTAAAAAGAGTTATACAAGAATCAAGCAGTTTAAGTTTTTTAGAAGAAATATTTCTTAAAGCAAAAACTCATTGGTTAGATGGAATTCTATATTTTGATATCAACACTTATTTACCAGACGATCTTTTAGTAAAAGTTGATATTGCTTCAATGGCCCATTCATTAGAAGTGAGATCTCCATTTTTGGATCACGAATTTATGGAACTTTGCGCCAAAATTCCCCCTAATTTAAAATTGAGGGGCCATACTAAAAAATATATTTTCAAGAAATTAGCAGAAAAGTACATTCCAAAAAAATGCATTTATCGACGGAAGCAGGGTTTTAGCATTCCTTTGGATTATTGGTTGAGAGAAGATCTTTTTAATTTTTTACAAGAAAATATCTTATCTCAATCTTTTTTAGATTTTGGCTTTAACAAAATATTTTTAGAAAAATTAATTAAAGAACATCACGAAAAGATACAAAATAATGGAA
>Ga0078972_1003675_pt1 | contig 44944 bp, 41 predicted proteins | sample YelNatPaOPGAMG01_FD_67568 | JGI IMG/M metagenome (GOLD analysis project Ga0078972, IMG submission 67568) | Hot spring thermophilic microbial communities from Obsidian Pool, Yellowstone National Park, USA - OP-RAMG-01 (SPADES assembly) (version 2) | ecosystem: Environmental > Aquatic > Thermal...
CCGCTATCGCCTTGACCCCGTCACCGGTATCTATTCCATAATTTGATTTAAAATACTGTATATCGCCCTCTTCGAAGAACAGGTTACCGATCTCCTTAGTCTCGTTTCTGAAGAGCGAGACATATACATCGGCAACATCCTTACTGCTCTTGTACATCTGCTGATCCCCTATCCAAACATCTGGGACAGAATCTAGATTGGCATCGGATATCTCCACGGCAAACGCCTGCGGAGTCACCCTATCCTGCTTAAGTGGCAGCTGAGGATTAATACTATATTCCCTTAAAGAATAACTAATTGGATTCTTACTAGCATCGCTCGCATAGACGGTAAAATCTCTAAATAGCGTAATAGACGACCTGCTATCCTCATCGAAGTCATTGATCTTGCCCCATGTCATGACACAGTCGCCCCATCCATCTAGATTAAGGTCGAATTTATCTCCTGTCCCCACATAACCATTCCTCGTACACTTGATCCTAACCGGGCCACAGTATGGTTTAGGATCATGCGAACCTAGGATGATCTCGCAGTAATCCCGGGTCTCACATTCGGCGGTAATAAAAGTTGGGCGACCGAGCGAAAATTCCTGTGCTTTAACATCGTTATTATCACTTCCAGAGATGCCTATCTTGAGCACCTTGTAATTCTCATCCTTCTTATCCTCCCTGAACATCGGAACAACGAAGTACTCCCTCTTTTCACTATTTACTATATCCGTCATGACACTTGCATCCCACGCAGGGCCTGTCTTGAGGAGGGGATTGTCAATATCAGAGACTTGCCAACCATCTTCTCCCTTTGTAAGGCGCCTTACTACCGCCCTGCCAAGCGCATCCCTCCCAAGGACAAGAATATCATATTTCCCCTGCCCTTCAGTAAAGTACACCCCCTCTACTGCAAATATCTCACGGAGTCCCCTAAATACATCTTCATTATCAAGGTTTGCCTTGACCACTTCGGAGAGCTTATACTTATTATTATCTAGACGGAGGACAAAGACATAGTTTCCGTAAGGTTGATCCGCGCCTGGCTGTATCCTCCATTGTGGGGCAACTAGGATATCATACCTCTCTCCATTCTCGTCCTTTACCTTCACCTTAGAGATGGCGAGCGCCGGGGCATCTGCCGTCCATGGGAGATTTGGAAATAGATCTTTGTAAGGGGAGAGCTGCCCGCTATCCCGATAAACGATGTTGTTCTGTGGATCATACTTGGTACATGCTTTTTCCGTATCGCTTTTGTCACGCACATCAGATATGTAGAGGCTACGTGGTCTTAGTACACCTACTCCTTGCACACCCTTTAAGTGTTCATCTATATAAAATTGCTCTGGTTGTATTTGTGTCAGACCTGGTTTCGTCTGGTTAAGCGGTGCTCCAGGTGTCAGGACAAAGTCCCCAATCTCACGCTCCTCCTCCTTTCCCTCCCCTGTCAATATCCCTATAGATTTAGACTTAAAGTTGTCCCAGCTTGAGGCTATTGGATGTAGGATAGAGACGAGATCCTCTGCAAAGATATTTTCCTTCTCAGGACAGTTTTGACCGAGTTGCATCGGTATAGGGGGAGACATCTCCACTTTCGGAGATACATCTGCCAAACTAAGACCCCTTAGAAAGAGCGAGGAAATTAGGATAAACAGAAGGGGGATGCCCCTCCTTACAAATCGAATCCAACCTATATACATAGACACCTCCTTAAACCTAGGGCGCATCAAAGGCAATTACCATGCCTTATCCGACGAAAGCAGGTACGCCGATCTTGCCCTAGGTATCATCTGCATTCTATCATAAAACTTATTAAAAATCATGTCAACCTACATTGTTAAGAAGTTTTAACCGGCTCTGCTGTCTATTCCTCCCTTGGGTCATCAGTATCATTTTGAGATTCGAGGATCGGGTAGTGGATTTTTTGACGCATAAAATCATTTCCCCCTACTCCACTCCTTATAAATGGGAGGATCGCGCCAAGCCTCTTCTCCCCTATCCCAGATACCTCCATGAGCCCTCGAACATCTTGAAAAGGACCGTGTTTCTCCCTCCACGACTCTATCCTCCCCGCCAAGCCCATTCCTATCCCAGGGAGGAGCGACAAAACCTCCTTCGGCGCGCTACTTATATCCAGGCCCATCCCAAGGAGGAGTTCATCCGAGTATCTCGTAGCCACCTTGTAGGTGACCTGAAATGGTACCTCGGAAGGCGGTCCAAAATGGAAGAGAAAGAGGGTCTTTAAGACTAGGGTGGAGGCAAATAGGCATGTAAAGACAAGGAGCCTATATGAAAGCTCGCCCCACCTCATAAATCCCCCTCCCACGAGAGCAGGGTTAAAATAACACAAAGCGTCCCTCAGGCAAGTCCAAAGGCGCTATGCAGCGAAGATACAGCCCTCTCTACATCCTTCATATCCACCACCACAGAGACCTTTATCTCTGAGGTAGAGATGAGGTGTATCCCGATCCCCTCTTTCCGAAGCGTGTCGAACATCTTGGCGGCGACACCCGCATGAGAGATCATACCCAAACCTATAATAGATATCTTTGCAACATCGCCGGCCGCCTCCACCCTCTCTGCACCTATCCTAGCCGCCGCCCTCTCAGTAATGGCAAGCGCGCGCTTTAGGGCATGCTTGCTGACTGTAAAAGCAATGTCGGTCCGCTCATCTGCACTTATATTCTGTACTATCATGTCTACATTTATATTCTCTCTTGCAAGGGGCTCAAATACATGTGCGGCAAGCCCCGCATAATCCGGAACGCGCCTCACTGCTATCTTTGCCTCATCTAGCGTATGTGTGATGGCTGAGACAACAGGCGCCTCAAGGGTCTGATGAGAGAGGACCCATGTCCCATCTTTTCTGGAGAATGATGAGGCGATGTGGATGGGGAGCCTATGTTTTGCAGCTAACTCCACGGCGCGCGTCTCCACAACCTTGGCTCCAGATCCAGCAATTTCTAGCATCTCCTCATATGAAATCCGGTCTATCTTTTTTGCATTGTGACATATCTTTGGATCGGCCGTGTAGACACCATCCACATCCGAACATATCTCGCATAGATCTGCGCCGATGGCCGCAGCGACGGCTACCGCAACCGTATCTGAACTCCCCCTACCTAGCGTGGTAATATCTAGGTTTTCGGATATGCCAAAGAAGCCTGGAATGACGGGGATCAACCCCTCTTCCACGAGCCTCTTTATGGTATCGGCTGCGATGGATATTATCCTACCCCTTCTATATACGCCGTCGGTGATGAGCGGTATCTGAAATGGGAGGAGAGACCGCGCCCTAACTCCAAGCTCTAGAAGGGCGAGCGAGAGGAGACCTGCGGACACCTGTTCCCCAGTAGAGACAATAACATCTGTCTCTCTATCGGCATCTGCTGCATCAAACCCCTCTGCTAGTCTTACCAACCTCTCCGTCTCCCCAGCCTGCGCAGATACAACTACTACCACACCTTTTCCATCATCGCGGCTCTCCTTGACGCGCCTTGCCACCATTCTGATTCGCTCTAAGGTTGCAACGGATGTTCCGCCATACTTTTGAACTACAAGCAGGGCCTTTTTGTCTTCACCCATCCTATTCTCCTCCCTTGCCCGTCTTTGTAACAAAGGTCTTGTCTACTATTGCAAATGTATCCGGATCTATATATTTGTCCGCCGCGGATATCCCAGCGCCCTTCACAATCACCTGCCTTATTGTAACTCCCTCGTAGTCCTTTAGGTTGATCTTTGAAGCCAGTTCAGGCCGCTGTTTCAGTACCGGCGCTATTACCTCAGAGGCAGGGACCTCCACGGTGTCCAGAGGATAGCCGAGCCTCCTATAATAATCAACAAATTCATCGTAATTTAGATTGGAGGTATATATCTTCACATCAGGCATCTCACTCTCTCTCCCTTCATATGCGCCCTTCATCTTTTCGCGAAGCCTCTCTGTAAGTGCAGTATCTTCATAGGTCTCAGGCGGAAGGGATGGCTCTACAGGTCTCATCTCGCTGGTTGCTGTCTCTCCTCCCACACTTCCTTCCTCGCCCCCTGCATTCCTCCGCGACCTTATGTCTATCCTCTTTATTCCATCTTTCTCCGCTACCTTGCTCCCTTCGGTATAGAAATCTTCACCAGACATAATGATCGGATCCGATCTTATCTTTGCTGCAGGCCTATCATCACAAGAGCTACAGGCAGAGAATGCAGCAGAGGTAAGGGAAATTACCAACGCCAAGATGTAATACATGTAAAGCTTCATCTCTTTGCCCTATCTCTTCGCCTTGTGCACACTAAACCCCAAGGCGGAGGCTGATGCCTCTTTCACTGCCTCAGAAAGGCTAGGATGTGGATGTATCAATTCGGAGACATCTTTTAGCGTCAGGCCGCACTTTATAGCAAGGGCTATCTCAGAGGCGAGCTCCACTACACCTTCCCCGGCAAGGGATGCGCCAAGTATCCTGCCGCAAGCAGCATCGCCATACACTATCACCACACCCTCCGTCTCGCCGTTACAAAGCGCCTTGGCAGATGAGGCCAAGAAAAACCGCCCTTCCTTATAATCTATACCCGATCTAACAATCTCCTCCTTGGTCATCCCAACCCCCACAAGCTCTGGGTCTGTGAAGATAGGTCTTGGAATTGAGAGATAGTCCATCTTCCTTTGGATACCTGCGATATTCTCTGCTGCGACCATCCCCTCCTCCATGGCAACATGTGCAAGCATGTACTTTCCGGTTACATCTCCAGCCGCATATACTCCGTGGATGTTTGTAGCCATCTTCTCATCTGTGGCAATCCCACCCTTCTCTAATTGGAGACCTAACTTGGTAGCTCCCAAACCATCCAAGAGGGGTTCTCTACCTACTGCGCTGATAATCCTTTCTACCTCAATAAACCTATCGTCTGATAGACGTACCAAAAGATGATCTCCATCTTCTTTGATATCTAAGACACTGGTACAAGTAATGACCTCAACTCCTCGTCTTTTGAAGAAGCGGTGTATGATGCGGGAGAGCTCCTCATCTTCAGTGGGGAGGAGCCTTGACATGACTTCTACAATGTAGACCTTTGCGCCAGCGGCGGAAAAGATGTATCCAAATTCACACCCCAACACGCCGCCGCCCAGTATCATTACGCTCTTTGGAAGTTCGCTGATATCAAGGGCCTCATCGCTTGAAAGTATAAATCTGCCATCTGGCTCCATGCCTTTGATACATTTTGGCCTAGAGCCCGATGCAATGATGATATTGTCTGCCAAGATTTCATCCCTGCCTACCAAAACGCGACCAGGTGAGACAATCTCCCCCTTTCCCTTTATATACGAAACGCCATTTGCCTTCAAAAGGGCTCGGACCCCCTCTCGAAGCTTCGAGACAACCTCGGCCTTTCGCCTCATCACCTCTGAGAACTCTAAGAGTGGCTTATCAGAAAGTATAATTCCATATTTTTCCGCCCGCTGAATCTTATCAAATAACCTAACAGAGGATATTATCGTCTTAGTCGGGATACATCCCCTGTTCAAGCATGTTCCACCAAGTTCATCCATCTCTACAAGGCAGGTAGGAACCCCTAACTGCGCCGCCCTTATTGCAGCCGGATAACCTGCTGGCCCGCCCCCTATGACCACAAGGCCGTACTTCATCTGTTCCGCCATCTTTGCCTCCTCAAATAGACCCCCTCCTAAGGAGTGTGTCTGGGATCTCTATCTCCCTTACATCTTCAGAAACGACCCTAAAATATATCATCTCTGCCCCACTTGGAAGGAGTTCCTGGAACTTATCTGCCCACTCTATCACAACTACACCGTCATCTACATAGTCAGATACGGCAAGGTATTCCACATCTTCTGGCGAGTTTATCCTGTATAGATCTACATGATACAGAGTAAGTGCGCCTGGGTACACCTTTGTAATGACAAAGGTGGGGGAGCTTACATACATGTCTTCGGCCACACCAAGCCCCTTCGCAATACCTCTTACAAAGGATGTCTTTCCTGCACCCAACTCTCCTACAAGTCCTATCACCATACGAGCCCTAAGACCTTGGGCGAGTCGCGCACCCAATGCCTCAGTCTCTTCTGTTGAATGTGTAAGATAGCAAGACATCAAATCACCCTCTGAGAGCCTAGCCTCTCCCTAGCCACCTGAATCGCCTTTGGTATCCTCTCTATAAGGTCGGAGGCAATGATCCCAATGTCACCAACAGCCTCCATAGAGAGATCTCCGGCCAGCCCATGTATATAGACGCCTGCAAGTGACGCCTCAAGCGGTGGAAGTTTCTCAGATACAAAGGCAGCTATCACACCTGTGAGCGCATCACCCATTCCGGCAGTTGCCATACCTGGGTTTCCGGTAGGATTTATATACACCTCACCCTTGGGTGTGGCAACAATGCTCCTGTGTCCTTTTAGGACAAGGAAGACGCCATATTCCTTTGCAAAGCGGCGCGCAATGGAAATCCTAGAGGCGTTTACCGTCTTGGAGTCCACACCCAAGAGGCGGCCCATCTCACCCGGGTGCGGAGTAAGTATCGTAGTTCCCTGCCTCCTCTTTAGGATAGCCGGATTGTCGGCTATGCTATTTATGCCATCCGCATCTAAGACGAGTGTGAGCTGTGTCCTCAATATAAACCCCTTCACAAAGGCTTGGGTCTCCCTGGCCGTCCCTATACCAGGCCCAATGGCAATGACACTCTTTCCCTCGGAAATCTTCCTAGAAACTTCGATAGATTCTTCCGTAAAATAACCTGACCTCTTATCACTTATTGGTTCTACCATGATCTCTGCATTTCTTACATCAAACTTCCCATACGCCCCTTCAGGCATTCCATATGTCACAAGACCGGCGCCGGAACGGAGCGCGGCCCTGCTAACAAGCCATCCTGCCCCTATCTTTCCAAGCGAACCTGCCAATACTAAGACATGGCCAAAATCGCCCTTGTGCGACGTCTCAGGCCGTTTCCCAATGTAATGGACAAACAAATCCGGCGTGATGAGATGATTGTCGGCATCAAGCGAATCTATGAGCTCCTTTGGAAGGCCGATGTCTACTACACAAACCTCCTTTGCAAAAAGAGGCCTTGCAAGCACCACACCTATCTTCGGAAGACCAAGACTAACTACCATGTCTGCCCTCACTGCACTCCCAAGCGGTTCACCTGTGTCTGACGATATCCCAGATGGTATATCTATCGATACAATCTTTTTCCCGCTCGCATTGATGATCTCTACAATCCTCTTATACCTTGGAGTAAGCTCACCCCTTAGACCGGTGCCAAATATCCCATCCACTATTACATCTGATTGATCGAGCAGGAGACTGAGTTCTTTAGAAAAGTCCTCATCGCCCAAGATATGCACTTGAGGCTCACGCCCTTTTAGCCACTCGATTTCCTTTAGTGCAAGGGGGGAAAGTTTCTGCGGAATTTCAGTCAAAACTATCTTTGCCTTGATCCCTCGATTTAAGAGATACCTTGCAGATGCCAGGGCATCGCCGCCGTTGTTACCCTTCCCCGCTATCACCAATACATTCTCATGTTCACCCAAAGCAGACGCCACAATGTCTGCAACCTTTTTCCCTGCATGTTCCATCAATTCAAGGTTGGATATCTTATACTTGGAGGCCGCTAATGCCTCGAGTTCCGCCATCTGGCGAGATGTGACAAGCTTCATAAGATATCTTATGAGTATTCGAATTGGTTTTTAAAAAGTCACCCTTCCAGCACTACATTTGCAATGCCGTAGTTTCCATCATGGGATAACATCAAAAATATCTTTTTGATGTTCTTCTCTTCCGCTGCCCTCTTTACATTTTCATATAGATTCACAACGGGTCTCCTATCCTTCTCATCTATCTCTATGTCGCGGTAGTTGATCCCCTTCTCACCCTTCGGAAAGAGGGCCTTTATGAGCGCCTGCTTTGCTGCGTATCTAGTCGCAAACCGCTGCGCAGGATTTTTCCTGTTGTTGCAATACCTTATCTCCGTCTCTGTGAAGATCCGCCTCAAAAATCTCTCGTGCCATCTAAATATTATCCTTTCTATCCTTGATACATCCACCAAGTCTATTCCTATGCCAAGTATCATAGACCCCTCCCTTAAATCACATTGCCACTCTATTATTCTAGAGCGTACACTATAGCCCAAAAGACAAGGTAAATCAAGGAATAATGGATTGGCTAGGATCTCTTCCAAAACCTTACTAGCCTTCCACGATATAGGGTATTTAGAAACGTGATTATCCTTTGCTCTGCGTCCTTTGCATCCTCGCCAAAACAGACCTTCATCTCATCCGCAATCTCGCCTATGGTCTTTGTGCCATCACAGCGCTCCCATACAAATGTACCAAGTCTATCCAAGGTTACCCTAATATATGGGTTTTTAAGGCGCGGCTGGAGAAACCTTGCAAGGAGGCCCCGCCTGAATCTGGGCACAAGGAGAACGGTACATCCGGTTTCGCTCTCCTTCTCAAAATTTACCAATCTCTCTGGTATGGCATCACGCACCGCCTTGCTCCTTCCTTCCCTTAAGCGGCACAAAGATAAGTATTAGGGCGAGGATAAATGCCACCAAAAGCCCAAGGCCAAAGGATGGATTTTTGAAGACCTCGGGTAATTGCATCCAGGGATATTTCTGGGATCCGACATAGAGTGCCGCAATGATGAGCCCAATAAGGGCCTCACCGGCTATAAATCCCGAGGCAACAAGTGTACCCCTGTTTTCAACAGAGACCTTCTCTGTGTCACTGAGCCTCCTCCCCTTCACAATAAGGTCGGTTACCCACTTGATCACGCCGCCTATAAATATAGCAAATGTGGTCTCCAAAGGAAGGTACATACCAACGGAGATGAGCATAGGACTTGGCGCCTGGATCAAAATAAGCCCTATTGTCATAAATATACCAGCTATCACGAGGGGCCATGCCATCTCACCCTCAAGTATCCCCTTTGATATCATGGCCATCAGGCTTGCCTGTGGCGCTGGAATCTCCTTACCTCCAAAGCCTATCCCTTCCCTCATCATTCCATATTTATAAAGGAGGACAAGTGGTCCAAACATCACAAAAGCAGATGCGATGACGCCCAAAATCTCTGCGAGCTCCATCTTCCAAGGTGTACCACCTAGTATGTAACCTACTTTTAGGTCTTGGGTCATATCACCAGCAATACCACACAGACAGCAGACAACTGCTGCAACGCCAAGGACGCCGGAGACGCCGGACTTACCAGTGACACCCAGCGCAAGCATGACAAGCGCAGCAACAATCAATGTAGAGAGGGTAAGACCGCTTATGGGATTATTCGAAGAACCTATAAGACCTACAAGGTGCCCGGCAACGGCAGAGAAGAAGAAACCTGCTATCACCATGATCACAGCGGCCGCTATGGCACCCTTAAGATCGCCTATGAAATAATTGTATACGGCTATCATCCCCAAGAATGTTATTCCAATAAGGAAGAATATAAATTTAAAGTTCAGGTCCTTGTCAAAACGCGAAACGACACTGGTCTGATGCGCCGCCTTAGTGAGGTCGCCAAGCGCCCTTCCAAGCCCGCTGGAAAGTTGCTTTCTCATCTTATAAAGCGTGTATGCTGCCCCTCCAAGCATGCCGCCGACTGCAAGCGGCCTTACTATCTGTTTCCAAACAGACCACGCAACACTCATCCAATTGTCAGGAGATGCAGTGATATCTACAAATGAATGGGCATGTAAGAAGAGTAGTAGTGGGACAAAGAGACCCCATGCAAGTAGCCCGCCGCTGAAGGCAATACAGGAAAGTCTAGGACCAATGATGTAACCTACACCAAAAAGGGCAGGACTTATAGCAAAGGATGTAAATGGAAAGCCGGCCCTTCCACCTATCTGAACCAACTTATCGCCTATCTTCAGATTTATACCGCTCTTCCCAAATGGAATAAAATGTTCCCACCCTTGTTTAAATACATTCATCTTTGCAAGGAGTTGAACAATGCCACCAACAAGCGCTGCCCCAAAGAGGTATAATGCGCCGGTCCCACCAGTTCTTCCTGCTTTGTGTATCTCCGCCGCCGCAACAGATTCAGGAAATGGGAGACTCGCCTCTTCCACCATTACCTTCCTTAATATAGATATAAAAAGAACCCCCAAGAGCCCACCCACTAACATGATAACACTTGCCTCAAGATAATGTGGCCAAGTGGCAAACGTATCCCAGCTTCCAGAGATGTAAAAGGCAGGGATTGTAAATATCGCACCTGCAACCAACGCCTCGCCAACAGATGCGGCCGTTCTTGCAATATTCTCTTCCAGGATAGAACCGCCGATGGGCTTAAGAAGCGCCATCGCGACTACTGCCGCTGGAAATGTAGCGGCAACTGTCATGCCGGCCTTGAGACCAACATAGGCATTTGCAGCCCCCAATATTACCGCCATGAGGACACCTAGGAGTATAGCCCTTAGACTAAACTCTCCTAATTCTGTCTTCTCTGGGACAAACGGTTCATGGTGTGACATGCAGGCCTCCTTTTTGATTTTTTTTAGATTAGTATATTGATTACGAGCAACATGGCAAGAAAAATCAGCCGCAAAATTAATTTTTTTGTCAACGCAAAAGTTCCTTTATGAGCATCCTCGTGTATGTGTGCGCCATCCTTGTTGGCTTTGGGATTCGGAAGCCGTCTGTGCACTTAAGGACCAAATTGATCGCTGTCTCTAAAGAAACCATATGCCCCTGTGATACAAATAGGGGTTTTACGAGGTCCTTTGTCCTCACCACCGCACCTATGATGGAGCCATCTTTGGGATCGTAGAGATACTCAAAACATCCCTTTCTATTGCAGGGTTCGTTCCAGTTGCCTATGAGGTGTGACTTTGCACAACCGATGGATGGAATGCCTAAGAGGATGCCCATGTGTGATGCAAGGCCAAAGCGCCTTGGATGCGCAATCCCTTGTCCATCGAAGATGACTACATCAGGCCTGACCTTTAGCCTTTTAAATACCTCAAGGAGGAGTGGCGATTCCCGAAAGGAGAGAAAACCTGGTATGTATGGGAACTCTATCTTGCCTGCAGAATACCCCCTCTCTATCTCCTCCAACCCTCTAAGCGAAAAGACCATCACCCCTGCACACACCCATCTCCCATCCTTAGAGAACGAGACATCTGCGCCTGCCACTGTCTCGATTTTTCCAAAGTAGTCAGTGAGGATGAGCTTTTTGCCAAGCTCCCTTTGAATCCTAGTAAACTCGCTGATATCTAGACGCCTCTTCACTCCCCTTCCATCCCTACAAGTTTAAATTCATCACCTGAAACAACCTTCGCACCAGTTGCGCCACACTCTGGGCATGGAGGCGGGGCATACTCAGATGGAAAATGCGAAACAAGGTGGGCAAAGGAGAGATCATCAAACCTGCTATCAATGAAGGTATGGTTACATGCACCGCACTCAAGTTGAACCGGGACAGTCTCTACCTCAAGCCTTGCCTCTTCGAGCGAAGAAGATCTCTTGCAGCCATCAAACAGATGTTTGAACTGGTCTATGGAGACGGCGTTCATGCTACCTACCTTCACCTTAATGTTCTTTATCTTCCTTAGCCCTGCCCGCTTTGCCTCCTCCTCCGCGCTCTCTATAAATTTCTCTACCAACATCACCTCATGCATATTGCCTCCTTGAAGCTTAAAGATTTATAGATACCGCTTCCGCTTATAATTTAATGAATGCTATATTGCAAGTGGCAATTCTCATCGTTTCCAAAGGATTTTATTGACTTTATGCATGTTTGTTGTATTTTGAATAAAAAGGAGGTGGTGCTATGATGAAGTCTCTACTAAAGCTCTCTGATCTCACTCCTCTAGAGCTAGAAGAGATAGTCAAGATGAGTGAAGATATAAAGAGAAGATTAAAGGCGGAGAGACATCTAGATATACTGAGAGGTAAGGTAATAGGTCTTCTGTTCGAAAAGCCATCTACTAGGACCCGCGTGGGATTTGAGTCTGCCTCAGTGAGGCTTGGCGGAGATGTCCTATATCTCTCCCCTAGCGAACTCCAGATAAAGAGGGGCGAACCTCTAAAAGATACAGCAAGGATACTAGGACGCTATCTCGACGTGCTGGTGATGCGCGTAAATAGCCACTCAACACTCGAGGAGTTCAAGGCGTGGGCCGGAATACCAATTATAAATGCCCTAAGCGACCTCACCCATCCTACGCAGGCGATCTCCGATCTCCTAACCATACTGGAGACAAAAGGAAGATTTAAGGACCTAAAACTTGCCTACATAGGAGACGGCAACAATGTATGCCACTCGCTCATATTTGCCTCCGCCCTCACAGGTATGCATATACACGTAGCGTGCCCTAAAAAATATTACCCAAATACAAAAATATTAGAAGAGGCGCACGCAATCGCCAAGACAAGTGGCGCATCTATCGAAGTCACCACCTCGCCACAAGATGCTCTGAGGGACGCAGATGTCTTGTATACAGATACTTGGGTCAGCATGGGTGAGGAGGCGAAAAAGGAAGAAAAGGTACAAGAATTTAAAGGTTATCAACTAAATGATGAGCTTCTGAAATACGCCAAGAAGGACGCCATTGTAATGCACTGTCTGCCTGCATACCGCGGCTATGAAATAACAGACGAGCTCATTGAGGGAGAGAGATCCGTCGTCTGGCAACAAGGTGAAAATAAGATGTATGGAGCGGCAGCGGTATTGGCGTTTGTGCTTGCAAAATAACTAAAGGAGTCTTGATGGGAAAGAGGGTTGTCATAGCGCTCGGCGGAAATGCCATCCTCACCAGCACAGACAAAGGAACAATTGCAGAGCAGATTGATAGACTCACAAATTCGTGCGCCCATCTCGTAAAGATAGTCGAAGCCGGGCACACTGTTGTTATAACACATGGAAATGGTCCACAGGTTGGAGATATACTCCTCCGCGCAGAACTTGCCAAACATCAGCTCCCGCCTCCCCCACTCGATGTGTGCGGCGCTGAAACACAAGGTATGCTAGGATACCTGATACAACAGGTCATCCAGAACCAACTTAAGAAAAAGGGGATAGAAAGGCACGTTATCTCTGTTGTAACACAGGTCTTAGTAGATAAGGATGACCCTGCTTTTAAGAATCCCACAAAGCCGGTTGGAGAGTATTTTTCAAGGGAGGAGGCGGCAAGGTTGGAAAAGGAGCGTGGCTGGCGCTTGGCGGAGGAGCGCGGAAAGGGATGGCGGCGTGTTGTGCCATCTCCAAGACCAATCAAAATAATCGAAGAAGAGGCCATAAGGGATCTGGTGGAGCATAACTTGATTGTCATTGCGTGTGGAGGCGGAGGGATACCAGTGGTCTATAATCAAAATGGGGAGCTTGTCGGCGTTGAGGGGGTAATAGATAAAGACCTCACAGCGGAGGTGTTGGCAAGGACAATCTCCGCAGATATATTGCTAATCCTTACCGACACTGATAAGGTATGCCTAAATTTTGGAACCGCTCATGAAGTAAGGCTTGACCAGATAAATGTAGCAGATGCCAAAAAATATCTCAGCAAGGGTGAATTTCCGAAAGGTAGCATGGGACCAAAGATAGAGGCGGCGATAAAATTTGTGGAAGGGGGAGGAGAAAAGGCAATCATTGCTCATCTGGAGAAAGGACTTGATGCGCTGGAAGGGCGCGCCGGAACTGTAATCAAGTTATAGACTCGACGCCAAAAGAGACTCCAATCTCCATGCCTCCCATTATCAATGGATGCTTTTTTGGTACAAGCTTTAGCCTTGACACTGCAAGCCCAATGGGAACGGAGGTAATCTTGCCACCTTTAAGTGCAACCATCCTCCCATAATCCTTTGCCCGCGCAAGCCGAACCGCCTCAATGCCATAACGCGTTGCAAGTATTCTATCAAAAAAGGTCGGTGCCCCTCCCCTCTGCAAATGACCTAGCACAATCACTCTCGATTCACACCCAACATTCTTTTCTATCTCTTCGGATATAAAATTCCCTACCCCACCAAGTCTTATAGGATCGGGGCTGTCTTCTACCTTTTTCTTAATAATCAAACCACCACCCCGTGGGCGCGCCCCCTCGGCTACTACAACAATACTAAATTTCTTCCCCTTCCTTGCGCGCCTCCTTACCGCCTCTAATACAATCTCCATTTCAAATGGTAGCTCTGGAATAAGGATGATGTCGCCACCACCGGCCATCCCTCCTTGCAATGCTATCCATCCGGCATAACGACCCATCACTTCAACAACCATCGCTCGGTGATGCGATTGCGCTGTTGAATGCAGGCGGTCTATCGCCTCCATCACAAAGTTGCAGGCTGTATCAAACCCGAATGTCTGCTCCGTTGCGGCAAGGTCGTTGTCAATCGTCTTTGGTATAGCTATGATACGTGGAAATTTTTTAAGAAGCCTGTTTGCTATACTTAGCGTTCCGTCGCCACCTATACAAAAAAGCACATCTACTCCAAGTTCCTTAAGATAGCGAACCACTTCATCTGAACAATCTAGTTCCCTTCCTCCAACCTTCCACCTAAATGGATCCGCCTTATTCGATGTTCCGAGTATTGTGCCACCTAGCGCAAGTATATTTGAGACATCGTCATAAGAAAGACGGCGCACACGCCTCTTTATGAGCCCCTCAAATCCATCAGCGATCCCTATGACCTCTGTCTTATCTTCCAAAATGAATGGCTTTGCAATTGCCCTAATGGCCGCATTTAGCCCAGGGCAATCACCCCCACCTGTAAGTATTGCCACTCGTTTCATGTAGTACTTTATATATTCTCGTTGTGAATGATGCAAGCATATGATAGTTTTTTTCTTATGGTGATAATTGCAAATTGGGGGGCACCGCCACTTGCAAAGAGGGCCTTGCTTGTATCGGCAAGCGCCTCCCTGGTCGTCCTCATGTTGAAATTCGCTGGATATATCTCAACCGGATCCGCTGCCATCCTTTCAGACGCCTTGGAATCAATAATAAATGCAGCTGCAGGCGTCTTTGCATACATAAGTCTCAAGATATACTCTAAGCCGCCAGATGCGTCACATCCGTACGGACACGGAAAGATAGAATTTATATCAGCAGCATTTGAAGGCGGCGCAATTGTAATTGCATCACTCTGTATTATATATAAATCAGTGGATGAAATCGCAAAAGGCGCCTCATTTCACAAAATCGATATCGGAATTATATTGGTAGCCCTTGCATCAGCGATAAATCTCGTGCTTGCAATACTCCTTATAAAAATCGGAAGAAGGAATAACTTGCTGATACTTGAAGCGGATGGAAGACACTTATTAACTGATGTGGTGACAAGCGTGAGTGTGTTGCTTGGTCTTGGTTTGATGCGGATTACAGACTACTACATCTTGGATCCTCTAATTGCCATACTCTTTGCACTGTTTATCATGAGAACTGGTATTAAACTTATAAAAATATCCTTGGGCGGGATAATGGACAAATCCAACCCTGAAGACGAAACCAAGATACAAAATATATTGGATGGGTATATAGGCAAAATATGCGCATATCACAAGATAAGACACAGACACGGCGGAAATATATGTTTTGTGGACTTTCACATTGTGGTGCCTGCTGAGATGAAGATATCCAAGGCGCATCAGATTGCAACTGAGATAGAAGAAAAGATCGCCCGCGCACTAGGAAGCGCCGGCGTTACAGCGCATATAGAACCATGTACAAATCAAGAATGCAATGTATGCAAAATGTGGGTGATGCAGGATTCGAACCTGCGACCCGCTGATTAAGAGTCAGCTGCTCTGCCAACTGAGCTAATCACCCTTCACGGCTCCGATGCTGATACATGAAGTCCAAAAATATTTCAAGTACTTTGATTTAATGCTAAACAATGTTCAAAAAAGAGTATAATTCTAATTGAACTTAGAAAAAAAATGTGTAGGATAGTTCTGCATGAAAGAGACAAATGTAAAATTTATAAAGGCAGGATTTGAGCTCGCTGCCACAAGAAACGCAAGCGCAGTGCTTCTTTATATAGATCCCCTTGAAAAGACCGTATTTGATGAAAAATGGGATTATAATTTTAAGCTATATCTTATAACAAAGAGAAAGAAATTAGATACAACCGAAAAACACAGAAAAACTATCTTTGAGCGCGCGACAGATATAATCACAATTCCAAAAATACCGGTATCCAGAACATCTTTGGCAAAACTCGCTCTTGTGCTCGGTATCTCGAACGAAAAGATAAAATACGGCGACACGGTGGTATGTATACTAGGCGCCTTTGATAGCGCTCTTTTAGATACTATCCTATGCATCAATACCGGCGTTGAAACCGAACTTATAAGCGGGAAGCTGGCACTCGGCAATATATGCGAGGGAATCTCTCCGGCAGTGTTTCAAGCAGTCTTAAATTTATGTATTGAACTTGCGGAAAAAGGGAGGGAAGGAAAACCGATAGGTACTATATTTGTGGTAGGTGATGAAGACAAGGTCTTAGGCCTTTCGAAGCAGATGATATACAATCCATTCAAAGGCTACACTGAAGAGGAAAGAAACATACTAAATGCTCAAATGAAAGAGACCTTGAGAGAGTTTAGCACCTTGGATGGAGCATTTATAATCAGCAGCGATGGCGCTGTAATAACCGGTGGGAGGTTTTTGAGCGCGGCAGCGGATGTTACAAAGTCCAAATACAGATTTGGAAGCCGGCACCTAGCTGCAGCTGGGATAACAGCCTTGACAAAGGCGATAGCTTTCGTTATTAGCGAGTCCACTGGAGATGTCAGGATATTTAAAAACGGTGATCTTATAATGGAATTTGAAAAGTCTACGAAAAGGAGATAGGTGAGTTATGTCAAGGAAATGGAGTGACGACCTTATTGATACAAGGATGATCGAATACAATATCAAGAGGGGAAAGATTACAAGAGAGGAATATGAAAACTATCTCGCCTCTCTGCCTGATTTAAAGAATCAGTCTAGAGAAATTAGACCTAGCGAAGAGCAAAAAGATACTCACGAAGAGGTAAAGCTTACTTTTCTTGCCGAGTAGTTATATAAGAGACCATGCAAAATACAAAAATCACGCCTTTGCCTTTTTCAAGACATCCATTCCGATTTTCACATAAGACAACGCGGCGATGAGTATGGCAATCGCTGTAATGGCAAGGAGGATTATAACGAGTTCGCCTATAGGATAACTTCCCAAGTAGGCATAAGGATATTTCAAAGAGATTAGACCAAGGGTGCCGGCAACTATCTCTAAGAATGTGGCAATCTTTGAAGACGGTATCACATAAGGTTCAAAAGGTATCTTCTTTAGCTTAATATATAAAAACCCGAGCGTAACTACTATATCTCTGGAAAGTATGGCGCCTATAAACAAAAGCGGAGATGGAACGATCCTTGCGTATGAAAGGCATACAAACACAGATAACATCAGGGTCTTGTCTGCTACAGGGTCAAGAAGTTTTCCAAGCCGACTTTCCTGCTTAAAATACCGCGCGATGGTCCCATCTACTAAATCTGTAAACGATGCTGCGGCAAATATAGCAAGCGCAAATCCATAATCGTGTCTCGCGAAGAAAATTAAAAAAAGCGGGACACAAAACAATCTGAACAAAGTAAGACAATTTGCAACAGTAAACACCTTTTCCCCTCTCTGAAGTGGCTTATTTAACTTGTCCATATCCATAGAAGTACTTGTCATACCGTTTTTGGAAGAGCTATTATCTAGCATTTTTATATATGCTGCAACTAAAAAGATTACACAACAAACTCCCTATATCTCCCATATTGTTTCTCACTTACAATCGCTTCCACTAGTATGAAATCCGAATCCGCCTTCGTCTTAATTACATATCCATGCCGATACAAATCATCCACTATAGAAGCCTTTGCATATGGAATATGGAGCACTACGCTCTTCATATTCTTTCTTAGTTCAAAATCAATTGCATCCAGTAACAAATCTATCCCTGTTCCATTCAGCGCAGAAATCATTATAGCGTCCTTCTTTACGCCTATCTTCTTTCCTACAAGGTCACATTTGTTATAAACTGGAATAATCGGCTTGGTATCAAAACCGAGCTCAAAGATTACTGATTCAACTGTCCTGATCTGTTCTTCCGCATCAGGTGACGATACATCAATTACATGTAAGAGAAGGTTGGCCCTTCCTATCTCTTCGAATGTCGCCTTGAAAGCTTCTACCAACTGATGTGGAAGTCTTCTTATAAAACCAACGGTATCAGCTATAAGAACCTCCCTACCACTCTTCAATCTAAGTTTTTTTACTGTTGGATCTAGCGTTGCAAACAACTTGTCTTCTACAAAGACATCGGATTTTGTAAGCGTATTGAGAAGCGTAGATTTTCCGGCGTTGGTATACCCAACGAGCGAAACCAAAGGGAGAGGAATACCCTCTCTCTTTTGCCTCATCACCTTTCTATGCTGCATCACCTCTTTTATTTCTCTCTTCAAGCGACTTATTCTCTCCCTGACACGTCTCCTATCCACCTCAAGTTTGGTCTCGCCAGGACCCCTGTTTCCTATATAACCCGCCTGCTGTGAAAGCGAGAACCCCCGCCCTTTTAAGCGCGGCAACCTATACTGCATCTGGGCAAGCTCAACTTGTAATTTACCCTCTCGACTGCGCGCCCTCTTGGAAAATATATCAAGTATGAGAGCGGTTCTGTCCAACACCTTAACACCAATGGCCTCATTGAGGTTGGCATTTTGCGCCGGAGTAAGCTCGTCATCAAATATCACAACATCTGCCTCTAAATCTACAACAGCCGAAGCAATCTCATCTACCTTCCCCTTCCCAACAAGAAAGGCTGGATTTATATTAAAAACGTCTTGCTTTATCTTTCCAACAACGATACCGCCCGCAGTATCAACAAGCGACTCCAATTCCTCTAGGGATGCCTCTGCATATTCTCTACTCATACCTCCCCTTCTTATTCCAACAACCAACACCCTTTCCTGAGTACTTTTGACTAAGGTACTTCTATGCATAGTTCTTCGCTTCAAAGCGCACAATATTTCTGCCAAATACCTTCTCCATGGTTTTTGCCATATCGAGACTAGGTTTTACATATAATTTCTCAGGTAACGACATGACTGTTTCGCTCTTGCCCGGTATAATAAAATGTAAAACTGTGGGGCAAGTACCGGGATAACGCGAGATAATGGATTGCAATTGTAATACATGTTGTTTGGTGCATTCTGGTGCACTCAAATAGAAATGGACACTATCGGTAAGTCTTGTTGTAACATCTGCTATAGGGAATATATCCTTTGCGATGACACGAACTATCTCTTCATCTACCTCAAGATTGCCTATAAAAAATATCGGCTGGTCCGATTTTATAAGAGAGGAGGTTTTGGTATAGAGGTCAGAAAAGACGATGGCCTCTACAGTACCAGTTAAATCCTCAAGCATGACAAATGCCATCTTCTCACCGCGCCTGGTCATTATCTCCCTTACAGAACTTACCACCGCAGCAAATCTCACTTCACGCTTATTTTTAAGTGTATACAAAGTTTTTATATTGTCTTTAGTATAATACGAAACGAGTTTCTCATATTCTGCAAGGGGATGACCGGTTAAGTAAAAACCAAGCGACTCCTTTTCAAACGCAAGCCTCTCCTGTTCCGACCACGCCGGTACATCGCTGGACTTCTTTAAAGTAACTTCATTATATGATGTCTCGCCAAAGCTATCAAACAAGCTCGATTGTCCAAGTCGCCTCTCATCCTGCTTTGCCGAACCATAACTTATAGCCGCATCAAGGTTCGCAAAAAGCAGATGCCTCGGTTCACCAAATGAATCCATGGCGCCGCATTTTACAAGGCTCTCAAGCACCCTTTTGTTGACCTTTCTTAGGTCCACCCTCTCACAAAAATCAAAGAGAGATTTAAATGCCCCTCCTCTCCTCGCTTCAACTATCGCCTCCATCGCCGCTTCGCCAACATTCTTTACTGCTGCAATTCCAAACCTAATACTCCTATCGCCAACTACGGTAAAATAGACGTCACTCTGGTTTACATCTGGCGGTAATATCTCTATCCCATGTTCCTTTGAATCGTTCATGTATTCGAGTATCTTATCGGTGTTACCCATTTCAGAGGTAAGGAGCGCTGCCATAAATTCTGTTGGCCAGTGTGCCTTTAAATACGCCGTCCTGTATGCAATAAGAGCATAGGCAGCGCTGTGCGATTTGTTAAAACCATAACCAGCAAATTCAGCCATAAGGTCAAATATCTTCTCTGCAATCGCTGGAGATATCTTCTTTGCAGAGGTTCCTTTTAAAAACTTCTCCTTCTGTCGATCCATTTCCTCAGGTATCTTCTTCCCCATAGCGCGTCTGAGTAAATCGGCATCTCCCAAGGTGAACCCTGCTAAAGTCGACGCTATCTGCATCACCTGTTCTTGATACACTATAACGCCATAGGTCTCTTTTAATATGTCTTCAAGTTGAGGGAGCAGATATTCAACTTTTTTCCTTCCATGCTTTCTGTCTATAAAATCATCCACCATACCTGAGCCCAATGGGCCTGGGCGAAATAGGGCAACCAATGCAATGAGGTCCTCAAAACATGAGGGCTTAAGTCTGACAATCAGGTCTGTCATCCCAGAACTTTCTAGTTGGAAAATTCCTTTCGTATCGCCATCCCAAAGGAGTTTATAGACTGCCTCATCTGAGAGCGGAATAGAGGCTATGTCTATCTCTACACCTCGCCTTTCCTTTATCATCCGCAAGGTATCTTCTATCACAGTGAGGGTCTTCAGGCCCAAAAAGTCAAACTTGATAAGGCCTATGCTCTCAACCGCCTTCATGTCAAACTGAGAAATAGTTTCACCATTTTGCCCCAAGTAAAGCGGGAGGAAGTTTGAAAGCGGCTCATCGGAAATCACAATCCCAGCGGCATGTGTAGAGGCGTGTCTTGGAAAACCTTCCAGTTTCCTGGCTATATTGATTAGTCTTGCAACAGACGGATCATCATTTACAAGAGAGGCAAGTTTCGGTTCAAGTTGAAGCGCCTTTTCTATTGTAATGCCAAGCGAGGCAGGGATCATCTTTGCTATCTTGTCAACCTCTCCATACGAAAAACCAAGCACCCTTCCCACATCTCTTACAACTGCACGCGCCTTCATCTTCCCAAAGGTGATGATCTGAGAAACATTTCCATATTTGTTGCTGACATAATTTATGATCTCATTCCGCTTCCTGACACAAAAGTCGATATCCATATCCGGCATGCTTACTCTTTCAGGATTTAAGAACCTTTCAAAAAGGAGATTGTACCTCACCGGATCTATATCTGTAATCCCAAGGACATATGCTATTAGAGAACCCGCGGCGGATCCTCGTCCTGGCCCAACTGCTATGCCATGCGTCTTGGCATATTCTATAAAGTCAGAAACGATCAGGAAATATCCAGAAAATCCCATCTTGTTAACAAGGGTGAGCTCATCCACTAGCCTCTTCCAATACACCTCCCTCTTTTTGCTCCATTCATCGCCATACAACTCTAACCAAGTCTTCTCCCTGTTTCGAAACCCATCTTCAGCCTTTTTGGTGAGGTACTCAACAAGTGTAAGCCCTTCAGGTGGCGAAAACTTCGGAAAGTGGTAATTGCCAAAATCAAACTCAAAGTTGCAGCGCTCAGCAACATAAACAGTATTTTCCAATGCCTCTGGGATGTCTTTAAAAAGCCCTGCCATCTCTTCGGGCGACCTTATATGAAAGCCATCTCCGCTCAATTTAAGCCTATCCTTCTCTTCTAAGAGTCTACCTGTCTGGATACATAGGAGTACATCCTGTGTCTCTTTGTCTTCTGGGGTAGCATAGTGGCAATCGTTTGTGGCAACGATCGGAACACCAGATCGGCGCGCCATATCAGATAGGCGCGAGATGAGCATCTTTTCCTCATCTAACCCATGGTCCATGATCTCGATGCAGAAGTCCTCACCAAATACCCCAAGATACCACTCAAGGCTTGCCCTTGCACCAGCCTCATCGCCGGCCAAGATAAGACTTGGGATCTCACCCTTTATGCAACCAGAAAGGGCTATCAGACCCTGAGAACACTCTTTTAAAATCTCTTTATCTATTCGTGGCTTATAATAAAAACCTTCTAAATAACTTGAAGAAAGTAGCCTACAAAGATTCCTGTAGCCAACCCGATTCTTGGCAAGCAAGGTAATATGGCAAAGGGATTTATCCGACTTCGGATCCCTTACTTTCCTGCTCTCTTGGGAGAGTATATACATCTCGGCACCGATAATGGGTTTTATGCCTTCAGAAGAGACCTTTTTAAAGAACTCCACCGCCCCAAACAGGTTGGCGTGATCGGTTATGGCCACCGCAGGCACCCTATCCCTCTTCGAAATAGCAGCAAGCACATCTATAGGAATGGCACCATCTAAGAGACTGTAGTATGTATGCAGATGGAGATGTACAAATCTGGCATGATGCATATTGATATCACTCTCCGAAGATAGGGTGATATAGAATAACTTGCAGATAAATACAAGGATTATTCCCACTCAATGGTGGCTGGCGGCTTTGAAGAGACGTCATAGACAACCCGATTTACCCCCTTCACCTCATTTATAATCCTCGTAGAGATACGCGCAAGTATATCATACGGAAGCGGAGTCCAATCTGCAGTCATACCGTCTTCAGAATTTACGACTCGAAGTGCTACCACATTCTCATATGTTCGCTCGTCTCCCATTACCCCAACTGTCTTCACGGGAAGGAGCACGGCAAATGCCTGCCACACCCTCTCATACCAACCCGCTTCTCTTATCTCTTCTACTGCTATAAAATCAGCCTCCCTTAATATATCAAGCCTCTCCCTTGTAACCTCTCCTATTACCCTTACCGCAAGGCCTGGACCAGGAAACGGGTGTCTCGCGATAATCTCATGAGGAAGACCCAATTCTTTACCTACCCTTCTCACCTCATCTTTGAATAAGAACTTGAACGGCTCGATGAGTTTTAGCCCCATCTTCTTGGGGAGACCTCCCACATTGTGATGTGATTTGATGACTGCAGATGGACCCTTGACAGAACGGCTTTCTATGACATCCGGATACAATGTACCCTGCATAAGATGTGTGATGCCACCCACCTTTCTCGCCTCTTCTTCAAACACTCGTATAAATTCTTCACCTATGATCTTTCTCTTTCTCTCAGGATCACCTACTCCTTCAAGCCTTCTTAAAAATCTATCCGAAGCGTCTATAACCCGAATAGGTATACGAAGCATGTCCTGAAACACCGCAACAACAGATTCACGCTCGCCCTTCCTAAGCAACCCATTATCCACAAAGACGGGGACAAGTCTATCCCCAATAGCCCTGTATAGCAGCACTGCGGCAACAGAAGAATCCACGCCACCAGATAGGGCCATAAGTACCCGCCCATCACCAACCTCATCCTTCGCCTTTTGCATAGACTCATCTATAAAGGAAGATGTGCTCCAAGAGGCCTTTGAATCACATATCCGAAATACAAAATTAGATATAATCTCTCTGCCATAGTTCGTGTGTACTACCTCTGGGTGAAACTGCAGTCCGTATATCTTTTTTTCATCATTTGCCATCGCAGCAATAGGTGAACTTTGGCTCTTTGCAATTACATGAAAACCTAGTGGAAGTGAAGTCACCTTATCTCCATGACTCATCCAAACAATTATCTTGGATGAGTCAATGCCACAGAAGAGAGGATGTGTTGTGTCAATCTCCACTTCAGTCCTTCCGTATTCTCTTTTGCTCGCAGAAGATACGCTCCCACCCAACCTAGAGGCTATAAGCTGCATTCCATAACATATTCCCAAGATAGGAATACCGAGTTCGGTAATGGCCGAATGAAACGAAGGGGAATCAACGGTGTTTGCGCTTGCAGGCGAGCCTGAAAGTATAATACCTGTAGGTTTTACTCTACCTACCTCCTCTGGAGTTATATCGTAGGGATATATTTCGGAATACACCCCAACCTCACGCACCCTTCGCGCTATAAGTTGGGTATACTGTGAGCCAAAATCGAGGACTAAAATCTTATCCATCTCACTCAACTCTGTAATTCGGGGCTTCCTTTACTATTACAACATCATGGACATGTGACTCTCTGAGTCCAGCATTTGTAATCCTGATAAAGCGTGCCTTCTTGCGAAGCTCGCATATACTAGAACATCCAAGATATCCCATCCCAGACCTCAAGCCACCTGCAAACTGATATAAGACTGCATGGAGCGGGCCTTTGTATGGAACCCTTCCTTCAATCCCCTCGGGTACCAGTTTGGAACGGTCTTCTATATCGGATTGGGCATACCTATCCTTTGAACCACTTACCATAGCACCTAGAGAACCCATTCCTCTATACGATTTATAAGAACGCCCCTGATATATGATGATTTCACCAGGTGCTTCATCTGTGCCAGCCAAAACAGAACCCATCATTACGGCATCTGCACCAGCTGCCAATGCTTTCATTACATCGCCTGAATACTTTATGCCGCCATCCGCTATAACGGGTATGTTCTCCTTTGAAGCCACCTTTGCTACCCATGATATAGCTGTAAGCTGTGGAACCCCCACTCCAGTCACTATCCTAGTAGTACATATAGAACCTGGTCCAACCCCTACCTTCAATGCATCGGCACCGGCAGAGATGAGGGCAGAAGCGGCTTCAGAAGTTGCAATGTTTCCAGCGATGACTGGAAGTTTGTCAAATCTTTTTTTAATCGACGAAACGGTATCTATGACGGCTTTGGAATGGCCATGTGCCGTATCTATGGCTATGAGATCAACGCCCTCTGCAATCAATCTCTCTACGCGTGCAACTGCATCATCTCCAACGCCAACAGCGGCGCCAACCCTGAGCCTCCCTTGTTCATCCTTTGTGGCATTGGGATAATTCATCTCCCTCTCTATATCCTTTAGTGTAATGAGCCCAACTAAACGACCATCCTTCTCTACGAGAGGGAGTTTTTCTATCCTGTTCTTGTGCATGAGACGAAGCGCCTCTTCCCTTGATATTCCCTTTTGGGCGACAATTAGTTTGTCTAAAGGTGTCATCACCTCTCTTACCTTTTGGTGCTCATGATCGCAGGCACGTAGATCCCTTTTTGTAAGCATGCCGATTATCTTTCCATGCTCCACCACCGGAAATCCTGAAATAGAATGCTCTTCGCTCAATCTCCTTGCCTCGCGTATCGTCGCATCAGGTGATATGGTTATCGGATCAGAGATAATACCACTTTCATGTTTCTTTACACACCTTACCTCCAGCGCCTGCTGCTCTCTGGACATATTCCTGTGTATGATTCCTATACCACCCATCTGTGCCATAGCAATCGCCATCTTTGATTCCGTAACAGTATCCATGGCGGCGCTTAAGAAAGGAATGGAGAGCTTAATGTCTCCCGCGAGACGACTTGAGATATCCACACTGCTAGGCAAGACGGATGAAGCCTCTGGAATCAGTATAACATCATCAAATGTAAGACCAATTTCCAAACCTTTATCTAGCATGCGGCGAGAGTATTAGATGATATCAAAAAAGTCAATACTAAGAGATGAGGGGTTTTCAAATCAGCAAAACGCACTTGCAGTACGCGTCCTCTTTGCTATTATATTATTATGAAGAGATGGGTAAAATTGGCTTTAGTCTTACTATTTACGCTGCTCCTACGGTATCCTGTGGTAATCAAGGGGAGCACACCCTATTTCAACATCGATGAAAATGAATATCTAGTAGCCGCTCAAAAGATTGTGGCTGGGGGTATACCATACAAGGATTTTCTCATATATCAACCACCTATAATCTTCTATATATACGCGGCGTCGCTGCTAATCTGCAAAGGGGCAGCGGCAATAATGGTGGCCGAGATAATAGCGGCCATATCAACCACCCTCACCGCCTTCGTAATATATCTCACAGTGAAATCCATATATAAAAATGAAGATGCCTCGATATACGCTGCACTTCTATATGGCATAGCATCAATAACCTTCATACCACAAGACATGCTTGCGGCAAACTGTGAGGTATTTCTTACACTCCCATTTGCCCTTTCCATATTGTTCTTGTGTTATGGGGAGTTAAAAACTAGCCACAGTTGGATATATTACATACTTGCCGGCATATTTGGGGCAGTTGCTACACTTACAAAGTATCAGGGCGGAGTAATACTAGGCGCAGAGCTTGCGTATCTAATTCTCATCAAGGCAACATACAGCAAGAGATGGCAGATAGCACAAAATCTCGTCCCAGCCGCCTTGGTCGCTATTGGGGCCTTGATACCTCTTACACTAATCATCGCCTACTTTTATTACAATGCCTCCATCCAATATGCTAAAGAGGCCTTCGAGTATATAACTATATACGCAAAAGGGCCGCCCCAAAATGATATAATATACCTCATCTTAAAGTTTTTGGTGCGAACGTTTCTGTTTATGCTCCCATCTATTTATATGTGGATACCAGCGCTTCTGCTGATGAAGAACGTGTTTAGGGGAAAAGATGGGATGTTATCTGCAAACAGGAGTGTCACCGCATTTGTAGTTGTTACCTTGTTAATTTCGTTCGCCGCCGTTACCACCGGCGGAAGGATGTACCATCATTACTTCATTATCCTACTTCCATCCCTATCTGTTGCATTTGGTATCTGGTACTCCACTCACCACCTATCCATTCCACGCCTTGTAAAGACATTAGCTACTGGATGGATAATTCTAAATATTGTCGGTTGGAATCTATATGCAGTCCACAAGCACACTGAAGAGCTTGGTATCACCGCCAAGACAAACTGGATACATGTAGCAAACTTCTTAAAGGCAAGCATGAAGGACTCTGAAACACTATTTGTGTGGGGATACTGCCCGCAATTATATACAATCACCGGTCTTGGCGCTGCAACAAGATTTACCACAGCAGACTATCTTACTGGAAGAACGCCTATGTCTGCAGGCCTAGAATACGACCCTAATACAAAAAATCCGCCGTCTCCATTTAGAAAACTGATAAACGATTTTATAGATCCAGCCGGCGTAGTTGTCTTTGATACCTCATATAACATATTTCCAAAGGCATGGGAGTATCTAAAGGAAGACTTTCAAAAGAAACTGCCGACGTATATTGTAGACACATCTCCGTCGAACTACAGGAGATATGGAAGATATCCAATTAAGAATTTCCCATATTTGGATTCGATCATAAAAGAAAACTACACCAAGGCAGCGTCTATACAAGGATACGATATCTACCAGTTGAAAGAAAATTAGGAATGGTTGCTTAAATGGTTGGTAAGGTAATAATTCACGCCGCGCGTTGCAAGGCGCCATCTCAACCCAAGTAATGCTAGAAGTCCACCTGCCATCTCTTTGATACCCATCTTTGATACACCAAACTTACGATTTTGAAAAGAAACAGGTATCTCCCGTATCCTCATTCCAAGTCTCCAAAATATGTTCTCAAGCAGAGTCTGACCAACATAACCAATATTCGAAAACCTGCCAAATTCTATCTTCTTCAAAGATTCGACGCGATAACATCGAAAGCCGTTTGTGTGATCCGTATTTGGCGTTCCTAATATAACCTTAACAGCCGCATCTGCCATAAAATGTAGAAATCTTCTCCTGAAGTTCCAACCTAAAATTTCACCGCCGGCAAGAAATCTAGAGGCAATTACCAAATCGGCATGCCTTGCCTCTTCCAAAAGGCGCGGTATATCGCGAGGCGAATGGGAAAAATCCGCATCCATCTCTATAGCAAAGTCGTATCCATTTTCTATAGCATATAGAAAACCCCTCGCTATCGCACTCCCCCTCCCGGATTTAGAAGGCCTGTGTATCACCTTCACATTGCCAAATCTCTTGGAGAGGTCATCTGCAAGTTCTGCAGTACCATCGGTAGAGCTATCATCTATAATTATTACATCCAAAATTGGACTGGCATTGATAATCTCAACCGCAAGTCTCTCTATGTTTGAAGATTCATTATATGTTGGGATGATGACAAGCGCCTTCATACATAAAAGCCTTTTCGCACGCATCTAAAAGGAAGTGTGGCGTATTGAAAACGCATATTACTATTTTACTTTGCTATCACCGCAAATACCACCCTCCTATTTCGCGCCCTACCTTCTGGTGTTGCGTTACTTGCTACAAAGTCAGATGCTCCCATCCCCACCGCCTCAAGTCTAGACGGATCAGCGCCTATCTTTACAAGATAGTCTCTCACGCGCTCAGCCCTTGTCTTGGAGACGGAAAGATTTGCCCTCTTTGTTCCTAGTATATCGGCATAACCAAGGACTCTAAGCCTTAAGTTTTTGTTTTCTGCCATCGCCTCTACTACATCAAACAAAACTGGTATCATAGACTTCTTGATATCTACGCTATTAAAGGCAAATTCTATCGGTTGCGCAGTCTTCAATATCTCTCCTGAAATGACCGCCTTCTCTTTTGGACATCCATCTCTTTCTGCCTCTCCGGGTGTGGCAGGACACCTGTCGAAAACATCCGCTACACCATCCGAATCACTGTCCGCAATACTAATAGACTTCACAACTACCCAATTTTCTTTTCCATATTCTTTCTTTATTTCATATACCTTTGGACAGGCAGGATCGTGAATGTTCGGGTCATAATCAGCTGGGTTAGAGGGGCACTTCATCATCGTTTCAGCAGCAAGCTTCAAATCGTAATATTTTGGGCAGGCAGGGTCGTGAACATTTGGATTATATTCCTCTACTGTATCGGGACAACGTAGGCTCAAATCCACAAAAGACATCATGTATATCGTTCTTACCTCAGCTGGCGAATATACTTTGTTTAGCGTGTATACCTTTGGACACGATTGATCGTGTATCTCCGGATTAAAGTCTGCGGGATTGGATGGACATTTCACAACCAAATCGGACATCTCTTTCAACTCATAATACTTCGGACAAGCCGGATCATCACGATTCGGGTCGTACTTATCAGGCGACGGACACTTCTCCTTGAGCTGTATAAACATCTCTTCTTTCTTCGCAGCCTCACTCACTGTAACACCAGCACGTCGCGTGTCCATAGCAATATACTTAGAATTCATCAATCTATAGGATAGGCCTCCAAAGAACCTCCAGTTGGGTGAGCCTGCCCCCCTTATAATTCCTGCTCCACCACCGGCATAGACCTTTAGTCCGGTCTTGGCTATATCCAACGTCACTCCACCAGCCGCCTCAACAGGAGTGCTCACCTTGTTCGCAAAAAGGTGATTTGTGGGGGACTCAGTAAACACCTCACCAGATATAGACAAAAAGTCTGAGGGCTTCACGCTTACTCCACCTCCTAATCGCATGATACAATTACCCTTGTCTATATCGCGGAAACTTACCTTCTCCCCACCACGCATACCAAGATTTAGGGCAACTAAGGCATACTTACCCAACTTTGCATCTAAAATCAGATCGCCGCCGCCACTCACACCACCTTCGCCCAAGAAGTACCTTTCATCTCCAATAGGAATAGTGACAAACGGGGCGATTGCAAGACCTATTGGACTGCTCTCTCTGTCCAAAATCCGAAATTTCATCATAGCAACCGCATCTCCGGTGAGATAATCTTTCTTTATATTGGAAGTGCTATTGACATCGTAAAAATACCCCTTAAAGATAAGAGGCGCGCTAAATCCAATCTCCATCCAGTCAGTAACTCCAAAGGCACCAAAAAAGTGTTCTTCTAGTATACTATCTACAATCTTCACATCCGTATAACGCTCCTTAAGCTGCAATCCATTGTAGGAAACCATCGACCCTACATTAAATTGCAACTGATACAAAGTACTCGTATCCATAATATGAAAAAATGAGCCGCTGTCTGGATGTGGCGTGAATGTGAGAATATTAAACCTATCCGCTGAAAAAAGCCCGGGAGAAATAAAGGAAACCAAGATAGATAAAGACAAATACCTCACATAACACTTTAATAAATATCGCATATGCATATAAGAGCGCCTATTTATTTTACCCTAAAAGCAGTAAGTCTACCGTTATTTGATAAAATAAAAACGCGGTCCCCATAACCTACGGGCCCCCCAAATGTTCCACTGCCAAAACCCTTCGTAGAAATCACATCACCACTCAACTTATCCATAAGATACAAAACACCGTCTACGGAGGCGACCAAAAGTTTATCATTTACTACTGTCGGTTCAGAAAGCTCTGACGAGGTCAATTCCTTTTCCCAAATCTTCTTTCCACTTGCCGAATCAATTGCATACACCTTCCCGCTACCTGACGCATATATAACGCCTCCATCTAGCTTCATATTATTAGGAATAGCAAGCGGTAGAGACCACACCTCCCTTCCCGTCTTTATATCAATAGCAGAGAGCACGCCTTCCATAGATGAAAAGATCAAGCGACCTCCCGCACCAACCGGCTTTGTATCTATATCTGAAAACCTTGACCTAGCAAGTGCAACAGGAAAGGTGAATAACTTCGTACCATCTTTGGCATCATAAGCCACCAGCACACCATCGCTGCTTCCGATATACACACGATCGCCAATAACCGTAGGCGAAGAGGTGCCTTTTAGTGTCATGCCAGAAAGTATCCTGCCCCTTGATGAAAACCAACGTACCTCACCGGTAGACTTGTGGATTGCATATAGATAGTTATCGCCCGCCCCTACAAACACCATATCTCCATATATTTCCGGAGCTGACGTCACTCCTCCGTTAACATATGTCTGCCACACTATATCTCCATTGGATGGATTGATTGCATATACATACCCCTTCATATCTCCAACAAAGATATTTGCCCCGTCAAAAGCAGCGGGCGCCTCTATATAACCCAGAAGTTTGGTCGACCAAATCTTTTTTCCACTTGTCGCATCAAGCGCATACAAAAGACCGCCTGAAGTCCCAACTATCAGTTTCTCACCCGCAATGATCGGAGTTGAAAAATTAAGTTTCTTCTTCGCATCTGATTTGCCCGAACTAATCCCTTTCGCCCACTCTACCGAAAGCAACGATGACGCCTTCTTAGCGCCGTAGAGCAAAGAAGGAAGGCATAAAAATACAGAGCACAAAAATAATGCAATCAGCCTTTTAGTTTTTCCTTTATATAAAGCCATAAGAGTTCCTTTTCAGCCTCTGGGTCTGACATTATCTCCCGATATATCCTCTGAGCCTCTTCCTTCATCCCCGCTGCGGCATACATCCTAGCTGCATCTAACCTAAGCTCCTGCGGATTCGGAGCGTTTTCCATCTTTGAGGCCGCAATATATCTTTCGGCAAGATCTTTTGAGGACTTGTTGCTCTCCATATATACAGGAGCCATTGCATCTAAGAGCACAAAATACATTGGACTTTTTCCGGCATCGTTTAACGCCTCTTCATAATATTTAATTGCCTTTTCAAGATCGCCAGACTTTACATAATATGAGGCAAGCCAAACCCTCGCAAGAAATGGCGCCTTGCCTTTTTTGTATTTAACTATCAGTTCCTCAAGGTGTGCCGCTTTTTGAGCATCTTCGCTTGAATTGCTGGAGGCTATGGTTTCATTATATTCTTGAAGCGCTAAGGCTTCATTTCTGTGAGACCTTCGCTCAAGCAGGATAAAAAGCCCAGCAGCAACCACTAGGATCAAAAACGCAGTCAACACCAAACCAAACCTCTCTCTAATAAACAAGATCCACGATGGAACCTCGGTCAAACCTCCTTCTTGGGCCTTTAGTGCAGGTTTGAGAGTTACGATAGATTTTTTGTATCTAGCAATAATCCACCTCCATGTTCAAATTTTAATACTCACCCCTTTAGTCACTCTTTGATGCAAAGATGATAATATATAAGCAATAAGAATAGTCAATAGAATCCAACCAAAACCAAAAGGCACGATAACATCCCAAGTATAATTTTTGTATGGTTTCATAACTGAAAGTATAATCTCTAAAATAACCATAAGTAGGATGACTACCATAAAAAGTGGAGCCAGCTTGGTGACCCATTCAAATACCTTTTTATAAAAATATGGCGCATGAAAATCACTTACATCTATATGTTCAATGATAACCTTAGGCCTAATGACAAACACAATCAACATCAATTCTAAAGATGTGCCGAGCAAGAGGGCAAACCCAACTATAAAATGATCCAGAATGTCTACCCAAAATATGCCGCTTTTGAATGTAAATATAATGCTACAGACAAAGGCAATGAGCGAAGATGCCGCACAAATGCCTGACCGTCTCCATCCCAGCTTATCCATCATTGATGAAGTTACAGTATCCATAATAGAAAGGCCTGACATGATACCGCACATGCCTACCAAAAAGAAGAACAACGGCGCAATAATCCTTCCAATTGACCCAAGATTTGCAAGCACTGCATGATATGCCAAGAATGGAACTTCTGGTCCAATGTAAGCGTTTCCCTTAAGATGTATCCCGTGATTGGAGATATAATTGAGACCTATGAATACTATAAACCCGCTTACCATCGCAAAAACTCCATTGCCAACTGTACTCCAGAAAACACTTTCCCTGATACGACTTTTGGAAGGAAGGTGGCTTCCAAATGAAATCAATAAACCAAAACCAATTGAAAGACTAAAGAGTGCTTGAGAAACAGCGCTTCCCCAAACCGAAATTTCCTTCATCTTAGCGAAGTCTGGCCTTAAGTACCCTGCTATTCCCTTCATCCCGCCACCATCTAAAAATACATAGACGACAAGGAAAGTAATCAAAGCAAAAAGCAATACAACCAGTATCTTGTTTAATAACTCCAAGACCCTCTTCTTAACAACAGAACTCAACAAAAAATTTAAGAGCCACATGAGTCCTAAAATATAAACAAGCTGGTTGTTTGATAAACCAAAGTCGTATGGTCCTCGACTTATATCGAAAATCTTTTTGGAGAAGATCCCTACATTGCTTACATGCCAAGTTGATGTAAGAGAATGCAGAAAGTACCAGATAAACCAAGATGCAACAATGCTGTAATAGAGGGCCACGCCAAAAAATAGGTATGAAACCATCCACCAACCAAGTATCTCAAATTTCCTATTTATCCTAGAGAGCAAAAGTGGGAGTGAAACCCTAAACCTATGCCCCATGCCTATCTCCGCCATCATAAGAAAAAGGCCTATGGTAAAAATCGAGACAAGATATGCAACAACAAAACTTCCGCCACCATTTCTATAAATCATTATTGGAAAACGCCACAGGTGACCAAGCCCCGCAACAGAACCCGCAACTGCCAAGATAACGCCTCTTCCAGTTTTGTAATTTTCCACTTGTTGATCCATCTTTAAGTTTTCTGTCTTGCAAGGTTTGCAACCAACTCCGCTGCCATCATAAGTATTACAGAAAGATAGTATATCCATATAGTAGTAAGTACAAACACAGAAAGGGATCCATACAACAGGTTATATCTCTTCATGGCCATACCAAGATAGGCATAGTATACAAATTTTACAACAAATGCTGCACCAGTAAAAAATGCGCCCCCTAATAGCGCATGTCTAAATGATAGCTTCACATTTGCAATAAGCATGATGATAGTAGTTATTGAAAAAAGACACAGCAAGAATGAAAATAACTTCCCGGAAAAATAACGGCTTATCGTTAATATAACACCGTAGTTTGCAAGCGTCTTCTCCAAAAAAGTCACAAGTGGTGGAATAAAGAAGAAAAGCAAAATAATACATATCACCAAAATAGAAATGGCGCGCGATTTTAAAAAGTGTCTCTTTCCACTTTCAAATATAACTCCAAACGCTCGCTCTATGCTCGCAAATATCAATGTGGATGTGATAAGGAGAAACAAAATACCAAATATACCAAGCGAAGAGCGCATAGAAATAACATTTCGCAGGTTAGAAAGGATAACATTACCGGCGCCTGGTATGGTATCGGCAAATTCTGAAACTATCTCCTTTACAGCTGCTTCCGAACCCAACAGATACCCAGTAATTGAGAAAAATATCATGAATAGAGGCAAAAGAGCAAGTATGGCAAAGAACGATATATTTGCCGCAAGGTTGAATATATCATGCTTTGCGCATGATTTAAAAAACCTTAACAAAAATTCGCCCATCCCTACCCCTTTGACTTAAACTTTAAAACTACCGGTATCAACACATCTCCAAAGAGCCCCATAAGCCGCTTTGCCAAGAATTTTTTATACGAGTTTATAATGCCACCAGGTTTATTAGTAAATACCACGAACACAGGCGGTGATACGTTCGTCTGCGTGATGTAATTCATTGTGATCTGTTTACCTTTAAAGTCAGGTGCAGGATGTTCTTGTTTCAATCGAGCGAAAAATCTGTTCAGCTTTGATGTAGGAATCCTCCGTGCGCTCATATCTTTGAGCATAAGCGCCATCTTAAATATTCTTCCACAATTACATCCAGTTTTTCCTGAGATAGGAATGATTGGTATCCCCTCCAGCTCGCCTAGACAAGCGCTTATTTTCTCTATAATACCGCTTTTGGGCACATCTACAAGATCCATTTTGTTTACAAGGAGCGCGGTCGGTTTATAAAGATTAAAAGAATGTGAGATGAGTGAAAGATCCTCGTGTGTTACCCCATCAAGAACGTCAATCACTACAAAGACTACTTCCGCATCCTCAACTGCCCTCAAAGATTTTAACACTGCGAGTTTTTCAACTACATCCTTCGTCTTTGCCTTTTTGCGGATGCCTGCCGTATCCACAAAGATATATTTATCCTTTCCAAAAATCACTTCTACATCTACTGAATCGCGCGTGGTACCAGGAAATTCATGCACAAGCATTCTATCATCATTGCAAAGCCTGTTTATAAGAGTTGACTTGCCTACATTTGGTCTGCCGATGATTGCTGCCTTGACTTGTCTTTGGATATCTGGCGGCGTCTCTTCTTCGGGGATATTTATAGATCCTGCACGTGAAATTACAAGATCCAAAAGCAGGTCCAGATTGCGCGAATGTTCAGCAGAAATTATAATTGGTTCTATTCCCAAAGATGAAAATTCAGCAGCAGCGATGTAGTCATTCGAAGGTGTATCAATCTTATTTACTACATATATGACCGGCTTTCCACTTTTTCTCAAGAGAGATACAAGTTCATAATCTGCCGGAGTCAGACCAGACCTACCATCAAAAAGGCATATTATTAAATCCGCATTTTTAACGGCAGTTATTGCCTGTTTGTGTACACCTGCAGTTATCGAGGTCCCATCTTCAAAAGAGATACCTCCGGTGTCAACAACTGTGAAGGCCTTTCCACCCCAAAAGGCCTCGCCATACTGCAGGTCGCGAGTGACACCGGGCACATCAAATACTAGCGCCTTCCTCCTCCCTATCATCTTATTAAATAGGGTTGATTTGCCAACATTTGGCCTTCCGGTTATCACCACAACAGGCATAATTAAGCTCTCCTAATTAATCTAGATACACACAATCAAATAAATACACAACGGATGGTCAAAATAGCAAGCGAAACTAAACTATCGTTTTAAATCCTCTCTTCAAGACTTGAGTCTTAGTTAAATATATGCTAATTTTAATATATGCCAAGGAAGGTTGTTACAATAGAGCGCTCGGTCCTTGCGCGCAACATATACTTTCTCTTGCTTTCTAAACTCCTCCCAGATGAAAAAATAGAGGTAAAAAATTTGGACGCAGAAGATATCATGATAAAAGAAGGTATAGAAGGAATCGACCTTATAATACTCAGTCTGCGCGCTGATGAATTGAAGAACGAAGAGAAGATAAAATCGCTGCTAAATAGCGTAAAAGAAACGCCCCACATAATCATTATACATAAAGGAGCAAATTTGAATTTTGATGACACGGGGAAAGGAAGGTTTATCTTGAAAAGGCCATTCTTTCCGGAAGACTTTTTAAATATAGTAAAGGAACTATGGAAAATATAAACAAAAACTTTGCAGAAAGGCGATTGTACACAAGGCGAAAACTCAGGACAGAAGTGACCTTTAAAGAGGAATTTGGCGAGGATGTTATAAAGCTCTACTCTGAAGATGTAAGCGTAGGCGGGATCTTTCTTTCCTCTTACCTTCCAATAAAGGTTGGAAGTTATGTCTTTATCTCGTTTCGCCTCCCAGATCATCCGGCAAGTATAGAGGCGACGGGCGAAGTAGTTAGGACAGTGGAGGAAAGGGATGGGGAGACTAAGGGTGGTTTTGCCATAAGGTTTGTTGCGTTAAAAGAGGTGGCGGCGGAGGCAATAAGGAGATTTGTATCAGGATGACGACGATCTTTTGGATTTTCTTTTGATAAAATGAGATGGGCCGTGTTCTAATCTATCTAATCTTTCATTTAATTGCCTGATCTCATCACGTATCGAAGATAGGTTTTGCATACCTTGTATGACATTCTTTATCCTAGATTCCACAAAGCTTTTCAGACTGGCTATAACCTGAGCCTTTTCAGAATCGTTCTCTAAACTATGACACCGGTCATAAAGGGTATTATCCTCAACTGAGTGTTTTAACTCTTTTATTCCCTCCCCAATTGACTTTTGCACAAAATTAGCGATGGCGCTGCTTCCGCTGCGAACCAGCTCTACCAGGGTTGCAAGCGGAAGCGACTCCTTTTTCTTCTCTTCTTCAAGTATAATCTGTGCCAGTGTTACGCTAGTAATATCCTTACCGCTCGTGCCATCTATGACACATACCTCCTCACCCTCTCTAATCAATTCAGCAATGTCTTCCAATGTTACATAGGAACTATCGTATGTGTCATAGAGTTTTCTGTTTCTGTACCTTTTTATTATCCTCTTTTTCCTTTCCATCGTCTCCAGCCTTTCCTTTCATGCCAGCCATCTTCACCTTATTACCAAGTAGCAACACAAAAAGATCCAAAACATTTGTGATATTTAAAAACGCCTCCTTAAGATAAGGGTATCTTCTCATAAGTTTCCTTCTGTGGGCATATCTCTCCAGTTTGTTTGTGCCTTCTCTTGCAAGAATGGCAAAAAGCTCGAGCAATCTCCAAAAGGCCTCGTGACCAGTCATTACATCAGTGGCATCATGACGCACCTTTGTTCTTCTTTTCCTTTCCATACCTCTCCTTAAAAAATGCGATCACCTTGCCTAGCTCATGGCTAGCAACGATAGATAGTGAAATAATAAGGATGAGTATTATCTCACTTGTACCGATATCTCCAAAAGTATAAAGCGGAACCATAACGCACCTAAATATGCGTCATGACGATTATCATGTGTGTTTATATTTGTCCAGCATAAAAACTTTATGGAAAATCAAAGCCTAAAGTTTTTTAAGATTGCGAACCAGGACAAAAAAGTGTATTTTGTCCATATGAACAAATGCAAATTAACCATTGCCATTTTATTTCTCCTCTTCATTACAAACCGCCTACATAGCGCAAGCTTTGATCCATCAAGAAAGTATATGACAATGGAGACAGACCACTTTTTGGTGCACTATCCAAGCGAGCTCAAGGAAGTGGCGGAAAAATCGGCGTCTATCCTCGAAGAAGTACATAAAAACCTTTCTAAAGTCTTCAAGTGGGAACCATGGGGAAAGACAGAAATAATACTAAGCGACTCCAGTGAAGATGCAAACGGCATTTCATTCATCCTGCCATACAATTGGATACACATATCAGTTGCGCAACCAACTGCGAAATCATCGCTTGCATTTTACGATGACTGGCTTCGCCTCCTCCTCACACATGAATACACGCATATCCTGCACTTGGACAGATATGGAGGCTTCTGGACACCACTTCATTATATCTTTGGAAAGGTTATATCACCGAGTGGGACAGTGCCGCTTTGGGTCAAGGAAGGTATTGCAACATACGAGGAGACTAGAAATACGACTGCAGGCAGGGGGAGATCTTCGTTTGCTGAAATGATGCTACGAACCGCAATACTCAATAACAAGTTTTTAGACATAAGTGAGGCTGAAGGTTATAACTGGAAGTGGCCGCGGGGCTACGCTAGGTATATATACGGCGTCAAATTCCTCGAATATCTGGCGGAAAAGTACGGCGAAGACAAGGTATATGAGTTTTTGGAACGGACATCCAAATCACCGCTTATATTCTTCGTAAACCACCATGCAAGAAAAACGTTTTCCAATATAGAATATGAAAGTGTAAAGGTACATACAAGATACTCAAAGAGGAAAAAACTCGGTACCCCCCGAAGCAAATCACTGTATGACCTCTGGCAGGAATGGAAGGAATACTTGAAAGATAAGTACTCGCGTGAAGTTGCCACACTAAAGAACGAGGGCATTACCGAATTTACGCATCTTGCTGGAAATGAAGAGGAAGTGCTTGCCTCACCCACGCCTAGCCCGGATGGCAAACATACAATCTTTATAAAGGCGACTCCTTATGGACCGGCCTCGATTATAAGCGTTGATGAAACTGCAGATGGAGAAAAGAAGGAACACATATTATTAAAAAAGGCTGATGCCGAAAACCTCTCCATCTTTCCTGATGGCAAGGCAATTGTGTACAGCAAGGCAGGCACATACAAACGTTACTATTATATAAATGACCTATATATCTATCACATAGAAGAGAGACGGACAGAGCGACTGACAAATGGTGCCAGGGCAAGCGACCCTGATGTATCAAAATATGGAAGGGACATTGTATGTGTTATAAACGACGGCGCAAGTTCGCATATCGCTACCTACGACCTGGAAAAGAAAGAGTTTCATAAAATAGATATCAAGGCGCCTCAATATACTACATATTCCACACCAAGATTTTCACCCAACGATCAGATGATAGCCGTAGCTGTAAAGTCGCCGAATTCAGGGTGGGATATTCACATATACTCAAGAGATGGTAGACTCATAAAGAAAGTTACAAACGATTTTGCAATAGACAGGGATCCGTCTTGGGGACCAGATGGCTCCTTATACTTTAGTTCAGATCGTTCTGGGATACCAAACATCTACCGTTATGACCTAAAGACAAATAGTATAACCAAGGTCACAAATGTTTTGAGTGGCGTATTCGAACCTGCAGTCTCTCCGGAAGGAGACAAGCTCTTTGTCCAATACTACACAGGAAGTGGTTACGATATAAGGGAAATGCAACTAAATAACCACAAAAGGATGGACACAAAAAAGATAAGCGGCCAACTGAAGGATGAATTCTTAAAAAGGGAGGGGATCCAAAAACCAATTTCAGCACAAGAAAATCTACCAGAGGAAGGTACATATAAGCAGCGTAAATATTCGCCATTTGGGAAGAGCCTTTTTCTGCCAAGGTTCATCGCGCCTTACTTAGAGGTCTTAGATGACACTATCTTGACATCATTCATGACAGGAAGTGCGGATCCTTTAAGGTGGCACAACTGGATGGGTGGCGTAAGTTACCGATCGGACGCCGACCATGTCGGCTATTTCTTTAATTATTGGTATGGAAGATTTAGACCCATATTTAGCATGGGAATTGATGAATACGCAGTAGACTATGGTACATTTAGATATGCTACAGGCACTAGGTCATTTCACCTATACGAGAAGAGGAGGCGTGGATACATAGGTGTTTCATACCCAATAGACAAACACCTCTTCGGAATACAATACTTCTATGAAAGGCGTATGCCAACACATGTCTCTCTGTTGCCATCGGAAAGGGATTATTTTAATTTTGGCTCGTTCGCAGGGTTTAACATAACATACTCCTTTAATCAGACGAGCAGCTATCCAGCCTCAATAAGCCGGGAGGGAATAAGCTTGCAGACCGCACTTACTGTAACCGACAAGGCCCTCGGCAGTAGCGAAAAGAATGAACAATATATATATGCCGGGGATCTAAGGGGATACATTCCGTTGTTTAAAAGACATGTCATAGCGCTCCGCGCAAAGGGAGGCATATCCTTAGGCGATCCGCTAAGGCAAGGAACATTTATATTAGGTGGCGCGCTAGGAGAAGGCACGCTGGCAGGTGGTTCTTCGCTCTATTACATACCTCTAAGAGGTTTGCCTCTTGCAACTATCTCTGCAACAAGGGCACTACTCTTGTCCGCTGAGTATCGGCTGCCAATTGTAAATGTGGGAAAAGGGATCGGCACACTTCCGCTTGCTGTAAACGATCTCCACTTTGCAGCCTTTCTAGATTACGGAAATGCATGGAACGCAAAAGAAGACACAGGAAGATATTTCTTTGACAATTTCCTCCTAGGTGTTGGAGGTGAGCTTAGGGCAGATCTTATCTTGGGCTACGGCCTCCCGATCACCGGCAGGATCGGCTACGGCATAATAGTGGTAAATAGGGATAGGCTAAATGGACTTGTAGACCCCGTATTTAAACAATCTGCAAGAAACGGTGTTTTTATCATGCAACTCGGAACTTCTTTCTGAAGGCGAGCCAAATCGCAAGTGTAACCAAGATGGATCCAAATACATCCAATATGTAGTGCTGTTTTACAAGAACTACTGATATACCTATGACTATCGAAACCACAAGGTAAATATATCCAAATGTCCGCCTTGAGCTAAGTAAAATCAGCGCAGCAAATAGCGGATATGAGACATGGAGGGATGGGAAGCAATTGTATGGTTTGTCCACCAAATAACAAAGACGCACTAACCAATTGCTTACACCACTTCCTAAGTTGTCTGGGCGCATTAGCATCTTTACTGGAAACAAAACAAATATAACCGAATGAACGAGGGTAAGAAAAATAAATCCAGAGATGGCAGATACAAATATCGCATCGTCTATGAGAAAATAAAGAGCACCAATGGCAAAATAGAGGAGTATGTAGGCAAATATAAAACCTGGCACGAAGGGTATCTCTTTCTCAAATGGGAGAGAAATTTCGAAGTAGACACCTCTTAGCGAGTTTATATAGTTTGAGCCGAGGTAGCAACCCAGAAAGCACGCGAGCGTAAGCAAGGACAACACTCCCTTTGGTCTAGGCATCTTCATATGATCTAATTACTCTTTTACATCTAATCAAGTCAAGGAAAAGGAATTCATATACAAAAATGCAAAAGGTCTTTTCGAAAAATATAGGTAGAAAAGTTTTTAATTGACCGCTATTTTTCTAGATGATATAGCGAACTAGTTGTCTCATGATAAACAAAGGAGGAGAGATGGGAGAAGCAGCTGTACATGTAACAGACAGCACATTTGAAAGTGAAGTTCTAAAATCAGAACTTCCGGTGCTTGTGGACTTTTGGGCGCCGTGGTGCGGCCCATGCAGGATGATTGCCCCTACCATAGAAGCTGTAGCAAAGGACAACATAGGCAAACTCAAGGTATGTAAAGTCAATGTAGATGAAAATCAGGAAGTGGCTGCAAAATATGGTATCCGCGGGATACCAACGATTATCCTATTTAAAGATGGTCGCATCATAAATCAGATTGTAGGTGCGGCACCAAGAGAGAAAATAGACGAGATGCTTGAAAACGTCCTTTGATACAACAAATCTCTCAAAACATATGTCTCTTCCTAGATGCATTCACAAGTATTCCAATAGAGCTCATAAGGGTAAGTGTAAATGAACCGCCGTAACTAAAGAATGGAAGTGGCACACCGGTAAGCGGCATGATGCCTAAAACACCGCCGATATTGATAACGACATGCCAAAATATGAGCCCGAGTATCCCGATCCCCATAAATATACCAAACCTATCCCTCGCAGATTTTGCTATCTCAAGACCGCTCATAAAGAATATGAAAAAGATAAGAAGAAGCAAAAATGAACCCACAAACCCCCACTCCTCAGCAAAGACCGGAAATATAAAATCTGTGTGCTTTTCTGGAAGGTACTTCAGTTTATTCACGCTCCCATGCATGTATCCTTTTCCCATAAACCCACCAGACCCAACGGCTACCTTAGACTGTGTAAGATGATAGCCACTACCTGTCACATCGTAAGATGGATCCAAAAACACCCTAATCCTTGCCTTTTGATAAGACGACATGGCAAATAAATAGAAGAACAAGGCCAAAGCAATAGCGGCAAACATCATCAATGCGGCTGTCTTGCTACGGAGCTTACCAAACCATACATATGTAAAGAATATCAAACCAAAAAAGACGGTTGAACCAAGATCGCCCTGAAAGATAATAAGTGCCGCGGGCAAGAAAGAATATATAAAGGGTATGGGCAGTTCTTTTAGCGTCATCCCTTCGGGGTGCGGATTGTTTGCAAAAAATTTAGAAAGCATGATCACCAGTGCGAGCTTTGCAAACTCTGCCGGTTGTACTCCCAATCCACCCACACCCAACCAACTCCTGTGACCAGCAACTGTCTTGCCAAATAAAAGTACAAGGATGAGCATAACAAGCGTCACTACGTATATTAGATTCGCCATCCTCTCCAACAAATGGTAATCAAACAAAAACGAAAAAAAGATGGCAGACAATACACCTATACCTACCCACAAAAGCTGGTTTAAAAATATGCGGTGGGTATTGGAAGCGCCCCAATATAACTCCGCACTATACAGATTCAAAAGCCCAATGGCGCAGAGCAAAATCGCGGATACAACAAATAACCAATTCAACCTAGAAAGGGCGCTAGTCTTAATCCTCTCTCTTTCCATAGAAATACTCCTTCATGACCTTGGCTGCGATCGGCGCGGCTCCGGATGAACCGTGTCCGCCATGTTCTACTATTACAGCTACCAGAATGGAAGGATTATCATACGGTGCAAATCCTACAAACCACGCATGCGGTTCCTTGTGTTTCTTAGACTCCCTTCCAACAACTTGTGTCGTACCTGTCTTACCGGCTATCTTCAGTCCATATCCCGTGAGCGCGTGCGCAGTGCCTTTTGGGGACTCAATAGCTGCAATCATGCCCTGCTTTACCAATTCTATTACATCATCCGAAATGGGAAGTTTCTCTATCTTCGGCTTGTGTTTATAAATCTCGCTACCATCTGGGGAAACCAATTTATCCACTACATACGGAGTTACTCTAAATCCCCCGTTTGCAATCACAGCCGCCATCACCGCTACCTGAAGAGGTGTGGTGGTAACATAACCCTGCCCTATTACTGCCGAAAGTATATCGCCTACGCTCCATTCCTTTTTCTTTGTCTCCAACTTCCACTTTGGATCCGGCATAATACCGCTTGCCTCGCCCGGCAGGTCTATCCCAGTCTTTGCGCCCAACCCAAAGAGACGCGCGTAATAGGCGAGTCTATCTATACCTAATTCAAGCCCAACATTATAGAAAAAGGTATCACACGATTCCGAAATGGCATCCACTACATCTAGACTCCCATGACCGCTCCTAAGCCAGCAGCCAAAAAACCTATTTCCAAATTGAATACCACCGCCGCAGTGTATCTTTCTATCCTTTGTTACCACTCCACTCTCAAGCGCGGCAGTAGCTGAAATCAGCTTAAAAGTGGAACCTGGTGAATAGGTACCGCTTATAACACGATTAAAAAGTGGATTTCCCTCATCTGCAAGTAGAGACTGCCAATAAGAAGAGCGTTCCTCTCCTGTCAAAAGCGACAAGTCATAACCAGGGCTGCTGTAAAAGGCAAGGACGGCGCCATTCAAAGGATCTATAGCAACCAACGCCCCTCGTTTAGAACCAAAGAGGTCTTTGGCAAGCAATTGTAATCTATAATCGATGGTCAAAAAGATTGATGCACCCTTCTTAACATCCTGTTTTTTAGATTTTATACCAACTCCTGCCTCACCCACCTCTCTTCCAAGTGCATCTACAACCTTCTCTTCCAGCCCATCTTCACCCCTTAAGTATGAGTCATACATTTCCTCCACCCCACCTATACCAACTACATCATCCATCCTGTATTCCCTTCCCTCCTCCTTCATCTTGGCGATCCTCTCCTGAGTAGGAATGCCCACATATCCCAAGAGATGGGGGGCTACATCCCCACTGGGATAATTTCGGACATACCTATAGGCAACATCTACACCATCCAAGTTATAAGAGCTGGAAGTGGGTACAGGACCTAATCTGGATTTTATAATAGCCACTCCATCCGTCCCAACGTTGTACACAACTGGATAAGACTTGTATGGAGGAAGTTTGGATATCTCATCAAGTCTTGCCAAAATGGAATCTTTATCTATATGAAGCAACGAACCAAGTGTCTCCGCAAGCGCCACTTTGTCTGAGATATACTGTGGTGTGACAACAATATCAAAGGCAACGCTGCTCTCAACAAGAGGCGTACCATCTCGTGTATATATATCGCCTCTAGGCGCTGGTATCCTTACCTCTTTTATGCTGGTCCTAACAGCAAAAGAGCGGTAGTAAGAGGCGCGCAAAACCTGAAGATAAAAGAGACGGCCAAGTATCACAGAAAGTATTAGAAAGATGATCCAAGGGATATATCTTATCCTTTCCTCTATATCGAAGGTGTATTCCTTATTAAGCTCCATTTAACTCCTTATACCTCTCCTTATAAAGCGTCTTCGCCAATCAAAGTCCAAAAGCCACCCGAATAGATAAAAGACAATCACGCCAACTAACACATCAAGGGACACTTGCGACAACACCCTTACTAGCGTCGCATACCTAAATACATCGCCAAAGATAGCAGATGATGCTATACCGATCCCTTGTCTAAAAATAGAGAAGACGCAAAACCAAGCCAAGAGCGAGCCACGGCTATCAAAAAACAGATGTGCCTTTAAAAACGCAGCAAAACTAAATAGTGCAACATAAGAAAAGATAAAAAACATGGGGGAGGCGTTTGATAGCACTTGAAGCAAGGCTCCAAGGGCCATTGAAATCAGAAAGCCGTGAACAAACGAATAACGTACAGCAGACACAATTACGAGCGGAAATATAAGGTCTACTGATAAAAAAGTGGACACCCTAGAAAAAATCTCGCTCTGCAATAATATAGAAAATGTGGTCCAAAGAAGAAAAACGATAAATGCCTGCATATTAATGTCCTACAATTACCCCTACTTCTTCTATATTTGAAAAATCTACCAACGGAAGGACATATGCCTCCATGAATATACCTGATGATGTATCCTTCTTCACTTC
>Ga0078972_1003676_pt1 | contig 44941 bp, 47 predicted proteins | sample YelNatPaOPGAMG01_FD_67568 | JGI IMG/M metagenome (GOLD analysis project Ga0078972, IMG submission 67568) | Hot spring thermophilic microbial communities from Obsidian Pool, Yellowstone National Park, USA - OP-RAMG-01 (SPADES assembly) (version 2) | ecosystem: Environmental > Aquatic > Thermal...
TGTCGGCAGCTGGATGACCGGCTTCGCGGCGAGAGAATTCCCATCTACCGGAATACACGATCCGATAATGGCGCATGGGGTGCTGCTCGATAATTCTTCAACCTCCATCATGCTTATCTCTTTGGATCTGCTGGGTATCGCTCCATCCAACGCATCTGAACTGCGCGCCGCGATCTCCGCGAAGACAGGGATCGATCAGCAGAGCATATTGATTTGCTGCACGCATACGCACTCCGGCCCGGCGATGAAATTGTCGCGCAAGGGCAATGTTACCGTCAATAACGAATGGCGCGCGGAAGCGTTCGGAAAAATTATAGATATGGCCAGCGACCTGCCGAAGGCGCTTCGTCCGGCGTGTATCGCGTATGGAACAGCCATAGTTCTTGGCATCGGTTTCAACCGGCAGGACGATTCCCAGGCTATAGACAGTGAACTGGCAGCGATAGCCATCGAATCCGCTGAAGGAGATGCAATTGCAACAATAGTCAACTATGCCGCCCATGCGGTGGTCCTTGGTCCGCGCAATCTCCATTTATCGGCAGATTATCCTGGCGCCGTCGCTCGCGGGATCAAGCATAAACGCGGTGGCATCGGATTGTTCTTCCAGGGAGCGTGCGGAGATGTCGATCCGGCGATCAATCGTGACCGCGGCTGGGGCACGGGCACGTTCGATGATTGCGAGCAGATAGGCGCGCGCCTGGCTGATGCCGCTCTGGCTGCGCTTGCCGATGCGCCCAGGGCTGATTGCGCGGTGCTCAAAGTGATCTCGAGCACTGTCCGCATTCCTCTCGATCCTCCCCCCGCGCCGGATGCCCTTGCCGGTGAAACAGCCGCATTCGAAGCCGAACTCGCCGTGGCTCAGGCTAAGGGTGACTCGGTCGCTATAGAAAATGCCGGAGCAATGTTATCCTGGGCTGCAGATATGCAAAAAGCGATCCGTTCCGGCGCTGTCCCCTCGCATCTGTCTGCCGGGATCAGCATTTTCAGGATAAATGATCTGCTCATCGCCGGTGTTCCCTTCGAACCATACCCAGAGATCGCCCTGCGAGTAAAGGAAATGCTCCCCCCAAGAGTGACCGCCTTTTTCGGCTATGCTAACGGCGTGTTCGGTTACCTGGCAGCCCGCTGGGCTAAGGAGCAGGGTGGTTATGGGCCGGATACTTCCTGCCGCTGGGGATTGGGCTTGCTTACCGGGCCCGGCATCGGCGCTGATGATGCTCTGGTAGAGCAGATAGTCACCGCGGCAAAAGATATTGTATGAGTAATAATTGCAGGTATATATCGGCATGTGTGAATCGCACACGATCAACCCTTTGGTAGCTCTGTTGTGATAATCCGCATCGTTGTGTAACCGGCATATAAACCCGATATTGTGCTCAATTTAGGCAAATTGCCATTGACAAGCGAACATGAGCGGGGTATGATGCATGTTAGATAACAACAGAGGCGGACATGATCACACGTAAAGCGGCTATACTCGGACTTTTTGAGGATGGACAGATCGTGAATGTGCGAGCGCTTGCTTCGCAATTCGATGTGTCTCAAGAAACCATACTCAGCGATTTAGAAGAGTTATCTGAAGATGGCTCAGTAGTCATCGCTAATGGTGGTCTGCTGGCAATTGCCAGACCCCGGAATGGAGACGCGGCTTCGATCCGTACCTCCATCGACCGCAAGAAAGCCATAGGTAAACTTGCCGCTACTCTGATCAAACCGAGAAGCACAGTATTGATCGATGGCAGCACCACGGCGCTCGAGGTTGCGCGAAATGTGCCGCGAGACGCAGGTATTGTGGTAGCGACTACGTCGTTATGTGTGGCGCAGCTGCTGCATAATTCGCAGGTCGATGTCCTGGTTCTCGGAGGGCTGGTGCGCAAGGAATTTCCGAGCACCTACGGCCCTGTAGCTGAAGCAGCCCTCTCCAGCTTCCATGTGGATGTTCTTTTTATGGGCTGTAACAGCGCGCACAGCGTCGATGGTCTCTATACCACCGAGATCCGTCTCTCCACACTTCAAAAAGCGATGATACGGGTAGCAGACCGAGTTGTCCTGGCAACCGAGAGCGCTAAATTCGGACGACGCGGCTTCATTCAGTATGCGGCGCCAAGCGATATTCACATAGTGGTAACCGACGATGGGCTCTCGCGAGAAGATCGTGCAAATCTCGAAGAACAAGGCGTGCATGTTCTTATCGCACAAATCTGATGATGAGGCTGTTATGCGTATAGTCGGTCTGCTGGCGGTTATGCCGGTGGGATTCTTGTAAGCAAGAGCAGCTAGATTCCCAGTTCCTCCTCCGAAAATGGCGTTTTTTTACCATTTTCGTTCCCTTCGTGGCGAACACAAGAAGTGCTGCGTAGCAGTCACGAGAGTGTTCATGCCACGATTCCTAATCACGGCGTGGTCAACAGGTTCAAGTATTATTGAGTTTCGCATAATGATGTGACATACTGGCGGGTCGGATCGAGCACGAAGCCTTCTGCCAGGTTGTCACTACATTACCTGAAACTCAGTAGTTGTAGATCGGCTGTAATCGTCCTCCTACTTGGCCGTTTGGGCTGATAGCTGAAAGCTGACAGCTATGAAAACCACCTTCGCCACCTGCTCCCAAGCAGCGGAAGACTCTTTGCTTGTTTCGCTCCACTTTTGAGAGGGTATCGGCTTTGGGGGAGCAAACTATGGGTAAAGCCGCGCGTGTCACTAGTAGAGCAACTGAATCGGTAAGGGCTAGGGAGAATGCTATCGCATTAATCCGATTGCTTGCCTCGAAAACTGACAGCCTTGCTCGCATTGAGATTTACCGTCAAGATGCAGCCCGCCGGGGTTCGCGCGATTATGAACGCACCTTTAATGATCTCGAAGAATCCGACCGCAAGCACCTCGAGTGGCTGAAAAAGGAGATCCTCAGAAATATTAAATCCAATTAGCGGGTCATTATTAATTCAAAATTCATAACTCATAATTTCTTCTTTCCCCCCTCTATTTGACGTCCGCTCGTGCCGACGATATACTCAGACTTGTTATGGCTCTGCTTGTTCTGAAGAGTCTGGGAAAGCGCGCAGCCGGCGGCTGGGCCCTTTGGGATGTCAATCTGGAGGTTCAAGCCGGGGAGATCGTCGGTCTCCTTGGGCGGTCGAGCTCCGGCAAGTCAACGCTCGCCTCGATCCTGGCGGGGCTCGATAAAGCCACATCGGGATCGATTGTAATGGGTGATCGTGATGACGATGCGACGTTTTCCATAGCAGTCGCGCTGAGTTCCCCAGCTTATGCTCCCGAGCTTACGGTTTTCGAAAACTTGGACATGTTCGGTTCGCTGTGGGCTATTCCCAAAAAGAGGCGCGGCAAGCAGATCCCATTCCTGCTCGAAAGGCTGAAGCTGAGCGAATGGCGTAGTACACCCGCGGGTCAGCTCTCCGAAGGCGCTCTTAAACGCATGGAGATTGCGCGAGGGCTTCTCGCCGATTCCCCGCTGCTGGTTATTGATTCCCTGTTCGATACCCTCGACCCGGAAATTTTCGAAAACCTCTGGGATTACCTGCTCGACCTGCGCAGGACCGAGTTAAAATCATTTCTCATTCTTACCGCATCAGGAAAAGTTGCGGAAATTTGCCAAAGGATCGCTGTTATCCACCGCGGCCGTATCGGTTTTATCGGCCGCCCGGAGGACTTCCGCCACCTCGCCGGAGAGGATATGGTCGTGCTCGGTGATGTGAATAATCCTCTGGTCAGGAGCCGTATTCAGGAGAAACTTTCGGTTGTGATCCAGGAGGAAGATGGTTTCCTCTCGTTCCGGGTCGGAAACGGCGACAGGGTGGTGGGAGAACTGCTTTCGGAGTTCGGCAGCGAGCTAAGCTGTGTTTATTTGAAGAGGCCGGCTCTTGATGACGCGCTCAATGTGCTCGCAAACGGCGGTTCCACCATAACCGCGGGAAGCGGCGAAAGGAAAACGGGATGATCGCTCGAGCTCTGACGCTTGCCTTTTTCGATATCCGCCGGCTCATTCGCTCTCGCGCGCTAAAGATCGCGTTTTTCGCGGTCCCGCTGATATTCGCTCTGCCGCGTGTGGTGCTGGCGAAGAGCGTTTTTATTCAGCATGCCGCTTATGTTTGCCCGTTTATCTGTCTTATTATGGTCTGGTGGGTGCTTTATAACCAGCGCTCGGTCGATGCCGTATCGGGTCTGCTGGCAGGATTGAGAAGCTGTCCGGTCCCCCGTCACACGCTGCTTCTCTCTCGCATCTTCGCGGCAGCCATAATTATTGGTGTGCAGATGCTGCTGTTCAGGGTGGTAGTTGCAGTTAAATTTTAGGATTGGTGGGGCTTGATGATAGATGCACCGGGGTTCTTCACACTTTCGGCTGGATGTGCTAGAATACGCCTGAGCTTGACTTTAGACTGGCCTTGCGGCTTAATCGTTAGAAAACTCACATATTATCGGAAATTGCCCCTATTGTCTCATTGACTGATGTGCGGGAATTGTGATAATATCACCATGCTGGACCAGGAAGTGACAGCAGATATGAATGATCCCGATAACCGGTGGATGCAAACGATGAGCAAGGTGGGCGGCATCGGGCTGCTCATCCTGATTTCTACCTTTATAGGAATGGGTCTGGGATACTGGCTGGACAGCAAGCTCGGCACTTCGCCGTGGCTTGCTTTTGTTATGACTCTGGTCGGCCTGGCAGCAGGCCTCTATGAGGCAATTAAGATATTAATTCAAATAACTCGTGATCAGTGAAATAGATGATGGCTTTATAGCGCGTGTCTACAGGACCGGTGCTTATGTCTGGCTCTTTGGAGTATTTATGGTCTGGGGGGCGCTGGGCATATATGCGGTGCTCGGGTGGACATTGGGCGCGGCATTTTCGATTGGCCTCCTCAGAGGTATCGAGTGGTTTATCCGGAACGCGGTAAGACCGGGCAATCCGGGCGCGGGTAAGGCGATGCTGAAGGTGTCGCTGTTGCACTGGCCGGTGATTGCGGTGATCCTGGGTTTTGCCGTCTGGTTAAGCAGAGGTAGTTTCGCGTATATAATTGCGCTGAGCGCCGGCTTGGGACTAGCGCCGGCGATCATAATTCTTAAGGTAGCAGGGATGCTCGTCAATGAGCGTCTCGGGGTGAAATAGGGCGGAGTAGATAGTTGAAAGAGCAACCAACCTGGCTACATATTCTATATGTAAAGCACATTCTGCCGGAGTGGATGCCGGAAATGGTGCCGATTACGTGGTTCATTATACTTCTTTTGTGCGCCACGGTTATCATCTCCAGCCGCAAGCTCAAAACCCGCAACCCGGGCCGGTTCCAGGCATTTCTGGAGTTCTGCGTCGTCTCGCTCGAAGGATTCGTCCGTAATATTGTCGGTCCCCAGGAATCAAGGACGCTCACGCCGGTTATCGGTACACTCTTTATCTACATCCTCGTGCTGAACCTGTTCGGGCTGGTGCCTGGGTTTACAAGTCCTACCGCCAGCACGGGCACGACGGTGGCGCTTGCGCTGTTCGCATTCCTATTCGTCCAATACGTCGCTATTTCACGCCTCGGATTCATTAATTACTTCAAGCACTATCTCGGTGAGCCGATATGGCTGGCGCCGGTGATGTTCCCGATACACGTCATTGGTGAACTCGCAAGGCCGCTCTCACTCGCCGTCCGTCTTTTTGGAAACATCTTCGGCGAGGATCTGGTCATTGTAGTCCTTATGTTGATCGGACAGAGCGTGCTCGGGCGGTTCTATTATTTTATACCGCTGCAGTTCCCGATGATGTTATTCGCGATCTTCACGAGCTTCGTTCAGGCGCTCGTGTTCTCGATGCTGGTTGGCATCTATATCGCCGTGGCCATTGCAGGTCACGAAGAGCATTAATACCATCAGTTCATCTTGCCCCTGAACATGAGGGGCGGAGGAGGTAATTAGAGCAAATGGGATACCTGATAGCATTGGTAGTCGCTATAGGCTTCGGTGTGCCGATTGCCGTTATCGGCGGTGGTCTCGGCCAGGGTCGAGCTGCCGGATCGGCTCTCGAAGCAATCGCGCGACAGCCCGAGGCAGCGAGTAAGATTCAGACCGCTATGATCATCGGTCTGGCGCTTATCGAATCCCTGGTCATCTACGCGTTCGTTATCGCCCTGATCCTTCTGTTCCTGGGCGTTCCGAGCGCCGCGACGTTGATCAAGAACATAGTCAAATAGAACCGCTTTTGTTAGGTCGGGCAGCATCGCTGCCCGACCATACAGAGCGAAGTTCGGAGTTTTTCAAGTGAGTGTAATTCCGGATTGGAGAGTCCTTATAACACAGGGTCTGGGGTTTATACTGGTCCTGTTGATCTTCTGGCGCTTTTTGTGGGGGCCGATTCTCGGCATTCTCGAAAGCAGGCGTAAGGAAGTAGATTCTTACTATCTTGAAGCCGAAGAAGATCGCCAAGCGGCAGCCGACCTCAAAACCCAATATGAACAGCACCTCGCCAGGATAGAGGCGGAGGCTCGCGCGAAGATAGTCGAGGCTTCGAAGGAAGGCCAGGCTCTCCGCGAGGAGATTCTTGCCGATTCGCGTAAGCAGGCGGATGTGGTGCTTACCAAAGCTCAGGAAGAGATTCTGCGCGAGCGCGACAAAGCCCTTGTGGAGCTAAAGAGCCGCGTTGCCGATATCGCCGTGAACGCCGCGAGCAAACTGGTCGAGGAACGTCTCGACGCTGCCAAGCACCGCGAGCTTATAGGTAAGTTTATAGATGATCTCGAAGGAGCTTCGAAATGATACCACGGCGCGTTGTTCGCAGATATGCAGCCGCGCTGTTCTCCGCGGCTCGGAAGGCGGGAGTCATCGACCGGGTCGAGAGTGACCTTGGCCTGGTGAGCTATGTGCTCGACTCCTCGCCCGCGCTCGCGGATGCTATAGAATCGCCTGTAATCCCGCCCGAGAAGAAGCACGATATCATCAGGGATATCTTCGGCGGCAATGTGCATGAAATCACGCTTTCATACCTGCTGCTCCTGGTGGATAAGCGCAGAGAAGAGGCGATCAGGCAGACCGAAGAAGAATATATCAAATTTGCAAACAAAGCGCGCGGAATCGTCGATGCGGAGGTTACGACCGCGGTCCACCTGGATGAATCCGAAGAGACGCGGATCCAGGCAAAGCTGAACGCGATGACCGGGAAGCAGGTTCGCCTGATCAAAACGGTAGACCCCAACATTATCGGTGGGGTGCTGGTAAGAATTGGAGATACGGTAATAGACGGCAGCATCAAGGGCCAATTGGCGGCCTTGAGAGAACAGCTGCTTAGTTAGTCGAAAGTCGAAAGTGGAAAGCAGAGAGTAGAGAGCGGAAAGCGGAAAATATCGATGGTCCGGGATTTGCAAATCCCGGACCGACTATGGCGGGGTTGTAACCCGCGCCTTCCCTTCCCCGGCTTTAGACTTTCGACTTGGGACTTTAGACTGAAACGGAGTGTAACATGGCGGTTAATATAAGACCCGATGAAGTCGCGAGGGTACTTGAGACCCACCTTGAATCCTACCAGAAAGAACTGACCGAGGTAGGTGTGGGCACGGTCCTGCAGGTTGGTGACGGTATCGCGCGTATATATGGGCTCAAGGACGCGATGGCGAGTGAGCTCGTCGAGTTCCCGAACGGTATTCTCGGGATGCTCCTTAACCTTGAAGAGGACAATGTGGGCTGCGTCATTCTGGGCCCGGATGTCGACATCAAGGAAGGCGATCAGGTAAAGCGGACCGGGCGTATTATCGATGTGCCGGTGGGCGAGGCGCTGCTCGGAAGAGTCGTAAGCCCGCTTGGTGATCCACTCGACGGCAAGGGACCGATCGTCGCGAGCGAACGAAGAAAGGTCGAGACGGGAGCGCCGGGCGTCGTAGAGAGGCAGCCGGTGAAGGAGTCACTTTCCACCGGTATCAAAGCTATCGATTCGATGATCCCGATTGGGCGAGGACAGAGAGAGCTTATAATCGGCGACCGCCAGACCGGTAAAACAGCCATTGCTATCGACACGATCCTCAACCAGAAAGGTCAGGATGTCTACTGCATCTACGTCGCGGTCGGTCAGAAGATGTCGAACGTGGTATCGATAGTGAATGTGCTCGAGCAGCACGGGGCGATGGAGTATACGACTGTCGTAGTTGCCGCCGCGAGCGATCCCGCTCCGCTGCAGTATATCGCTCCCTACGCGGGCTGCGCGATGGGTGAATACTACCGCGACAGCAAGCGCGCCGCGCTGGTTGTATACGATGATCTTACAAAGCACGCGCAGGCCTACAGGCAGGTATCGCTCCTGTTAAAGCGGCCGCCGGGGCGCGAAGCTTATCCCGGAGACATTTTCTACCTGCATTCGCGATTGCTCGAGAGAGCCGCGAAACTCAGCGAAGAGCTCGGTGGCGGCTCGCTGACGGCGCTTCCGGTTATCGAGACTCAGGCCGGAGACATTTCGGCTTATATTCCGACGAATGTCATCTCGATTACCGATGGTCAGATTTACCTTGAACCGGAACTCTTCTACGCGGGTGTGCGCCCGGCGATCAACGTCGGTGTGTCCGTTTCGAGAGTAGGTTCGAGCGCTCAGAAGAAGGCGATGAAGAAGGTCGCGGGGCGATTGAAGCTGGACCTTGCAAGATATTGGGACCTGCAGGCCTTCGCGCAGTTTGCGAGCGATCTCGATAAGGCTACGCGCGATCAGCTCGCGCGTGGTGAGCGGATCGTCGAGACCCTGAAGCAGCCGCAGTATTCGCCCGTATCGCTCGAAAACCAGGTCTTTATTATCTATGCAGCCACGAACGGCTACCTCGACGAACTGCCCGTAAGCGCGGTAGGTAAATTCGAGCTGGAGCTTTATAAGTTCATGGCTGATAGATATCCAGAGGTGGGTCATACGATTGCAAAGACCGGTGACCTCGACGATAAGACCGGAGAGACCCTGAAGAAAGCGCTGGAAGAGTTTAGGGCGCAGTTCCAGGGGTAGGTCAGTTCTGGGCTGAGCGGATTCTGGATTGGGTCGAAATGCAGCTGAAAACGGAATAGAGATTAAATAATGGCATCCACTAAAGATATCCGGCGGCGTATACGCACCGTCAAGAATATTGAGAAAATAACGAGCGCGATGAAAATGGTCGCCGCGGCGCGTCTGAAGAAAGCTCAGAACCGCGCCGAAGCCGCGCGCCCCTATGCCGAGAAGATGCACGAGGTGATGGGTAACCTCGCGCAGAGCGTTGGTGAGATCGAGCATCCCTTGCTTGAAATGCGCGAGGAGCAGAACGTCGTCTACGTTATCATCGGCGCTGACCGTGGCCTCGCGGGCAGCTATAACACTAACGTGATGAATAAGGCGATCCGCGAGATCGGCGACAAGCTCCCCGAAACGGTGAGGTTGGTGCTGATCGGCAAAAAGGCTGTTGGGTTCTTCAAAAGATATTCGTATGCCACGGCGGGTGAGCTTGCCGCGCCGGGGGCTGAAGTCACATTCGGTGATATCCGTGCTATTACCACTCGCATCCGCTCACTCTTCGAAAGCCGCGAGGTAGACGCGGTCTACCTGATCTACGCGAAGTTCATTTCCGCGATGCGTCAGGAACCGACGGTAGTGAAGCTTCTCCCGATGGCTAAACCCGTTGAGGGAGATGCCCCTCGCGCCGATTTCATATTCGAGCCGGATGCATCTCAGCTCCTAAGCACGCTGCTCCCGCGCTACGTCGACACCCAGGTTTACCAGGCCCTGGTCGAAGCGCAGGCAAGCGAGCAGGGAGCAAGAATGACTGCCATGACCGCCGCCACCAAGAACGCCGGCGAGATGATCGACAACCTGACTTTGCAGTATAACAAAGCGCGCCAGGCTGCAATTACGACGGAAATCATGGAAATCGTAAGCGGCGCTGAGGCTCTTAAATAAAGCTATCAGCTTTCAGTGATCTTTGAGGTAGCACATATCATCATAGGCAATAGGCACTGTCATTTCCGCGAAGGCGGGAATCCAGAATGGTGATATGAGATCTTAACCAGCAAGAGAAATAGTAGAAAGCAGAGAGCAAAGAGCAGTGAACCGTGGTGTTTCGGGATTTGAGAAGTCACCGGTGTTTCGGATTTGAAGGTTGGAGAACAGAGCTAACGTATAGCCCGCTGGGCCATCACCCCAACTTGGAAATCCCGAGACTTACGCTGCTGCAGATGAAAAGAACTGCGGGTAACAAACCCGCTTATGCTTGGTCCGGGATTGCAAATCCCGACCGTCGTACTTGCTGCCTGTGATGATAAAGGCTGGCAATGAGATTACTGATAGCTGACAGCTAAAAAGAAAGCTGGCAGCTATCTACCGGAGGTAAGATTTTGGCTATAGGAAAAGTTGACCAGGTAATCGGGCCGGTTGTAGACATTCGGTTTGAGCCGAATGAGCTCCCGGAAATCCTGACTGCCATTCAAATACCGAACGTTCTGGGACAGACGCTCACCGCTGAAGTAGCCCAGATGCTCGGAAACGATATCGTGCGCTGTATTTCGATGCAGTCCACCGATGGATTAGTGCGCGGGATGGACGCCATATCGACCGGCAAGCCGATCGAGGTTCCGGTCGGAAATGAGACCCTGGGAAGAGTCTTCAACCTCCTCGGCGATCCGATCGACAAGCGCGGACCTGTGCAGACCCGCGAGAAATGGCCGATCCACCGTCCCGCTCCATCGTTCGAAGAGCGCATCCCGGTCGTGGAGATGTTCGAGACCGGTCTAAAGGTCGTCGACCTTATCTGCCCTTACGCTAAGGGTGGAAAGGTCGGATTATTCGGAGGAGCCGGCGTAGGTAAGACGGTTCTCATCACCGAGCTCATCCGCAATGTCGCAACCGAACACGGCGGCGTGTCAGTATTCGCCGGAGTAGGTGAGCGCACCCGCGAGGGTAACGACCTCTGGCTCGAAATGCAGGAGAGCGGCGTTATCGAGAAGACCACCATGGTCTTCGGTCAGATGAACGAGCCGCCGGGGGCGAGACTCCGCGTGGCGCTAAGCGCCCTTACTATGGCGGAGTATTTCCGAGATTCCGCCGGCCAGGACGTGCTCCTCTTTATCGACAACATATTCCGATTCGTGCAGGGAGGCTCCGAGGTCTCCGCGCTTCTCGGACGAATGCCGAGCGCCGTAGGCTACCAGCCTACCCTCGCAACCGAGATGGGCGACCTGCAGGAGAGAATCACATCAACCGTGCGCGGCTCGGTAACCTCGATCCAGGCGATTTACGTTCCCGCCGACGACCCGACCGACCCCGCCCCTGCGACCACATTCGCCTTCCTCGATGCGACGACGTATCTCGAGAGAAGAATCTTCGTAAGAGGTATCTTCCCGGCGGTCGATCCGCTCGCGTCCACATCGAGGATCCTCGCCCCGAACATCGTGGGCCAGGAGCACTACGACGTCGCTCGCGCGGTCCAGCAGATCCTGCAGCGCTACCGCGAACTTCAGGACATCATCGCGATTCTCGGTGTCGACGAACTCTCAGATGAGGACAAGCTTACAGTCGCTCGCGCGAGAAAGATCGAGAACTTCCTCTCGCAGCCGATGTTTGTAGCCGAAGTCTTCACAGGCCTCGCGGGCAAATACGTCCCGAGAGTAAACACCGTCCGCAGCTTCAAGGAGATCCTCGAAGGCAAGTGGGACCACCTGCCTGAGCAGGCGTTCTATATGGTCGGCGCGATCGAAGAGGCAGTTGAGAAGGCGAAGGGGATGGGAGTAGCGGTATAGCCTAAGAGTGGGGAGCACGAACCTTGAACTGGAAGGTGTTCGGCATTTCCGCAGGACTTACAATTGTTGTGCCGTCGATTATATTGGGTGTGCTTGCTACGCTTGGTCAGGACCCACACCCAGCATCTGAGCTTTTTGTCTTTACAATTGTAATTTCGGCTATTACAGGCATAATCATAGGCGAGTGTATATTTTTCGTCTTGGATACCCTGGCTAAACGCCGATATAAATGGATACGCGGCGTATCGAGCATATTATCAGGGCCTGTTGCGTTATTGGCAGGAAGTTTAGTGGGATGGCAGATTGTAGGCCCGATTTTTCATTCGATGGTTTTTGAGCCGCATCCCGGTTTTGCCCTCGGCCACGAAGATAGCCTCTTTTATCAAGGTGTAATTATTGAGTGTGCGTTGATAGCAGGTCTTGCAGGTCTGATTTTTGGCGCTGGCATAGGTCAGCGCACGCGGCGGCAATGAACTATGCTTATTTCCGGCGTAGTATAATGAAAAGTAAGATTTTCTTACTTTTCGGAGGCCGATATGCAATCAAAGAAGCTTGTTAGAATGTCATCAAAAGGCTAGATCGTGCTCCCGAAACGGGTGAGAGAGAGGATGCATGCGGAAGCAGGCGATTATATCCTCATCGAGGAGTAGCCGGATGGCAGCGTAAACATTAGGAAACAGCCGGAGACTTGGCTTGAATCGTTGACAAAAGAGTTGCGGGACGAAGTAGGAGCTGGGGGCTTTACGCGTGAGGGCTTGGAAGAAGCGATTCGCGAGGTTCGTAGGAAGCATCCGGCGCGATGAGTGTTGACCGCATTTACCTGGATACTAATGTTTTGATTTCAGCTCTGCTGTTCCGTAGTGGGAATGAAGCTGATCCGCGACCCTAGCGATGTGGTAATCCTTGCAGGAGCTCTGACTGTAGAACCGGACACAATTTTAACTGATGACAAGGACCTTCTAACAGATAAAATCCGAGCAAAAGCGCCGGTATGCTATTGCGCGGAATACCTGGCGAAGTGGGAATCCACTGAGCGAACAACTGAGGATTGACAGCTAAAACCTGTCAACTGAAAGCTAATATGGCAGAAAATACCTTTAAACTTGAAGTAATAACACCCGACCGCGTGGTCCTTTCGGACGATGGGGTCGTTTCGGTCACGGCGCCCGGAGTCGAGGGTTATATGGGAGTGCTGGCTAACCATGCTCCGTTGATGTCTGCGCTTACTGTCGGAAAGCTCGATTTCCGCCGGGCTGATGGGTCAGCTGGCGCTATGGCGATCTCTGGCGGGTTTCTCGAGGTATTCGAGAATAAGGTCACCGTTCTCGCGGAGACAGCCGAGCTCGCGACCGAGATCGACCTCGAACGAGCGGAGCGAGCCGCGCGGCGAGCCGAGGAGCGCCTTGCCGTCCACGCGAGCGATGTCGACCTCCAGCGAGCCCAAGCCGCTCTGCAAAGGGCTTTGAACAGAGTAAATGTAGCCCGTGGAAGATAAATAAAATTCTCAATGCTTAATGCTCGATGTTGAATAGCTTTGAGTGATATATTATGGTATGCGTCGGCGTAAAAAGCCTTCCAACGCATAGCTGGTTATGTGGTATTCAGCATTGAGCATTTAACATTGAAAATTTCTCCATTGAAGAGGTGGCAGGAATGCGGCGATTTTGCAGGTGGATGTTTGCGCTTATGCTGATCAGTTTTGCCGTGCGCGTTGGAGCTTATCCGATTCCCTATGAAGGCTGGATGGGGACATATATCGGCGAGAAAAAAGTCGGTTACCTCCGGTTAACAATCGAAAAAGCCAAGTATAACGGAGTCGACGGCTATAAAATCGTTACCGACTACACAAACCACCTCACCGTCCTCGGCGCCGATATGACCCAGGTTGTCAATTCCACATGCTACACCGACCTTAAATACGCTCCACTTCGCGAAGATTTCTCTATGTCCAGCGGCGGAAAGACCACCCAGGTCAATGCTACATTCAAGCAGAAGACTATTGAATGCGACATTTCAGCCGGGAGTGGAGCTTCCACCAAATCGATCCCGATCCCCGAGGGCGCGAGCCTGGTCGCTGATCCGCTTTTTTCGGGTAATGACAGCGTGCCCGCGGTTGGAACTAATTTCGTCCTCTTCTATTTCAATCCCCTTACCCTGAGCGTCGATCAGCTCAAAATCAAAGTGGACCGCAAGGAGAAGATCAACGTCGGGGGCAAAGATTACGATACGCTTGTCCTCTTGAACGCGACCCCGATGGGTGATATGACGGTGTGGCAGGAGTCGGATGGGCAGATCGTCAAGATCACGGGGATGATGGGCATCTCGATGGTCCGTATGAGCAAGGAGGAGGCGCTAGCGGGAGTGGGCGGTGGTTCCTCTGATGATTTTGCCGTTCTTACAAGCGTAAAACCGAACCGCGTTATCGATCACCCCCGCGATGTGAAATCGATGGATGTTGTTATCGATGGCCTTACCGACAGTAAAATGGTTATCAGTGACTCCCGGCAGACCGCGAACGTGTTAAAGGCGAATCCGGGTGAGGTGCAATTTTCGATCAAAGCTGAGCATTTCAACGCGAAAAAAGCTTCGAACCTCCCGCCGAGCACCACTTATTTCCACGATTACCTCGTGAGCACTCCTTATGTCGATCACGATGTGCCCGATGTCGCTGCTCAGTCCAGGGCGATTGTGGAAAGCGAGAGGAACCCCTACACCGCCTGCAGCAAAATTAGAGCCTGGGTATATGGTAATCTCAAAGCCAAAGCGGATATCGGTATTACGCGTTCGGCATCGGATGTGTTAAAATCTAAAGTGGGAGTATGCAGGGACTATGCGATATTGTTCGCTGCCCTTGCTAGAAGCGCCGGAATTCCGAGTAAGGTGGTCTCAGGGCTGCTTTATACGGATGGCGCTTTCTACTACCACGCCTGGGTGGAGTGCTACGTCGGCAAGTGGATGCCGTTCGATGCGACTCTCCCGAGCGATTTCGTTGATGCCACTCATATAAAGCTGGCCGAAGGTGACGCAACCACAATGTTCGGCCTGGCCAAAGTGATCGGCACGCTCAAGGTGGACATTAAAGACTATAAATAATGGCTATTAGTTGAAAGCTGATAGCCGAAAGCTATTTGGAGAAAGCATTGCTGGCCAAAGATTTCCTTACGGTAGGCATCTTCATTATTGTGGCAATCGGGTTCGTGGTTCTCACGCTTCTTGCATCGTGGGTATTCCGGCCTTATCGCCCCTCGGCTGAAAAGCGCAGTACCTACGAATGCGGCGAGGAGCCAATAGGTCCCGCGTGGCTGCAGTTCAGAGTCGGTTACTACATCTACGCCCTAATTTTCCTCATTTTCGACGTGGAGGCTGTCTTCGTCTTTCCCTGGGCCGCGGGGCTGCTGGGGTTTTCGAAGCATCATTCGCTCGCGGTGCTCGGATTCGTTGATATGTTGATATTTATCGTCGTGCTCGCTGTGGGCTGGTTCTGGGCTGTCAAGAAAGGTGTTCTGGAGTGGAAGTAGATCGCCCGTTTGATTATGTTGAAAAGCTGCCTGGTGGCGCTATTATAACGACTACCGTCGATAAGGTTTTTGAGTGGAGCCGGGAAAGCTCGATCTGGTATATGCTCTTCGGCCTCGCGTGCTGCGCTATCGAGATGATGGCTGCGGGAGCCGCGCGATATGACCTCGACCGCTTTGGAATGATCTTTCGAGCCACCCCGCGCCAGTCCGACCTGATGATAGTCGCGGGAACGGTGACGAAGAAAATGGCCCCGAGGGTAAAGCGACTCTACGAGCAGATGTCCGAGCCGCGTTACGTGATAGCGATGGGAAGCTGCGCGAATGCCGGCGGCCCCTTCGCGGATTCCTATGCGGTGGTAAAGGGTGTAGATCAGATCATACCTGTCGATGTCTACATCCCCGGCTGTCCTCCCCGTCCCGAGGCTCTGATTAACGGAATTATGGAGCTTCGCAAGAAGATGCGGACGGAGGTTGGGGGGAAGCGGAAAGCTGAGAGTGGAGAGCAGAGAGCAGCCGCAAGCTAAACCTGATGACCGGGACCCTCGCGCCGGCTGGGTTGAGCGGTTCAAGGTCATGACGGGGAATGGCGACAACAAACTGCTGGATCCTGAGACACCCACCAAGTTTGATGAGGAAGAGTGGGAGTGGTGAGTTAGAAATGCCCGGATTACGCTGGTTAATCGAAAGCCCAAATGGGCGCGTCATTTCTACAATTGCTCTCTCTGCTGTGGGCCTGGCTTTGACATTTATCGGTATGAGCCCCCGGATTGGTGGATGGTGGGATTCGGTGTCCTGTGGCTTGTTACTGCGGTCGCACTTTATAAGAGTCAAGATCGCAACTTGGTTGGTTCTTTATCTTGCCTAGCTACTGGTGTTTGTATCGTATCAGGTCATACGTTCTGGTTGTCGCTTTTTTAATGCTCGCCGGTGCGGCAAATTTAGTGGATTGGACAGTAGATAAACGAGCAGATATGCGTCGTATTAACGGATAGTCAACTGTAAACTGAGAACTGAGGACTGATAACTTACTATGTCCGAACTAATAGAAAAATCAATACGCGATTCATTCCCCGAAGCGGTGATTGAAACTACCGATGTCTTTGGGGTTCTTAATATTAAACTCGACTCTAAGTCGCTCCTGCCGGTCTGCGAGATGCTTCATTCGCAGCAGGGGTTCGATTACCTCGCCGATATTACTGCTATCGATTGGCAGGATCGCATCGAGGTCGTTTATCATCTCACAGCGATCTCTTCCAATACGAAAATCGCGCTGAGGATCGATCTCGATCGGACGAATCCCGAGGCTGATTCGCTTACCTCCGTGTGGAAAGGCGCGAATTATCAGGAGCGAGAAGTCTACGACCTTATGGGGGTCGTTTTCACTGGTCACCCGGACCTTCGGCGCATACTCCTGCCCGAGGACTGGGAAGGTTATCCACTAAGGAAAGATTATGTCATCCCGGATTAAAACAGAAGTAGTTGAAATAAATATGGGCCCGCAGCACCCGAGCACTCACGGGGTGCTCCGGCTTGCGGTTAAGCTCGACGGTGAAGTTGTCATCGAGTGTCACCCCGATGTTGGTTACCTGCATAGGGGTATCGAAAAGCTCGCGGAATCACGGGGCTATGTTCAGTTTACTCCGCTTACTGATAGATGCGATTACCTGGCTTCGATGCTCGGTAACGCGGCTTATCTTTATGCGGTGGAAAAGCTCGGGCAGATCGAAGTGCCGGAGCGGGCTGAGTATATCCGGCTTATTATGATGGAACTCCAGCGGGTCGCCAGCCACCTCGTGTTCTTCGGCACGATGGCGCTCGACCTCGGCGCCACCACCCCATTCCTGTATTCATTCCGTGAACGGGAGGATATTCTCGACCTCTTCGAGATGGTCTGCGGGGCGCGGCTTACCTACAACTATTTCCGCCCCGGCGGAGTCTCGCGCGACCTGCCTGGCGGATTCTATCAGAAAGCCAAGGCGTATATCAAAAAGCAGCGCGAGAAGCTGCCGGAATACGACGATCTGTTTACCAATAACCAGATCTTCATCGCCCGCACCCGCGGGGTCGGTATCATCAGCCCCGAGGATGCGATCAATTATTCTCTCAGCGGTCCGACCGTTCGCGGGTCGGGGATTGCTTATGATGTTCGCAAGGTCGATCCGTATTCGATCTATGATAAGCTGGATTGGAATGTGATTACCTACCCGGGTTGTGATGCGTTATCCCGGTTCTATGTTCGTATCTACGAGCTCCGCGAGAGCCTGAATATGGTCGAGCAGGCCTTGGATATGATCCCTGAAGGCGAATTAAAGTGCAAGACTCCGCTGAGGCTGAAGATTCCTGCAGGAGAAGTATATCATCATATCGAATCCGCTAGAGGTGACCTCGGCGTTTATCTGGTCAGCGATGGCTCCGAGAAACCGTATCGCCTGAAATGGCGCGCTCCGTCATTCATCAATCTGGGCGCGATCAATCAGATGACAAAGGGCTGGAAGGTCGCTGATGTCGTGGCTATTCTCGGTAGTATCGATATCATATTGGGAGAAGTAGATAGATAGCTTTGACAAGAATGCGACTAACCCAATCTAAGAGGAAAGGGGGTGAGAAGATGGGAATGAGCAGCAGACGCGTAAGGCCGCTTTTCTGGATTATCTTCGTCTTTTTGGGCGGACTTCTGGGAAGCGCGATGGCTACGCAGTATGTTTCCAGGCTCCAAGACCTTATCGATTCCAGAGACCCCAGGCTCTTCGGGTTGCCTATCAATCCGACTGCTCTTACGCCTATTGAAGAAACGCTCCTCTATGGTTCATTCATCTTTGTCGGCGCTCTCTTCGGCTTGATTCTTGAAAGCATTACTTTCCACAAAGCTAATAAGACCCGCGAAACATGGGAAATGATGGACCCATCCGGTAAAATCGCGGCTATCCTTGGCTTTGTCCTCGGACTTGTTCTCACCGCATTAATTGTTGCCATAGTCAAAGGGCCGTTGTGGCTTAATCTTATTCTGGCGCTGGTGCTGTGTTATATTGGTGTTGTCGGTGGGCTCAGCTTGAAGGAGCAGGTAGGATTCGTTCTCAGGGGGACGGCTGCGCCGAGCAAGACCGACCACCGCGTTAGTTACCGGCCGAAGCTCCTCGATACAAACGTCATCATCGACGGCCGCATCGCCGATATCTGCAGAGCGGGCTTTGTGGAAGGACCGATCTTTGTCCCGAAATTTATCCTCGAAGAGCTTCAGCAGATTGCCGATTCCAGCGATTCACTTAAGCGCGCTCGTGGCCGCAGGGGGCTCGATATTCTGAATCAGATGCAGAAAGAGATGGATCTGGAAGTTCCGGATTCAAGTATGGTCGATCCTGCCGAGGAAGTCGACGCAAGACTGGTCATACTGGCCCGCGAGGTCGGCGGCGCGATTATAACGAACGATTTCAACCTTAATAAAGTCGCCGGACTGCAAGGCGTGGACGTATTGAATGTGAACGAGCTCGCCAACGCCCTCAAGCCCGTGGTGCTCCCGGGCGAGGAGATGAAGGTCACGATCATCAAAGAGGGCAAGGAAAAAGAACAGGGTATTGGTTACCTCGATGACGGCACGATGATCGTGGTCGAGGGCGCGAGGCGGCTGATCGGCGAGACGATGCAGGTGAGTGTGACAAGCGTATTGCAGACCGTGCAGGGCAAGATGAGCTTCGCTAAAATCAGGGAAAACGGAGAACAGGAAAGCGAGACAGTTGAAGAAAGCATCCGCTCTTATACCAGCGGCAGGCTCAGGAGAAAGACTCGGCAAGGGGATCAACAAGGCGTTTGTGAGCGTAGCGGGTAAGCCTATCCTCGCCCACACCCTTTCGGTCTTCGAGAGCTGCGAAGCTGTTGAAGAGATAATAATAATCACAGGTGAGCGCGATATCGAAGCGGCTGGCGAGTTAGTCGGCCGCTTCGGCTTTGCCAAGGTGCGCAAGATAATCGCGGGAGGGGCTCAGCGGCAGGATTCCGTCCGTAATGGCCTTATGAAAGCGAACTGCGAGATTATAGCGATCCACGATGCCGCTCGCCCGATGATCACCCACGAAATTATCGAGCGCTCTATCGAAAAAGCCGAAGAAATGGGCGCGTGCATCGCCGCTGTAAAGGTGATCGACACGATTAAATCTGCATCCGATGACGAGGTCACCGGCACGGTAGACCGCGCGAACCTCTACTCCGTCCAAACCCCCCAGACCTTCCGTGCCGACCTGATCCGTCGCGCCTACGACAGGGCCTACGCCGAAGGCTACTACGCCACCGATGACGCCGCGCTGGTCGAGAGAATAGGGGAGAAAGTAGCCATTGTGCAGGGTTCATACGATAACATCAAAATTACTACACCCTCCGACTTGGAAACCGCCGCCACAAAGCTTTCAACCTCCAATGCTTCGGGAGGCTTTTTACTCCGAAGCGCTGCCTTCAGCATATTTCGCACCGGCCTGGGTTACGATGTCCACCGCCTGGTAGAGAACCGAAAACTCTTCCTCGGAGGAGTAGAAATTGAGCACGAAAAAGGATTATTGGGCCACTCCGACGCCGACGTAGCTCTCCACGCCATCGCCGACGCCCTCCTCGGCGCCGCAGCCCTCGGCGATATCGGTAAACACTTCCCGGATACCGATCCCACCTATAAAGGCATCTCCAGCTTGAAGCTCCTGGCGCATGTGGGTGACCTGTTAATCCGAGAGGGCTGGCAAATAGTGAATATCGACGCAACAATCATCTGCGAGCGGCCGAAAATCGCTCCGCACGTGCCGGAGATGGCCCGCCGCATAGCCGAATGCCTCGGTATCAAGCCGGGGCAGGTCAGCATCAAAGGCACCACCACCGAAGGTCTTGGGTTCATGGGGCGAGGGGAAGGGATTGCTTGTCAGGCGGTGGCGAGTGTGGGGCGAGTCTAGGATATGGCATCTACTATTACGCATGCTCAGGTGTTTGCCTGTTTCGGGAACTTGTTCTCGAAACACCATAAATTGAGCATCACAATATTTATCATACTGAGCTTATATATATTAGCTTCAACCCCCGCCTTCGCCCGCGCCTTTACGCCTGCGGAAGATCCTGATGTCATCCTGCATAATCCCGACATGGGCTGGATTCTTTATGAAAATTACCCCATCGACCAGCAGCCGGGTGGGTCATCAACTATGGTTACGCTGCCCGATGAGACCTTTCCCGAGGTGGATGAAGTTGCCGTGATGTTCACCTGGTATGATATCGAGAAGAGCGAAGGGGTTTATGATTTTTCCAAAGTCGACCGCGCCTATGACTACTGGAAATCGCATGGCAAAAAGATCCAACTGCGAATGAGCACCGAATCGCTTCTCTTCTGGAGCGCATTCGATCCTCCGTCGGCTAAAGGGATACCGGACTATGTGTTATCCGCTATCCCATCGAATAAAAAGCAGGCCAGGCGCTTCGAACGGCTCAGCTACACGGTAGTCGATGCCCGCAATCTTTATTATCAATCTCGCCTGAGGGCATTCCTCCGCGCGGTCTCGGCGCACTTCAAAACGCGCCCGGTCACGCTTATTGATCTTCGTGGCTTCGGGCTCTGGGGCGAGTGGCACAGTGGTTACAACTATCTGACCACTTCCGACCGCATCTGCGCCCTGAAATCCATTATCGATATCTGGTCCACCGAGCTCAAAAGCTACACCCTCGCGATCAGCTTTTCCTACGATCCCGACAGCCCTCCATCTTATCGCAACGGCCCTGCCGATCACTTCGACCCCTCCTATACCGCCACTTATGCCGACTTCCTCCGCTACTCCGCCTTCGACTACGCCATAACCAAGCCTAATATCACCCTGCGTAGAGACGGAGCAGGCGGCGCGATCCATTCCAACGAGCGTCTCCTCTGTGAAAACGCCTTCAAGCTCGGGAAAGCTCCGATTGTAGCCGAATTCGCCGGAGGTTACTCGCAGGCGAAGAAAGGCGGCGAGAAATGGGTCCGATGGGTGATCAGCGACGCGCTGAGCATTCATCCAAACTACATCAACCTCCTCGGCTGGCAGGGCTCTGACGGCCTTAACTTCTGCCGGGAGCAGCCCGAGCTGATCCGCCAGGGCCTTCTCAATATGGGCTATCGGCTGGTCCCGGTTGAGATAACTGCGCCTGATGTGGTCCGAAAAGGTGAAAAATGCCGGCTCGGTATGAAGTGGGTCAATCGAGGTGTGGGCAGGGCGCTGCGCGATTATCATCTTATAATAGCCCTGGCCGATTCCAGCTTCGGCTCGATCATCAGCAGATACGACCTCGGCGCTATCCCGACGAGTAAATGGATTAAAGGCAATACTTATTCAATCGATAAGACTTTCACCCCGAGCGCTATCCCCACGGGTGATTATATCCTCCAAATCGCGCTGATCGACCCGAAAAGCAGCAGACCGATCCTCCTGCCGTTAAAATCCTCTCGCGCCAATGGCTTTTATGGAATCGGACTCGTTCACGTATCCGTTTCAGCCAATCGGACGCACGGGTAACAACGCCATAAGTGTTCAGAAAGTCAGGAGGACCGATGATGAGTAAATGCCATGAAATGAAGCTGGGCGAGGTATACATCTGCGAAGAATGCGGGCTCGAGCTTGAAGTCGTAAAGGAGTGCTGCGAGAACGGAGTAGAGCAGGAAACCTGCAAGTGCGAACCCTGCGCAATAACCTGCTGCGATAAAGAACTCATCAAGAAGGAATAGCTCTCAGAGCGCATCTTGGCTGAGAAAATTGAGAATTGGGAAGGAAACTGACAGCTAAAAAGCTGTCAGTTTTCAGTTTCTGGTAACTTGTGCGCCAAACTCGGAAATCAACCTGTTCCAAGCAGCGAAAGTCAGCTATAATTGCTCTGGAGTTTTTGAGGGGAGTCTGTTCAGATGCATATAGCGACCTGGCAATGGGTTTTAGGCGCGTTAGCCGCACTGCTTGTTGGTATATCGAAGACGGGTGTTCCGGGTATTGGAATACTTGTGGTGCCGCTGCTCGCCTGCGCGTTCGGCGGGAGGCTGTCGGCGGGGATTATGCTGCCGATGCTCATAATGGGTGATTGCTTTGCGGTGGTGTGGTATAAGCGGCATGCGCAGTGGGATAAACTGGTGTGGCTGCTGCCATGGGTCTATGCCGGAGTATTTATCGGGGCCGTGGCGCTGAAGATTACCGGGGGTTCGAAAGGCAGTAAGGATGTAACCGATGTCATTATCGGTATCCTCGTGCTCGTAATGATGCTTGTGTACCTGCTGCGAAGCAAGCTCGGTTCACGATTTATGCCGACTTCGCCCGTGGGGGTCGCGGGAACGGGAGTCGCGGCGGGGTTCTCTACTACCGTCTCGAACGCGGCAGGCCCGATAATGCAGATGTATATGGCTGCTCATAAAATGACCAAAGAACAGTTCATGGGCACCATCGCCTGGTATTTTTTTATCATTAATCTGAGCAAATTCCCCATATACGTGGTGCTCAGCCACTTCTACCCGCAAAAGCCGCTGGTGACACTAGCGTCGCTTACGCTCAATATATACGTGATCCCCGCGATTGTGGTGGGAGTTTTCATAGGCAAGTGGCTCCTCCCGAGGATTCCGCAGAAAGCATTCGAGATGGTAGTGATTTTATTAGCGGGAATCGGTGGCGGAAAGTTGATTGTGGATTATTTCTTGAGATAGGGTATAGCCGGAGCCTGGCAAGCTCCGGCTTTCTGAAATTATCTAGCGCTGCTCAATGGGCGCATAGTAAATCTTGCCATTTATCTCGTAAGCAAGCGTGCGACCGTCGGGGGACCACGATGGATAGCGTTTTAAGCCGGAGCCTGAAGTCAACTGCTTTTTCCATAAGCCATCGCGCGACGTGATCCAAAGGTCGGATGAAGTGATATCGTGCCCATTGTCACTTGCCACTTCATAGATCAGATATCTCCCATCCGGTGACCATGCAGGGTTCTGGCCTTTGCCAAGGTCCACATATTGCCCGCCGGTCATATTAGCCACATAGAGCTTCCCACTTAAACCCTGCGCCGCGACCGCGTCTCCCGCTGGTGATGTCTGAGGACTGAAAAAGCCCGATTCGTCCTTTACATCGAGCAGTTTCTTCATGTCTCCGTTCTCGTCGATCGTCCAGACCTCGTTATTTGCGTTAGTGATAATATCCTTACCGCTGCTCTTGCCGGATGATGCCGGGATCAGGGCCGCAAATGCCGCCGTGCTCGCTCCTATCAGGTAATTGGCAAAGAGCGCGGCTGAAGCCGCCGCCACCCGAGATACGATCCCGCGCCCATCGGATAGCGACTTCACACACTTTACCTGTCCCGAATCATCGACCGTCATAAGATCGTCTCCGGCTTTGAACGTTATACCATCCTTGCCCCACTGTGGTGGAAAGAGGTCGTTTTGCCAGTCGGTTACCTGGGTCTGTGTCTTGCCGTCCGGTGACGCAACCATTCCCGCGAGTGCAGGCGTATCTCCGTATCTGGCGCGATAAGCCAGGTTATGCCCGTCCGGCGCCCAGGAATATCGCCAGCCTGCCATAGGCGCTTCAGCCACCGTCGCAAAATTGCCCTGCCAGTCCGACGTATAGAGCCCATTGAAATCGGTTCGTGAGAATGCGATGAATCGGCTGTCGGGTGAGAACGATGGCATCGTGAACTTCCCTTCCGGAGTCTGAAGTTGAACAGGCTCCCCAAGAGAAATATCAGCAAAGGAGGAAATCGGTGAGAGTATTATAAGAGCGGATATCAGAATAGCATGAAGTCGCATTTTAATAGCCCTCCTTCTTCGCCGCGGGTTGTGGCGGAAGCAGCCGACTTACTACATTGAGTTGCAGCTTGACATAAGCGCTGCCGGAGCCGTCGGCTTTGGTGACTTTCGCATCGGTTTTTATGTCCCCTTCCGAGCGGATCATTTTACCTTCCAGGAATGCGAAGCGTGTGATAATTGCGCCGGATTCCTTGCCTTCCAGCTTAAGCTTGCCCTGCACCTTATCAGCCAATTCGAAAGCTATTGGGTATTCATAGCTGGTTTCAATTTTCGCGCAATCGTAGCTGTCGCATTTCTCATAACCAATGAGTTTCGATGTGGTTTTTACAGCAAATTTAGCGTCCTCATTTATTGCAACGTTATAATCTCGAGTCCATTCATCACCGATTTTAAGAGCCTTCTTTGGGAACCCCTGGAAGCTCAACTGGCCGAGAGTAAGCGCTAGCGATTTTTGCTCGGGTTTACCCGGCAGAAGCGAGAGTTTTTCAAGGCCGCTCACCTTCTTCACCGAGCCACGCTCATCCATTGTGTAAGTCATCTCCGGAAGGGTGATAGTGCTCTGGCCGAAGCCGGGAATCCTCACAACTCCCGAGAGCAGCGCGCAGCCGACCTTATACAGTCCATCTCCGGCAAATTTTATGCTCTGCACGAAATACATCTCCGTTACGGTCTCGAATTTCTGCTCTTGCTTCTGGTTAAGAAGGAGATAAGAGCCGCCGCTCATTATCTGGACTTGATACCGATTTATCTGACCGTCTTGAAATTTATAAGTAAGGTCGAGTTCGGCAGGTGGATTATCTACTCGACCGCCTTCATTTATGGCGGGTGGGGTGGTTGCGGAAGTTGGCATTGAAGGCTGCTCCGCTGCCGCTGGAACGCACAGAAGAAGCATGAATCCGAGGAATAGCATAAGACTGCGCTGCATAATTTTCCTCCGTATGAAAAGCAGGAGCGGATAAATCCGCTCCTGCCGCGATGCATGTCTACTGCGGTACGAACTTAATCGCGTCCGCCATAACGACATATCCGGTAGTTGTCCAGCAGGAGAGCTGAACGTTGTTGCCAGTGGTGAACGCCCATGTTCCAAGGTAGTTCCATGCGCCACCGCTGGTCTGCTGGTTCACTCTTATGGTGGTGGAGCCACCATTGTAGTTAATGATATATGGTGCGCTGCTCGACCTGTTCGCACCCGCCGGCCACCATGCATACACCGCGTAATTGCGAGCTGCAAGACTTGGCGCCCATGTTGCCGGATCGCTCACCGCGGCGGTGCTGCGGTAGCGATAATCAACGCCATACTTATCTGTCGAGCTTGTGCCGGTCGACCAGTTCCCCGAGCAGGAGAATGACGCCGATGTATTGTCGACGATGATGTCGGCAACAGGATCGTGCGGTGTCATGCCATAATGAGACTGGGTGCCATGCAGATAAGCCCGAGCCGCTTCCTGGCGGTATGTCGGGCTGCTCAGCTTGTCGTTATCAGGTTGAGTGTCGATAAAAGCGACCTCGGCTAGTATCGCCGGCATAACTGTATTGCGCAGCACATAGAAATCCGCAGTCTTTACTCCCCGGTTTACAGTTGCCATGTGCGCAACCAGCTCGGCCTGGATCTTGTCCCTAAGATCATACGTTGTCGAGCCGCTGTTGGGATAGCAGAAAGTCTCGGTGCCGGTGCCGCCGCCCGCGTTGCAATGCGAGCATTCGAACCGATTGCAGCCATTGTTGTTGGCGATATCGCAGCGACCCTGCAGAGATACGTCTACATCGCTCGTGCGGGTCATGACGATCGTTGCGCCATCGAGTTGGAATAAGCTGCGCGCGCGAAGGCAGATATCGAGATTGAAATCAGACTCTCGATCACCCAGCGCGACAGCTCCCGGGTCAGATCCCCCATGGCCCGGGTCAAGGCAGATCTTCACGCCTGAAAACGTCGCGAATGCAGTTATCGGGACGATAATCAGGGCCAGCGCGATTGCTGCGATGAGGTAAACCTTTCTCTTCTCCATTACTTATACTCTCTTCCCTCTCGAATGATTCTAGACAGCAAGCCATGTGTGACGTAGATACTAATCATCCCCCCATTCTATCGACGTAAATATGACTCTCTGCCAGATACTGTATTATTACATATGATGAGCTTAATGTCATCTGGTACTCTGTAGGTATTTTGATGACCTGGCAGTGACACCGCGGGCAAATGGATGCCCGCGAGTTAGCATAATATGTACGGGGTTCGCAATGGGATACACATCTGCGGAACTAATGATGATTAGCCGGCGAACACAGCTTGTATCCTCGGTTTGAGAGAGGGAGAAACAGTGCTTAGCGGTTTAGGCTGGAAACCGATTCACCTACGAAACTGCCATCCAAAACACAGCTGCCGACCACGGATATGTAATTTCCTACACCCACCCCGGGGTTAGCAAGGCGAACGTCGAGCGTATAATCGCCGTCGCGGAGGGTGAAACCGGTCGGTGATACGCTGTCGACCTTTCCCCACGTGAGCGTGCGCACCCCTGTCAGGCTCCTCAGCCACTGGAGCCGCGTCCCGAGCGGCTTGGGCTTGTATATGGTAGCTGAGGAAAGCGTGAATGATGCTGCAGTGAGAGTGCGCGTCTGCCTTGAGGTTGAGAGCGTGCCGGTAAGGCTCGTGATGATCTTGCCTGTTGAGCAACCGGTGAGACCGCGAACGGGAATGGCGGTCGAACGATCAGCTTCCTGCACGTAGGTTATATCGCCGTCGACGCAGCTCACTATCTTGTTCGAGAGCTTTACGCTGTTCGAGTCAGGAAGGAGCTTTGCGACCCCGATCCTGTCGACCGCGTATGCTGAATCGATTGGATAAGCTCCGATTCCTCCGCATTGCGAGCTTGTGCTCAGGTGGAATTCATCGCAGCCCGGCATCAGGAACATAGGATCAACGAAGACATTCCCCGCTTCCGCCGGAAGGCTGGTTATCGCTCCGCCCATGTTTCCACCCACATTCGAGAACCAGTCGCAGCCCGAGAGAGTGGCCTGGGTGCTGCCCCCTCCGCCGTAGATTCCCCCGCCCATGGGCGCTGAGTTGAATGCGATTATGCACTTTATAAATGTCTCGGGACCGCCATAGTATGCATAGATCCCGCCTCCGCTGGTGTCGGCGGTGTTATAGGCGATAGTGCAGTTTTCGAGCCATGCTCCGGAGTGGAATGGGCAGTAGACTCCACCGCCGACGCTTGTTGCGTAGTTATTGATGATCACATCGTTATGCATCGTCGGGTATGAGTGATATTCAACAACCAGCCCCCCTCCCTGGGGCGCTTTGTTACAAGCTATGACGCAGTTATTCAGTTGGCCCTGGGTATAGGTGTCGAAGAATACGCCACCACCGCCACCGGTTGCTTCACAGTTCTCGATCCTGCAGTTAATAATGGTGGTTATGGAGTTGGTGCTGCAATGGATTCCGGCGCCTTTATCGGATTTTCCATCCCGGATTGTAAACCCATCGATATACGCCCGTCCGTTGACGGGGATATCGATTACCCTTCCCATCTTCCAGCCGCTGATTACCGTGGGAAATGCGCCGGGGTAGCGCTGATCGGTGGAAGTTTCAAAGCCGAGGAATCCGCCGTAGAGGTTTGTATAGGGTTTCATGGTCAGGCATTCGTGGTAGACTCCGGTTTTTACCCATATATCCCCGCCGTCGGGAAGCGAATCGAGCGCCTGTGTGATGGTCTGATAGGCCGTGGCCCAGCTCGTGCCGTTATGAACCTTACCTGAAGCGCCGCTGTCGACATATACAGCCGCGGCGCACGCGCTGCCGAGGATCAGGCAAAGAGCAACAACTATTGCAATTTTGAGGGGCACGGGCAATCATCACTCCATATCCTATTGACTTTCGCATAATGATGTGACGTACTGGCGGGTCGGATCGAGCACGAAGCCTTCTGCCAGGTTATCACTACATTACCTGAAACTCAGTAGGGATAGAAACATAATGCCCGCCAGCCGCCAGGATTAAACACATCACTGCCATTTTCTCCGCTCCGTTATATCCAGCGTCGCCAAGGGGTCTTCGAGGAGCTTGCGCAAGAGGAACATTCGCTGGAGCATGGCATCTATTATCCTGACTTCGGCGTTTCCCACACGGCTTACCTGGCATATTCCAAGGTCGATCATCGGGTCCTCGAAGATATTGTAATCGCGCTTTGCGCCCCAGAGATGAATGCAGGTCTCCCGCATTTCAATCGAATTTCCATCCGCGTCGGTTAAGGTTACATCGAGCGGCTCGGGTCGCAGGACATAGGGCACGCCCGCAATCTCTTCGGCTGAATGGAAGCTGGTGTTGGAGGATTGCGTAACGCCGATCAGCACGATCTTCCCGCCGATATCCGCAAGTTTATCATAAGGAGAACCGAATCCGCACGGTGTGTGAACGAGCTCATGGCCCGTGGTGAACCACCTGGCGAGTTTGCCGATAGCTGATGCGGAGTGGGTCGGGTGGAGGCTGCGCGGGGCGTCGGGTCGCTGTCGAGCCGCTTCGGGTATGGCTCCGGTCCAGCAGCGCGTAGAGCGGGCATCGAAGATGGGAGGGTGCTCGCGTGAATTATCGGGGCTGCCGGTAAGGGTGGGGAAGAGTACGGTTCCTTCATCGCCGACCGCTTCGATCAGCGCGTCGACCACCGCATCCGCTCCTCCGTCGACCCACCCCAGAGATGAAAGCGACGAATGCACCAGGATCGAATCGCCACGCTCAATCCCCGCGTCATTAAACTCTTCGGTAAGTTGCTCTGTTGTCAATCTCCTCTTCTCCTTTTTGCATAAGCCAGAGGATCCTTCGCCATTTCAATGTAATTCACCTGTAGCTTGTTCCCACGCAATTGTACTGGTTTTGCTTTGGCGAGTTGACATGTTATGGCGTTCGGGCTACACTGAGCTTAGATGAGCCTGATAAGGCTTGTTCTTTCCGCGTTGTACCTGTGCCCACGCACAACCGCTGCTGCTTGCACGAGAGGACCTATGAAGAAATCAGTAGTATGCCGGTTCACCATGCTTTATGTCATCGCCGCGCTGATCGCCTGCGCACTCGCATCATCTGCGTTCGCTCAAACCACCCAGAGCCGAATCAACACGCTCGTTAGCGCGGGAAAGAGCGGTATCGTGCTGCAGAACATGGTAATGGACCGCTGCGCCGGTGTAGCTCCGCAGAACCGGCCTTATGTTTTCGATGGAATCGGCGACTGCTACGGCTTTTGCAGGCAGGTCTGGAATGCAATCCTATATGATGGATCGGTTCACTCCGAAGATTATTATCCCAATGCATACAATAAAAGCCGCTGGCTGAACATAACTGGCGGAATCCCTGTTAATACCGCGCCGGACCCCAATTGGATCTATTTCGCTAGCGGAAGCGAGCTTGTCACCGGCGATCTTCTCGCGACTGCGCAAGGTCATGCTTGGGGCTCGAACTGGCACGGCGGAATTTTCGCGGGCAGTGACGGCAGCGGTAACTACTACAACTGGGACTGCTCGCACCTCAACAACCTCGACGGCGCATATAAGCGCCCGCTCTACAGCGGGTTCCACTACTATTATAAACCGCTGCACGACGCGCTCATCGGATCAAATCCGCCCCCACCAGGTACAATCACACTGGATAATACCGATGCGACATTCACGGGCTCATGGACAACCGGCACCATGTCGACCGATAAATATGGCTCGGATTACCGCTTCACAAACGGTCAGGCGACTGAAGATTCCACCGCCACCTGGCGTCCGAACATTCCCGCGCCGGCCTATTACGATGTCTATGTGTGGTATCCGCAGGGTTCGAACCGGTCAACCGCGGCGCCTTATAAGGTCGTATATTACGGTGGCTCGGTGGTTGTTCCGGTCAACCAAACCTCAGGCGGAGGCGCCTGGCACAAGATCGCTTCGGCGACGCCTTTCCTCGCGGGTACTTCCGGTTATGTAGTGCTCGGAAACGGTGGGACTTCCGGAGTTGTGATGGCTGACGCGGTGCAGTTCGTGTATGTCGGCGCGCTCGATATCATCCCGCCGGTGATCAGTTCCGTAAGCTGCTCGCAGGCCATGTTCGCGGCCGGTTACCCTGTTCAGGTGACGGTGGATGTTACGGATGACACCGGTGTAACTTCGGTAACGGCGAACGGCATCGCGCTTACAAAGGGAGCCGGAAACACATGGGCCGGCAGCATGAATGCTGATGCGGCTCTGGGCTCTCACGCCGTATCGGTGGTCGCGAAGGATGCGGCGGGTAATATTGCTGTCAATTCGAGCGTTTCTTATATGACAGCTCCTGTCGTTGCCGTGAGTGGCAAGGCGCTTTCCTCCGATAAAGCCGCCGCGCTTGCGGCCGGGAAGTATTTATTCCGCGTATGTGGCTCTGTGACTTTTATCGGAACGAACAGCTTCAGCATCTCCGATGGCAGCGGCGCTTATATCAAGGTCTTCTGCCAGAGTCATGGTCTGGCTACCGGCGACTTCGCCGTTGCATGCGGCATGTGGGATACGACATCCACTCCTCCCGTGCTCAGGTGCCAGATCGAGCAGGTGCGGAAGGCTAAATAGATCCGTTCACTGCGCCTTTATCTCCACAGGCATCTGCCGTGCTGTGTCGGTCGGCTGTATGGGACCGGCCTGGGAGATGATCCTGGCTATCGCGCGTCTACCGGCGATTCGGATGATTTCGACTTCGGCTATGAGCTGATCCGCCCGGTAGACTCCGTAGCGGTCGCCGATTTTAGCGGCGCTTCCTTCAGGCAGGGTGATAAGGATAGTGGCGGGACCTGGATCGGCGGTGATGGTGGTCGACGACGGCTGCAGAGCCTGAGGCGGGCACAGCGGCTGCCTTTGAGCCGGCAGAGTCGGGTAGAGCGCGCAGAGCCGTGCTATCATCTGGGTGGCGGCGGTGTCCGCGGCTTTACCCACCAGAGTCTCCCGCACCCCCTGCAGGTTATAGCCTCCTGCCCCGATCCTCCAGTCTTTTCCTATGCTGATCGCAAGCGCGGTCTTGAGGCCGGTCGCGCTCCCGCCCACTCTTATCGATGATTTAAGCACCCCGGTCGCGGGGTCCACTATCTGACCGGTAAGGTCTACTGACGCCCTCGCTACATCACCTGCGCTGAATATCTTATAGCCGATTAGCCCCTGTATGTCCTTTACCTGGATTCTGGCTGTAAGTTCGAGGAATGTTGTGGCTCCGAGGAGTTCGTTATCGGGCGGCCTGGTTCCTGGTTTTATTCCCGGCATGTTATGCTCTTCCTGGATTTGCTGCATCCTCTGGCCGCGTACCACGAGGGTCCAGCCTTCCCGCAGCAACCGGTCTTCGATGAGCGCCGGGAGCCAGTCTCTGACCTGTTCCGAGTATTCACCCTCCACTCTAAGGTCCATCACTGCTATTCGCCTGTCCGGTATCGGTTCGCCTATTTCGTAGGTGTGAGGAGAGATGACTGTTTTATCTACGATTTCTCCCTCGGCACGGGCAATGCTTATGAGCAGGGTTGCTAGAAGAAATGTAAGCGTAACATAAGATATTGCTTTCATACCACCCACCGGCCTTATACTGCTGAGTTTCAGGTAATGTAGTGGCAACCTGGCAGAAGGCTTTGTGCTTGATCCGACCCGCCAGTATGTCACATCATTATGCGAAACTGCATAATGCAGCTCCTCATTGTTCGATGTTTCGGGAAAAGGGTTTCCTGAAGCAACGCAAGGTCCAACATGAGCGCAATTGCATTGCAAATTGGCAGCATACTCGCTTATGCCCATTTTTATTGTGTTTCAGTCGTGGTGAGCTTGTCTCGTTTTTTATTAGGCATCCGGGGGGTAACGTGTACTGAATTGTATTGTGTATGGATGCGGAGGGCGAGAATGGAAAGAACCATCGACAAACAGACAGAGGCTATGACAGATAAAGCCGGCGAGACGCTGCAGCAGGTCAAGGAATCTGCTAAGTCCGCAACCGAATCGCCGAAGCAGGCAGCAAAATCTTCTCTCGAAATTTTCGAGAAAACTCCGTCTCCAGTATTTTTAGGCGCGGCGGCAGCCTCTATAGTTGGCTCACTGGTATTATTTGCGCGCGGAGATAAATCAAATGCAACGTTCGTAGGGCTGTGGGCGCCGACATTTCTGGCACTCGGTATGTTCGTAAACCTGCTTGGGGTGGCAAAGGAAGAGTAACTGATAATCAATAAAAAGCGAACATAATGTTAGTATTAAAGGAACATCATGGTGCTGAGCTGCGTCTAGCATAAATGAAGCATGTTCCACCTCTCCTCAAAAAATGGCAGCCCATCAGATAGCGGGCTGCCATAATTTATTTAGGGTTTAGATTTGAAGAATCAGCCTTCTTAAGCCGCTTTACGAATTTCTTTTGCGGCGATGGCGCCTTCGATCAGGCGGTCGTGATCTTCATAGACTGAATCGAGGTCACCGCGGTCCATCAGGCGCCTCAGAGCGTCCACTACGGTCGGATCGAGAGTGCGGCCGGCGCTGCGATTCAGTTCGCCGACAAGCTCTTCCTGAGGCATGCGATCACGATATGGCCTGCGAGAACGCATCGCGTCGAACGAGTCCGAAACCACCAGTATTCTCTGCAGCAGTGGCTGTTCCTCGGGCGGAAGTCCATCAGGATAGCCCTTGCCGTCGAGCCTTTCGTGGTGATGCAGGATCAGGAAGAGTATCTCCGGCGCGAGACCGAGCGGCCGGCATATCTCCTCGCTTACGATCGGATGCCGCCGCATCGTTTCCCATTCCTCCGCCGTTAGCTTACCAGCCTTGCGCAGGATCGCGTCCGGAACACCGATTTTACCGATATCATGAAGCAGCGACGCATTACGCAGCGAATCGGCGCTCTCTGGTGGTACTCCAAGCTCATTGGCTATAAGGCAGGCGACCTGCATAACCCTGTCGGAGTGGCCGCGTGTATATTCATCGCGAGCTTCGAGGCCTTTGGCGAGGCTTTGGAGTGTGCGCAGGAATGATTTCTGCAATCCCGTATAAAGCCGAAGGTTCACAATGGCAGCTCCGGCTATAGCCGCGAAGATTCGGAGTATATCAACGGCATCGTCGGCGAAATCTTCACCAGGAAATCCCCAGACTATAAGGACCCCGATCACCGTGTTGCCGCTTTCGGTGTTGGAATTAGGCGACTGGCCGAGCAAAGGGACGGCTATTGCCGGGCGATCGTTGCCCTGCGGTTTTTCATCGTCGTCCGCCTTGCCTCCGGTTCTCACCAGAAACTCGCGCCCGCTGCCCATGACCCATGTGGCGTAGGATCGAAGCTGACCTTCGGGCGGTGAGCTATCTTGTGAAGCTCCGCTTAAACAGTAGAACGCTTCGCACTCCAACTCCTGTGTCTCATCGTTTACCAGCAGCAGCTCTCCGCCCGCTGTGCCCGTCTCGGTGACTCCTGATTCCAGCACATACAGCGCGAGTTCATGTACGCTTCTAAAACTGGTCAGCTTTGCCCCACAGTCCAGAATAGCCTGCAGGTATGAGCCTCTTTCCGATGCGAGCTCATCGCGCGAACGGCTCTTGGCAACATAAACTGAGACAAGCAGGCCGAATATAATGGTGGCGCTGCGGATCGCGATTGCAGATAAAAGCTGGCGCACCCCTCCGCCGAGCCCTATTCCTATGAATGTGGCGGCAATGTTGGCTAGAAGAGCCGTTGCGCCCGCGGCTGCGAGCTTGCGCAGGTTGGTGCTCGTAAAGCCGCAGCTTACGAGAACGAACCAGTAGAGCAGGTAAGCCAGGGTGCCTCCCGCGCCCGCGCTTGCCACCGCGAGACTGATGATCGCCGTATCGAGCACATGGCTGATGATCGACATCTGGCGGCCATAGCTCGAAAATCGAGTGGGGTTGGATACGCAGTAAGTAAGAGCGCCGTTGTAGATGGCGACGACAGCCAGCGCGGTCACCATAACGACCGGCGGCATTCCGTCGCATGCCGCGGCGATCCCGAGCATGACCACGAGCCAGCGCAGCGATGCTATTAACCTTTCAGCGCGTCTTCTTTTCTCCATAGCTCAATATTATTCTTCGGTTGGTGAGGGCAAAAGTATTAGAGTCCGGGTAGATTTAGCTGACGCATTGTATCGAGATTGATCGATGAGTCGCGATTGAAGGTGATCGAGTGGTCGGTGGTTATGTTATCAGCGGACATAGACCCGTTTATTGTCTTAGCTCCGTGTATTTCGATTTTACCTGTCATATCCGATCTGTGCGCATACATCACCGCTTGAATGAAATAAGATGTGATCTGTAGCCTGATGGTGTGGTTACTGATCAGCGCGATACGTGAGCTCGAGTTGCCAGGCTGCAGGTTTCCCGTGATGTTGATATCACCCCATGCGACTATGGTATAGACCCCATTGAACGTTCCGGAGATGCTCACATTACCGTAGACAACGGTAACTCCCTGCGGAGGCCAGAAAGGCCAGTTAAGTCCGAGGTCATAATTATAGATTCGATTAGCTATGTTTTCGTAAGCAGTGAAATCGATGCTCGGGAATGCGATAGGCGGAGTATTCGCAAACTGCGGCGTTGTGACGCCGTGAGTATTGAACGAGGTTCCAGCCCACAGTCCCGTAGTAATATTACTGGAGTAACTGTCGAGTTTTATATATCCGTTCGATCTCATTCCTCGCGTTGATGAGGTGCATGAATATGTGTCACCTTCATCGACATTTCCGCTCTCGCACCATGCGTAGTGATAAGGCAGCGGGCCGAGGGTGACACGTTTGGTTGTGTAGCTGTATGAGCCACAAGTGCCTGTTGCGGTTATGAGCATGGTCGATTTGTCTCGGTTACCGTCATCGGTTACATCCACGTGGAAGCTGCCGGTGGTAAGAGCAACATTCGCTGAATAAGGCAGCCCCTGCCCTTGATACTGAACCTGCCAGAATGCATAATCCAGGCCTGCCTGAGCGAGATCCGCCGCTGCGCGCTTTTTGGTACGCGAATCTTCGCCGAGGAAGTATGCATTCGCGGCCTGAAGCATGGCGAGCGCGAGGATGGTTCCCATCACCATTGTGACGAGAGCCACCATATACGCCGCTCCCTTGCTGTTTCCACGGAGCCCGAATTGCCTGGTGTTTGCGCTTTGCATGCTTGTTAGTTTACGTTCTGCAGGCAGATGGTTCTGGATTGCTGTATCTGCGCCTGAGTTGTGCCCCTCTGGTAGGTCGATGTTGCGGTGACTGTGACCCTGGGACGGTCGTCGCTCGTATATGTGAACTGGATCGATGAGAGCGGCTGGATGTTCCCCTTTGATTGGTTAAAATAAAGGCTCCAACTCGTATCGGGAACGACGCTCCCGGGGAATCCTGCCCAGGTCATCGATGCGGCCCAGAGAATGTCGCCGGAATGGCTGTAGCTGCCTGTTGAGTCGGAAAGATAGAATATGATCCAGTTTCCACTGCGGTATTGGACCTTCCCGCTGCTCCAGGTAGGCACATAGATTCCATTCGCGGTATCCGCCGGGAGATTGAGGGCAAGTGTGTCTCCTGAGGTGTAGCGGGTGAGGACGGTTGCGCCGGTGGCCTGTGAGATATAATCGGAGAGGCGAGTGCAAGCCGTGGAAGTTGCGACAAGGGCACTTGCCTGTCCCTGCTGCCTTTCCCACTCCTTTGCAACTGAATAATAAACCTCGACGAGACTGGTCAGCACCAGGGTGACGACCGCGCTGGCTACCATTACTTCGACGAGAGTGAACCCGCGCCTGCTCCTATTTACGCACGATAAGAGTTTCATATCTGATCCTGCGCGTTCCCGCAGCCTCGGGCCACGTGACGGTAACCAGAGCCTGATAAAGGTTGGGTTCAGAGCTGTTTGGATATGGCGCGACTGAAACAGAGATCGAATTGCCGGCCGGAAGCGATGAGCTCTGGGTAGGGAAAGTCATTCCTGAAACATCATCGACTCCCGCTGAGCGCAGGCTTTCGATTATGCCCTGGGCTATGTTTCTGCCGATGCTCATATTAACAGCCCGCTGCTGGGTTTCTCTCGCAGCCGAATTTGCGGCAAGAATCGCCAGCAGGGCTATCGACAGAAGAAGAACGGCTGCCAATACCTCGACGAGGGTAAAACCGCCGGATGCCTTGCCGGAACAATGATTTTTATTGGAGCGGGGATTAAGACCCCGCTCCAACACTATCAAGACCAATCTATTCATGGCAGGGCATATCAGTCAGTGTTTACCAACTGCTGTAGGCAGAGCCGTCGAGAGCATTTCCAGTTGCGCTGCTTGTGACTTTTCCTGCCGCCGGATCATAAGTGAACGCCGAGCCCGAAATCGGATCGGTAGGTACGGTCTCAACATAGGGACCATGCCAGTCCGTTGGGCTTACCACAGTGCCATCGGCAATTTTTACCTTCGTCTTATCACTTTCCGCGAGGTCGGCGAGGGAGTTCGGATACTTACCCGTATCGGCGTTAAATGCGTTCACAGCGCTTCTCAGCAGCTTGAGATCGCTTCTTAATGATGACTCCTTGCTTCTTGCACTGGAGTTCATAAATTTCGGCAGTACTATGGCGGCTAACACGGCCAGAACCACGATAACTACCAGCAGCTCAACAAGCGTGAAGCCGCTTCTCCGTTTGCTCTCATTTCTACTAAACATTGCTCTTCAACTCCTACACTTACTTTATATTCAGCACGGTTTACCAGCCACTGTAGGCACTGCCATCGAGGCCATTACCGGAAGCGCTGCTGGTGACCTTGCCGGTGGTCGAATCGTAAGTGAAAGCCGCGCCTGAAACCGGATCGGTAGGAACGGTCTCGATGTAGGGACCATGCCAATCCGCTGCGTTTACAACCGTGCCGCCGGCTACCTTCACCTTGGTCTTATCTGTCTCGGAGAGATCAGAGAGGCCGTTGGGGAGCTTGCCGGTGTCCGCCTGGAACAGGCTGACTGCATTCCTCAGCAGCTTAAGATCGCTCTTTAACGCGGATTCCTTGCTTCTCGTGCTGGAATTCATAAACTTAGGCAGCACGATTGCTGCAAGCACTGCAAGAACAACGATAACAACAAGTAACTCCACCAGAGTGAAGCCGAATCTGCCGCGCTTGCGTCTGGATCCTGTCAATAATTGGTACATCTTGTCGAACCCTCCCGTTCAGTTCCCGCCGGTGAAGCTATTTGACTCCACCGACCAATGAGTAGATTGGTACTATGACCGACATTGCAATAAAGCCTACGATGATGCCTAAAAAGACGATCATAATCGGCTCAATTACCGACGTGAGAGACTTAACCTTTGCTTCGGTCTCCCGGTCGTAGAGTGTGCAAATGTATTCCAGCATCGCCGGGAGCTCGCCCGTTTTTTCCCCGCTGGTTACCATCTGCAGCACCAGTGGCGGAAAAATCCCCGCCGCCTTTAGGGACTGCGAAGTCGCATTCCCCTCGGCTACATCTCTGCCTGCTCTAAGCAGAGCTTCTTTAACTATCTCATTATTGGCAGCAGCTCCTGCTGTCTCTAGGGTTTTTAACATAGGAACTCCGCTTCCTAATAATGTTGCCATACATGCAAGTACTCTGCTAAGAACAATCTTATTTACGACATCACCTATGAGGGGCAGTTTAAGCGCCAGTGCATCGAACTGCCGCTTTCCCGCGGGGGTCCTCAAATATCTCCTGATCGAATAGAAAGCAAGGGCGGTTCCGCCTATGAAGAGATACCACTGGCTCGTGAGCGCGTGGCTGAAGCTGATCAGCGCCTGAGTGGTCCATGGCAGCTTCGCGCCCATCTGGTGGAAGAGTTTTGTAAAGCGAGGGAGGATGAACGTCACCATTACGAGCACGGTAACCACTGATATGCACATAACTACAATAGGATATGCCAGCGCGCCCTTTATCTTGCGTGTGATCTCCGCGCCGGCTTCCATGTGATCCGCGAGCTTGCCCATAGCCTCCGCCAGGTTTCCGCCGGCTTCAGCGACTTTGGCCATTTCCACCGCGAGCTGCGGGAATACAGCCGGATATTTAGCGAACGAATCGCTGAGAGCCGCGCCCTGGCTTACATCGCGGGCGATTTCTTCCAGTGACCTTTTGAGAGATTCCGATTTTGCCTGCTCAGCGAGCCCCTGGATCCCCTCGATCAGCGGTACACCCGCGCGTATAAGTATGCTCATTTGCCTTACCGAGCTTGCGACTTCATCGGAAGAAGCTTTCTTTCCACCGACCCTCGGTCCCGATGCGCTTTGACCCGCTGCAAGTTCCTTAAGCTGCACGACATGCTCTCCGCGATTAAGCAGCAAAGAGCGCGCATGCGTCTCCGTAGGCGCCTCGATCCTGTTTTCTCTCAGTACCCCTGATGGTGTTAGTGCTCTGTATGCATATACGGGCATTGTTTTAGTCCAAAGTCGAAAGAAGGGATTAGCTATCAGCTACAAATAAAGCTATTCAGTCGTCACGCGCATCACTTCTTCTATGGTTGTCTGGCCTGATTTAACCTTTTCCAGCGCATCTTCTCTCAGGGTGCGCATTCCCTTTTTGATTGCGATCTGCCGAATTGCGGCGGCGGAGCTGCGCTCGATGATCGCGGCGCGTATATCGTCGTCCATCTTCAAAAGCTCATAAATACCTGTTCGGCCCTTGTAACCGGTTCTACCACACTGTTCGCAACCGGTTCCTTTCATTGCTCCTTCCATATCCGAAGCGGAAATAGGCAGATTAAGCTGTGCGAGAAGCTTGGGATCGGGATTGAAAGGAGCCGCGCAGCGAGGACAGATGGTTCTAATAAGCCGCTGCGAGAGCACACCAACAATCGATGATGCCACCAGGAACGGCTCGACTTGCATATCGATAAGTCGAGCGGCGGCGCCCGCGGAATCGTTTGCGTGCAAGGTGCTTAAGACGAGGTGACCGGTTAGAGCCGCTTCTACGGCTACCTCCGCGGTTTCGGAGTCGCGAATCTCCCCGACCAGGATGACATCCGGGTCCTGGCGGACGATCGTTCTTAATCCCGATGCGAAAGTCAACCCGGCTTTGCGGTTTACATTGCCCTGGATTACTCCCGGGAGCTGATACTCGACCGGGTCTTCAATCGTGATAATGTTCCGCTCCACGGTATTGATCATATTGAGCGCCGCGTAGAGTGATGTGGTCTTTCCGGCGCCGGTCGGTCCGCAGGTAAGGATCATACCGTAGGGAGCCTGGGTCATGCGGCCGAAATCCTCGGCTACATTGGGCCGAAGACCGAGTTTATCGAGAGTGATCCTTGCCGCGCTCTTTTCGAGGACTCTTATGACGATGTTTTCCCCATGTATTGCGGGGAACGTCGAGATACGGAAATCATATTCCTGTGGCCTTGCGATGAGGGTGATGCGGCCGTCCTGAGGAGCTCTTCTCTCCGCAACATCCATCCCGCCCATAACCTTGATGCGCGAGATTACCGGAGCCTGCAGGTCCTTGGGAATGGTCATTACTTCGTGTAGAATTCCGTCGATCCTCAAGCGGACCCGCACCCGTCCGACTTCGGGCTCTATATGTATATCACTTGCCCGCTCGGCAATAGCACGGGCGATGAGCGCGTTCACGAGGCGCACCACCGGTGCTCCACCGGCAAGGTCCTTGAGATCGGCAACGTTGGAGTCTGCCTCCTCGGGTTCTTCCTCGCGGATTTTTACCTCGGCATCCGCGTCTTTAATAGCCTCGACTATGATGTCGCTGATATCGCCCGCGGCGCCGAAACAATTGAAAATAGCTTCGAGGATCTCATCTTCGACCGCGATCATCGGCAGCGGCTCGAGCCCGGTCACTTTAGCTATATCATCTATAGCCTGCACATCAAGCGGGTTGCTCATTGCGACTTTTATGAGATCACCCGACCGTCCCACCGGTATGAGCTTATAACGCAGCGCCATCGTGTGGGGCACGAGGTGTGCTGCTTCGATATCCAGCTCCTGACCGGAGAGCTCGACGAATTGTATGCCGTGCTGGATACCGACGCACCGGACCCGGTCGCGCTCCGTGATCATTCCCTTACGCACGAGAAATTCGCCGATATCCTCGGCGACATCAGTGCGCATTGCGAGCGCCCCGTCTAGCTCGCCTGGTGTCAGTATTCCTTCCTGTACAAAGACAGATGTCAGTGTGGTCTGCGCTGCCACTATTTTTTCTCCGTGCCAACGATCCTCGGCGTGAGGAATATTACGATTTCGGTGCGATCTTTCGTGGTCTTATGGTGCTTGAAGACCTGACCGATGATCGGCAGATCGCCAAGGAGTGGAATCTTTGAGCCGGTGCGGATTTCGTTGTCCTGGATGAGCCCGCCTATCGCGAGGGTCTGACCCGCGCGCACCGAAACGGTGGTTCGTGCCTCGCGAGTGCTGATCTGCGGGTAATCACCGGCTTGAGTCTTCAGGTAGCTTGTTACCAGGCTCACCTGCGGATAGAGGGTCATCACGATCTCGTCGTCTTCGGCTATCTTCGGCGCTATCTGCAGGTAGATGCCCACGCGTTCCTCGGCTTTATCGTACATCGGGTTGCCATACTGGCTGTAGCCCACAAGCTTGGGATAAAGTATCCTGTCGCCGATGAGTATGTCGGCGTAGGCCCCATCGAGAACGGATATATTCGGCTGAGCGAGCAGGCGAGCGTTGCCTGTGCCGATAAGAGCCGCGAGCGTTCCGGTGAAGGTCATGCTCTGCTTATTGAAGTTACCGAACTTGATGCCGGAGCTATCGGGTTCCTTGAAGCTCATATCGCTCCATGACCATGTAACCCCGAGTTCGTCGCTCAGCGAAGAGCTGATCTCGGTGATAGCCACTTCTATCGCAATCTGAGGCCGGCCGACATCGAGCTTTTCGAGGAGTGATTTTATCCTGGCCAGCACCGCGGGATCGCCGTAGAAAACGATTGTATTGATCTTGTCTTCATCGGAGGTTGATGATGAGGATGACGATCCCTGGCTTGATGATGATGAATTTCCACCTCCGCCGGTTACCTGGCTTGCGCTGCTCATAGCTTCTTCGAGCTTCGGAGATGGTGACGCAGGTCCAACTGCCGACTTGCATTCAGGAAATATACTGTTGACTACCTTGATCAGGTCGGCTCCGCGACTGTGTTTGCATCTCCAGATGAGCGTTTCGGGCTCGGGAGAAGGTGGCGGCGCGGGTTGATCGGCTGGCTTTGCCGATTTACCGATCACCATATAGGTGTTATCTTTCTTTTCCCATTCGAAGCCTCGCACAGCCGCGAGATAATCGAGGATTGCGTCGAGTGATTTTTGCTTGAGATGGGCGGTGACTTCACCGGTCACATCGGGGCTGACGACCACATTCGCTCCCGAACGGCGCGCGAGCGCCTCGAGGATGATTTTAATATCGGTGCCGCTGGAGTCGATGTCGAACAGGCCTTCCTGGTCCGCGCCGATAATTGCGGGAGGTGGCGCGCTGACCGTGGAAACGGGTTTATCTTCAGCCCGGCTACCGTCGATGAGCGCCATTATGAATAATATGAAGACCCCAAGTGCGATCAGAACTTTGATCAGCAGCATCAAGCCTTCGGTCCTCCACTCTGCGCTTTTTGCTATCTCATGATTGCGGTCTGGTAACAATTATTGTGTCCCTCCCATCTGTCAGGACTGCGCGACTTTCCTCGACTTTCACAAGCTTGAATCCGCCATCGAGAACATCGCCGACTTCGACAACCTTCGCGTCCGCTCCGCCTGATCTGATCACCGCGCAGAGCCCTCTGGCGTCACCCACGGTTGCGAGCAGTGTGAATACAGGCTTGGGAGCTTCCACTTTTGGCTGCGGTTCGGCGGCTGCCTGGGGTGTCTTTGATGAACTTGCCGGAGCGCCGACAGGCATCGGATCGATCTTATAATTCGCACCAGGTGGAAGCATGCCCAGCGGCTTGCCGCCCGCACCGGTAAAGTCCTTTGAGAATTTTTTTTCGGGACCGATGCTCATTTTAATCGAATCGGGTTTTCTGAACGGGTTGCGTGACGGTTCCACATCCGGCAGCACCTCTTTAACGGATGCGGCAGCCGGTGTAGATGATGTCTGGCTGGTCTTCGCAGCCACGGCTTGCTGGGCTTGAGTTCCACCGGGATGAACCCGCATCACGGTGGCCACCAGCGCGACCGCCAGTATAACGAGCAGCCCCACTACCGTCTTTGTTTGACTTGGATCGGTTTTGATGAACGCCATCAGGTTGTCCCGCTCTTCTTCTCATATACTGTGAGCATAAGCTCGAAACTTACGTTATCCGCCCCTGAGCTCGGGCTCGATTGGAGCGAAAATGACTCCAGTTGAACAGGCATTCCCGGGCTGCGAAGCTGATCGAGCAGGCTTACGAGTCGCTGAAAATCTCCGCTTCCTTCCACCCGGACCTTTATCGCGTTCCATGTGCCAAGGTCCGCGTCATCGACTTTAACTGCGGTCTCCACCGGCATTCCATCCGGCATTAACGATTCGACCTTTACGTTCCGCTCATTTGCCCACTGCGAAAACTTTACGGCAAACGCTTCTACTCCGCATGCAACTGCCCGCGGCTGTTTCGCCTGCTCGCGCTTCATCGCTGAAACCTCGCGTGATAACTTACCGGTCTCCATCTTCTCCTGCTTGAGCTGCCGCTGAGCGCTCCATACCTCCCGAATTCCCGTGAAGGTGGATGTGACGAGATACCCGGACACCGCAAGCGCAAGCACAGCCACCGCTATTTGAGCATATCTTGCCCGTTGGACATTTTCAGCGCAGTATAATTTAGGGCTTCTCAGTATCATGTGGACCTCGGCACCTCCGGCACCTTGTTTGGCTCGGCAGCGGGCTGGTTCCCTCCGGAAGATGAATTGCCACCGTTTTTAAGGGTTATGTCGATAGAAAAGCCGACGCATACCGATCCGTTCTTGTTCTCTACCTTTGCCGAACCGAGGCGGACATCGGAGAACGTGGAGGTTGCTCGCAGACCTAAAATATATGTAGAAAGCGCATCGAACGTAGCTGCGCGTCCTGTTATCGAGATTTTGCAGTCCTTGCCCGAGGTTTCCATCCTATCCAGCCACACGCTGCTCGGTACCGTACCCAGCGCATAGTTCATTACACCTAGCCACCGCTTGCTCTCGCCTGCAAGCTGTTTTTGCCATTTACACTGACTCAGAGAGACGTTCAAAACAGACATCTCGTGCCTTATTTGTGATGTCTGGCCTTGAGCATCAGCGAGCTTTGTCCTGGTGGTTGTCGCTTCTCCCGTAAACATCATCCTGCAGACGAACGAAACCGTCGCCACGAACACTGTAAAGGCGATAAGCGCCACGATCACTTTCAGGCGCTTGTTGATATGCGCCTGGCAGTAGTTACGTTCCGCTATTCTGGCTTCGGCTAGATTATATGGTCTCATTTAAGCTGCTATCTGAAGTTCGCGGACTTCGCTCCAATAGTCGCCGAGCGCAAGTCCGACGGCTGTCGTATACTGAGCGGCTGAGTCTACCACGTTCGAGATTCCTTTGCCTTCGGCCGCCACCGAAAAGCCTCCGAATGGGTTGATGGTGCCGGATATATCGATGCCTTCCTCTTCGAGGCAAGTGTCGATCCCTCGCAGAAGCGCTCCGCCTCCGCTCAGGGTTGCGGCTCCGGTCATACCGAGGTAACTGCCCTCGGCGAACTGGCTGCGGAAAAATTTAAGCGACCGATGTATTTCTCTTGCGAGCCGGCCCACAGCGTTCTCGCAGGGGACCTTGACTTCACCACCGCCATGCGCCGCTATGAGGATCCCGCCCGATGTTAGCCGCGAGCCAGGGGTTATTTTTGTTTGTTCGGCTTCGGCCCAGCTTGCGCCGGTGGCTTCCGCGATGCACTCGGTGAAGTCGTTTCCACCCACGGGAACGGTGCGAGCAAACTCCGGTGCTCCGTCGCGGACCACCGTAATGAGCGTGTTGTGAGCGCCGATCTGGCAGTGAGCCTGCGGCTGGCCGCTCCACAGCGGGTTAGAGACTTTCTTCTGCGTTTCGAAGCTGCGGATAATCGATGCCACGCTGATGTCGACCGCGAGCGGCTCGAGCCCCGCGCTCTCGGCAAGGTTCAGCATATCGTCTACCGCCGCTGCTGAGGCTGCAACGAGCATTACAAAATGGACATTACGCGCGGCGCTTCCGCGTGAAGAAAGGACCCTGTAATCGACGATTGCATCGGTTGCGGGGAACGGAGCTCCGCGCGCAGCTGCGGCTCGCGCTGTCATCGCAAGCTCTTCCTCATTTGGCGATTCGAGGTGAAGCCATTTGGCATAGACCGCATCGGAGGGAAGCGCGAGCACGACCTTCTTCGACTTGAACGCAGCCGAGGACCACAGGTTCCTGATTGCCTGTGTGACCGCGGCGGTATCAGGCGTATCCTGCTTGTTCTTCAGCCCGGTAATAGCGACCGAGCCCGCGGAGCGGATTACCGTCTCCGCGCCCCGTTCGATCACCTCCACTCCCGTAATGGAGTGCGTGCCGATATCGAGTCCTACTCTGTTCGAGGTGTGTTTTGTCTTCTGCTGGCCCAGCATTTGTCTCTTCCGACCCAATTATCAGATTCGGGTCAATAGAAGTATCGGCAGAAGGGCGGTGAATGATTAGCGGGAGAAACAAGTGTGGATTGACAGCTTCAGGGGTTCGATAGCGGAGTTATGATCGCCCGAGCAGGAACGACCAGTTGACGCAGCAGAATGAGACTGCGTAGATGCAGAGGTAAGCGGCGACGGTGATATTGCCTATCATTCTTGCGAACACCGGGTTACGGCGGCGCCTGTACCATTCGATGACGCCTACATAGGCTCCGAGGGTCAGCAGTTTCGCGAGCACGAACACCCCAACGCCTGCATGTAGCAGCGCAGCCATCACGGGGTTATATTCCACGGCGCAGCCGGCGCGCAGCCACAGGATAGTTGTGATCAGGTCTGTAAGCCCGATTGCGAGCAGAGCCATATTAGCGGGGAGCATATAA
>Ga0078972_1003677_pt1 | contig 44938 bp, 31 predicted proteins | sample YelNatPaOPGAMG01_FD_67568 | JGI IMG/M metagenome (GOLD analysis project Ga0078972, IMG submission 67568) | Hot spring thermophilic microbial communities from Obsidian Pool, Yellowstone National Park, USA - OP-RAMG-01 (SPADES assembly) (version 2) | ecosystem: Environmental > Aquatic > Thermal...
GTCCGCCGGTGGGATCGCTCCTGCTGCCATTGTTTTGAAGGCGATCCACGGTTTCTTGACCTGTTTCATGAAAGCCGCCGTTTCTTCAGGATTTCTGCACCAGTAGCCGGGGAATTCGCTGTACGGCGCGGAAAGCTGGTCGGGCTTCGGGCCGGTGGGATAATTGTGGTGGTGGAAAGTCTTGATGTAGAAATCGGCTTTCACGCCCTGTTCTTCGCAGGCTTTGATAACGTCGAGCGAATGCGCACCCACACCGGAAAGCACACCAAAACTGCGCGGTACCTCGACCGCCTTGGCTATCAGGTCAATCCGGTCCGAGTTTGTCAACGCGTCCGCATGCACTCCCCAAAGATAGATTGCCTCGCAACCGTCCTTTACCAATTCCTCAACTTCCCGCCGGTACTTCACCATGTCCGGCTCGACAGGCGCGGTCGGGCAGATGATCCACTGAATCTTGCCACCGCGCTCTTTGCGATATCGGCGAAGGAGCGACATCGGATGAGGCGGATTGTGCATGACAACTGTGTTGACGCCGTTGGCTTCAGCGACTGCCAGTGTCTCGAGGATTTTTTCGTCTGTGTTGTAACGTGCGGCGAGGTTGTAAACGTACCGCAGATCACGACTGTGGGTGTAATGTGTCAAAAGATTGCCCCCCAACAAGAGCCGGCTTACCTCCATTTTCCCTATTCGCCCCTTCGGGAGTTGTGATTGTCCGGGAGCACTGCTGTTTCCTGTGCCGACAAGCTGCTCGGCTGAGTTTGCCCTTGCGAGTGCCATCCCGGCACTTCCAATCAACGCCCCTTTGACAAACGATCGACGACTCATTTCGGCTCTCATATGAACTCCGATAAAACACAACATGTGTTTCACCCCCGCTTTTGAACGTTGAGAAAGAATTGGTCAAACAAAAACTCTTCGACGCGATGCTCAGCAAGTGACGGTTTGGGTGTGCATGGTCGGGCACTGAGATTTCCGGAGTTGGATCGCTTTGCATACGGCGTGACATTTGATGGGGAAACGGGTCAATATCTCTTGTGGAATCGGTTGTGCGAACTGGCGATACAAATCAGCCTGCGGAACTCGGGACGTTCCAGTCCACTGCGTGGGATAAGACCGGGTTCGGCGCGGTTTATTCCGAGCATGTCTCAGCAATCTACTATCTTGCGCTGCGCATGCTTGGTAATCCCGATCAGGCCGAAGACGCCACACACGACATTTTTCTGAGGGCATTTCGAAATTACGGGGAATTCAGGGGTGAATCGGCCGTCCGCACATGGCTTTATCGGATCGCAATCAACCATTGCCGCAATCTCCTGAAATCATGGCACTCACGGACGATGGTGACCGAGTCAGACCCCGCGTTCTGGGAGCGAGCGGCAACTGTCCCGGACACCCCGTTTCGGATTCTGGAGATGAAAGAGCTCGGCCAACAAATCCAGCGTGCGCTGGACATGTTGCCGGAGGAGTACAGGCTGCTACTGCTGCTGGTGGCTGATGAGAAACTGAGTTACGAGGAAGTCGCAGATTTGACAGGCCAAACAACCGATGCGGTCCGCGGCAAGCTGCATCGAGCTCGCAAAGCGTTCGCAGCCGCATTCGCGAGCACACACTGAAGAGCCCATGGAAGAAAACTCACAATCGCCCAAAACAACGCGCGGGACACGGCAGGAACAACGCCTGCGCCAGGAAGAAACCGCCGCGCAGAAAACAGACGCAATCGAGTTTCAAACAGCGGAGGAATTGATTCGTCACGATGCAAAAAGCACCTCGCCGCCGGAAGGTCTGGAAAAACGCGTGAAGGAATCGGTCGAGCGCGAGGCCGCTTCGAAGCGCCGCTGGTGGCATCGTTTCCTTGGCCGTTGACGCATGGCAGAGGTGCCGGGCAGAATGTCGCCCGGTCGGCTGCCACCGGACCTGAACTGTTCCGTCCAATGAGCATCCATGCAGAAATCGAGCATTTGATCCGCGCCCGGTATCCGATCTTGTATCTGGTCACCAGCGAGGAAGATCGCGTTCTGGCGCTGGTGTCAGACATTGCGAGGCGATGGGACAAAGCGGTGTTCGAGTGGACATGCACTTCCGGGATTGTGCCAATCGGAACTTCGGTTCAGTCCCAGAAACCCCGGCATGCGGCAACCAAGGACCCGATTTCCGCGCTCGATCATGTCGTTGACCAGGTTGACCCCGCGCTGTTTGTTTTCAAGGATTTCCACCCGTTTCTGACAAGGGCAAACCATGCTGTGATCCGGAGACTCAAAGACATTGCGCCCCATCTCAAAAGCAGCCGGAAAACGATCATCATAGTCTCGCCGGTATTGGAAATGCCCGCAGAAATCGAAAAGGAAGTCACTGTTCTGCAGTTCCCCCTCCCGACATTGGAAGAGATGATGGCGCTGTTGGACCGCGTCGTCGAAGAGGTGAGTCTTCTGCCGAACGTGGCAATCGATCTTGACCCGCAGGGCCGCGAACAAATTGCGCAGGCGGCTCTCGGACTGACGCTTGGCGAAGCCGAAAATGTGTTTGCCAAGATCATCGTCAAGCACGAACGCCTTGCCGCAGACCTTGTTGAAGAGGTGTTTTCCGAAAAACAACAGATAATCAGGAAAAGCGGTTTGCTCGAGTATTATGCCACAGCCGAGACATTCGATGCCGTGGGCGGGCTTGACGTGTTGAAGGATTGGGTGCGCAAACGCGCAAGAGCGTTTACCCCGGAAGCGCGCGCGTTCGGTCTGCCGGCTCCAAAGGGGATGCTTTTGCTTGGTGTACAGGGATGCGGCAAGAGCCTGTGTGCCAAAGCGGTTTCGACACTTTGGCAGGTACCGCTGCTGCGATTCGACATTGGCCGTGTTTTCGGCAGTTTGGTGGGGTCTTCCGAGGAAAACATCAGGCGTGCCATAGCAGTCGCGGAGTCGGTGGCGCCCGCGGTGCTTTGGGTGGACGAAATCGACAAAGCCTTCGCAGGATCAGCAGGGTCCGGGGTCGTTGACGGCGGCACCACTGCCCGCGTATTCGGCACCTTCCTGACATGGTTGTCGGAAAAAACAGCGCCAGTGTTCGTCGTCGCAACAGCCAATGACATCTCCCAACTGCCGCCCGAACTTCTCAGAAAAGGGCGCTTGGACGAAATATTCTTTGTGGACCTGCCAAACCAGAAAGAGCGAATCGAAATCTTCCGGATTCACATTCGGAAGCGACACCGTGACGACGCGCGATTCGATCTTCAAAGGTTGGCGGCAGCAAGTCAGGCGTTCAGCGGAGCTGAGATCGAGGAAGCCGTGATCAGTGCATTGTACGATGCGTTTGATGAGGGAAGAGACCTGACCACCGAGGATGTGTTGGCCGTGCTCGAACAATCGGTGCCCCTGGCACGCACAATGGCTGAACATATCCAGCGGCTGCGCCAATGGGCCGAAGGCCGCGCCAGAAATGCAAGCATCGAGCGTGAATAACCTCAGCGCGGCGCAGCCGCAACTGAATGATCTGGGCGAGGTAAAGGCGGTCGTTCCATGCTTGGCGCTCTGTTGCGCCGCGCTGACCGGGGCGATTTCGTCGCCCACGATGGAGATGAGATTGGGATCAATGGCCGAAGAGCTCGAAGACAAGGGTCGCGAACGATCCGCTGATTTGCGATTTCTGCGCAGGTTTTTCAATATGATGGCGCGGCGCGAATGTGTGGGCGAAAATGGCATGATGAAAACGCGGATGACGCTGAAGAACCTGTTCTGTGGTTTCGTTGGCCGTTTGAGCTTGGCGGTCGTGCTGTTGAGCAGTCCGGGCCGGATTCTGCATGCCGGCGTGACGGTGATGATTTCGGAATCGGACTTTTTGCCACGGCTCGGCTCGGGCTACTACATCGAGCGTTTCGACAGGTTCGCAGCCGCGTATGTCAACGTCCCAAGCCCGCAAAGTTTTGTGAGTGCAACGGGCGAGTTTTCATACAGCATTTCTTCCACGTCAGGCGAAGACCTTTACATAATCAGCCCGGAGGGCGTGGGCAGGGCCGTCTCAGTTCTCGATTCCAAGGACAACCTGCTGATCAACTTCGCCGGGTCAAACGTGACAGCCGTGGGCGCGCGATTTTTCATGACCGATTACGAAGGAAACCCTGCAACAGGCACGGTGACGGTCCGGTTGAGCGATGGCACGTCCGTGTCAATAAACAGCAGTACAAGCGGCATCGAAGGCCTGTTTCGGGGTTTTGTCTCCGATACTCCGATAGCATGGTTGCTGGTCAAGGGCACGGAAACGCAGGGCGCAATGCAGTGGCCGGCGTTTGGCCGGTTTTACGTTGGCACTTCTGTTCCCGAACCGGGCGGGTTTGCACTGGGAATGTGCGGGCTGGCAGCCTTTGTTTTATGGCACAAGCTGCAAAGAAAATGAAAACAACCGTGGCATCTGAAAGAGTAAAAGAACGATTCTCAACACGGGGTCGAGGTGCTGGTCTTGGATTGCGAGTTCTGGGAATTGGTCTGTTATGCCTGCTTGTCCATGCCGGTGAGAATCCGACTCAGAACAACCGAGTTGGCAAAACGATTTACGTCTCGAAGCTTGGCGATGACTCCGACGGATCCTCATGGGCTCATGCGTTCAGAACAATCCAACGCGCTCTTGATGCTGTGCCCGACGAACGCGGCGGGCACCACATCATTGTCCGGCCGGACACTTACATGGAGGCGAACCTTTACCCCGCACACAAGGGTGCCGCAGGCGCCTTCAACGTGCTCGAGTGCGACCACGACGGCAGGTTTGGATGCGGCACCAGTGGTTTTGCCGTGATTGATTCCGGCGATCCAGCGCGGGGGTTCAAGAGCTACGACTGGTGGGGGCCAATACGGGCGTACAAGAAAGGTTGGTCAACGGCACACAAGGAAGAAACTTTTTCTGCGGTTGTCTGGGACCGATGGGTCATCCGCTACATGTACGTAACCGGTGGCGACGGAGGGTTGTTCTTCGATCTGGTTGACAAGCCGGAACCGTTCACGATCGTCGTCGAAGACTGCGTCAGCATCGGACGCGCGTTCGGCGGTGGTGTGGCAAACTTCCTGTCGCGCCCGGATGAACCCTGCGTGTTTCGGCGCTGCAAGCTATGGTGTCTGGACTGGTGGGGAGATGCGGCAGGCGCTTATGTTCGGGCCGAGCACGCCGCGATGCCGTCCCACTCTGATGTGGTTTTTGAGGATTGCACTTTGGCCGGGCCGGACAACGCCCTTCAGGCTGGCAACCCTGGATACGCTGGATTTACCCGGGTCAAACTGAAAGGTTGCCAACTGGTTTCGCTCAATTTCTCCCAACCCCAGGGCAAGCCAGGAACCGGCATAATCCACAGCACGATTGACGGAAAACTGCTGCAGGTCGATCTCGAAGATTGCACGCTGATGGGGTACAAAGTGTTTGGTGCAGGAACCAACGACGTCGTTTACACGACCAAAGGCGACGTCAAAGCGTATGTCCAGTTCCAACAGGATGTACCAAAAGGCATCCACAGGCTCGGACATTGGCCGGTCGATGCCTTCCAGACGATCATGCCGTCGTCTGCTCCGACCCGAGCCGGCCTGTTGAAGCCGGATCAACGTTGGCTCGGAGACACATGCGAAGCAGCACCAATCGTTTGGGAGGACCGTTTGATCCTGATGAGATGCGTGCGCCCGGCAAGCGGCGGAACAAAAAGTGACTATTACATCACACTTGAAGACGCCGATTCGGGACGTGTCCTCGCCAAATTCGGCGAAGGATTCGGCCTTGCTTCGGCTCTTGTGCACGACGGCGGTTTCTATGTGTTCGCGTCCAGATACGAGTCGGGCACATGGAATGACGTCACGCTTTTCAGGTCAACGAATCTCCATGACTGGCAGCAAAAGCAGGTCGTTGCCCAGGAGAACGAGCACCTGTTCAACAGTTCGGTCTGCTCAGATGGCAGGGGTCGGTTCGTCATGGCGTATGAGACCGACGACCCGAAATTCACGCCTTTCACGGTGAAATTCGCAGTCTCGAGCAACCTTGTGGATTGGGCCAAACTCCCGGATGCAATTTTCGGACCCGATCGCTACGCCGCTTGCCCGTGCATCAGGCATGACGGAGGCTGGTATTACCTGCTCTATTTGGAACACCGCACCCCAAGATGGTTCTTCGAAACATGGATCGCAAGATCACGCGACCTCAAATCCTGGGAGCTTTCACAGGCAAACCCGGTCCTCGCCCCCGGCCTTGCCGACGGCGTAAACGCTTCCGACCCGGACCTTGTAGAATTTGAGGGGCGCACCCTTGTGTATTACAGCGTGGGCGACCAGCAGACATGGTCAAAACTCAGGCGCGCCGTTTACCCAGGCCCAATGTCGGAATTCTTTAGAACTTGTTTTCCTCGATGACCTTTGGCCGGTAAACTCGCCTCATTAAAGCTCTGGATGTCTGCCAGTTGCACCTCGAGATTTCCGGGCCAAACAATGAGCGCGTTTATTATCTCACCGCGATAATTCGGTTGCGGCTGCGCCGCGCTGAGAAAGTTCACGCCTCGTCATTCTCAAGCGCAGCCTCGCTAGCCGCTTTGCAAGTGCAACTGCTCAAGCTTTGACGGCGTTTTCTTCCTTCTTCCAGGTCCGTTTCGGCGGCTTGACGATCAATCCTTTCTTGATCGCGCTGGTGGCGACCCGAACATAGCGGACCTGCCCATTCACCACGGCTTTGACGCGCTGGAGGTTGGGCATGAACTTGCGTTTGGTGATGGCGGTGACGTGCGTGCCAATGCCGCCCTGCCTTTTCGGCTTGCCACTTCGCCAAACCACACTGCCCTTTATCGAGCCTTTGCCTGTCAGTTCACATCGCCTGGACATAGTAAAATCGAATTCGTTATTAAAAGAACGCACATTATAGTCTCAGATACGTCCGACGCGCAAGGGCAATTTTGCCAGTGCATGGTGCGGTATGCCGCGGTTGCGAACCCCAAACTACCTCGGAAAATCTGCGCAGAAATCGCAGCAACGGTATTTATTCTGCCAGGGCAAATTTGGGGTATTCGAGCACATGGTTCATCAGAATGATCAGTTCGCGCATCACTGCTGTTACCGCGACTTTGGCCGGTCCGCCCGCGGCCCGCAGTCGCAGGTAAAAGGCCTGGAGATGCGGGTTGGCCCGTGTAGTCATCAGCGCCGCCATGCAGCCGGTCGCACTGGAGCCCACCCGCCTCCGATGGTCTGGCGACCCTGCCACGTACCGCTCTGGCGTGGGTGGGAGCCAGGCCGGCCAACGCGGCGACCTGCCGCCGGTTGCAAATATCGTGCCCGTCACCTTATTTGCTCAGCGCGGCGCAGCCGCAGCCGAAGGATCGCAGCGAGATAAATGCGTTCGTTCCAAGCTGTGCGCTGTATCGCGCCGCGCTGAAAGTGGCGACTTCGTCGCTCAATGGGGGGGGAGAGATGCAAAAGTCGGATCAGCGGCCGAACAATTCGAAGCCAAAGGTCACAAAGAATCTGCTGATCTGCAGTTTCAGCGCACATCATCCAGTATTATGCTCCAAAGGCCGCACTCTGGTGACAAGTTGACCAAACTCGCAGCCTGAAAATCTTCCCAAGTATGATTGATTTATCAATATAGCAATACAGCGAGCCCCCCGCCCAAATACCGTGTCTGTCCCCAAATTCGGCCCAGAATGCGCCCTTTCGGTCACCCCGTTGAACGTTGAGAGTTGAACGTTAGACGTTAAACGTTCCTGATCGGTATATTGGACACCGTGCCTGTCCCCATATCTGTGTGCCGCAGCCAGACTCGCCGGTCCAACATCGTGTCTGTCCCCATAACATCGTGTCTGTCCCCATAACATCGTGTCTGTCCCCATATCCTGCCCGCCATCCGCCCTTTCGGTCACCCCATTGAAAGTTGAGAGTTGAACGTTCCACGTTGAACGTTCCTGATCCGTATACCGGACATCGTGTCTGTCCCCATATCTGGGCGCCCGGCCGGCTTCGGCCGCCCGGCCCGGCCCTTGCTCAGGTCCACCGGGCCAAGAGCTCGGTCGTCCAAATTCCGTGTCTGTCCCCATATCCCGCCCCCGATCCATTTGGCGTGATCAGCCCACTGGCGTCGGTCAGCCCAAATATCGTGTCTGTCCCCATATTCGGCCCAGCATGCACCCTTTCGGTCACCTCGTTGAACGTTGAGAGTTGGACGTTGGACGTTAAACGTTCCTGACCGCTATACCGGGCATCGTGTCTGTCCCTCTATTTGCTCTGCCGGCCCCCAAACATCGTGTCTGTCCCCATATCTGGGTGGCCGGCCGGCCTGGACCGCCCGACCGGCCCTTGGACAGGTTCACCCGGCCAAGAGTCCGGTCGCTTAAATTTCGTGTCTGTCCCCATATCCCGCCCCCGATCCATTTGGCGTGATCAGCCCACCGACGTCGGTCAGCCCAAATATCGTGTCTGTCCCCATATTCGGCCCAGCATGCACCCTTTCGGTCACCTCGTTGAACGTTGAGAGTTGGACGTTGGACGTTGGACGTTAAACGTTCCTGACCGCTATACCGGGCATCGTGTCTGTCCCTCTATTTGCTCTGCCGGCCCCCAAACATGGTGTCTGTCCCCATATCTGGGTGGCCGGCCGGCCTGGACCGCCCGACCGGCGCTTGGACAGGTCCGCCGGGTCAAGAGTCCAGTCGTCCAAATTCCGTGTCTGTCCCCATATCCCGCCCACCATGGGCCCTTTCGGTCACCCCGTTGAAAGTTGTACGTTGCACGTTGAACGTTCCTGATCGGCATATCGGACATCGTGTCTTTCCCCAAATCTCGAAATTCCGTGTCTCGGACATGGTGTCTGTCCCCATATCTGGGTGCCGCAGGCGGCCTGGACCGTGCGACCCGCGCTTTGTCAGATCCGGCGGATTAAAAGTCCGGTCGCCCAAATTCCGTGTCTGTCCCCATATCCCGGCCACCATGCGCCCTTTCGATCACCCCGTTAAACGTTGAGAGTTGAACATTGGACGTTAAACGTTCCTGATCGGCATATCGGACATCGTGTCTGTCCCCATCACGGGGCGCCCCGCAGGCTTGGAAATCCGGAAATTCCGTGTCTGTCCCTATATCCGGGTGCCGCAGGCGGCCTGGACCGCCCGACCCGCGCCTGCTCAGGTCCGCCGGGTCAAGAGTCCGGTCGTCCAAATTCCGTGTCTGTCCCCATATCCCGGCCACCAGGCGCCCTTTCGGTCACCCCGTTGAAAGTTGCACGTTAAACGTTCCTGATCGGTATACCGGGTATCGTGTCTGTCACCATATCGGGTATACCCGACATCGTGTCTGTCCCCAAATCTGGAAATTCCGTGTCTGTCCCCATATCTGGGCGCCAGGGCCGGCTTGGAGCGGCCGACCGGCGCTTGGTCAGGTCCAGCGGGTCAAAAGTCCGGTCGCCCAAGTGTCGTGTCTGTCCCCATATTTGGTCCCGCGCAGATTATCCAATATAAAACTTCAAAGGCCGCACTGTGGTGAGCGCACTGCTCGCTGCCAGAGAAGCAGATACTGACAAATTGAACAAACTCGCAGTCGGAAAATCTTCGCTAGTATGATCGATTTCTCATTATAACCATACAGGAGTATGAGGTAGGCGGGCTTCATTAAACCCGCACCCCATCCAAGTGAGATGAAAACACTCTACAGTGTGTCGGAGTCCGCCTCGGCGAAATCCCCCAGCTCACAGACCCCGGCATTAAATCTGTGGGATCAAAATTCTCCGCTCTTGGCGCGGGTTTGTTGTATCCACGGCTTGTACCTCGAAGCTTACGTTCCCAAAGAAGCCATTGCGCTCTCTGCAGCGGGAGAGCTGCGGGAGCGCTCTCTTGAATTCCTCCCCGGCGTCATGCGCCCCCGCGATGCTTCCGTGCGCACCGGGCATGGGCTGTTGCCGCGAATCAACGGCTGGCCGCAAGCCTGGTCGTCTAAACAAGTCACGAATTCGTTTTCCGGCAAATCCAATCCATAAACCTTAACCCGAAAGCTGCGGAGCCAAATACTATGAACCAGCAACCGGCGCAAATCGCAGCCCGGGCTCTCGCCTTGGCCGCCCTTCGTCATTCGACATCCCGAGTTCGACCGTTGCTTTTCCCATTGGCCCTGATGCTGCTGGCCTTGGTCGGCAGCGCAGCCGTCAGAGCCCAAACTGGCGCTTGGACCGAGATCACGCATCCCACCGCGGCGCCGCCGGACATTGACTTTGCGTTCGCTTATTACCCTGAGCGCAGTGACCGGTAATCTGGCCGCATCTGGCAGATCGCAAATCCCGCTTACGACACGGCAACATCTCGCCACAAGTTCCAGGAAATAGTGTTAACGGGCACACACCTGGAATGGCTCGCACGATGACCACCGGGCTGCAGGACACTGGACCGCTGGTGGCTGAACGATGGTCCAACCAACCCACTGTCTGCCCCGGTGTGATCAGATGCCGCTCAGTTGTCTTTGGTGAGCATTCGGATTTCGTACTGTGGCGCGGCCAGCTTGCGTTGTTCGAGTTCCTGAAGCTCGGACTTGATATAGTCCCGCTTGAACCGGAAGTCGTCGAGGAACGCTGGTGGCTGGGGCGGGCCGGCACCGAGCAAGTCCGCCTCGATGTCGTAGCGGCTGTAGGCGGCCCCGTCTCCAAGGTCAACAACCGTCCAAGGGGCGTCCGGGGCCCAAGCCATCGATTCTTTGCAGTAGGCATTGAAAACCAGCGAATAGGCGCCCACACGCAGCGTCAGTCCCTGGTCGTTGATCACCTCCGGCCCTGTCAAAACCGCCTTCTCCTGCACGGCGAAAACCCAGTCGTAGGGGCGAATCTGGATTTGCAGCTCGGCCTTGCTTTCTGCGCCCTCCGGACAAGGCTTGTAGAGCGCCGTGATGGTGACCGTGCCCTCCGTCTCCAGGGCGCAGAAATCGGTGGCGGCCTTGCCGTCCTTGTCGGTCTGGACAAAGGCGGTGGTGACTGCCGAGCCGCCGCCGGTCGCAAAACTCGCAATGCGCGGCTGCATCTGGAATTCGACCTGCGCTTCCTCGACGGGCAGGCCGCCTTTGTTTTGTACGGTGGCGGTAAGGCGCGCGCATTCCCGAAAATGGACGGTAGTGCGTTCGGCGGTCAGGTTGAGTTTGAATTCATCCACCCAGAACGGGTCTGTCTCCTTATCGGCGGGCACCCGAAGCAACTGGCCCACTCCCAGCCACCCTTTTCGCAAAGAGTTGGCCGTCGTGATTGCGGTCTTCCTCGCCATCTGGGCACCCGTCTCCGTCACTATCCTCGTCTTCCTCTGCACGCCGACGGTCACCGTCAGGGTCCGCTGTGCGGGGAACCCAGCCCTGGCCGAACTTGTAGCTCCAGACTTCGGTCTTGTCTCGGATGCCGTCCTGATCCGTATCGGCGCCTTGTTCGTCGGTGGGAAAGCGAGAGGTCTCGTCCAGGTCGCACAGGCCGTCTCCGTCGCTGTCAAGGACCAAGAGCGGATCGGTCGGTTCGGCCTTGTACCGGCCTGGCGGTTCTATCGGCGTAATGCTCAAGACCCCGCCGCTGGCCAGGTGCTGCACCGGCAGAACCTGTGGCGCGGTGGGCTGCAGCGGAGTGAGAAACAACACGTGGCGCACCGGCACACTGTAGATGTCGCTTTCCAGGTAACCCACCAACAAGGCCGGGCCCGTCCCGCCGCCAGCCCCGGCGAAGCCGTGTAGCCGGGCGCATGACAAGTCGCGCGAATGACCGGGTTCTGCAGGTCGTTGGTGCGGCAGACTTCCAGGTCATAGGCCACGGGAGTTTGGCGCGGGTCAAGCCACGCAAACGCAGTTTCCTCGTCCCGCAACAGGCTGGTTCCCGCGAAAGGAACCATCGCCAAGGGTGTGGGTAGCCCGTTGTCCGCGCCGGGCGTGGGCTGCGCAAAACGCACCCACCGCTCAGTTTCGAGTCCGCATCGGCCTATCGATCCCGCCGGTGGGATGGGGAACAGATCGAGGTTCAGCACGGCGTCGGACTCGGGTTGTCGTCCCCACGAAACCACGTCCACCAATTGGTCGCCCAGATAAAGTTGGCACTGGTCGTTGGTCGGATTGAACAAGTTGGCTGGCGGTGCGACATGAACGCGAACGGCCGTGGGCGCCTCAGGATCGCCCAGATATTCCATCGGTCTTTCGCCGTCGAAAATGATGACCAGATACTTCGGCCAGCCGTTGACGGGTTCCGGCCATGAGTTCAATAACGCCTCATCCGCTCCGTTCCGCAGTTCCAAAGCGTAGAAATACGGTTCGATCCACGGTGGGTAATTGATTTCCACCCACGGCCCCTCCGCCGATCCCGGGGAAGGCGCCACCTCGTTGAGCCGTGGCCCGGGCAGATCGCTGATCTCGGTCGGCGGCGAGAACCGGTTCCGCACGGCCACAAGGTCCAATAGATCAATTTGCCCGTCACGATTGACATCCGCGTGGACGTTCTGTGGCAGGGCCGGGTCCTCACCCAGACGAGCGCGCACGAAGACAAGGTCGCGCGAGTCCACCCCGCCCTGGCCATCGGCATTCGGCTCGATGGCAGGGAGCGGCCCGGCCAACCGGACCGTGCTCACACGCTGGCCCGGTCTGCTGCCAACAGGCGTGCCAAGCGCCGCCAATTGTCCTGGGGCCTGGCCAGGCAGCACATTTACCCTTACTGCGTTTCGCCACGGATTCAATATGACCTCCGTAAACAGTGCCCCGTCCGGTGCCCATCGAGTTGTGATCGCCTGCAGGTCGCTCAAGGTTAGCGTGAGAAGTCCGACTTCGGATGCGACGATCTCGAGTCGCTCCAGCAAAACATCCGCGCCCGGCGGCAGACCATCGAAAGGTCACGCGCCCACGCCCAGCAGCACCTCCTTGCTCCCATCGCCCCCAGATCAACCGCAACATGACTGCCAGACAACTCCTGCTCCGTGGCGGGCAAGAACAGCAAGCCCTCGCGTCCGGTTGGTCGAGGGATGCGTTGGACCAGCACCGCCCGGGGGTCGCCGGAGGCCGCGACGGGAAATGCGATCCCTGCCAGCAAAGAATTGTAACTGGCGCGCACCTCGACACTAAACGGATCGCCTGCATGAACATTGGTCGAGTCTGCTACTTCCAGGCTCAATACGATCGCTGGTGTGGCGGTCCGAAGCACGGCTGACTCATAGCGCAGCCGAAAAAACTGCTGCCGCTCACCGACCGGCAGGGTGACGGTGCATCGCTGCTGAACCTGGTCAAGGGAAAACGGGATCGACTGCCACACGCTGAGCGGAGCCAGCCGCCCTGTTCCCTCCAGGACAAAGTCGCTCCTCGAGCCAGGCCATGATACCCGCAGTTCCGTCGTGCCCATGGGAGTGATGTCCAGTTGTGGCACTGGCTCCCCAGCAACCTCCGGCGACACCGACAGGGCCGACAACCACAGCAGCGTATGGAATAGCTTCATGTTCATGGCAGGCGTCCGTCATGACAACATTGTCATGCGACAGGAAGATCAGCTCTCCCATGAACACGCAGTCTTGCCAAGAGAAAAGGGGAGCTGGAGCCTTGTTGGTCGCCACAGCAAACCGATGGAGCCGCCAGCCAAACATCGGGTCACGCTCCATGGAGAAAAACCGGAAGGCTGAGCCGGCAGCCCAATCAGTTGCCAGCGTCCATATCCCGCGGGTGACCTTCGCTTTGCAGAACGCGGACGACTTTTCCCATTCGCCGTGGCGCGAGGGTGTCTCGGCGGTGAAACCAGCGCGGCCCAACACAGCGGTATTACTGCAACCAACGCAGTTGTCACGAGCCGAGCATTCGGTTGCGGTTGCGCCGCGCTGAGTTCACTGCAAGTCCGCACCGGTGTGATCCTGACCGAACTGAGTTGCAAATTCGATCAGCGGTAAATAGAGGGCCACGACAATGCTCCCCACAATTATCGCCAATAGAACTATCATGACCGGTTCGATCAACGCGGTCATGGCCGACACCGCATTGTCAACGTCAGCGTCGTACTTGTCCGAGAGTTTCAGCAACATTTCCGGGAGTGTGCCGGTTTGCTCTCCGACGTTGACAAGGCTCACCAGTGTGGCCGGGAAAAGATGAAACGCAGCCAGTGGCTCGGCGATCGGACCTCCCTCCTTCACACTGCGGTGGACGGCCTCGATTGCATTGCCGAGAAGCACGTTGCCGGCTGTCTGTTTGGTCACACTGAGCGCTTGGAGAATCGGAACCCCGCTGCCCATCAGCGTGCCGAGCGTGCGCGTGAATCGGGCAAGGGCAACCTTCCGAAACACCAGACCAAGAACCGGGACACTGATCTTGATAAAGTCAAGCCACTGACGGCCTGTGCGTGTGCGCGACAAGACGCCCACAAGAACTGCGATCAGAACCGGCGCCAACATGATCAGTGGGAAATGCTTCTGAACTGCGGTGCTGATTCTGAACACGACTTCGGTGAATGTTGGCAGCGTTCCTGTGCCCAGCATGTCCCGGAATTGCTCGCGGAACCCGGGCACAACATAGACCATCAGGACTGCCAGTATTGTGAAGGCAATAATGATTACGGCGCAGGGATATACCATTGCCGCAACGACCTTCTTCCTCATGCGGATCGATTTGTCCATGAACTGTGCCAGCCGGGCCAATACCTCGTCCAGCATGCCGCCGAGTTCACCCGCTTGAACCAGGCTTTGGTAGAGGCGCGGGAATACGCGGGGATGTTTGGCCAGAGCTTCAGAGAAGCTATTGCCCGATTCAACGTCACGAGCAATTTGCCCGATCACGCCCCGGAGTTGGCGATGCGATTCCTGTTGCTCCAATACTCGCAAGCTTTGCAGCAGGGGAAGCCCGGCATCGATGAGAGTGGCGAGCTCGGCTGTGAAATTCGCCAGACTGCTGGTGGTGACTCGGTGCACGAGCAATGTCAGTCCAGACTGCCCGCGGCGATCCTTTGGGATGGCTCGAGGAAGGCCGTCTTCGCGGGTTGAAAATCGGGAAGGCGGCTGATGAATCTCGCAGATTCTTGTCGGGAAAAACCCCATTTCATGGAGCCGGTTTATTGCTTCGCGCTGGTCGTTGACCTCGACGGTCCCGTGTTTTTCCCGGCCATGCGCGTCCAGGGCGTTATAATTGAATGTTTTCATGGCCGTGCCTTCCGGTTTGGGTTGCGGTTGGCACATGGTACCGCGGGTTCAAGGCTGTGCTGCGAAGGCCGCCTCGGACACGCAGCCCCGTGTTGCTGCACCCGAAGGTTTGACAAACTTGACCTCGAGTCGTCACGCAGGCAAGCCACTGGGGACAGACACGGTGTTTGGGCCGACTCGATGCCGGTGGGCTGGTCACGCCAGATGGATCGGGGCGCTGTTTAAGGTGTCATTTGGGCAACAAGGCGGACCTTGAAGTTGCGAGTGTGGCCGGACAAAACTCCGGTTTTATTGAGGTCCGAGTTCAACCTGAGCAGTCTGCGAAGCAGGTGGCTCAGGAGACTTCAGGCATGCGGGCGGCAGAAACCGACAATGAGCCCGGCACTTTATTTACTCTGATGCTTTCAGCTCCAAATCTGCAGGTTTTACGCCGGGCTTGAACTTGCCGAATCCGAACCAGGTCGGCTTGTATTCTCCAACGTACTGCACGTCATTGTTCTCCGGTATTTTGTCGGCCATTCCGACGGCATAATAAGCCGCATTTACCAGCAACCTGCGGAGTCCCTCGCTTTCGAGATCGACGGAGGCCCCCATTGTTGTTGTAAACACGAACGACGATTTGCCCTTGCTGCCGGTGTAAGATCGGGTCCACACGAGAGGCATCATCGGGTCATTCTTCTTGCCCTGGACGGGCGGGTCGGTCGGCTTCATCCCGGTGAGCACCTGACCGTACATGAGCACCTGGGCGTCCTTGGGAAGATGGACGACGGTGTAAACGTCGGTTGGTCCCCAAACGTCGGTTACGCCGCGCAGTATGGGATGGTTCTTGAACTCGGGGTTGATCACGCCCCTTGTGCTTTCTTTGCCGTGTTCGCCGTGGTGACTTACCCATGTTTCGCCCAACACCTGTTGGCCAAAACCGCCGGGCCATTCTTTACTTCGCCAGTCGAATTTCGCGTATGGGCTTTGCTTGTTCTTTTCGTACGAGAACGCATGTGTACTGGTGCGGAGTGCGATGATTGGCCGACCGGAATCGACGTAATCAACAAAATGCTTCATTTGCGCATCTGGAAGCTCGCGGAACCTGAGTTTCATTATGCACAGGTCAGCGGTGTCAAGGGCTTCCATGCCCGGGATATTGTTCAAAACGGTTGGTTTGATTGTGCCGTCGGCGGGATCGATTGCGAACAACACCGTGCATTTGAATCCGTGGCGCACGGCCAGGATTTTGGCCAGCATTGGGAGCCCTTCTTCGGAGCGGTATTCCTCGTCGCCGGTCAAAAACACAATGTGTTTACCATGGCCGGGGCCGCTGCGCCCCTCATAAACAACCCAGTCTGCTGCATTAACGCACTGGCCGAGTGTCACGCTGGACAGAACAACCGTGCACAACAGTTTCATGAGATTTTTCGTGTTTTTCATGATTTCATCCTCGAAGCTTTGCGCAACCATCGCAATTCACTCGCGTGTCAATCACTTTGCGCCCACCTGCTTGAGCCGCCGATCAGGGTTTCCCGCTTGTGCGCTCGGCGAATCTGCCATCGGGTGAGTCGTCACACATCGGCATGATCAACAACCGACGCAATTATGTCGATTGAACAATTCCGTTGCGGCAGTGCCGCTCCGCGGTGTCGGATGCGCTCGCCCCGGTTTGGTAAATTCAAACCGCGCGACCTGTCAGACCAACACTTTAACACTTGCCCCAGCGACGCAATACCTCGAGCGTCTTCTCGACACTGACAAGGGGCGGATAAGCGTCACTTTCGTACTCGACGATATACCATTCGGTGCCACCGATGGTTTCGCACAATTGGAAAATCTCCGGCCACGGGAGCTCGTCATCGCCAATCAATGCGTTTGGTTTGGCTTTCGAGAAGGGCTTGATGTGGACCGTCGCGGCTCGGCCCGGGTATTTCTTGAGGTAAACGGTTGCGTCGCCCCCGCCGTGCATTGCATTTCCAGTGTCAAATTGCATGACGACGTCTTTTCGCACGCGTGAGAAAAACGTGTCCCATGGCAATTCGCCATCGAGCTCTTTGAATTCGGTTGTATGGTTGTGATATCCGACGCGCATGCCATGGGGTTTGACTTTTTCTGCGAGCTCGTTGAACAGGTCGGCTGTTTCCTGCCATGCTTTGCGGGTTTTTGTGTGCTTCTCAGGCAAGCCGGGCACGATCAGGAACTTGTTGCCGAGGATCTGGTTGAACTCGATGGTTTTTGGGAGGTTGTCGCCAATGAGGGTGTCGATGCCGATGTGCGAACCGCAGCATTTGATCCCGTTATCGTCAAGGATTTGCCTGAGCGTCTTGGCATCGTGGCCATAATAGCCGGCGAACTCGACGCCTTTATATCCCATTTTTGCGACGGCTTTGATGGTGCCTGCGGTATCCTTCGCGCACACGTCGCGGACCGAGTAAAGTTGGAGGCCGATGGGGATTTTGTTTCCGCCATAACGTTGCGCCGCGAAAAGCGCGGGAGTGATCCCGGTTGCGCATGCGGCGACGGTGGCAGTTGAGGTGAGCTTTAGAAAATCACGCTGAGACATTCGCATGTTGTTCATGGGAGCTGGATACTCGATCGCACTCGGCGCGTCAAACTCAAATCAGGCAATATCGAGCCTGGCACAATATCGCGTCCTGCCAACGGCTCGCTGTGCGCTGAACGCAATTCCTCTTTTCATTATGATTCGCAGCGGGAACCGGCGTTGGCGGTATCAGCCGATCTGGCGTGGAAACAGATGGCGAAGGTACTCGGCTGTGGCGGGGTAATCCTTCGCCGGGCCGTTGGGAGCAGCGGCTTCAATGTGGATCCAGCCCCGATACCCGATTTCGTCGATGGCTTCACGAACCTTTGCGAAGTCTATCCTGCCTTTGCCGAGGACGTGGTCGCCATCCTTGACGTGCAGCTCGCAAAACTGTCCTTTCAGCATCCGGATTTCTCGATAGATATCGTAGCCTTTGTCTGTTGAATTCCCGACGTCGTAATACACCTGGACGGCCGGCGATCCGATTCTGCGGACAATCTCGAGGTTTTCTTCGGCGCTGAGGTAGTTTTCCAGGCCAAGAATCACTCCGGCTCGCTCGGCTCGAGGTGCGATTTCCCGAAGCAGCTCGACAGTGCGGTCGATGCCCGGTCGGTCATCTTTCAGGTCGCCTTTGTAGAATTGCGCGACCAGGATCACCTTCACGCCGAGTGCTTTTGCGACGTCGATGGCGTCAACCAGCCAAACGGCAGCCCGTGGATCGCTTTTCAGTGGGATATTGTTGAGCTCGCCAAGGGCGAGGCCGCCGATTTCGACGCCGTTTCGAGCTGCAGCATCGAGATACGCTTTTTGCACCTCTGGTTGTCGGAGCCACATTCGATTTCCCGCGTTGCCCATGTTGACCTGGACTCCGTCGAGGCCGATTTCCTTTGCCAGCGCCATGCACGACGGGTCCGGTTTGCGCAGTGACCAGTCGCAAGCGCCTATCTTGAAGCCGCGCTTGTCAGCGTCGGCGAGCAACGGCGCAACAGCAGGAGCGCATAAGGCGGCCAGCAAAGCCGAGCTTGTCCGTGTTATCATTTGACGTCTGTTGAGGTTCATACGTGGCATGCCGGGTTTCAATTCATTTGGCGCCTCTTTTGTAACATCCAAGCCGGATATGTGACAACCTCAAACCCTGTTTAATGCGGCTCCGCCTCAGGCCGTCCGAACATGCGGTACCATAATGCTCGACCGGTGCCCGCCCTTCTCGGTGCTTTGGCCGCCTGGCCAAACAAACTCGAACCGGGCGCTCCGCGGCAGTTTCGTTCCTCGCCAGAGAAATGCCGCGGCGAATGAATTGATTCGGCAGATGCAGAATGTCGCGTGGACGTGCCCAAGCGCCATGTAACCGTAATCAGGAGTGGCTATGCACATTGACCAAACGCGAAGGCCTTGTTAGACTTGTGACAACAAGCGCACCTCAGGTAGTGCTGCACGGCCGGCAGCGAAAGATTGCGCTGGTGCGCAAACTGTCCGAGATGGCCGTTCACAATGACGATCAGTTCACTAAACTGGTTTGATGCTCTCGCGGTCGTGTTTGTGGGTTTCACGGTGTGGCGTGGTTACCACAAGGGTGCAGCGGAGGAATTGTTGCCAACTATGCAGTGGACGGCTGTGGTGTTTGCGGGGGCTTACACGCATCAATACTTCGGGCAACTGTTGAGAACGGCTTCGGGAGCAAACCTTGCGACCTGCTATGCAACGGTGTATTTGGGCGAAGTGCTGGTGTTTCTTGTGGTTTTCAGGTGGTTGCGCAAGATGTTGACCGACCGCATCGTGGCTGCGCAAATATTCGGCAAGACAGAGCATGTGCTCGGGCTTGTGCTTGCGGCTGTCAAATCCGTTGCGGGCGTGTTGTTGGTAGTGGCCATTTTGAATGCGTTCGACATGGCTCCGACGCGCAAGTGGCTCCAAAAGCATGGCAACGATCCCACGTTCCAGGCGCTTGCTCTGACGATTTCGGAAAGAATACAGCGTGACATCGCCATCGATTCGTTTTCCGGGGGCACGCTTCGCAAGAAGTTTCCCCATCTCCTCGCAACGCCTGTCCAGATTGGCACTGCGCCGGATGCAAGCGGCGCAATCCAGGAACGCAGACGTTTGTTGGATCAGTCTTCACCGACACGGTGATTCCAAGTGAACAGGCGCGGTTGACCAATCGACTGCGAACAGGCATTTTTTCGAAGCGGAAAGAACGGCACAATGGCAGGCATCATTCCCAGTGCGTTGTTGGATCAGATCCGCGCCGCCAATGACATTGTTGAGGTCATTGGGGCGTCGCTGCGGCTGAAACGTGCCGGCGCAAACTTCGTCGCTCTCTGCCCTTTTCATCGTGAAAAGACCCCCAGTTTCACGGTCAACCCCGGCAAACAGATTTTTTATTGTTTCGGATGTCACAAGGGCGGCGACGTTTTCACTTTCGTTCGCGAGTACGAAAACGTGAGTTTTATCGAGGCTGTCCGCCGTCTTGCCGAACGCGCGCGCATACCACTGCAGTTTGAGTTCGAGCCCGGCCAGGCGAAAACTCAATTTCTGAAGGACACGCTTCTCAAGATCAACGAACAGATCGCTCAGCGCTGGCAAGCGGCGCTCGCGAACGACGCAGCAGCGCAAGTGGCGCGGGATTATCTCGCCCGACGTGGTGTGAGTTCCGAAGCAATCCGAATTTTCGGGCTCGGATATGCGCCGGACGCGTGGGATGACACGCTCAATTGGGGCCGCAGCAAAGGATATGAACCTGCGCTGTTGGAACAGGCCGGCCTTGTCATCGCGCGCGAAGGTGGGAGCGGCTATTACGACCGGTTCCGGGGCAGGCTGATGTTCCCCATTTGTGACGAACAAGGGCGTGTAATCGGATTCAGCGGCAGAATCCTCTCCGGGGACGACAAAACAGCAAAATATGTCAACTCGCCTGAAACACCCGTGTTTACCAAGGGCAAGGTGATCTACGGGTTGGACAAAACAAAACGCGCGTTGTTGGAGGCGGGTCATGCCATTATTTGCGAAGGCCAACTCGATCTCATTTCCTGTTTCATGGCCGGCGTGAAGAACATTGTCGCTCCGCAGGGCACGGCTTTGACTGCTGAACACTGCCGAATTCTCAAACGTTACGTTGACGAGGTTGTTCTTTGTTTTGATGCCGACGCCGCAGGCCAAAACGCCGCGTTGCGTGCGCTTGACGATTTGTTGGAGTCCGGACTGGCAATCCGGGTCGCCGTGTTGCCGGCACCGCACGACCCGGACAGTCTCATTCGGGAAAAAGGACCTGAAGCGTTCATCACATGCATCAAGAAGGCCGTTGGATTTTTCGATTTTCTTCTCGAACGGCTCTGCTCGACGCACAATCCCGCCACCGACAAGGGCCGCATTGCGATTTTGGCTGGCATGTCGGAGGCACTGCTGAAAACCGCCAACGCGGTTCTCATCGACAGTTACGCCCAGAAAACGGCTTTCAGGCTCGGCGTGGCACCCGACGCCGTCCGATCAGAATTTCGCAAAGCGTCGGCACACTTCAAGGGAAGAACCCAACAGCCGGGTCCTGAAGCCCAACAGCCAGCCACATCTTCGAAGCCGGGCCCGGCTGATTTTTGGCTGTTGCGCCTTTTGCTTCTCGACGACGATCTCGTGCCATGGGCCGCCGCTCATATTCGACCCGAATGGATTCAGCACGCGGGTGTCCGCCAGATAGTACAATACAGATTCAAGGCGGCTTTGGACGGGACATGGCGCGGCGTGGCGGCCTTGTTGGGGGAGTTCCCCGACACCGGTTCGCAGCAGCTTATCACAGAGGCCGTCTCTGTAACGCGCTCGCTCAATAATCGCGCCGAACAAATCAAACAAATCGCGTTGCGCCTGCGCGATCAGAACATCGATAAGGAACTGGCCACTCTCACGGCGCGGCTCGGCAACCCGGCGCTCTCAGAAGAAGAGCGACAGTCCATTCTCCGCCGTCAGCAGGAGCTGCGGTCGCAGAAGAAACAACCGCTAGTTCCGATCGATGAAACACCGAGCACCGCCGACGTGCCCGGGACCGACCCGGGAATGTCGTAGCCCGGCGGAGCCGGAACCAAAGTTGCCTGACGCGCAAAAGACGCAGTGCTTGCGCCAGTTGATCAGAAAGCTCTGCGCCGCCGGGCTGGGAAATATCTGCTCCGACTTCGTCCCCTGCCCCCGGCTCACGCCTCCTGAAAAAAATACAGGCACTGCCGATAGCGACTCCACAGTACCGTCATGAAGAGCCCAGTGATGCATATCACGGTAACTCCGTGTCTGTCCCCACATCCCGCCCACCAACCGCCCTTTCGGTCACCCCGTTGAAAGTTGAGCGTTGAACGTTTCACGTTGAACGTTCCTGACCGGCATATCGGACATAGTGTCTGTCCCCATATCTGGGCGTGAGGGGCGGCTGGGACCGCCCGGCCAGCGCTTGGTCAGGTCCAGTGGGGTCAAGAGTCCGGCCGTCCAAATTCCGTGTCTGTCCCCATATCCCGCCCCGCCATGCGCCCTTTCGGTCACCCCGTTGAAAGTTGAGCGTTGAATGTTTCACGTTGAACGTTCCTGATCGATATACCGGACATCGTGCCTGTCCCCACGTCCGGGTGGAATATCGTGTCTGTCCCTCTGTTTGCTTTGCCAGCCCCCAAACATCGTGTCTGTCCCCATATCCCGCCCAGCTTCGCCCTTTCGGTCACACCGTTGTCCAAATTACGTGTCTGTTCCCATATCCGAGCCACCATGCGCCCATCCGGTCACCGCGTTGAAACTTGAGAGTTGAAAGTTGGACGTTAAACGTTCCCGATCGGTATACCGAACACCGTGTCTGTCCCCATATCTGGGCGCCACCTACTACGGGGAAAAGCCACCACTCCATCTCGGTACGGCTGGCTCAGTTTATAGCAGCAGAACCGGATCGGTCCTGCATAGCGCACAGAGACATTCAGCCCGGGCATTTTGGAACCGTGATTTTCAGGCCAATTTTAGGCCGTGGGCGACACCACTAACACTTCCGTGTTGGCGACGCAGTGACTGTTGGCTAGACTGGATGGCGCAATGCGCGCCGCGGAACGCCATTTCAGTGCTTTGCCCGGGTTCCGGTTCACGCTCGGGTACACGATGTTTTACCTTGGTGTGATCGTGGTCATTCCGATGGCCGCCCTGGCGCTGAAAGCATTCGAGTTGTCGCCGGAGGAGTTTTTTCGTCTTGTGAGCACGCCGCGTGCAATAGCGGCGCTGCAGCTTACATTTGGCGCATCATTTGTTGCGGCATTCATCAACGCCGTGTTTGGCACACTGTTGGCGTGGGTGCTGGTGCGTTATGAGTTTCCGGGACGCCGCTGGGTGGATGCTTTGGTTGATTTTCCGTTCGCTTTGCCTACTGCCGTGGCTGGTCTTACCCTTGCGAGTATGTTCGCCGAAAACGGTTGGCTGGGGCGATTTCTTGTGCCTTTGGGGTTTCACGGGGCTTTCACGCGGGCCGGCGTCGTAATCGCGCTTACATTTGTTGGCCTGCCGTTCATGGTGAGGACACTGCAGCCAATGCTCGAGAACTTCGAACGCGACGTCGAGGAAGCGGCTGCCATCCTGGGCGCAAGCCGGCTTCGGACGTTTCTGACGATAATTGCGCCGACGCTGCTTCCTGGCGTGCTAACCGGTTTCACACTCGCGTTCGCGCGCGCCGTGGGCGAGTACGGCTCGATAGTCTTTATTTCCGGGAACCTTCCATTTCGGACCGAGATAGCGCCGTTTCTGGTCGTGATTCGACTCGAGGAATACGATTACAATGGTGCCACCGCAATAGCAATGGTGTTATTGGTGGTGTCCTTTTTGATTCTCGCGGGAATAAACAAACTTCAACTTTGGGCTAACAGATTCAATCGGTGAACCGGACCGTACCGGCAACTTATGATAACTGAACGCCAAACTGCCAGAGGATCTCCACCGCATTTGGCGGAGTCGCGTTCGGGCGTGGGACGGTTCTTGTTGGTGGCGATTGCGATGCTTTTCGCGCTGGTGTTTCTGTTCTTGCCGTTGTTGAACGTTTTTGCAAAGGCATTTGAAAAGGGATGGACGGTTTTTTATGGCGCCTTGGTGGACCCCGACACGGCTTCGGCCATCAGGCTTTCCCTGACGATCACCGCCATTACTGTCCCGCTAAACCTCATCTTCGGAATCACAGCGGCATGGGCCATCGCGAAGTTCGAGTTCAGATGGAAGACCCTGTTGGTTGCGCTTATTGATCTACCGTTCTCGGTCTCACCGGTTGTCACCGGCCTGATGTTTGTGCTGTTGTTTGGCTTGCGCGGGTATTTGGGGCCATGGCTGGATGCGCACAACATCCAGGTGATTTATGCCGTGCCGGGCATGGTGTTGGCCACCACATTCGTGACCTTGCCGTTCGTGGCGCGGGAGTTGATCCCCGTTATGCAGTCCACAGGCAGTGAACAGGAACAGGCGGCGTTGACCCTCGGAGCCAGCGGCTGGCAAACGTTCTGGCATGTGACACTCCCGTCGGTCAAACTGGCGCTGTTGTACGGTGTGATCCTTTGCAATGCCCGTGCACTCGGCGAGTTTGGCGCTGTTTCAGTGGTTTCAGGTCATATTACGGGTCTGACAGATACGCTCCCGCTCCGGGTGGAAAAGCTGTACCAGGAATACAATTCGACAGCAGCATTTGCAGTGGCGAGCATTTTGGCGTTGTTGGCCCTTGTCACTCTCGCAATTAAAACGGGGTTCGAATGGCATACTCAGCGGGTTTATGCCAGAGCTGAGCGCGCCACTTCTGGCACCCGAGTAACCTGCTCGAAGTCAATTTGAGTATTGCGCTCAAAAACGTGACCAAACGGTTCGGCGACACAATCGCCGTAAACGATCTTTCATTTGTCGTCAACGAAGGCGAGCTGGTGGCATTGCTTGGTCCGAGCGGCGGCGGCAAAACAACCGTGCTCAGGTTGATTGCCGGACTGGAAACGCCAACTTCCGGTGACATCTTCATTCGCGGTCATCGTGTCAACGACCTGCCTGTGCAGAAGCGAAACATAGGGTTCGTGTTCCAGAGCTACGCGCTGTTCAAAAACATGACCGTGTACCGGAACATCGCCTTTGGACTGCGCGTCAAGAAATGGAAACGCCGCGCCGTAAAAGAGCGGGTCGAGGAGTTGATGCACCTGTTCGGGCTCGAACAGCTTGGCCACCGTTATCCTCACCAGCTTTCCGGCGGCCAGCGACAGCGCGTGGCAATCGCACGCGCGCTCGCGCCAAAGCCCGATGTTCTGTTGCTGGACGAACCGTTTGGTGCGGTTGACGCCAAGATTCGCCAGGAACTGCGCGAATGGCTGGTGCGGCTGCATCACCAGTTCAACGTTACAACGCTTTTCGTCACGCATGACCAGGAAGAAGCCATGGAAGTCGCCAGCCGCATCGGTATCCTAAATTGCGGACGCCTCGAGCAGGTTGGTTCTCCCCAGGAAGTCTATGAACAGCCCGCAAACGAGTTCGTCGCAAGGTTCATCGGCGTCATGAACGTCATCGAGCTCGAAGTCCGCAACGGCATGGCCTGTTTGGATCAGATTGTGTTTCCGGCTCCCGGATACAAAGACGGCGACAAGGTACGCGTCGGGTTCCGGCCCTATAATGTCCGGGTTTCACCCTCGCCTGATGAGTATCGCTGTCAGGCAGTGATCAGACACGCGTATTTCCTCGGGATAATGATGCGACTGGACCTTGAACTGCCTTCCGGAGCCCGCGTATGCGCCCGGTTAACCAAGGAGGATTATAAACGCTTGGGATTGGCCCCAGGCATGCGGGTATCATTCCAGATCGCAGAACACAAAATCCTCGGTGCCGCAGAAAACAGCAACGCTCCTGCGTGAGCTCCTGGCCCAAACCCGGTCACATCTCAGCGCGGCGCAGCCACAGCCGAATGCTGGGCTCGCGACAACTGCGCCAGTTGCAGGAATACTGCAACGTCGCGTTGCACTGAAAGTGGCGACTTCATCGCCTGGCCCGGGAATCTCACCGGAATGAAGTTTTTGAGTCTTGATCTGGTAAGGCGGCGAGATTTCCGGGCTGGATTACTATATTAAGAAATCGATCATTTTTGCGAAGATTTTCAGACTGCGAGTTTGCTCAATTTGCCACCAGAGTGCGGCCTTTGGAGTCGAGTATAATACTGGGTAATCTGCGCGGAAATTGCAGATCAGCGAGTGCTTCGAGACTTTTGCCTTCGAACTTTTCGGCCACTGATCCCGCTCGCATTTCCCCATTTGGCGACGAAGTCGCCCCTTTCAGCGCGGCGCGACAGAGCGCCCAGCTTGGAACGAACGCCTTTACCTCGCCCAGATCATTCGGTTGCGGCTGCGCCGCGCTGAGAAAGATGAGGTTTGGATCAGTGGCCGAACAGTTTGAAGGCGCAATTGCCGAAGGACTCGCCAATTTGCGATTACTGCGCGGATTTGCCAATATGGTATTACACCGTAGCCGGATCAGGATGCACCCACGGCGAACGGTAAGGACGTTTTAGTAACCGCGTCGCTTCCGGGTCGTCGGTCACAATGCCTTTCTCAGGGTCGTACTGCAGTGTGCGGCCGACACTCATGGCGATGTTGGCCAAAATGCATGAGGCGCTCGAGATGAAACCCTGTTCGATGTCTGCCACGGGCCGCGTGCGCGAGTCCACCGCAGCGAGAAAATTCTGCCAGTGCCGGCGCATTGGAGCGGCGCAATGGCGTTCGAGGTCCTTTTCGGTACGATCCTCCGGATACTTGTCGTATTCGTAAACTGCATCGCCGTGCATGGGTTCGCCCCCGCCCAGAGGCGTGAAATCGTAGCTGAAAACACTGGCCTTGAGCGTTCCCTTGTCGCCGTAGATGGTCGCTGACCATGGGTATTTGGGGTCTGGCGCTTCACCCCATGTCCGATGCTTCCAAACGACCTGAAGATCGCCGTAGTCGAACGTGGCGATTTGAGTGTCGGTAATGTTTGCCCTGCTTGCCTTGTCCACGAGAATACCGCCACTGGATGAGATTCGTTTGGGCCAGCCCAATTCGAGCAGCCATCGGACCATGTCAAACATGTGAATGCACATGTCACCGACGATGCCGTTGCCGTACTCCATGAATGCGCGCCAACTGCGCGGGTGGACGAGTTTGTTGTAGGGCCGCATCGGCGCCGGCCCGGTCCACATCTCATAGTCCAGATACTCGGGCGGTTCTGTGTCGGGCGGGTTCTCGCGGGCGCGCATGTGCCAGTAACAGCATATTTCCACGTGGGCGATCTTCCCAAGTTTGCCCTCGCGCAAAACCTTGTCGCGCGCCTCGATCAGATGCGGTGTGCTGCGCCGTTGCGTGTTGATTTGGACGACGCGCCCGTACTTTCTTGCGGCGGCGAGCATAGCCTGGCCTTCGACGACATCGACTGAAATCGGCTTTTCGCAGTACACGTCTGCGCCGGCCTGCATTGCGGCGATCGACGGCAGCGCATGCCAGTGATCCGGGGTCGAAACCATGACAATGTCGAGGTCTTTTTCCTTGAGCATTTCCCGCCAGTCACTGTACGTGCGCGGCTTTTTCTTCGATTTCTGACGTTCGGCCACCATTTCTGCCGCCTCAGCAAGCATTCGCCGGTCAACATCGCACAGCGACACCACTTCGACCGGTTCGACCTGCAGGAGCCGGAAAAGGCTGCTCTTGCCGTACCATCCGGTGCCTATCAGACCGACTCGTCTGGTCTTTTCTGCGGCGAAGGTTATTGGCAGGTAACTCGCAGCCGTCACAGCCAGCCCTGTGGCGGCGCCCATCCGAAGAAAACCGCGGCGATTCATGGCGTTTTTAGTAACTGAAAACCCGGACACGGGCAAGCGCGAATAAGGTGCCAGACTCGAAGTCACCGCGTTCAGCGCCTTGCGACACGGCGGTATTCCTGCAACCAGTGCAGTCGTCTCGCTCTGCGCATTCCGTTGCGGCTGTGCCGCCCTGAGTATTGATTCCGGATCGCTGCGCTTTGCGCTCGGGCGCAAAACGAGAGGACGGCGCGCACTCCTGTTCATGAAGCCGCGCAATGCGCGGTCGGATTTTTGAGATGGCACGGTCGCGGGTTCTCTGGTATGGGATTGACTCGCACGACTGGGCCAGGTCACAGTTACATTGGAGCGGGCAAACGCCTCAGCGGATCCAAGTGGGCTGCGAACATGGTCGGGTCGGGGCCGAACAAGTCGGTTTGAACGCCGTTCAGTGAAAGCATTCAAAGCCATCGGCGCCATGTCAATCAATCGCGTCATTGGACGCGGAGGCCGGATCCCATGGCACATACCGGAGGAATTCAAGTGGTTCAAGAGAACCACCATGGGGCATGTGCTGGTCATGGGCAGGCGAACGTTCGAGTCGATAGGACGTCCGCTGCCTGGCCGGGAGACAATAGTCCTGAGCCGAACGGGCTTTGCCTATCCCGGTGTGAGGACAGTGGGGAGCCTCGATGAAATCGGTCTTGTGCATGATCAGCGCGACATATTCATATGCGGGGGAGCGCAAGTGTACACAGCCGCTCTGCCCCGCTGTTCAGACCTTTTCCTGACGGTTGTGGAACAAATTGTTGAAGGTGACTGTTTTTTCCCTCGATTCGAGCACTTGTTTGACGCTGGCGAGCTTGTCTTGGAAGGACCGGGTTTCAAAGTAATGCACTACCGAAGACGTCCGCCAGAAGGCCAATAGTTGGTGGGGCTCGGCCCTTTGCTTACCTCATCGACCATGAAACGTAACTGGCAAAAGGAATGTAGAATATGGGGACAGACACGATGTGTATTGGTGCGGAACCCCGCTGACACTCCGGTCCCCCCCCTTGATTCCTGACCTGACTTGTTGCCTCTTACAGCCAAATATGGTGACAGGCACGGTGTTTGGATGCCGGCGGGGCAAATAGAGGGACAGGCACGATGTCCGGTATGCCGATCAGGAACGTTCAACGTGAAACGTTCAACGCTCAACTTTCAACGGAGTGTCCGAAAGGGCGGTTGGTGGCCTGGATATGGGGACAGACACAAAGTTCAGGGTTTTCAACAGGAACAAACAAGCTGGTCTTGACCGCTCACGGGGGAATGGCCACGCTGATCGGGCGATGTTGGACAAACCAGTTCTTTTTGACTCACTGACACGACAATTGCCCGAGGCGATTGATCTGCTCCGGCAGATGGTCGAAATAAACAGTTGGACCGAAAACCGCGCCGGCGTTAACAAGCTCGGCGATCTCACCGCCGAAGTTTTCGCCCAGCTCGGATTCAAGCCCGAAAAGGTCCCATCGGAAAACCCTGCGTGGGGTGATCACCTTGTCTTGATCCGCAATGGCAGTTCAAGCGCCAACCTGGCCATGGTTTCGCATCTCGACACCGTTTTTCCCCCGGACGAAGAAGAACTGAACAACTTTCGCTGGCAGATCGAAGGCGACCGCATTTACGGCCCGGGCACACACGATATCAAGGGCGGCACAGTGATGATGTGGCTGGTGCTCAGAACAATTCGAGAATTGATGCCCGGGGTGTTCGATCGGTTGGGTTGGCGCCTCTTTCTCAACTCGTCAGAAGAAACCACTTCGCACGACTTCGGTCGGGTATGCCGCCACCGGTTCGACAAGAACACAATTGCTGCGCTCGTGTTTGAATCTGAAGGCAGACGTGGTGAGGTACGCAGGTTGGTTGTGGCACGAAAGGGCCGCGCCACATGGCGAGTTACCGTGACCGGAAGAGGCGCTCATGCCGGTGGCCGTCATCCGCAGGGAGCCAACGCCATTGTCGAGTTGGGACGTGTGGTTCAGAGAATCTCGTCATTCACAGATTACTCGCGCGATCTGACGTTTAACGTGGGTTTGATCAGAGGCGGCGGCGGTCTGAACCGCGTACCGCATCTGGCCGTTGCCGAGGGCGAACTGCGCGCTTTTCGAACAGACGTGTTCGAGGAGGCAAAATCGGCTTTGCTGGCTCTTGGAGGTCCCGGAGAGGTCCGAAGTCCGGCAGACGGATTCCCGTGCAACATTGACATCGAGTTTTTGAGCGAGACCGCCCCCTGGCCGCGCAATCCGGCAACCGACGCTCTGTTGGAAGTCTGGCGTCGCGCCGCCACAAAGCTCGGAATCGAGGTCGAAGGCGAGGAACGCGGCGGCCTCAGCGATGGCAACCTGCTCTGGCGCGCGGTGCCGACGATTGACGGACTCGGGCCGCACGGCGAAAACGACCATTGCTCGGAGCGAAGCCCGGACGGATCAAAAGTGCCTGAATACGTCGAGATCAGCTCATTTGTACCCAAGGCCGCTCTTAACGTGTTGGCTATCGGGTTTCTTGCGGGCCAGCCCGGTGGTCTCGCTGAAACGACCGTTTGACTGTGCCCGATCATGCCCGATCAGCAGCCCGGCGAAATTTCAGGGCCGGTCGGTCTGGGGTCGAGTCGCGCCCGGGGTCAATCGAATTGGATTCGAATAGACCCAAGGCGTCCATTTCCCAATCAGCTTGAGTTCGGCTTCGACGCGGTATATGCCGGGTTCTGACGCTTGCCATGCCAATGATTCGCCTTCTGTCTGGTGAACCGGCGCCCCATCCTTGAGGATCGTAATTCTGCAATGGCACGGGCTGTGACCGCGGAACTGAGTTTTGGCGTCGAACGGCAGGTTTTCGCCGGGCAAAGCCATTCCGGCTGTGTTTTCGGCGAACCACACAAAGCCTGTGCTGTCAACAAGCAGGTCAAAACCGACAAACCCTCGTCCAATTCGCAGCGAATCGAGGATTTCCTGTTCGGTCAGGGCGTGCGCCCAGACATGCGTGGTCACGTGCTGCACCATGAGATCGTACGGGTCAAGCTGGAGTTGAAACAGCTTTTTCCCGGGTTCGAGTTTGCCAAACAAACTGGATGCAACGAGGCGCGTGATCAGATTCAATCGCAACTCGGACAATGTTTTCGGGCTGGTATCTTCGATGCGGATTGTGTTTGTCGTCGTGCACCAGATTCTCAGGCCGGCATTTTGATGGCAATCGTTGCCACCGACGCCGCTGATGTGCCGGCTGCGATTCAATGCGTCCCACTTGACCAAATTTGACGTTGGCCTGTCAAAAATGGTCCGCAAGACAAGATCGGGATAGCGATCGAGATTCAGCAGAACGTCCGGCACGATATTCAGTAACGCCCAACGCTCATCCTTGAAATCTGCGTGGGTATTGTAAATCTCCATCCCGACCAGTTCCGCCCGATCCCAGTCGCGCGGTTCTTCCGGGTGCGCATAGAACAGCACTCCGCCCCCGGATGCGATTTGTTGGGCAAGCAGAACGTCGGCTTCGCTGTTTGTCAGCACAACGTTGGAGGCGACCCCGAACGGCATGAAACCGCGCCTCATTTCAAATCCGGGAATGAACAGTTTGCCTTCGTGAAGGCCGCGCCACTGGAGACTGAAATCCGCCAAACCATTAACGCAGTGGTCACTCATGCAAATAAAGTCGCGACCGGTTCGCTGCAGTACGCGGAGTATCTCTTCAAACGGAACTTCACAGTCGTGAGACAAATGGGAATGACTGTGAACAACGCCCTTGAACTCTTTCCATCCGGTCGGGGGTTGACCGGGTGTCAGCGTTGACCTCAGAACGTTCAGCTCCGATTTGATGCGCGGAAACAGATAGACACGATGGTAAACGGCCGGCGTGAACCACAAACCGACGCAAATCCACAACCCGAGAAACGAGTACAAGCAAATCCTCGTTATCCGCCGCCATGCCTTTCTTTCGCTGATTATGGCCGACACGCCGGCCATAATCAGAGATTGAACGGGAAAAGGCAAATTTGCTCGATGTGACCGGGCGCTGGTGTAATGATTGCTGGTGCGATGACTATGACGGTTTGCTGTTTTCAGAAAGGCTCCGAATCGCGCAGCACTTTACTCCGGGCCATTCTGGTGGCGCTTACAATTGGCTCTCAGTTCGCCGCTGCAGAAGTGCAGTTGTGGGAAACAAACGAGGTAATTCCAACGTATGTCGTCGGGCCGCCCGATCCCAACCCGCGCTTTTACAGCGGTCGAACCTACCAGGGCGCCAGAGCAACGTTCTATCCGTATCCTGTCTTGGACAAACTGACCGACGAGCGCCAAAACAAGAGCTACCGCCTGGTTTACCTTGAGAATGAATACGTGCAACTGGCGGTAATGCCCGAGCTTGGCGGGCGTATCTTCATCGCAAAAGACAAGTCGAACGACTATGACTTTTTCTACCGCCAGCACGTGATCAAGCCCGCTTTGATTGGCATGCTCGGTGCATGGATATCAGGGGGTGTCGAGTGGAATGTTCCGCATCATCACAGGGCGACAAGTTTCATGCCCGTTGATTACACACTCGAAACACGCCCGGACGGCAGCAAGACGGTCTGGATTGGTGAAACCGAGTGGCGGCATCGGCTGAAATGGATAATCGGGGTGACATTGTATCCGGGACGTTCGTACATCGAGATGAGCGCCCGGATTTTCAATCGCACCCCGTACGCGCATCCGATCCTGTTCTGGATCAATCCGGGCGTGCATGCAAACGAGAAGTATCAGGTGCTTTTCCCGCCTGACGTCGAGTTCGCGGTGCAGCATGGCAAACCCGAGTTCGCCCATTGGCCGATCGGCGCCGAAACCTACGCTGGCGTGGATTATCGCGGTGTCGATTTGAGCTGGTGGAAAAACCATCCGTCGCCGGTCTCGTTTTTTGCATGGGATTCGCAAATGGACTTTTTTGGCGGATACGATCACGGGCGTCAGGCGGGTGTGCTGCACTATGCAGATCATCATCAGGTCCCGGGCAAGAAATTCTTCGAATGGGGCAACGGCCCCGAAGGCGAGATGTGGACGAAAGTGTTGACGGACAACGACGGCCCGTACCTCGAGCTGATGGCCGGGGCGTGGTCTGACAATCAACCCGACTACAGTTGGTTGCAGCCGGGCGAGGTCAAGACCTGGCGGCATTATTGGTATCCGATCCGCCAGTTGGGCGGCGCAAGCAACGCGACCATCGATGCGGCGGTTAATCTCACAGTCAGCAACCGAACGGCCCGAATCGCGTTCAATGCAACCGGCCAGTTTCGAAATGCAAGGGCAACCCTCCACGCCGGAAAGACAGGCTTGTTCGAACGCGCGATCAATATCAGCCCGCGGGAACCGTTCGTGGCCGAAGTTCAATTGCCAGAGGGCGTCACAGAAACCGATTTGCGCCTCGCACTGCTGAACTCGGACGGGCGAGAGTTGGTTGCCTATCAGCCGGTGGCTCGGAAGGATTCCCCGATGCCAAAACCCGTAGCAAGGCCGCGCCCGCCAGGCGAAATCCAGTCAAATGAGGAACTGTACCTGACCGGTCTGCGCATCGAACAACTCTACAGCCCGTCTTTTGAACCCGCGCCGTACTACGAAGAAGCCGTCCGGCGGGATGCCGGTGACATAAGAGCAAACACCGCTCTTGGCATTCTCCGCGCAAAAGAATGGCGATGGGCCGATGCCGAAAAGCATCTCCGGGCCGCGATCGACCGCGCTTCGGCCAATTACATCCGACCGAAGGATTCCGAGGCCGATTACTACCTTGGCGTTGTCTTGCGCGCACAGGGCAGGTTTGACGAGGCGTCCGCTGCGTTCCACCGAGCTGCGTGGGGACAGGCATGGCAAAGCCCCGCTAACCTTGCGCTTGCACAAATCGAGTGCCTTCGGCGTAACTTCGGTCTTTCACTGGAACTGGTCAACCGAGTAATTGCCGCAAGCTCGGTGAACACAAAGGCACGCAACCTCAAAAGCGCCGTTCTCCGCCGGCTCGGTAGGGCCGAAGAAGCGGAAGAACACGCCGTCGGCACAATTGCTTTGGACCCGCTTGATTTTGGCGCGTTGAACGAGCTTGCGCTCGCGCAACGTCAGCGCGGCGCTCAATCAGCCGCGCAAACTCTCGCCCACCTGCAACGCCTCATGCGCAACGACCCGCAGTCGTACCTTGAACTTGCCGCCGACTATGAACAAGCCGGGTTGTGGGAGGAAGCCATCGAACTGTTGTTGAGAACGGTCGGAGGCGAGTCGGTCCTGAGCAACGCGCATCCGCTCATCTACTACCACCTTGGCTATTGCGCAGAAATGGCAGGACAAGGCCAGTCGCTCAAATACTACAAGCTCGCTGCCCGGATGTCACCGGACTTCTGTTTTCCGTTCCGCGAAGAAGAGGAACGGATTCTTCAAAAAGCCATCGAGCGCAACCCCGACGACGCACGCGGATGGTATTACCTCGGAAACCTACTGTTCGACCGGCAACCACAACGCGCCATCCAAGCGTGGGAAAACTCGCGCAAACTGGCAGATAACTTCGCCCTCGTTCACCGCAACCTTGGATTGGCCTACGCTCAAACGCACAAAGATTTCGCGCGCGCAATCGAATGCCTCCAACGTGCAGTTGAGTTGAACCCGAAGGAACCACGCTTTTTCTACGAGCTGGACCTTCAGCTCGAAGCCGCCGGCGCACCTGTGACCCGACGATTGTCGATTCTGACCAACAATCACGATGTCGTTAAACTCCGAGACGATGCGCTGATTCGTGAACTGACGTTGCTTGTGGCGGCAGGTCGGCATGATTTGGCCCTTGATATTATGTTCAGCCATCATTTCCACAATTGGGAGGGCAGCAGTGAGATACACGCACTTTATGCAGACGCACTGCTGGCGCGCGGCCACGCCAAATTCAAACGACGCCAGTTCAACGACGCTTTCAAAGACTACGTGATGGCACTCGAGTACCCGTCGAATCTCGAGGTCGGACGTCCAAAACGCGACCGCAAAGCGGCCCAGGTTTTCTATTACGTGGGGTTGACACAGGAAGCCCTGAACGACGCCGCAAGCGCGCGCGAGTCTTTCGAGCGCTCCGTCACGCCGCGTGAGCATGGCCCGTCTGAAGCTCAGTTTTATCAGGCACTGGCCCTGAAAAAGCTCGGCAAAACGAGCGATGCGCAGGCCATATTCGAGGGATTGGTGCGACAGGGCGAATCATTGCTGAAGGCGGGTGATCAGCCCGATTATTTCGCCAAGTTCGGCGAGCGACAGTCCGAACGGGTTCGACAGGCGAACGCGTATTATCTTGCTGCACTTGGCAAACTTGGTATGGGCCGAACCGCCGAGGCTGAAGCCGATTTGGGGAAAGCGATCGGTTTGCATCCGGGGCATCTGGGTGCGCTGTGCATGCTGAATCGGCCTCCCCTGTGACCCGAGACTTTGTGTCTGTCCCCATGTCCATTTGACTATCGAGCCTGACAACAACTTTTCATTCCTTTGAACGTTGAGAGTTGCGCGTTGGACGTTGAACGTTCCAATCGGTCCTCTGGTCGGGTAGCCCCGTTGATGATACCCAACGTTCCCATTCGGATGCGTCTGCGCCGCGCTGAGAAGGGAGAACGACGCCGCAGGTTTGGTGGGCGATTTGGAGACTGAGTGCAAACCGAAATTGAGTATTTGAAATCCGCATTTGACAAATTTGCGGAGTTGAATATTTGTTTCTCGTGGTTGGCGGTCGTGTAGTTGGCCGATGCGCGGAAGGCGCGGACCGGCTGGCACGGCGGACACCAAGGTGCAAGAGGAGAGACACCGACAAGGAGGAAAAAGGAGGTTATGAATAAGTTGATTGCATTGAGCAAACCGAGCTTGTTTACAACGGGCTTTTTGTCTTTGTGTTTGAGTGGTTGGTGCGGGGTTTTGGTCCGTGGGCCGGAGACAGTTGGGTCGGGTCCGCATCATCGGGTTGTGAGGCAGGTTTGGGAAGTTATCGATGCTCGAGGTCAGGCGGTGTTGGTTACCAACCTGTACACAGAGCTTGCGAGTGGACTGAACCGGTACGATGAAGCTGTAAAAAGATGGGTGATTTCAAAGGCCGAGTTTGAACAGTCGCGCAGCGGTCATTTGATAGGTCGTCAAAGTCAGTACAAGGTTATTCTCTCGCCCAACCTTGCTGAGGAAGGAGCAGTTGATTTGCTTTGTCCGGATGGGGTGCGGCTGCGTTCAACGATATTGGGTGTGGCGTTGGTGGATGTAAGCAGCGGGGAAAGCGTGCTTTTGGGTGAGGTCAAGCCGTGCAGGCCGGATTGGGTGGCGGCCAATCAAGTGGTGTATCGTGACGCATTTGATGGCTTGGCTGCGGATGTCCGGTACACGATTTCACCGGATCGGTTTGAGCAGGATCTGATATTGCGCGAGGGGATTTTGCCTGAGGTGGTGATCGGGTTTGGGATTGACCCGCGGAATGCGCGAGTGGCTGTGTTGACTGAGTTTTTCGATGCGCCATTGCTGAAAGCCGGGAACGCGTTGGGGCGAGGTCAGCAAGAGAGGGCCGATGATAAGGAGATTTGTTTCGGGTTGATGAGCATCGGCCTGGGTCAGGCGTTTGGAGTTGGGACAGATTCGGGCAAGGGATTCGGGAAAAGGATTCGGGTTGGCCGGAGCTGGGAACTGCTGGAAGGCCGCAGGTTTCTGGTTGAATATGTTGACTATGTAGAGCTGGGTCCGTTGATGGATGGGCTTCCTGTGGTTGAGCCTGCCGGCACAGGCGGCAGCAACCCGCGGAGATGGAGGAGAGCATCTGCGACAGGTGGACCGCAACTGCCGCGGCGGCCGGAGCCGATCCGGCAGGCTGGCGCCGACATTCCCAGGTTCCGAGATGGCTTTATCGTTGTTGAAGAGCCACTGCGCTCCTGGGCGTCGTTGCCCCACAAGCACGGTATCGAAACGGCGCTTGCTGTATCAAAGGCCGGTGCAGATCCTGGCAAGGGTGTTGTAGTTGATTACGCACTGGAACTGATCGGAGGCTTGACCAACCATGTGTTCAGGGCTGACAGCACCTATTTGGTCAGCGGGACTGTTAACCTGATGGGAACGACTGTTTTTGAGGGGGGAACAGTGATCAAATTGAGCGCAACTCCAACTGCCGGGATCGTGTGCCATGGGCCGATTGATTGTCGCACAGGACCGTATTACCCGGCGGTGTTCACTGCTCGGGACGACGACACCGTTGGCGAACCGGTGGCTGACTCGAGCCGCAATCCATGGACGAACCACTACGGCAATGTGGCTCTGACTGTGCGGGTCGGCGGTCAGGTGCTGAGGCACATGCGAATTGCGCATGCGCGAACCGGTTTGTGTTATCCTCGGGATAGCGCCAACGGCCAGCCTTGTGTTATTGGGCATTGTCAGTTTGTCCACTGCGGTGATGCGATCGCAGCCGAGGGTTATGCGCAGAGTGCGCCTCAGTATCTGCAGTTGCAGAACGTGCTGATTGACCGGGTTGGAAGGGCAGTTTGCGGGAGTGACTTTGACTGTCGAATAGAGCATCTGAGTTTGCACGACTGCGGGCAGTTGGGTTGCAACAGCGGCAGCATGGCCCGGCTGTCGCTGACCAACAGCCTTCTGGTGGCAGTCAGCAACGTTGGCAACGTGGTGGTCAACCAAAGCCACTGTCGATGGGCTGCCTCGAGCAACGAGGTGTTTCGGACCGTGGGTGCCGGCGGCTTTTATCTTGCCGGGGACCGGTGGCGGAACGCAGGTACCACAAACATTGACCCGGTATTTGCTGCCGAGCTGAAGCGAAGCACCACTTACGCGCCGATCGTGCTCAGTGGGCTCATTACCGCCCCGAGCCGCCTTGATCCGCAGGCCGGTCTTGACAGCGACCTGCCGGACCTTGGCTATCACTATCCGCCAATCGACTATGCGGTCGGGAGCCTGACTATCACGAACGGCGGCAAGCTGACCCTTGGGGCTGGTGTTGCAGTGGCAAGTTTCGGAAACCACGGCCTGCGGATCGAAAACGGTGGATTACTTGTGGCGGAGGGGACACCGTTGGCGCCAGTACGACTGTTCAGGTATAACATCGTCCAAGAGCAATCAATCGACTGGGGCCCCACAACCTATGAACCGGCCAGTCTGACCGGTCCGTGTCACGACACTGCCGGGGCTGATGCGGCGCCGACGGCTGAGCTGCGCTTTGCACAGTTGAACGGTTTGGGTGGTTACGGTTATCACGTTTACACCGACAACGGCTGGTTCATGTTCAAGAGTCTGTTGTTGCGGGACTGCACCATTTGGGGTGGCAAATCGCAGTTTTCGGGCACGACCGCTGCGACGATTGATTTGAGCAACAACCTGTTTGTTCGTGTTTTCAACCGGTACTTTGCCTGGCCGGAACTGAGTGTTTGCAACAACCTCTTCTGGGGCGGAAGCAACAGGCTGGAACGGTTTCAAACCGCCCGCGCATGGACATTCCGTGACAACGCATTCGACAACACCGGTTTGACCAGCCTCAACGCCGGTGTGTTGAACGATCACAACGCCTACATTGGCAGTGCACAGTACCGGCTTGCAGGCAGCGCGGGCGGAGATGTTTTGTTGGGCGGTTTTGCTTACACAAACAGCTTTGTTGGCGGTTTTTACCATGGCTCAACCAACCTGGTGAACCGCGGAAGCCGCAGCGCGGCAGCGGCAGGCTTGTATCATTACACCGTGCGTACCGACCAGACCAAGGAGGCCAACAGCACCGTTGACATCGGATTCCATTACCCGGCCACCGATACGAGGGGGAAACCGCTGGACAGCGACGGCGATGGCTTGGCGGATTGGACCGAGGACCGAAACGGCAACGGCACCTGCGAGGCTGGCGAAACCAACTGGCTAAACTCTGAAAACGGCACAACCGGTGTGGCGGCTCTTCAGTTGTTTACGCCGCTGGAACAGTAGGCAGAATACGGTTTTTAAGAATCAACCAAGGAGGAAAACACAATGAAAAGGGGAAATCAGATCAATCTGATCAAGGAGAGACTGTTGCCAAATGCGGAGCAACTGGTCTTGAAGTTGCTGAGGACATCTTTGACCTCGGCAGGTCTGGCGATGGTGATGGCGTGTCTGGTGGGCGGAGCCGGCACCGGATCCGCAGTTGCGCAGCCATCCTGCGGACTGACAGTGACAGTCCAGAGCAAAACCGCCCGTGCCACCAAAACCAAATGCGGCACCCCGGGAGGATGCGCGACAACTGTTCCGCCAAAGTTCTTCATGAAAAAACAGTTGGATTGTCGTCATACCTGTACATACACCGACGCACAAACCCGAAACAGTGCCTCTGTCCAGACAAGGCAAACGATCATCTATGATCCCGACTCTTGTCAAAGTGCCGAAACTTACAGTGGCACAGCTTCGAGCACCAGCACAGCGAACCCACAGTCAAATTGCACCGCATCGCAATCGGCCAACGGTGCATGGGACAACCACGCCTGTGCCGCTCAAATCATCCTGTTCATCGAGTCCATGCTCAAGAATGTCACCTACCAAACCACACAGTGTTCCATCGACACACACTGTGTCGAGTATCATCACACAGACCAATCCCAGAGCTCGACAACACAGGTGGATTCGGTCGAAACCACAACGTGGTCGGATGAGTACACCGATGAAATGCTCCGGAGCGCGATCACTGCCGCAATGCCGTCGTTGGACGGTCCGCTGAGCGATGGTCCAGCCAGCGCTTATTATGCGCTGGATGCAATACACTACGAGGGCATTGGCCAGAAAATGCGCTATCGCCTCAAATTGAGCGGCACCCAGGCAGGTACAACCTACAAACTTAGCTGGCAGGAGGTCACAGTTTATGCCGACGGCTCCAGCACGGCCAAATCGTTCCAAGAATACGTGACCGCCTCAGGACCTGAAAGCTTCAGTTCCGACCATTACATTGACCCTCCCTCTTGGGAGGGCAGAGGAACTGAGGAGGGTGTTGCAAAGACAACCGTCCAGAACATTGCGGCACCTGAGATTGTGAGTTCGGCACTTGCTGGTGGCAGCGGTGGTGGTCAAGGGGCATCGGCGGGTACAGGGCAAGAGCCGGGCAGCGGCGGTGTCTGTGATGGTGATTCCTCCGGGACAGGGGGTTCCAGTTCCGGACCGGCTCTCTGTTTCAGGGGCCCATGCAATCCGAACCGCGGCCCCTGCAACAGCGTATCACTGAAAGTGAGCATGGGCACAGCAGCTTTTGGTGTTCCTGCCGGGGAAATCTACATGTCGGAACAGATGCCATCAGTTGATCTGGCCCGACCGACCGCACTCAGGTTCAGCGGCACAAGCCCGGATGTGGAAGTTATCAGAACCGACGGTGTTCTGCGTCAGCTCAAAGCGCCTCAGGCCCTCGCACACATCCAACCAATCAACCAGTTCAAATACCAGATTCTGTTCTATCGACCGAGCGATGTCGGCCCGAGGATCGGCGACTCATATCAGATCATCAACCCCACAAACTGGTTTGCCAATTGGACGATCGAAAACCCGGCCCAATCCACAAACTCGGTCAATTCACTCAAAATTACCCACGCGCGTCCCGGCCACTCCGAAGTCTTCCTTTACACTTACAACCCACAAACCGCAACGTGGTCGCTGGATCACCCGGGCAATCTCCGCAAGGACCAGTGGCAGGTCATTGATGATTCACTGGCGCAAACAAGGCACCAAATATCGTCTGTCTGTTCATCAGACGGTTCGATCGCGCTCAAAACAACCGCGACCTACAAACGCTTTTCCTGGGGCGAAGCATTGGTACAATCCACAACCGGCGATGGCAACTGCTGCCGCACAACAACGCAAATCTTCTACGATCCGCCACCGTTCAGTCCGAACGGGACCCGTCTTCCACTCAAACTCGTCATTCCCGCTGATGGCCCATGGCAGAGATTCGATTCATACGATTCCCTGGGGAGACCTCTGATCGTAGTTTCGCAGTTCCTCGGTGCGCCAACCAACGCGCCGGAAAGCCTCTGTCATGCTACGCACTACGACTACACTCCGCTGCCGGGAAGCGGCGACGATGGTTCGCAACCTGATCTGCCCCGCACCACTGTCCACTATCTGTTGGGCAGGGAAATCGCCCGCACCTACACCATCATCAGACCAGGGCAAACCCTCCAGATCCAATGCCAGAGCCCCGGCGCAGACTGGACTGCGCCGGACAACCTGGTAACTGTTCGCACCTTCTACACAAACGGCGCCTTCAGCAATTACCTCCGTTCGATCGACAATCCCGACGGCACCCGCAAGGTCTTCTTCTACAGCCGATCTGGTTCCGACCAAAACGTCACACAAACAACCACCATTCTGTCCGGCCAACCGGATCCGACCAACCAAACTAACATCGTCTCAGGCACCATCACAACGACCGTGGTTGGGCACATTGGCCAGACTCTATCACGCACCGTTCAGCAGTTTCCTTCGATGATCCTGTTGAGCCGTGAAACATATTCATACCTCGACCAGTTCCACCGTTCATACACCGTCACATACCTCAACGGCAGAACCGAAACTCACCAGTTCGGTTGCTGCGGACCCGACATCTGGATTGACACCGACGGTCGTATCACCCAATACATGTACGACGCCATGGGCAGACAGATCGGATCGACAATCCTGTCATTCGATCCGCCGCTGACAACCACAAACCACCTCGATCCTGCCGGTCACACGCTCCGCACAGTCAGGACCGCCAACGGCTCTGCAATTCGGATTTCCGAGTCGGCCTACAACTCTGCCGGTGAACTCATTGCCCAGACCAATGCACTCGGTGGTGTCACAACGTACACCCAATCAACCGATCCGACCGGATACAGAACCCGAACAACGGTTTACCCTGACGGCTCAACACGCATCGAACTGTATTACCCGGACGGTCAACTTGCCAAACTCACCGGCACCGCCGTCAGTCCTTTGCGCTACGAGTACGGCGTCGAACAGGACAATGGCGTATGGCGCCAGTTCAGTCGGCAAATCAAACTCGATTCCAACTTCACTGACACCCCCGAATGGACGAAATCATACACCGACATGCTCGGGCGAAATTACAAGACGGTGTTTGCCGCCGCAACGACACCATACCCGTACCAGCAATCGTTCTATAACAACCGCGGTCAGCTCTGGAAACAACGTGACCCCGACGGTGTGGTCACGCTCTACGCTTACGATCCGCTGGGCGAGCTCGCATTGACCGCAATCGACATCAACCGCAACGACCAGATCGATCTCGCCGGGTCAGATCGCATCACATGGACCACGAACGATGTCACAACCTTCTCGGGCGCATACGTCAGACGTAGCCGCACATTCCAGCTTACAACCAATGGTTCAACCAATGCCGCACTTGTCTCGATGACCATGACCGATACCGCAGGGCTAAGATCCTGGAGTGTTGTTTATCGGGACAGCTCAACCCCGGTCACAACCCGCACCGAGACAGCCTACGGCTCGAACGGTTCACGTGTCGTTACCACCATCGCACCAAATGGCTCTTCGTTGAGCAGGACATTCTCCTTCGGTCGGCTTGTTTCGGAGACAAGGCGGGACGTTGCAGGCAATTCAATCGGTACAACAACCTATTCCTACGACTGGCACGGGCGCCTTGCCTCCACCACCGATTCAAACAACGGGACAACCGCATACACCTACAACAACGCAGACCAAATTTGCTCCACGACAACTCCATGCCCCGGCTCAGGCCAGCCGCCTCTGGTGACACTTACCTTTTACGATGCCATGGGGCGGGTCACCGGTGCACAACTGCCCGACGGCTCGACCACAACAAACCTCTATTACCCGACCGGCCTGCTCAAACGTACCAGCGGTTCAGGCATCTACCCGGTCGAATACACATACGACGCTCAGGGCCGAATCCGTACAATGAAAACATGGCAGAGCGTTTCAACCGATTCCGGCATCGCAATTACACGGTGGAACTACGATCTGTACCGCGGCTGGCTCAAATCCAAGGATTATCCAGACGCCACAACAGGCGTGCCGCCGGCCCAGGAAGGGTCCTCAGGACCGGTTTACGGCTACACACAAGGAGGCAGGCTCGCAGCTCGCATTTGGAAACGGGGCGTAACAACCAGCTACATCTACAATAATGCCGGTGATCTCCAGAAGATCGATTATTCGGATTCAACACCGGATGTAACCTACGGTTATGACCGCCGTGGCAGACGGACTGTAGCAACCTGCAACGGTACTACGACGATCTGGACTTACAACGATGCAAACCTCCCCTTGACAGAGAGTTACAGCGGTGGGACACTGTCGGGGTTGTCGATGAACTGGAGCTACGACGCCAATCTCAGGCTTGCGACTGTCACCGGCAGAAGGGGTGCATCGGTCATTCAGACTGCCGCTTACAGCTACGATTCGGCAGGACGTATTCAGAGTGTGACTGATGGGCCGTACACTGTCACATACAGGTACCAGCCGGAATCCGCGCTCATCGACACCCTTACGTTTGCCAACAACGGGACCGCGCGGCTTGTCACCAGCCGGTCCTACGACAAATTGAACCGATTGGTTGAAATCACCTCAGTGCCGTCAGGGTCATCCCCCGTTTCTTTCAGATACCAGTACAACAGCGCGAACCAGCGGACACGGGTTTCGATGTCTGACGGTTCGTACTGGGAATACCGGTACGATGAACTTGGACAGGTTGTATGGGGGAAGCGCTACTGGTCTGATGGGACGCCTGTCGCCGGACAGCAATTCGAGTACAGCTTCGATCACATTGGGAATCGGACTGGTGGTGCAACGGGCGGGGATGAGAACGGGGGCGGATTACGCTTCGCCACTTACACTGTCAACCGACTGAACCAGTACAGCAGCAGGACTGTTCCCGGGTATGTGGACGTCATTGGGATAGCAAATCCGACTGCGCCGGTGAGTGTGAACGGCAACAGTGCATCCCGGAAAGGCGAATATTTTCACCATGCATTACAGGTTCCGAACCAAACAGCGCAGTACCCAACTGTGACAGTGGTGTCCGGGTACGGCGCCGGCCAGACAAACAGCGGTCGTCTGTACGTGCCGGCAGAGACTGAACACTTCACCTACGATGCCGATGGGAACCTTCGCTCTGACGGTCGGTGGACGTACAGTTGGGATGGAGAAAACCGGCTGGTGGAAATGGTCCGCGACAGCGACAGTCCATCTGGTGCACGACAGAAACTCGTATTCGAGTATGACCATGAAGGGCGTCGGGTACGGAAGCAGTTTTACACGTACAGTGGCGGATGGGTGAAACAGGCCGACACGATATTTCTGTGGGACGGGTGGAACCTTGTGGCGGAGCTGGACGGCAGCGCGGGTGGGGCCCCGGTGCGCAGTTATCTGTGGGGCAGTGACCTGAGCGGCTCGATGCAGGGCGCAGGTGGCGTCGGCGGGCTGCTGAAGATGACATGCTACGGTGCTTCCACCACGAACGCGTTTGTTGTGTACGATGGCAACGGGAACGTAATGGGGTTGGTTGATGCCTCGAATGGCCTGGTGTGTGCCCGGTACGAATACGGTCCATTTGCGGAACCGATTCGTGTATCCGGCCCGCTGGCCACCCTCAACCCGATCCGCTACTCCACCAAATACACCGATACCGAGTCAGGCCTGCTCTATTACGGATACCGGTATTACAACCCAAGCACAGGCAGGTGGATAAGCCGAGATCCAATAGAGGAAGACGGAGGGGAGGCATTGTACGCGTTTATGGGAAACCGGCCTCTGGGGTTTGTCGATGCTCATGGGTTGGCATGGCGCGTTAGACGCATAAGTGGTGAGGCTTTCCCGGCAGAAAGCGCAACCGCCTTTCGCTATTTGGCAGACCCAGTTAAACTTTCGATTAGTTCATCCCTGGACGAATCCTCTGTGAACGTGCATGCAACTGGGACCTACATTGGTGTATTTTCGAAAATCGCCAAGTTCTTCGGCGACGAGTGGCCGTTGACCGCTGATGTGACCGTTCTACTGTCGTGCGACACGAATGGCAACATTATTGGAGAGGGCGCTGACGTATTCAGGTCGAGGGACGGCATTTCGGTGTCTGCAAAACTGAATGTCAACAAGCAGGGAAACACAGCCGTGGTGACGTTTAGCGCAGCCGCAAGCTTCCGAGGGACGATCAAGATCAAGGCTAGCGGTACAACACGCAATGTGGCGGAAGTTGGTTTTGAGAAGGAGGCTGCAGATTTACATATATCCCGGAGTAGTTCGGCAACCTTCGCGTGCCAGTGCGAGAATCTTTAAGACATATGGATGCGACGATTACTGTTTTGCGTGCGGACCCTCCGGCCCTTGTGGCTCAGGTAGTCCTGCTAATAGCGCTAGCGGCCTTGGTGTGCCTACACCTGAAGCTTGTTTTCAAGGTCATGCCACTGGTATGGCGGTCGATGCGGGGGGCAGACCGTTGGCTCTGGTTTGTCGTAATGGTGTTGTTTCCAATACTGGGAGCGCTGCTTGCTCGGAGATGTGTTCAGGAACAAGAGCGTGTG
>Ga0078972_1003679_pt1 | contig 44915 bp, 47 predicted proteins | sample YelNatPaOPGAMG01_FD_67568 | JGI IMG/M metagenome (GOLD analysis project Ga0078972, IMG submission 67568) | Hot spring thermophilic microbial communities from Obsidian Pool, Yellowstone National Park, USA - OP-RAMG-01 (SPADES assembly) (version 2) | ecosystem: Environmental > Aquatic > Thermal...
CTGTGATATACAAGCCGTTGGCGAGTGGATAAATAAACTTTTATTTAATGAAATAGAGAGGTTAATTTAAACAAGCGCCCGCTTTCAAAAATCGTTTATAAGTATTCCTTTGTATAACCTGAAGCGTTTTTGAAAGCGGGCATTTTAGATAAAATGCCAACGGCTTATGGACTTGCCCATATATGGGTAAGCCCATAGCACGGCGTGGATTATAGAAAGGCTTGAAGTGTTTTAATTAAAGGGCATGGCCGTTCTGGCTAAAGTTTTGCCCAAATTGCAAAACTTTAGCCAGAACGGGATAAAGCCTTTTTATGGAGAGATAAAGAGAATGAGCGTTTTGGCAACTCTTATGCGTCCGCATAAGGGTTGCCAAAACGGAGTAAGCATAGTGATAAAACATAAAGGGAAAGCCTGCGTTGGCGAAACTTTTTGCGAAAAAGTGCAAAAAGTTTGCCAACGCAGAAGAAGGCATATAGAGGGGACAAAGAAAGAAGATATTCCACCCCATACAAAGCCATAGATATAGAGAAGGATAGGGAAGATGAGGTAAAAAATTTTTTCAAAAGGGCTTGACAAAGTTGGTAGTGCGGGGGTAAAGGGTCTTACTTGCCTTCAAAAGCGGTAGAGGGTGTTGCCCTCTATGGAAAGAGTTTGAAAGGCAAGGAGGAAAATTTTGTATGAAAATTGGTGTAGTAGGTTCGAGGTCGTTTAATGATTACCAGAGGCTGGAAAAGGCGCTTGATGAGATGGATTTAAGCCTTACAGATTTAATCGTCTCTGGTGGCTGTCCTAAAGGTGCGGACGCTCTGGCTGAAATGTATGCTAAAAACAGAAGAATGGAGCTTAAGGTTTTTCCTGCAGATTGGGAAAGGTTCGGTAAAGGAGCAGGGATTAGAAGAAACTGGTATATTGTAAGGTATTGCGACTTTGTTGTAATCTTCTGGGACGGTGTTTCAAAAGGGAGTGAGTCTGTTATAAGGTTTTGCTGTGAACAGAAAAAGCCCTTTAAAGTAATCTTCTGTTCTTAAAGGGGGCGTGTATGAAGATAGGTATTGTCGGGTCTTCTTCTCTGTTAAGCTATGAAAGATTCGTTGAAAGACTATCTTTCTTTTCTTTTGATTCATCGGATACAATAATAGCTGGGAATTGTCCAAGAGGAGCTGATAACCTCGCAGAAAGATTTGCTAAAGAGAAGAAACTAAAACTTGAGGTAATTCCTACAGAATGGACAGTATATCAGACCACAGCACTGGTAAGAAGAAATCTTGAAATGGCTGAAAAGTGCGACTTTGTAATATTCATCCACGATTATAAGGCTAAAGAGTATGTATCAATACTTCGGTTTTGCGCTAACCTTAAAGTTCCTTTTACTGTGGTATTCTGGTAGTAATAATGCTGGAAGAAGTAGAAAATATTCTCTACTTCTTCCAGATGTTTTTTTCTTTATTAAACTATTGACAGGTAAAAAGAGAGGGTTTAGAATAGTTAGAATGAATAGAGTAACTAATCCTAAAAATGTTCACAAACCTAATAAATACAAGGGTTAGAGAAAAAGTTTTTGACCTTTTGCAAGTATTTGCGACCACTTTTTTAAAGATTATTCTTTGTATCACAATAAGTTAGCAAAGTAGTTGCAGTATTTGCGGGGGGAGAGGGGGTAGGGTCATAAATGAATAGTGAATAATGAATACTAAAGGAGGAAAAACAATGTTAGATAATACAGAAATCATAAAGTTATATGAAGAATATCTTAAGGATAAAGGGCTTAAGGAGAATACAATAAAGCTATATGTTAGTTATGCAAGAGGATTTATAAAGAAGAAGAATAAAGATATAACTAATATTAAAGATTCCTTAAAGCCATTCATAGAATTTCTTAAGATAAAAAATCTCTATCAACAGAATAACCAAACAGAAAAATCTACCTCAAGAATATTTAGCCTTATAGAAGAATTTCTAAACTTTGAAAAGAACACAAAGAGACTTAAGAAAGAATCTATTAAGGTAAATAAGAGCGTGCTTACAAAGCTTGCTAATTACCTTATCAATAACAATGTTACAGAGATAACCCAGATTACAGATAAGATGGTAAATGAATATATGGTCAGTCGATTAATCGATGGGCTTAAGGCTGAAAGTAGAGATTCTGCACTATCAATCATAAAGAGATTTTTTAAATATCTTCTTGAACGGGATATTATTCTCCATAACCCACTAATGAATATAGAAAGACCAAAGGTGGGCGAAAGATTACCAAGGGATATTCCAACAGTAGAAGAAATAGACGAGATACTTAAACATATAGACACATCTACCAGAGAAGGAATAAGAGACTATGCATTAATCGAAACACTCTACGGAACAGGTGTAAGAGCTAATGAAGTAATTAACATTCAATGGAAGGATGTAGACTTCATCAATGGCTTTGTTACTATCCACGATGGAAAGGGTGGAGATGATAGAAGAGTGCCTATTAATAAAATTGCCTTAAGCTGGATTGATAAGATAGAAAGAAAATCAGATAAAGTATTCAATTTACCAATCCACAGAGTATCAAGGATAATCAAGAGATATGTAGAAAAGACTACAATAAAAAAACATATTATACCACATTCCTTTAGATATGCCTGTGCTACTCATATGCTTAAGAACGGCGCTGACATTAGATTTATTCAAGAAATGCTCGGACATAAAAGGCTTTCTACAACCCAGCAATATACAAGGGTTGTACCTAAAGACTTAAAAAGAATCTTAAGAAAATTCCATCCAAGGGGGTAAGAGTATGTATATAACAATAGAGAAATATCTAAAATACCTTAAGGAAAAGGCAAGAAGCAACGGAACTATTAAAAACAAAAAAACTATCCTCTATAGATTCTCTACATACATTAAACAGAAATACAATATATCAAACATTAAAGAAATTAATGAGAATCATATTATCGATTATGTAAGATACATTAAAGAAGATTATCTTACAGAAAGGAAAGAAAGATTAACAGAAGAGAGTATATACAAGGAGATAAAAGCAGTTAAAATATTCTTTGATTACCTTGAAAGAGAAGAAGAGATATTTATATCTCCAGCAAGAAAGTTAAATTATCCTGCACCGAAAAAGAGAATAGTAGAGAATGTAATAAGTGAGGAAGAGGTAAGAAGGTTAATAAATAGGATTCCTGCAAACACATATATAGGCATAAGGGATAGAGCTATTATCGAAATACTTTACGGAAGTGGATTAAGAAGTAGTGAATTAAGAAACTTAAACCTATCAGATGTAGAACTGAATAAAAGGTATATATTCATCCGTGAAGGAAAGGGAAAGAAAGATAGAGTAGTGCCTATGACAAGAGTTGCTAAATACTGGGTAAAAAAATATCTATCAAAAGTAAGACCCGTTCTATCGCATAAGAATCCAGCCAGTACAATACTATTCCTTACAAGCAAAGGTGGAAAAATTACAGCAGATGGATTGCTCGTTATGGTTAAGCATTATGGAAAGAAAGCAATACATAAAAATATATCTCCACATACCTTAAGGCATTCCTGCGCAACACATTTAATCCAGAGAGGAGCAAGTATAAGGTATGTTCAGGAACTTTTGGGACATTCGGATATATCTACAACAGAAATATATACACACATTAAGCCAGAAAATCTTATGGAAGTATATATTAGAACCCATCCAAGATGTATAGCATTAAATAAAAATTTTGACATTTCTCTTAAGGATTGATAGACTATTAAGCGTAAAGAGGGAGTTGGATAAAAGCCGATTCCCTCTTTCTTTGCTTAAAGATAATTCTGGTAAAAAGTAGGGGGCTTATGTATGAATCCCTTCTTTTTTTCTGTTGAAAATAATGAAAATATGCGAAAATGGAAAGTTGCAAAAAATGGCGAAAATGAAAATTGGGCTTGTGGCTCAAAATGCATTTATTTAATTATCCTGCATATAGATATATTAAATGAAAATTACAAAGGGGGATTCGATACCGACGCCGATAACGATGGCACTCCCGACGCTGGCTGGCTTGGCAATTTCCTCGGTAATCTCTCCTTGCTTTCTATTGCTAAAATAGCCGTTAGCTTTGTTGCTACACCAATCGTATCCTTCGCAATCAGCGCTGGAGATACATTACTAAACTATGCCTCGGGGAATATTAATGAAGGGCAATTCTGGTTAGGAATGCTTACTTCTGCTATAAGCTATGGTGTAGGAGAGGCGGGCTCGGCACTTACGAAGACGGGAGATAAGTTTATTGAAACAGGAACAGCTGCTGCGAATAAGGCAGTAACTTCTATGGGTGCGATGTACTATGCTGCTTCTGCAGGCGTACAGGGTGTTGGTAATCTTCTTACAAGCGGATTAAGAGTAAACAAGGACGGGAGGCTTGATTGGTATATGGACAGTGCGCAATTTGCGGGCTGGGGATTATCTACTGTAGCGTCTATGGGGCTTGCTTATGCTAATGCGGGATATAACCCGAACACAGCGAGCACATGGGATGCTGCAAAGATGGCGATGATGAACTGGGGGATTAATTCTACTGTATCATTCCTTAACAAGGGATGGAAGACAGACGCAAGCGGAAGATTATACTGGCAACTTGACGAAGGGAGAGGGGAAGTTACAGAAGCATTTATGGACTTTGGTATAGGAACAATGAAGAGCGCATTAAGCTTTGCATTTGAAGGGCATTATACGGGATATGGTACGAAGGCTAATGAAAGCATACTTGCATTTGCATTGGGTAAAGGGATGGATATATATAAATATAATTTATACCAGCAAGGAGTATTTGGAAGCGTATTACAGGAGAAGTATAGAGGCCAGAACGCCTTTGACCTTGCTGGTGGGATAGACCTTACGATATTGCAGAGGGATTGGAAGGATAACGGCATATCGAGGAGTGGAGCAGCAAGCTTAAGGATATTATCTACAGGATTAGAGCTACACAGCGGAGCGGGAGAATTTGGCGGGTTTGGCTTTAGCATTGATAATGATGGAGCATTAAGCTGGAATATGAAGAAGACCTGGGCAAACACAATGGATAACTTTAGAGACATAGGACAGGGTATAGGGAGTGTGCTTAACTATGTAGGGGCAGGCGTTGCATATCTTGCCCAAACTGTAGGAAACTTATTCACACAACCTGCCCAGCCATATGGAAGCGAGACACCAGCGGAGCAAGCGAAGGCTATGGCAGACAATATGAACGCTATAGAGAATGAGCAGAGGAAGAAGTTAGATGAGATGAAGGATAAGTTAAGTAAGCTTGGGAAGGATAAGCTAAAGGTATTAGGTTTAGATAAGCTTGATGGAGAAAGCTTTGACAAGATGATAAATCTTATATATCAGACTGGGGGAGATAAAGCTGTTGAAGACTTTATGATGAAATTAGGGAATGCTATGAATATTGTAAATAATTCATATGTTGTAAAGGAAGGGGATGAGTTATGGAAGATAGCGAAGGAATTGGGTATAAGTACGAAGGATTTACTTGAGCTTAATCCACAGTTAAGGGAGAGGAAGAACACCTTACATCCTGGAGAAATTATTAACTTAAGCAAGGATAATGTTGAAGAGTTTGCAAAGATACCAGTTTCAGAGGCTGACAAGAGGCTTAGCCAGAGGATAGAGGAGAATTATATAGCGCAACAACAACAGAAGAAGAAAGATAATACTATTAGTGAATGGGATAAAATAATCATATTAAATCTTGGATATGGGCCGATTAATCCAAATTCTGAATATGCAAAGCAAGCATTACAGAATTATGCAGATAATATAAATTCTCTATTATCGAGTTATAGTCAAAATGGAAGTGTTGCGAGTTACGATTTAGTTTCAATGCAAACTACGATGAAGAATTTCTACTGGGGCGATTATTTCAGTACGCTGGATGAGTTTTACAGTGCGAAGCAAGAGGAAATGGGAAGATTACTACAGGGTACTGGAGTAGGTATATTAGCTGGATATGGAATGATTGCAGGAGGTGCAGGGTTGTATTATGGTGGTGCGTATCTTCTTGAACATGTGAGTGCTGAAGCCGTATTATCTGGATTAAAGATGGTTGGGACTGAAATACTCAAAAATGGGTGGAAGACAGCGACTATAAATACGATTGTAGGCACACAGCTTAAGATTATGGATAATATTCAACAGGGTAAAGATTGGTACGAAGGAGTACCAGAAACGGCAGCAAGCAGGGCTATGGTAGGATTACTTGGTGGAGGATATGGAGGCTATATAGGTGCTAATAAGACTATTCTTGGTGCAGTTGGATTGAATGCATTTTTGGCTGGTGCTCAATATGCTTCAGATACATTGATATTTGGATTAGACGAATTTACTTGGGAAGATTTCAGAGATCGCTCAATTTTTGGTGGATTAGTTTCTGCTCCTGCGGCATATTTTACAGAGCAGATGATGGGTCTTTATTTACCTGGTACACTTAAGCGGGATATAGTAGAGACTACTTTAAAGACCTGGAGAGCGTATTTTAATAGAGAGGCTTATAAAATATATAAGCAGTACTATAACCAATATATAAAGCCTTAGCTCCACAATAAACGATACAAGATGATTCTCATAATTAAATTGTGGAGGTAAGGTTATGAATAGAAATTATAGTGTTACATTTATTGGTTATATAATATATGGGGTTATCTGTGTGATAGGTGCTGAGTTCTTCTTTGCACCTGTAGTGCTTATTTACTCTCGTAAAGCTTATTATGGGGAGATACTTTTTGGAATAAAAGATTATATTTTTGTTATTGGTGTTATTACTTTTTGTATAGCCTTTTTATTTTCCGACTCATTTTTTGCATCTATATTAGCTCCGATTAGTTCATACTGGCGGATAGGAATAAGGGAAGATGGGATATATGGGTGTCGTTTTTGGGAATGGGGAAGGATATTGAGGAATGATTTACGCAAGTTGTGTAACTGGGAAGATATTAAGAAGATAAAAATGCTTGGATTATATGATATGGCTATATATAGAACGAGAGTAATATTAAGGAATGGAAAGAAATTTCATATTACGAATATAGGGCATTCACCTTGGGAGATGCTGAAGTTTCTTGGTACAAAGGATATTAGGGAGAGGATTTTGAGATATTCTAAAATAATGATGTATGCATTAATAATGAAGAAGATAGGAGAGGATAAGTTTGAAGGATTTGAGAAAGGTAGGATAAATGCGAGAGATGAGAAGAATTTATTGAGAGCAATTAAATATGTAATGAACAATGAAGCGAATGATATTATAGAAGAAGACAGGAAAAGAATGGAACAGTTAAAACAGGAACAAAATAAATAAAGGAAGATAAAAAGGAGTATAACAGATATGGACAAGAAGCAAAATAACATCCCGAATTTAAAGATTAACTTTCTTGGAAGTGCAAGCAATGTAAACTATAGTAACTTTGCGTTAATAAACAACAGTAGCGAAGAGTTTTTATTTGACTTTGGGAATATAACACCTGGGAAGGAAGGGATAGAGATATTTAGCCGTGTAGCCTTAAGCCCTCGTAATGCGAAGTTGTTTTTGATGGGCTTAACGGAGCGTGTGAAGAAATACGAAGAACAGTTTGGAAGTATTGAAATTCCTGAAGGGAAGTAAATAAAGCCTCGAAACAATCAAGAGATGTAAATAAACATTTCTTGTATAACAAAGACCCATAAAGCTTACTTTAACAGTAAGCTTATGTCATATGCATTCCCGTAGTGGCTATTTAATTTTTTTCAATGCAAAAAATGGGGAGTTTTCAATTAAAATTGACACAATGCTAATTTGAAAATATATGATGTGGTGCAAAGAGGGCAGATTAACCTTACAGGCTTTAACAATTACGACAGCCACCTACACGGTAATTCTGAACATTTGAGTTCCTTTATTGTTAGAGGTAATATAGATGGAAACAGAAGAGAAAAAGATAAGAAAGGAAAAAATTAGAAATTTGGCAAGAAGGCTGGAAATAACAGAAGAAGAGGCCGAAAAATTCTTAGATGAGTTTGCTGATGAGTTAAGGAATTTCTCGAAAGAAGCGAAGATAAAAGTTATAGGGTTGGATGTATTTGGCACAGATAGAAAGACGCAATAGGGAAGTAAGGGAGAGAGGAGCTTTATTAACCCCGACAGCCCACAGGTTTTATTTATGCTGACTCTCTTTAATAATTACGACCTGCCTTTATGTTAACTCAATCCCCACGCCCCCGTTTTTGTGGGGGACAGGGTCAATTAATCCCGACATAGGCTTAAGATTAACCGCCCCCACGACCAAAATTATTAATCACAGAGGGTGAAAATAAATATATTAGGTATCATATATATCCCCAGCGCTGGAAAAGCTTCGCTTTTAAAAACGCCATCAAAAAAGATGTAGTTGTATAAAACAAACTATTTATTATCAAACCTTCCCTTTAATAACAATTCCAATTCCAGATAAAATTTGACCGAATAGAAAAATACAAAAGAATCTTATTAAATGGGTCAAATTTTATCTGGAATTGCTCTATTAATAACTCTCTTTTTTGATGGCGTTTTTTCGGGCTATTGCCCGACCAGCGCTGGGAGAATATAAACCCCACGCCGTGCTATGGGTTTTACCCATAAGCCGTTGGCATTTTATCTAAAATGCCCGCTTTCAAAAATGCTTCAGGTTATACAAAGGAATACTTATAAACAATTTTTGAAAGCGGGCGCTTGTTTAAATTAACTTCTCTATTTCATTAAATAAAAGTTTATTTATCCACTCGCCAACGGCTTTGTATATCACAGCCCATTTAATATGGGCTGTGATATACAGCACGGCGTGGATATTTAATATAACAAGGAAGAGGATTCCACTCTGGCATTTATTTTTGCGAAAGCAAAAAAAATGCCAGAGTGAGAATAGCCTTTGTTAACAACAAAACCAGCAAAACCACTCACAATTACCGATGGAAAGTAAAACTGTATTGATAATCCTTTATGTATCTTTATCCCTGTTTTACTTTCCATCGGTAATTGTGTGCATTCTTTGCGGAGTAAAGTAACATAAAGGTTATATTTTAAAATTAAGGAATGATAAACTTTCAATTCCCCTGCTAAAAATCGGCGCTTTTGCTGGGAATGATAATACACGAAAGAAACCGTAATACACAGCAAAAGCAGTCGATTTTTAGCAGGGTGTATCAACACACGCAAAGAATGCCAAATGGCTGGCGATGAATCATTAAAGATTCTTTAATGTAATTCAATTCCATCGCCAGCCATTTTGTGGTTTTGCTGGTTTTGTGTGGTAAATCACCCTTAAGCCTTTCACCCTCTGTGATTAATAATTTTGGTCGTGGGGGTATAATCTTAAGCCTGTGTCGGGATTAATCGACCATGTCACCCACAAAAACGGGGGCGTGGGGAATGAGTTAACATAAAGGCAGGTCGGAATTGTTAAAGAGAGTCAGCATAAATAAAACCTGCGGATAAGGCGTTCAATTTAATCAAAACTCTAATTTGACAAGAAGATTTTTTTTCCTTATTTTCTATCCTTTCAATTTTTCTTCAGGGGGCAAGTTAATAATGAATGCATTTGTTCCAGAATTAAAGAAAACAAGAGGAAAGTATAGAAGTTATCACACAGACCTTAAGATAGCAGAATTTCTTGGAATTCTTCCTTATGACATACGCTGTCAAATACCAAAGTCAACACTCTACAACTTTAGAAATAAAGATTTTGCAGAAATATTTGGGATGGAGTTTTCTAATCTTACTGGAGATGTTATAGCTCTACTTGAAGAAATGAAAAAGAAGAGTCTATTTAGTAAAATGCTCCGTGGGATTATCCGTGTTAAAACAACCCTTGTTGCCATTAAAGATATATACTTAAAGAAAATTAAAAACAGTGAAGGAATTATCAAAGAAAAGATAGTTAAGGCTATAGAAAAAGTAAGAGACACTCTTGGGCTTGAAAGGAGTGTTAGGTATTTTGACATAAGCAAAGGTACATTCTATTCCTGGTCAAACCAGATTAAAGCGAAATGTGTAGATTCTCCTGTTGGTAAATGCCTTCGTATATGGACAGGTCAATTAACAAAGAAAGAGATAGAGAAGATAAAAGAGCTCTGTCTTGACCCCATCTACAAAGGATGGCCTGTTGCTTCTATTGCTTATCACGCTTTAAGGAATAACATATTAAATGTATCTCTCAGTACATTTTATAAATATGTTAATATTCTTGGTATTAATCTTCCCACAGCTCGGAGTAGAAGAAAGAAAGATAAAGAAGGAATTAGAGCTTCAAAGCCTAATGAGCTATGGCACATAGATGTAACAGTATTTAGAACTATGGACAATGTTAAGGCTTATATCTACCTCATTATCGATAATTTCTCAAGATATATCCTTAACTGGAAAGTAAGTCTTGTATCATCTGGTAAGATATGTCTTGAAAATCTTAAAGAAGCATATATGAAGCATATTGTAAACAAAAGTTTAGACCCTGACAAACCCATAGGGGTTATGATGGACGGGGGAAGTGAGAATAACAATAATATTGTTGATACATTTTTTAATGACCCGAATATTTCTGTTCAGAGAATTATAGCACAACAGGATGTTATTTTTTCTAACAGTATTATTGAAGCCTGTAATAAGCTTGTTAAGTATAGATGGCTTTACCTCTACGATATACCAGATTTTAACTCTCTGTTCAGGTATATGGAAAAGTTTATCCCGATGTATAATGATATACGACCGCATTATTCATTGAAAGGTCTTACACCTTTAGAGGCTTATACAGGAAAAACAGAGATAATGAACAAAGAAGAGCTAACACTGCGCTTTGAACAGGCTCGAAAGGTAAGAGTTATGGAAAATAGACAGCATAAATGCGCTGTTTGTCCTGCTTAAAGAGAGTTTTACAGAGAAATCTACATAAAAGGAGTTTTTAAAGTATGGATTTTTAGTTTAGCTTTCCTACTTTATCCCTTAACTACAGCCTTTATGCCTGAAATTTAAGACTTGCTTTAGGCTTGTAGCTTAAAAAGAGAGTTGTCCCAATTTTGGAACTGAAATGTTTAGAATTACCGTGTAGGTGGCTAGGAAGCGCTGGCTGGTGTAGAGTGGTTGCATTAATGAATGATGATGAATAGTTTTTTTAATTAATTGTAAAAGAATAATTAGAGAGGTCAATTGTATGGATTTGAAGACAATTATTAATATATTATGCGATCCATATACAAAAGACAGTCTGGAGATTGTTGAGATTGAGCATAATACAAGTCTTTTCAATTTGAAAATGGATCGATTTTATCCTGTAAGAGATAGTATACCTGTCTTTATTAAAGATGAAATGCTTGGTTTGAACGAAAAGTATAAAGATATGTATAATCGGATTGCCTTTTTGTATGATACCTATATTAAGATTATGGGTTTTCTATTTCATAAAGGGTGGCGTGCATCTCGTGGTGAACTTGTAAAAAATATTAACAATATAAAGCCCGGCAGTAAAATTCTTGAGGTATCAATAGGTACGGGTTTTAATCTACTTTTTCTTCCCAGAAATGCTTTCTATTACGGTATAGACATATCCTGGAATATGTTGAAACGTTGTAAAAAGCGAGCAAAGAGAATTAAACACGATGTTTGGCTTGCTCTAGCTGAGGCAGAATGGCTTCCTTTTAAAGATGAGTCTTTTGATGTAGTTTATCACATAGGAGGTATTAATTTTTTCAACGATAAAAAGAAAGCAATTGATGAAATGATAAGAGTTGCAAAAAGTGGTACAAAAATTGTAATTGTTGATGAAACAGAGAGCCATTCAAAAAATATATATAAAAAAACCCCTTTAATTAAAAATTACTTTAAAGAGACAAGAAATGAAGAATTTTATATTCCTCTTTCTTTTATTCCATCAACAATGTTAGATATCCAGATTGAATATTTATGGAATAATCGTTTTTTCTGTCTATCGTTTATAAAACCGTAAATAGGGGAATAAATATGAAAGTAATAATACTTATGATTTTTTTTATTTCAACCATAATTCATGGAATAATTAAGATTTTACCAGGAGTAGGAATAAATATGTGTGGCTTCCTAGACATTGCAGTTTTTTTAGGTTATTTATTCTTTTCCTTACTTCATAGTGTGATATATAAAGGTATAAAAAATACTACCCTTCTTTCTATAATGATTATTGTAATTATGAGTTCTTTATTTATTCTTTTTGCAAAGTTTCATCTATTATTTTTTTCATCAGCTGGAATATCAGTTGGTGGTGTGCCAGTCTTTATAATATTGTGGTTTATACCAATTATTTACAATGCAATTAGTTGCTCTGAAATTCTTTTTGGAAGGAAGTTCTCATTAACCAATCGATTAATTGATTCTTGTTTTTCCTCGGGGCTTGCGGCAGGATATCTTGCAGGTGTACTGCCTATCATTGGCGGACAAACAAATTGGGGCACAATAGGTTATGGTGCTTATTTTAATACTTCTCCTTATGTCTATTTAATATTTTTTGCTGCGTTTATATTAATTATTATGTTTTATTATCTTCTAGAAGAGAAGAGTTTTTCTTCCCCATATTCTTCTTTTTTCTTGAGAAACCTACCTATATTTTTTTACATATGGCTTTTCCTTATGGCTTTTGTTACAGCGATTGTTAAGCATGAATTTGGTCTGGCATTTTCTATTTCCGCCATTATGTTTCCTTTAATCTTACTATGTCTTTATTTTTTCAATTTCTATATTAAGAAGAATTCAAAAGGAGTCTTGTAATGGGAAAGCGGGTAAAACGGATTTCAGTGTTGATTATGGTAGGTTGTTTCTTTCTTAGCTGGATTGAACATTTTGTAGAGAGATTTTTGTCATTTAGTGGGATTTCTACCCCGGTTTGGTTGGTTGTATATGTAACAGTGCTTCTTTTCACCTATACGATAATTCATGCTATTCTAAATCTTGGGACTCGTAGTTTTTTTTTATTTCTCCTTATTACAATAGTTATTGCATTTTTTATTGAACTTCTAAAGGTGAAATCTGGATTTATACTCTATGGACAACTTATGGGTCCTTCTTTCTTGGGAATTCCTTTGCTTTTGCCCCTCTGGTTCTTTATTCTTATCTACTCTGCTTACAGTACTACAAATCTTATTTTGGATATTCCTCTTCCAAGTCAAAAGGTTAGTTTGATAGCTTTTCTCAGTATATTTGATAGTGTAGTGTTAACTAGCTGGTTTACAATGGAAGATGCTATCAATGTTACTCTTGGTAGCTGGCGGTGGGCAAGAAGTGGTGATTATTTCGGTTCACCTATCATTATTTTTCCTATCTGGGTGCTTTCAGCTTTTTGTGTATCGTTTTTTTATAGATTGATAGAACGTCGCTTTGTGCCATCATCGCGGTTGAATAACAAATTCGCTCTTGCACGCCATCTCCCTTTTTTTTCTTATTCTTGGCTTAATCTAAGTGCTATGGTAGGAACTGTTGCAGTTAAAATGTCCGGAACTATGGTTGTAGGTCTATTTACTACATTGCCTTTTATGCTTGCGGGATTATGGAGACTTAATAATAAAAAATTTATAAAGGAGATAGAGAAGTAGAACTTGCCTGTAATATAAATTTGCAAAATAAAGATGTTTTTTGGAGAAGATAATGAATATAAGAGATTATATAAAATTGTATAATCAAAGGGTTTTCCCCAATCAGATTGTTTTATTTTTTCCAACATTAATGATATTATTTTTGCTTTTTTTTAAAAGTTCCTCTACTTCAATACTACTTGTTAAGTGTTTGCTTATATATTCGTTTTTGTTTATAGCTTTTAATTATGCTTTTCATTTTAAAGAAATGATAGAAGAATTTCCGTTAATGATAGGAATACAAATTATTTGTTTTTTGTTGTTTATTCTTATTAGTGCTTCTACTTTTGTAACTTCACCAATACAAGTAATAAATGTTTCGATTTCTAAAAATTGGATTTCTATTTTTACTGTTATCTGGGCATTAGTTTTTTATGAAATAGTTGGAATTTTTCTGACAAAAGATAAATTTAAAAATGATTTTTATCTTCGTGTGGGATTTTTTGGTATTTTTTCCTGTCCAACCGTTCTCTTTACAATTGGTATTTTTTCTTTTATTCCATTAAATTTAATTGATAGCATAATCATGACAATTGCTTCACTATATGCTTTTTGTGTAGGGTTATTTGCAGGAATAATTGGATTTGGAGGAGTAAGAGTTGCAGAGAATCTAATACATATTCCGATAGCAATCTATGGTCTTTATAAAGTTTATTTGTTTTATTTTATAAGAGTGTAGGGAAATTATGGAGAGGAATATTTTTTGTGAAACTTATCATCTAAAAGATTTCCAGTTGAAAAAATTGGTTTCTTTTTGAACCATGAGTATTTGAAAGGTTTGAATAAGATTTAAAGTATTTTTATTTAGTGAGAATCAGGAGGAATCGCTATGAAAGATTTAAATTATGAAAAAGTTAATGTGGCTGAGGAACAGATTATTTCGGAGTTCAAACAGTACAAGATTGATGATGATTACACTGCTAATATCTATGATAAAGGGGAAGGTGTTCCCATTTTATTTGTACCAGTTTTTGAAAATGCCACTTTTATTTATGCAGCACAAATAAAGTATTTTGAAAGTAAATATCGTGTTATTACTTATACTTCAAGGGAATTCACAAAAAAACCTTTGGATGCAGAAGTTTTTTCAAATGACATTTTGGCCATTTTACAATTATTAGGATTAAAAAAAGTAAATGTTGTAGCAATGTGTGCTCTTGCGGCCAGTGCTTTTTTGGCTTATATCAAAAAACCTGAACTTTTTAACTCATTTTTTCTTACAAATGCCTTCATATATAAGCCAGCTTCATCTCTTGAGATGAATTTTCAGAAATTCATAGTTTCAATTCTACCACATAGTATTGCTAAAAGAGTTTTAGCAAGAAAAGTGGCTCTTTCAAAAGAAAGGAAATACGTGTTGCCAAGATTACTTAAAGTGAATAATTTTAAGCAAAAGTTGATCAATGTCTTTTTACCTTTGTCTAAAACCGATATTCGTGATCAACTTTGTAAAATAAATGTTCCTGTTAGAGTTATTACTACAAAATATGATCCTTCTTTCCCAATTAAATATACGAGATTAATACATGAAAATATAAAACAATCTTCATTTACTGTCGTAGAGAATTTGAAGGGGCATTTTTTATCCTTGTTGGATCCATATTACTTTAATAATGAATTGGAATTATTTTTAAATAATGTGTGTAAGAATTAATATTGGAGGATAAGAATGAAGCTTCATGTAAGAGAGTTTAAAGCAATGAATAGTAGGATTAGAAGATTTCTCCAAGAGAATGTTGAATTTAAAATATTTAAAAAATTTGGTTTAAGTCTCAAAAATAAAGACGTTCTTGAAATTGGATGTGGTTCAGGTTTTGGAGCATATTTACTTTCTAGTATGTCTTCCAAAACTTACATTGGAATTGATTTAATGCCGGAGCAGATTGAGCTTGCTAAAAAGCGTTGCCTTAGAAATTGCGAGTTCCTTGAAATGGATGCTTCAAAATTAGACTTTTTTTCTGATCAGACTAAGGATACAATTATAGTATTTGGTGCGTTACATCATATTCCTGAATGGAGAAATGTAGTTAAAGAGTGCTATCGCATTTTAAAAAAGGAGGGAGAAATGTATATTCAAGAACCCTGTAAGGGAGTAGTAAGAATATGGGATTTTGTAGTAAGGTGGCATCACCCTAAAAATTCTCTTTTTAGTATTGGGGAATTTAGGAATCAATTTATAAAAGAAGGCTTTTTAATATTGAACAAATTTAACTTTTTTGGTATGATACATTATCACTTAAAGAAGTGTGATATACAATTAGGAGGTTATTAAATATGAAAAAGGTAAATAATTTTAAATTTATCATTATGATCATTCTATTTTCTTCATTAGTTCAATCGTGTGTTGAAAAATATAAGGATGAACCTGTTAGGTCAAAAGAAATAAGTATTCAAAACCACGAGTTTATAAAGTATACAAAATACATTGGTGGAGAAAAGACACATACTGTTTTTGTTGTCTTTGAGACTGATAGGGCGAATCATATTGTTAGAGCTTACATAAATATAAGTAAGGTTGGGAAAGAAGCGGAATTACCTCAAAATTACAGCAATTATTCAATTAAAATGGTAGTTTCATTGGATAAAGGCTCCCTTTTAGAGGAAGATTTGGATTATACATCAGTTAAAGAGTCTGATTTTGTATTGAAAACACCTGATAAGTCCTTTCTAAAAATTGATCTTGAAAGTTATAGTGCTTATTATCGTGTTTTATTTAATAAAGAGGGTCAAGAAAAATCTTTGTTAAGTAAATTTAAGCTAAAAAAGGAATACCCTGTCTGGAGTATTTCTTCTCTTATGATGATTGGTTGCAGATTTATGGATGCTTCTCGGGGTGGGATACTATACATTGTTGAGCCTAATTATGTTAAGGATCCTGTGCCTGCATATTTCAGAGTGGTGGGTAAAGAAGTTTTAGAAACAAAAGCAGGAAAATTTAATACTATTAAAGTTGGTTTTTCTACATCTGATCCGTTTCTTGGCTCACTCTTAAATTCATATACCAGTGAAATTTTTTTCTGGGTTGAAGATTCCGCAAGGGCTTTGGTTGTTAAAACACAGATAGAGAATAACGTTAATTTGATTGAAGAAATTTCGACATGGAGAAACAAGAGACGTTAAGGGAGTGTTCCAATGTTTAAACTTATTTTGCATAATGTTCTGAAGCATAAGTTTCTTTTCAGTCTGATCGGTATGATGGTAGTATTGCTTTGCTTTTATCTGATAATTGGGATGAATACTGTATTTTCGGTTTCTACCTCGCTTAAGAGAGCAATGGTGGAGAATATGACAGGAGATTTGATTATTGTTTCTTCAGGAGTAAAACGGATTGATGTTATTACTAAAGATGGAGAGAAGAAGATTATACCGCTTGAAGATTGGGAAAGCATTCTTAATTTTGTGCGTTCAAGAGAGGAGGTTGTGAACGCTTCTCCAAGACTTCGTGTATGGGGAAGAGTAAAGTCGGAGTTAAATGAGATTCCGATGATTATAACTGGTGTAGATCCCTCAAGCGAACCAGAGCTTCTGCCTGGCCGAAAATTGGAAGTGGGAAGGTGGATTAAAGCGACAAATGAAATTATGATGTATTATCGTCATGCAGATTATCTCAGCATAACTAACAATGCCGAGCTAGGTATAACTGTACAGACAGTAGATGGTTATATCAATTATGATGTAGTAAAGCTTGTTGGAATTATTGATTATAAGGAACTTTCCTGTTATACAGAATTTGCACTCTATGGGTTTGTAAGTATAGATTATCTTAATATGCTTTTGATGGAAAAGGAAAAGACGGTTGGAGAAATTCTTGTTCGTCTAAAGGATGAAAACAGTTTGAAGAAATTAGAAGAAGCAATTGAAAAGCAGTTTCCAGGAAGGTGTCGGTTTATTCTACCGGAGAATTCTGCCAACCTTGTAAATGGTATTTATAACCTTACCTTTTTTATGGTTTTTTTTGTCGCACTATTACTGATGATAATGGTATATCTTTGCAGTTCTTTTCTTGTTAATTTATCAATTGAAACGCGACGACAGGAAATCGGTATTTATCAGGCACTTGGTGTTAAGAAGTGGAGAATTGGTATGCTTTTTGGGGGGGAGTTTTTATTAACTATGATTGTAGCGGGTCTGATAGGCACATCACTTGGTTTGTATGTTATGAAAGGAATATCCAGTAATGGTATTGAGGCAACCATAATTCCCTTAAGACTGGTGTTCGGTAGATCACGGCTTTTTATTCAAAATGATCCGAGAACATTTATAATTATTATAGTCGTCCTGATTCTTGCTTTTTTAGGAAGCACATTAAATGCTATTTTGAAGTTAACAAAATTTGCTCCTGTTGAAATTATGCGGGAATTTTAAGGGTGTAATGGAGGCAATATGTTTACATTAGTATTTGCAGAGCTCACTCAGGGATTTAAAAGGATATGGAAACTTTACCTGACGAATGTGCTTTCCGTTCTATTTATTGTATTAATGTTTGCTTATATAGATGGTTCGCGACGTCAGCTTAATTTTCAAAACACTGTTTTTTCTGGAGAGATTGTTGTGAAAATGAATACGAATATTGAAAATACAGAGAAAATACTGGGAGAAAAGATTCCTGGTATTTTATATGTGGCTAAAAAGATACGTTCACAGGTGGAGTTTCGTCTTCCGGGTAACATTAATGGTAATGGGGAATTGATTGGGGTAGATTTGAAGCAAGATAAAAATCTTGAAAGTTATCTTACTTTACGGGGTGGGAGGATGCTTAAAGATGCACGGGATATTTTATTGCCTACTTCGATATGGCAAAAGGCAGATATAAAAGTTGGAGATATTGTTCGTGTTATGGGTAAGAACGCAGATAAAACATATAATGTAGCAGCATTTAAGGTATGTGGTTTTTATAACTCACCGGGCTTGACACTTTTTGAAACTCCAAAATTCTTGGTACAATATAATGCAATGCAAAGTTTTTACATGCCTAAGGTAAAGGACATTGAATACTGTCTTTTTTTCAGGGGTGGTAATATTCCAGAAACAGTTAATAAAGATGTGCGTGAAGCCTTTCATGATGAAGAACGTACAATAATCGCTTCTATAGAAGCAATGCGGGTTTCATCTTTTGATGTGTTGAATATTTCAGTCCAGATGAATGTTTTTTTAATTCTTTTGATCATTTTAGCGATTATTGTCGTAGTAACAGTAGCAATGCAGGTAAATTTCAATATTTATATGATTCTATTCCGAAAACGGCGAAGGGAACTTGGTACGCTGATGTCGTTTGGAGTTAAGTCCTGGAAGATTAGCATCCTTCTCTTTCTGGAATCCTTTTTCCAGCTTATCTTCTCGACTATTGTTGCTGTGTTATTGTCTTTTTTGATATCGATCATTGCTCGTCAGCAGATAGTTGGAGGTTTTCTTGAGGTGATGTTTGTGTTACTTTCAGGTACCAACCGGGTCGATTTTTTTATTCAGCCATATCAGGTTGAAATGGCTTTTTGTGTAATACTGGTGGCAGTCAGTGTAGCTCAGATTCCCATTTTCGCAAAAGTATCATTGTCTAATCCAATTGAAATAATGTCAGGTAAATGATAGATAAAAAACTTAAAAAGGAGTTTATAGATATGAAGCAAATATTTAAGGTTTTAATGTTATTGGGGTTTGTAGTGACAGCTTATGCTGCCACTGTTGAGCAACAGGGAGAGGAAATATTAGATCAAGCTGACAGAGAGTTTTATCCGTTTGAAGGAACAATGGAGATGTATGTTCAAAGCGTTCAATCGGATGGTTCAAAACAGGAGTATAGAATGCAGGTATATAAAAAAGGTGCAATTAATCAGACGGTAGTCTGGACATTTCCAAAAATCAATGAAAACGATATTGGTATGCGTTCTGGTGATACGATTTACTATAAACCTCGGAAAGCTACAAAACCTGATATTATGAGTTATCAGGCACTTTTTATGAGTACAGGTTTTTCCTGGGGTGATGTGATGTCTTCTGATATAGCACTGGACTATAAAGCAGAAAAAGTTGAAAAAGTTAAGGAAAATGGTAAGGATTGCTTTTTTCTTCAACTTAAACCTGTAAAGGAAGGACTTTATGCAAGAATCGATACTTGGATTGATCAAACTACCTTTGATTGCTACAAGAGGGTGTATTATACTGCATCTGGTGATAAATTAAAAATAGCAACTTATTCAGAAATAAAAAAAGAAAATGGAGTTGTTGCAAGTTTTCGGGTTGATATGGAGGATTACTTTCAGGAGACAAAATCGTATGCGATTATATCAAATATCAAAAAAGAAAAACTTCAGAGGTTTTTGTTTGATCCTCAAAATATTGGACGTATACATATGCGTTAAGGAGATCGTTTAATGAGACGAATTTTTTTGGTTAACATGCTTATTTTATTAGTACTCCGAATATCAGATCTCTTTGCGGAGAGGCAGATTGGGATAACTTTAATTAATAATGTGTATTCAGCACATAACTTATCAAATAATATACTGAACCTTTCTGAGAGTTGGAAATATGGTGGCGATTGTGATGTTCATATGATAGCTTCTCCGGGAATGGTTTTTGAGGATGATTTTCAATCTGATGCATTGTTGGATCTGTACTTTTCTAAACCTTACGACACAAATTCCTTAAATATAGTAGTAAGAGAAGCTTTTATAGACTTTCTTTTTTATGATACTGTTAGTTTTAAGGCTGGTTTTATACAGACAGATTATGGTTTTAATAATAATTATTTTCATCCGTTAAATGTAATAGAGTTTGTACCGGAGTTGCGAGAAAGCTATACAAATATTTACATTGGTCCAAATGATGTTGGGATACCCGGTGTTCCCTCTGCAAGGCTTAGAATATCTCTCCCGGAATTTGTTGAGGGATTGAAAATAGGTCTGGATCAGGGTCTTATCTGGTATGATTATGAGCATTTTGATAAAAACTATTTTATTTCTTCATTGACAGGAGTTTATAGCGATTTACAGGCAGGGGTTATATTTGTCTATAGTGGGAATAGCTTTGGAAATGATGCAGAAGTCAGAAAACCTGTACTTGGGATGAACTTTTCAGTAGGACTTCCTTTTAAATCAATATTTCTTTGGGAAGGGGTTTTTCGGCAGGAGAGTTATCGAAACTTTGTTCAGGATAGTAATGTGTTAAATAAAAGAGAGGCTCTATTTTTTAACCAAAGTGTTAGGCTAGAAACGAGTCAGGAAGATCCATTTTTTCATAATACTCTATCTGGTTATGCAGAGTACTTTTATTATGATGAAGGAATTTCGGCAGATCAATATAATTTAATATATGATTTTTTGAAGAATCCAATTAATATTCTACAGTATGGCAATAAGCTTATTATTAAAGAACGAAACTTTAAAAACAATTTGACATTTGGTATCCACTACTTAACCAGGCAAAGATGGAAGTTTTCCTATCAGGCCATAACTGAATTGGATAGTACATTTTGGCAGCACTGGTTTACAGTAGGAAAGGCTTTTAATAATGTCACAATCAGTGGAACTTTTATTTATATTCCTGAAACTGAAGAAAAGTACCAGCTAATTTATTTTGCTAAAAACGTTTTAGTTTATCTTCAGATGTCGATAGATATTTAGAGAATTGGAGGGGCACCTATGATAGAGTTATCAAATATTAAGAAGATTTACCAATCTGGAAATATTTATGTTGAAGCACTAAAAGATATTAACTTAAAAATTGACAGAGGTGAAATGGTAGTAATTGGAGGTGTATCTGGTAGCGGAAAAACGACACTACTAAATTTACTTGGTGCAATGGATCATCCTTCGGAGGGAAAAATCGTAATAGATGGTGAAGATATAACTCATTATAATTTTTCAGAATTAACGGATTTTAGGGCACGAAAAGTTGGTTTCATTTTTCAGAGTTTTCACTTAATTCCAGCTCTGAATGTTTATGAAAATATAGTTGTGCCAATGAAACTTAAGGGACAACGATTTGATAAGACTAAAGTGATGGAACTTATTGAACGGGTAGGTTTATCCGGCCATATTAAGCACAAGCCAGATGAGCTATCTGGAGGACAACGCCAGAGAGTAGCAATTGCTCGTGCGCTAGTTCACAATCCACCTTATGTGATGGCTGATGAACCGACAGCAAATCTTGATAGTAAAACTGCCCAGAACATTGTTATGCTGTTAAGAGAATTAAATCGTAATCTAAATGTTACAATAATATTTGCCTCCCATGATCAGTGGGTGCTTGATAATATCGATAGAAAAATAAAACTTCAAGATGGAATGATTGTACAGTAGTTTTAAGTGATAACCTATTACTTCTGGAGGTTGTTTATGAGGGTAAATAAAGTTTTTTTAGTAATTTGCTTTGTGATTTTTTTCCTGCTTCTTGCATGGCCGGCCGTGATTCTTACTTCTTATATGTTTATTTCAGGCCCACTTAAAGTAATTTTTATATTGACTTTCCTTGCTATAGAGATTGCGCTCGGAGCATTTTTGATTACATGGCTAATTACTAATCGAAAAAATATCAAAAAATGGAAATTTATTTTTATGTTGGGAATAGTAGGAGTCTGTTATATAGGTTACATTAGCTCATTAATTATTGTTTATATAGTTCCAAGGTAAGAAAGCTTAAATTGTTTAATATCCTTTTAAGAAATCTTCTCTAATTGTTTTAAGAGCTTTCATTGATCATCAGTAGTAGTGGTACCGGAGAAAATGATTAGCTATATGTGAAGAAATTTCATAAGTATGCCTAGCCCAGCCCAGCCACCTACACGGTAATTCTAAACATTTCAGTTCCAAAATTGGGATTCTCTCTCTTTTTAAGCTACAAGTGCTGACTCTCTTTAATAATTCCGCCTTTCCTTTATGTTAACTCAATCCCCACGCCCCCGTTTTTGTGGGGGATAGGGTCAATTAATCCCGACATAGGCTTAAGATTAACCGCCCCCACGACCAAAATTATTAATCACAGAGGGTGAAAATAAATATATTAGGTATCATATCTATCCCCAGCGCTGGGAGAATATAAACCCCACGCCGTGCTATGGGTTTTAACCATAAGCCGTTTTTGCTGTCAGATAATTCTAATACTTTAAGTTTGTTTAATCAAGCCCTGTTTTTCGTAGAGGTATGATACTTCTATGAGAAGTGGGGCTTTTATTTTTCTTAGACAAAAGTCTTGTATTTACTTGATTTTATTTTAATATTTTGTTAGTCTAATAAATCTAGTAAAGCTGAATAAGTTTAAGTTTAGTACGAAAAACTTGAAGCTTTGTACGCTATCTAAAATGCCATCTTTATAAGTTTAAGAGGAATCTATGCTAAAAATCCTTTCCTGGAATGTAAATGGGTTTCGTGCCTGTCTTAAGAATGGGTTTATGGATTGGTTTTTAGAGTATCAACCCGATATTTTGGGACTTCAGGAGACAAAGGCTCTTCCAGAACAGATACAGAAAGATTACCCTGCTTTCATGGAGATAAAAAACTATCATACTATATGGAATCCTGCGCAAAGACCCGGGTATAGCGGTACCATTCTCCTGACTAAAAAAGAACCTGTTGAAGTAAAAAAAGGCTTCGGTATAGAGGAGTTTGATAATGAGGGACGCATAATTATAGCTAAGTATGAAGGGTTTACCCTTATGAATATTTATTACCCGAATGGACAGATGAATGAGGAGAGGTTAAACTATAAACTAAGATTTTATGATGCTTTTCTGGATTATGCGGATAATCTAAAAAATAAAGGGGAAAATCTGATAATTATGGGGGATTTTAATACAGCTCATAAAGAGATAGACCTCAAGAATCCAAAAGAAAACGAAAATTATTCGGGTTTTTTGCCTGTGGAGAGAGCATGGATTGATAAATTTATATCTCATGGATATGTTGATACATTCAGGGAATTTCATCCGGATCCAGAGCAGTATAGCTGGTGGACATATAGATTTAAAGCAAGAGAAAGGAATATTGGGTGGAGAATAGATTATTTCTTTGTTAATAAAGAATTTATGTCGCGTGTCAAGGATAGTTTTATTTTAAAAGAGGTTATGGGTTCGGATCATTGCCCTGTTGGAATATACCTGGAGTAGGGAGAATATGAATGGTTGTGAATGTAGTAAATGTTTTTGTTAAAAAGGACCATATTGAGGATTTTATTAAAATCACACTTGAAAATCATAAAGGCTCTATTAAAGAACCGGGTAATCTTCGGTTTGATGTTCTTCAGAACGTTCAGAATCCCTCTCAATTTCTTCTTTACGAGGCTTATGAGTCTGAGGAAGCATCGGCAGCTCATAAAAAAACTCCACACTATCTAAAATGGAAAGAAACTGTGACAGAATGGATGGAAAAGCCGCGAGAAGGTATTTCATATAAAGTACTTGCTCCAATGGAGAGAAATCAGTGGTAGATACTCTTAATTTTTCCTTTAGTGCTAATCCGAAGGTTATATTTGGGCCTGGAAAAATAAAACTTTTACCAGCTATTGTTGGTGAAATAGGAAATAATGTACTACTTGTTATTGGTGAAGGCTCTTTTAAGGCTTCCTCTGTATATAAGTGGCTAATGACAGAATTTGAGAAAAATCAAATCTATTCAGAAGAAGTTAATGTAGTAGGTGAACCATCTGTAGATTTTATTGATGAGATAAGCTCTATTTATAGAGATAAATCCTTTCATGTAGTGGTTTCAATAGGGGGTGGAAGTGTAATTGATGCAGGTAAAGCAATTTCTGCCATGATACCACAAAATGATTCTGTTTTAAATTACATAGATGGCATAGGAAAAAAGAAACACAATGGAATTAAGGTACCTTTTATAGCTGTACCAACTACCGCTGGAACTGGAAGTGAGGCAACAAAGAATGCAGTTTTAAGTAAAGTAGGAAAGAGCGGGTTTAAAAAGTCATTAAGACATGATAATTTTATTCCTGATGTAGCAATTATAGATCCTGAGCTTACTCTTACATGCCCTCCTGAAGTTACTGCAACCAGTGGACTGGATGCTTTTACCCAGCTTCTGGAGTCTTATACATCCAGAAATGCCTTTCTTGTAACAGATTCTCTGGCTCTACCCGCTATAGAATTGTTTGGGGAAAATTTTCTTTCTGTTTGTATGAATGATGGTAGTAATATCCAGAAAAGAAGTGCATTATCCTATGCGGCTTATATTTCTGGACTTACCCTTTCTAATGCAGGGCTTGGAACAGTACATGGACTTGCCTCTGTTATAGGTGGATATTTTTCTATTCCACACGGAGTAATTTGTGGAACTCTTTTAGGTGAGGTAATTTCAAAAAATATTGAGATATTGTTTAAAAAGGGGGATCGCAATAGCCCGTACCTAATGAAGTATGCCAGGGTTGGTAATACTTTATCCAGAGAAAAGATAGATAAAACTGAATCTCTTGCAGATATTGAAAAAAACTGTGAAAATCTAATCAGTATAATAAAAGAATGGATTGAAAAACTTCAGATTCCAGGACTTGGATACTATGGGATAAGAAAAGCGGATTTGGAAAGAATAGCAAGAGAGACTGACAATAAGAGTAACCCTGTCCATCTAACTTATGAAGATATATTAGATATCTTATTAAAAAGATTATAACTTTAAGGAAGGAATATATGGGAGCATTGCTGGAAAAGGCTAAGTTGTTACAGGAAGAATTCTTAAATGATTGGAGGTGTCTTTGAAATAGACAAAAGGATTAAAGAAATTGAAAGTCTTAGAGATAAACTAAATGATGAAAGCACATGGGGAGATCATAAACTTTCCGCAGAGATAGCCTCAAAGATATCAGCACTTGAGAAGGAAACCTCTGGCTGGATTAAAATGAAACCAAGGATTAGTGACTCTATTGAAATGATCCAACTTGCAGAATCAGAGGATGATGAGGAGTTATTAAAAAGTCTTGAAAAAGAGCACGAAACCCTTGTCAAAGAGCTTGAAAAACTTGAAATCCAGATGATTTTCAGGGGTCAGTTTGACAGGAACAATGCCTTCTTAAATATTCATCCTGGTGCGGGAGGTACAGAGTCTCAGGATTGGGCAGAAATGCTTCTCAGGATGTACCAGAGATGGAGCGAAATGCATGGGTATAATGTAGAAATTGTAAATCTAGAACCGGGAGATGTTGCAGGACTAAAGGATGTAACTCTGTTCGTAAAGGGTTTATATGCTTATGGATATCTAAGTGCTGAGAATGGAATACATCGCCTTGTAAGACTTTCTCCTTTTAATGCTAATAATAAAAGGCAGACATCTTTTTGTTCTGTCAGTGTTTCCCCTGAGATTAATGATGAAATTGAGATTGACATAGATCCTAAGGACCTTAAGATTGACACCTATAGGGCAGGTGGGGCAGGGGGGCAATATGTTAATAAAACAGAATCTGCTGTTAGGATAACACATCTACCCACAGGAATAGTAGTTGCCTGTCAGATTGAACGTTCCCAGCTTCATAATAGGGATATGGCAATAAAGATGCTTAAATCAAAGCTGTATGAGTACGAAAAAAGGAAGAAAGAAGAAGAAAGAGCAAAGGCTCAGCCTGAAAAGAAGGCTATAGAATGGGGAAATCAAATAAGAAGCTACATATTTCAGCCATACACGCTTGTGAAGGACCATAGAACAGGAATAGAAAATAAAAATATACAAACTGTAATGGATGGAAATATTGATGATTTTATTATAGGATACTTAAAAACAAAGTAAGCATTACTTTAAAACTACAATAGTCTTTCCCTGTCCTCCATCTTCGGGCTTTGCATAAAAGAATTCCTTTACATTGTCTTTTTTTCTTAAGAAATTCCATATCTCTTTTCTTAAAATCCCTTCTCCCTTCCCATGAATTATAGAAAGACTCCCTATGCCGTTTACATATGCAGAGTCAATACCTTTTTCTACATTGCGGATGGCTTCTTCAGTGTTTTTACCGCGAACATCTATATTTACAAAAGATTCTCCAAGATTTTCGTAGTAGTAGCCTTTTTTACTACCCTCCAACTCTTTTGCTTCTGTTTCATAAATATCTGATTTATCTACATATATGCTTACTATTCCAATCCTTACTTTTATTTTATTTTCACTGATAGACTCTATATACCCCTCTTTTTCATAGTTACTGACATAAACTCTATCCCCTGGCCGTAAAGTTACGGGATGTTTCCGTTCATTTCTAACAATTTCTTTCTCTAATGACTCAATTTTTACCGAAATGTCGTCTGCTTGCTTTTGAATCTTCTTGATATTTAAATCTTTATTCTTCTTTAGTTCTTCCTTCAAACTCCATATATTTTTTAAAAGTTCCTCAAATTCATTTCTTATAGCATAAATTCCTCTCTTCTGTAGAAGTAATTTCTCTACCTCAATCTCTTTTTCTTTTCTTAAAAGCTCTCTCTTTATAAGTTTTGCCTCATCTATATGTTTTTCAATAATATCCTTCTTTTTTAAAAGAGCCATTTTTTCAGTTTCTATGTTCTCAAAAATAGCCTCGTAGGATTGAGCATTCTCTTTAAGGTAATCCTCGGCAATTTTTATAATAGCAGGGGATAATCCATACTTTTCTGCAATTCTTAGTGCGTAGCTATTACCTGAAGTTCCTGTCTTGATTCTATATAGAGGAATGAATTTCTCTTCATCAAATTCAACAGAAGCATTTTTAACCCTTTTATCAGTGTAAGGAATCTTTTTTAAGCCCTGAAGATGGGTAGTAATAATAAATCTTACTCCCTTTTCAAGGAGTTTTTGTATCACCGCAAAACCAATAGCCTCACCCTCTTTTGGTTCTGTAGAACTTGCGACTTCATCAATTAAAACAAGGGATTTCGAATTGCTACACTCAAGAATTTTAGCAATATGTGCTATATGTGCGGAAAAGCTTGACAGGTTTTCGGCTATATTTTGTTCATCTCCAATTTCAGCAAAGACTTTTTCAAAAACTCCGATTTTTGATGAACTGTCAGCAGGAATAGGTATACCACACAGAGTCATTAATGTTAGTAACCCTGCTGTTTTAAGAGCCACTGTTTTTCCCCCAGCATTTGGACCAGAAATTATAACCCCTTGACAGGAATATCCTGCTTCAATATCAATTGGAACACAATCTTTACCTACAAGTGGATGCCTTGCCTTAATTAGCTTTACTATAGGCTCTTCTGTAATCTCCGGTGAATTACATTCAAACTCTACTGAAAAACGGGCTTTAGCATATAGAAATTCTAGCTTTCCTATAATCCTGTACATTTCAAAGATAGTTTCTATGTTTTCAGCAATGGATTTTGTCAATTCTTGCAATATTTTTTGTATTTCGTTGAATTCTGCTTCATCAATTTCAACTATTTCGTTATTTAGTTCTATAATTTCTGGGGGTTCTACAAAGGCAGTTTCTCCTGTCTTTGAAAAGGAGTGAACCAAAAAGCTTTTAAATTTATTTTTATATTGAGTCTTGATAGGAATTACAAATCTTCCCTCTCTAAGAACAAATGTCTTTTCCTGTATTATTGAAGACAGATTTTCATTATCTACAATTCTATTTAATCTTGCCTGCATCTCCCCGCGAATAGAGCTTTTCCTTTTTCTAATTTTTTTTAATTCCAGCGAAGCATCGTCACTAATGTTCCCTTCAGCGTCAAATACCTCATTTATTCTCTTGAAAAGAGGGTAGGGAGGTGTAACATTTTCTACCAATTGATATATTGAACTATACTTAAGTTTATGCTTTTGCAAAATCTCTTTATTTTCCAGAAAGGTCTTAATAACTTTTTTTACCTCAAGAATCTCTTCTTTTTCAAGAATATAATTAGGAACTTTAACATTACTAATAAAAGACTCTATATCACCAATTTCCTGGAAATATAAACTGGAATCAAATTTTAATAGCGACACAATTTCATTGCACAATAGGAACTCTTCTTTCAGCATGTTTATGCTTGTTGAAGGTTCTATATTTTCAATTAGTTTCTTTGCAGGGTAGGTTTTTATATATTTTAAAATTAGAGGCAGGATTTTATCCACTTCCAGAACAGCGAAAGATTCCTTCAAAAAAGTTCTCCCTCAGGTTTTTTAATTAGGATACTATTGGCAATGCGATAAAAGTCTTTAGCTGTATTATCCCAGCTGAAGTTTGATGCCCATTTATTAGCTTGATCAGACATTTTTTTTAATAATTTATTATCATCCAATAAATAGGCTACTTTTTTAGCGAATAGGTTTATATTGTTATTTTCTACTAAAAACCCAGAATAGCCCTCTTTTATAGAATCTCTTAAACCCTCTACATTATAACCAACTGCGGGAACACCCACAGCATTGGCTTCGATTACCGTTAATCCCCATCCTTCCTTTTCAGAAGCAATCACATATACCCAAGCCCGCTTTAAAAGTTCTATTTTCTTCCTATCAGATACTGAACCAAAAAAACTAACATCCTTATCTATTTTTAACCTTCTTGCAAGCATTTTAAGATTAGATTCCTGTTCTCCTTTACCACCTATCCAAAGCTTCACCTCTGGTATAGCCTTCTTTACAATTGAAAAAGCCTTAAGTATATGATCTATTCGTTTATATTTTTTTAATCTTCCAAAATATATCAGGGTAGGGTAATAATTTTTCTTGAATTTTTTACTTTTCCGAATAAAATCTATATCAATGCCCGTTGGAGAAATAATTACTTTTTTATATTGATACTTTGATTCCAATTCATTTTTATTGCTTTGTGCCATTACAATAGTTGGTGTATTTTTATAGAATGTTAAATAATATCTTTCCATTAAAAAGACATACACAGCAAGATAAAAGGGTAACTCTTTAAAAAGAGCTTTGTCATGAACATGATGCTGAATAGCAATAATAGGGATATTTGTTATATACCTCGGAGTAGCCAGTGGTATTTTGGAAATATCATCAATAATTAAATCGTAATTATTATATTTAAATTTCTTATTCCAGTATTTTCTAAATGTAAAATTAAATAAAAAGTTATTGGGTATTCTATATACTGTATAACCGTGTATTTTCTCTATTTCCTTACATCCCTTATATTTAGCACAGACAAAATCCACAGTCCAATTTTTAGGCTTTCTCTTTAGTATTTCGTCAATGTGAACCTCAGCCCCGCCTGCCTCTGGATTTTTAATATCCCGCCAGTTTATCACAAGAACTTTCATATAATGCATTCCTCAAAATCGGGCTGAATAGATAAGACAATAAATACCGATTTCTGGCTTTTCATAAGATAGTTTTTCTTTTAATTTACGCTGGTTATCTATATATATATTATCAAAATACGCAACAGCGAATGGTAAAACAAAGGTATTAAAATATATATAATTCCAATCAGAATTGTCAAGGGCAAGATTACCTTTCTCATATTGATTTTTTATCTGCATAATGTTGAATGTAAGATAAAATACTATCGGAATAGCAATAAAATAAACAAGATCAAATCTCCTTGCGGGAGTTTCTTCTTCAGGCTTTTCAATTTGTCCAGAGACAAGATAGGTATTAGGTAGTTCCTCTTCAATAACCTTTTTTGCTTCTACATTAGTAATATTTGAATCGTTTATGATTATATTTGTAGCAGCATACATAAACACACTTTGAAAAATAAAAATTAACAAGAATACTAACTTTAGCAGTCGGTTCGGCATTTCCCGCACCCCTACAAACTTCCTATAAGATATATTATGTTAAGTTGAAAACTACACCTTCTTTTCGTCTGAAGTATCAAGAAGCCTAAAAACTTCATTTTTGACATCATTCTGGTTCTTTCCGATAGATAAAGATATTTCACTGATTAGCATATTAACTGCTGTATTATAGAGCTTCTTTTCAGTAGTAGATAATTCCCTTACTTTGTTTCTGACAAAAAGATTTTTTATAACCCTTGCAATCTCAAGAATAGTACCTGAGCGTAGCATATCCTGATGCTTCTTGTAGCGAATCTTCCAGTCATCATCTACATCAAACTCTTTTGAGGAGATTAATTCTAGACACTCTTTTATTTCCTTCTTGCTGGCAATATCCCTTAGTCCTAACTCTTTTGTGTTATCAGAGGGTACCATTATAGTGGTTTCAGTCAGAGGAAAGCGTATTACATAATAAGTTCGTTTTTCGCCAAGTACCTCTCTTTCCTCTATACTTTGAATTTCCCCTGCGCCATGAAAAGGATAAAAAACCTTCTCACCTATCTTATACATAAGAATAAAATTCCAACCATTATAAAGTTTTTTTATACATTTAAGTATAAATCACTTATCTTAATTAGTCAATTATCTTCTCCCTACCCTTTATGGCTTCCGAGATACTTTTTACACCGGCATACATAATGCTTGTACCTATTGGAATACCTCTAGCGAGATGTGAAAAAGTTATATTTTTATTCTTAAGCAAATCTTTAATGTAAAGAGCTGTTGCATCTCCCTCCGTTGTTGAACTTAGCGCAAAAATTATTTCTTTTATTTTATTATTATTAATTCTTTTTATAAGGCTGTCAATATTTAGATTTTCTGGGGTTATTCCATTTAAAGGTGAGATAACCCCTCCTATTGAGTGATACAGCCCATTATAAGAATTGGTGGATTCTATTACATAAATGTCAAAAGGATTTTCCACAACGCATATTACTTCATTATCCCGATTTCTATCTGTGCATATCTGACATGGTTCCGTATCAGATATGTTTCCACAAATGCTACAAAAGTGAGATTTTTGCTTCAGATTTATAATCGAATTGCTTAACTTTTCTACGAAACTATTGCTTTGTTTTAGTAAAAAAAAGGCTATCCTTTCACTGCTCTTTTGCCCAATTCCAGGAAGTTGTGAAAAGCAATGAATAAAATCTGAAAAGCTTTTTGAAAACATTTTATTTTCCGAGCAGGAAATTACCAAGCCCTGAAGTTTTCATGTTCTTTTTTACCAGTCGATCCACTTCTTTTGCTGCGGCCTTATGTGCTTCTTTTGTACATTTGGCAAGTTCCTCAGGAGATGTTTTTAAAGCTTCTTCTTTAAACTCAATATTTTTTATCATTTTTTCTCCATCAAGAGTAACCTTTACATATCCCTTTTTTGAAACACCCGTTGCCCTTATTTCTTCCATTACTCTTTTTGCATCCTCTGCCATTTTCTTTAATTTTGTCATATCCTTTAAACTTTCAATTGCTGGCATATAAGTTTCCTCCATTCTTTATAATAAATTTAAAATTATAATATTTTTCCATCAAAAAGAGAAACTATCTCTTTTATCATTTCGGAATTGTCATTTTTTGAGACCCTGTTAGAGCTATCAGCAATAGAGTTATCAATAGGTAGTTCTGTTTGTTTTTGCTTGGTTATGGATTGATCCTGAGGTTTTTCGATTGATAGTACAAACTTAATTTCTTTTAACGATTTTACCTCCTTTAATACACTTTGCTTAATTTCATCCTTATTTTTTGTGAAGTATTCCAGGGAATTATTATTATTAACCTCTACTACCAGACAATTATTAATAATTTTTGTTTTAGTTACTGTATTTAACATTGATTTCATAATCTCACTTCTGGATAGAATTTGCATTAGAATATTTTTTATTTCACTTTCATCCGGAGATTTATTATCCAGAACCTGCCCTACCCGTCGTGCTGCAGGTAAATCGGTTTTGTTAGATGATTTAACATATGAAAGTATCTCACTTCTTAATTGACTTATCGGAATAATGTTTTTGTAATCAATCATTTTAAATAATGTTGTTTCAAGAAGAAATCTTTCATTTGAATCGCCCTTTAACTCCTTGTATAGATCAACAAGAAGATTAATTAGAAGTAGTATTTCTTCATTAGAAAATGCTTTAAATACTTCTTTATAGAGAGGAATTTTGTTTTCCGGAACTTCTATAAACTCCCAGAAATTTTCAGTACTGTTAATAACTACCCCGTTTCTAAAAAAAATAATAAAATTTTTAACAAAATTTTTAATATCTCCTTCATTGTTGATATATTCTTCTACAATTTTTAATAGTCCGATAATGTCTCTTTTTAGTATAGCATCTATTACACTAAAGTAGTAATTTTCCGAAGGTATTCCAATTAATTCAGCAGCACTTTTTTCAGTTATTTTTCCTTCTGAATATATAACTATCTGGTCAAAAAGACTTTCTGCATCTCTTAAAGAGCCATCAGCATTTCCCGCTATGAGATATAACCCTTCCTCTTCATACTGTATATGTTCCTGATCACAAATCTTTTTTAATTGTTCAACAATAACTTTTGTTAAAATCTTTTTAAATACATAGTGCTGACATCTTGATTTTATAGTTGGTATTACCTTATGAGCTTCTGTTGTTGCCAGGATAAATACTACATGCTCAGGTGGTTCCTCAAGGGTTTTTAGTAAAGCATTTGAAGCCTCATTAGTAAGCATATGCACTTCATCAATTATATATACTTTATATTTGCCATGCATTGGAAGATATGAAACAGTATCTCTAAGCTCTCTTATATTATCAATTCCCCTATTTGAAGCACCATCAATTTCTATAACATCTGTGGAATAACCATTAGTTATTTCTATGCAGGAACTGCACTTATTACAAGGTTCAAAGTTGCTCTGTCTATTTTGGCAATTAAGAGCCTTGGCTACTATTCGAGCAGTAGTAGTTTTGCCTACTCCTCTTATTCCGGAAAAAAGCAGGGCATGAGGTATTTTGCCGGAAGACAAAGAATTTACAAGGGTTCTAACCAGGCTTTCCTGACCGATTATATCCTTAAATAGCTGGGGCCTCCATTTTCTAGCAGTAACAAGATAATTCATTCTTAATGTATCCTCACATACTAACTGTTTAGGTAATGTAATAATTGTAATATTTGAATCTTAAAAAATCAAAATTAAATACACTAATTTATCTTTTCTAATCACTCCCAAATGGAAATTTTTAAAATTAATAACTATCTATTGACACAATATTAAAATCTATTTATTATATAATAGAGTTAAAGATAGAAAAGGAGGTCTATTATGTTCTTTAAAAAGTTATTCTTCTCAGGAGTTATTTTGTTTACAACTGCAAACTTGCTTTCCAGCCTTATAATAACTGAGCCAAGTTTTCCATTTAGAGCTTTCATATATAAAGCTCTCAAGGTACCTCCAGAAGAGGTAAAAAATATAACTGTCATAAAGGACGAACCCTATTACTTCGAGTGTTCTTATCAAGGGAAAAATTACAAAGCTATTCTTATGTCTATTGGAGCTATCTATATGTACAGAGAAGGGCAGAACCCTCTTTTAATCTCTTTTGATGTAAGAGAATATAAGCAGGATTTCCGCTTCTTAAAAGCCGCGAATTATTACTGAACCTTTGATTGTAGTTCCCCATCGCTTAGTTTGGTCAGTAATAAATCTCCTTCATTAGCCAGGGTTGCAGACTTTAGTATTTCTTTTTGCTTTTTTTCATTTATTTTATAGGTAATTGAATATCCTCGCTTTAAAGTATTTTCAGGATTCAATGCTGTAAGTTTTCCAAAACTATACTTTAATCTATTTTTCAAGTTTTCCAAAAAGTTTATGAATGCGTTTTTAAATCGAATATTTATATTTTCAAAGGTAAGAGCTATCTGTGATATATCTTCCTGTAACATCTTTTTTAGTTGTTCTTCACCCCTAACGCTTAGAAAATACCTTGCATCATCCAACTTTTTTAGAAAAATAGACTCTATCCGGCTTTTGAGATTATTAATGTATGCAAGAATTTCGTTTTTATCTTTTACCACCATTTCTGCTGCCGCTGAGGGAGTAGGAGCCCTTAAATCGGCAACAAAATCCGCTATAGTATAGTCAATTTCATGCCCAACAGCTGATATTACTGGTATCTTTGAGTTAAATATAGCTCTAGCTACTCTTTCTTCATTAAAGCACCATAGATCCTCAAGAGAACCTCCCCCTCTTCCTACGATTAGTACATCAATGAAATTTGAAGCATACTTGTTTGCTACTTTTATAGCCCTTTCTATTTCCTCTGCGGCACCTTCACCCTGAACGGCCGCTGGAAAAATCACAATATTTACACTGGAAAACCTTCGAGAAGTAATATTAAGGATATCCTGAATTGCTGCTCCAGTAGGAGAAGTTACTACTCCTACCCACTGAGGAAACTCTGGAATTTTTCTCTTATGTTCCTTGCGGAATAATCCCTCTTCTTCAAGTTTTTTCTTCAGTTCGTCAAATTTTCTCTTAAGAATCCCCTCTCCTACAAATTCTATTTCTTCTGCAAATAGTGTTACATAACCCTCTTTTTTGTAATAGGAAATTCTGCCGAATACCAATATATCTACACCATTTTTTATATCCTGAGCATACTTTCGCGCATTAGAATTTGACATAATTACTACATTAAGCTTGGCTTCGTCGTCCTTTATGTTAAAGTATATATTACCACTTTGCTGGAACTTCAGATTACTCACTTCTCCCCTAACCCAAAGAGGAGAGAGATTCTGCGAAATAAGAGATTGGATTAACCTGGCAACAGTACTTACAGGAAGTGCTTGTGCTATATGATTTAACATTTAATACTTACTTAATATTATATCTCTTCTTAAATCTATCGACCATACCACCACGTTCTGCTATTCTTTTCTGTCCTGTATAGAAAGGATGGCATTTTGAACATATTTCGACATTAATCTCCGGAACAACAGTTCGAACTGTAAATTCATTACCACAGGTACACTTTACTTTTGTATCATAAAGCTTTGGATGAATTCCCTCTTTCATTGAATTATCTCCTAATAACTACAATAAGTGATTAAATTATAAAATATTCTATTTTTTTAGTCAAAAATTTTACATTTAAGATTAGACTTTGTTATTTTAGTACTTCCTTTATCTTTTTAGATAATTCTGCCATTGTGTATGGTTTCTGAATAAACCCCCTTGCTCCTTCCCTAATAGCTTCCGAAATTCTTTTGTCCTGCCGAAATCCAGATACAACAAGAACTTTCACTTCAGGATTTACCTTCTTCATTTTTTGAAAGACTTCCAATCCGGACATCTTTGGCATTGCTATATCAAGTAATACCAGTTTAATCCTTAGGTGTTTTTCCTTGAATATTTTTATGGCCTTATCACCATCTGCAGCAGTAATAACTGAGTATCCACATTTCTCTAGAATTTCTGAGGCTACTTTTCTTATTGATGCCTCGTCATCAACAACAAGTATTAGTCCACTTCCCTGATAGATGGTTTGATCTGGTTTAGTTTCCGCCTTTTCGTATATTTCAAGGCTCGGAAGATATATTTTAAATTCCGACCCCATACCTACTTCTGAATAAACATCAATAAACCCCTTATGGAGTTGTATAATGTTAAGTACAATTGCAAGACCAAGGCCTGTACCTTTCCCTATATTCTTTGTAGTAAAAAATGGATCAAATATCCTGCTCATAGTCTGCTGATCCATACCAACCCCTGTATCTGCTACCTTTAATAGATAATAATATCCTTCTCTACTCTGGGGATGAATAGTACAGAAAGAATGATCAGCATAGAATTTTTCTACAGAAATTGATAAAACACCTCCTTGTTTTTCTCCTGGCTTGCGCATCAATGTCATTGCATGCCACGCATTAATACATAGATTTAGCAATACCTCTTCAATCTGGGTGAAGTCTGCATTTATCATAGCCTCACCCATACAATAGGAAACCTTTATTTCTACACTCTTGTCTATGGTATTTTTACATATCTTTATAACGCTTTCTATAATCTTATTTAAATCATTAGGACTGAAAGATAATTCCTGCTTATGAGAAAGAAAAAGAAGGTTTTTAACTATATCTGAAGCCCTATTGGCAGCATTCTCTATAACCTGGATATCATCCTCAATCTGCCCAATCTCAAGCGTACCGGTTTGAAGTGAATGTTTCATTATTGACACAGTACCAATAATAGCCGTAAGGATATTATTAAAATCATGTGCAAGACCCCCTGCAAGAAGACGAACGGTATCCATTTTTTGTAATTGTCTAAGTTGTTCATCTTTTTTCTCCAGTTCTGTAACATCATCAAGTCGAATCACAGCTCCACTGGATCCATTATATGCAAGCGGATGAAGTAAAACATCCAGATATCGCTTGCTACCATTCTGATATATTTCTCTGTAATATGAAGCGCTTTTCTTCTTGTTTATAATTTCACCAATTTTATCTTCAAACTTTTTCAGAAATGGCATTATCTCCCAAACCTTCCTCCCTATAGCTTTTCCTGCTGATATGCCAGTGATATTTTCTGCGGCTATATTCCACTGAGTGATAATTCCTTCTCTATCTATCGAAATAAGCATTGAAGATAGAGAATTAAACACATTGTTTAAGTAATTACGCGCCCTTCTAAGTTCCTCTTCTGCCTCTTTACGTTCTGCAATTTCTGTATGAAGATCTTTAAGAATTTTATTTATTTTCTCCGCCATAAAATTGAAAGTACTGGCAAGAGTTTTAAATTCCCCTCTCATTTTCATCTCTGCTCTAACCTTAAAATTACCATTTCCAAGCTTTTCGGCTACTTCAGTAAGGTGGTCTATTGGTTTTGTAAATAAAGTGGCAAGAAATAAAGACATAATCACTGCCATTATAATTACTATAACTGTTGCGACTAAATTGAGAATGAAAAAAAAACGAAACCGATTATTTAAATCAAATAGATCATTTTCAAAACTCTTTCTGGCCATATTTGCCGTTTCATCAAGCAAACTCATTAAGCAACTTTTATTTTCTTTAAATTTGTTAACTGTATCAATTCTACTCTGAAATTCCTGAAGGTTTTTTAATTCCAAAATTGTTGAACCAAATTGATAATATTTTCCAAATGTAATCCTGATTTCCTGAAGAAATGATTCTTCCTCTGGAATGGTTTCTATAAGCGTGAATATATTATCATAAAAATCTTTTGCCTTTTTATCAAGATCCTGAATTGCTTCTTTCCTTTTCTCAGGATTAAAAAGCATGGCATCCCATATTCTTGCATGAATATCCATGATAATCAAATAGGAATTTTGTATCCTGCGCTCAATAATCAACTTTTCCTGAACAATTATCTGCATCCTGGCAGAGGTTCGTCGCAAAAATTCCAGGTTAACCGCAATAATTGCCACAAAAATAAGGCTAACTATGCTAAAACCTATTAGTAATCTGTACCTTAGCTTCATTTAAAACTTTTCCTGATAACAAATTTCCCTAAACCTAATCCCACTTTTATTTTCTTGAAAGCCCTATGATCATCAAATTTGTCTGTTCGGGTAACGCCGATTTATATACATAATATCTCTTGCCGTTTATTGTAATATCGAAATATTTTTCAGTGGAAATTCTTCTACCCAGTTCTTGTATATCGGAAGGATTATCCTTATATGTCAAATTATACTCTTCCTGTACAAATCTGTTTTCTTTAATTTGTTGTAAATATTCATATTCCCTTAAAACCTTTATTTTCAATTCCTTTCTCGCCATAGGGCTTGCACCAATCACAGAACTTTGACCTGTGACAAGAAGCAAGATAGAATCTTTATTCTGGAAAAACTTCCGTGCCAGAGTGGTTAGATACACCTCATTACATACAACTGCTTCAAGCTTGTTTTTATAATAAACAGGCTTTAAAACATCACAAACCCACCCACCACCATGCAATACAACAAACGGGAAATCCATCCACACAACCCTTTTCTCTGGATTATGCTTTTCATCAGCCAGATAGTACCAAGGAAACTTTCTATAATCCAGTTTTGGGGGCAAGGAGGAAATAAAATCTATGAAAGGATATGACATACCAAGGGTATTTTGACCTAAAATAAAATAAACTATTGCTTCTCGTGAAATTTTTTTTAACAACGGTTCCATATTTTCTAAAAGACGAATACGTCTCTTTATTTCATTGTTAACAGCTATTGCTCCTGTTGCACAAAAAGCGGCTCCTCCATCGTTTGTTGCTTTGTAGTACATAGTTTTTTCATAAAATCTGTATTTTCCGCCTTTTTCATAATCCATCTTATCTATAGAAAGATCATATTTATCTTTGTTTTTCAATAATTCTTCCATTTCAGAAGCTATCTTTTCTGCAGCCTCCCTGGCATAAACAAAGTATTCATTTATTTCCTTTGTCGCTTGCTCTACTTCTTTTTTCATTATTCCTATACTGCTTTCGCATCCATTCAAAAGGGCTAAAATAAGTAAAAATCCCCATAAAGTCCTCTTTGCCATTTCAAGCTCCTTCACCCCAAAATTATTTTATTATCGTCAAATCCTGAAAGACTTCTTTATAATTTTAATTAAATCTCTAAAAGATTCAATCCTAAAATCGATATGTGAAAGTAATTCCTTGTAGTCCTTCTTTTCATATACCGAGTATAATGGTAAAACAGTTATAAACCCAGCTTCATAAGCATTCCATAAGGCTATTGGTGTATCATCAACATAAAACCATTGCTCCGGGCTAAGATTGTATCTGGTAATAAGGTTTCTAAATGTTTCAAAATCAGACTTTGGACTATTATTTACATCAATAAAATTATTTGAAAACCTGTCAAATATCTTTTTAAATCTTTTTTGTTTATGGTCAGCCATAGAAAAAAATAATATCTTTTTATTTAAAGCCTGACACCAGGAAATAAAATAATCAAAATCCTTGTCTATTTCAATGATTTTCCCCTTATATTGAGTTAATGAGCTAATTCCCTCAAAAAACTCTTCTGCTTTTTCTAAAATCCCCATAGATTTAAATAAAAAGTTAACAGAATCATGAAATGAAAGGGCTGTCATATTCTTAAGAAAAGAATATAAAAAGTGAGAGGGAAGTTCCCTATATTTTTGTATAAAATCAAGAGCATACTCAAGAAGCACATAAACAGAATTTTTTAGAACCGTACCATCAATATCCAGTATAAACCCTTCAAAGTTTTTATAGTCCCTCATTTTTATTTAATCCCACAAAATATTTTTATTTGCCTCTTTGTCTATTTTTCTAATAAGCGAAAGATTTATTTCCTTTAGATTACTGATAATATGCTTTACTCCAGTTTGAATCATATCTGCTCTTTGATAACTAAACTCAAAACTCGATGGCATACCTATAAAGGGCATATTGAGCCTTTTAGCTTCTTCTGCAACTGTATTAACATCGTCTATAAAAAGTATTTCTTTATTTTTCACCTTATATATATCAAAAGCTATTTCTTTTAGTCCTGGCCTGAAGTCATTAGTACAGATATATCTATCAAAATATGATATATAGCCTGCCAATTCCTTTTGATAATAATCCTCCGAAAGTCCTCCATAGCAAACAAGTTTAAGTCCGGCACTTAAAAGTTTTTCAAGAACCTCACCCGCACCATCAGTTAAACCTATCCCGAACTGATTAATATACTCTTTTCTTTCCTGAAAGTACAGACTTAGAAGTTTATCTTTGCTTATGTTTAAATGAAGGTATTGAATCAAGTATTTTGCCGCTTCATCCCGGTTTTTTGAAAAAACATTTCTTTCTAATTCCCTTGAATAAATGCCTCCATATTTCTCTACAAAACTTTTAATCACAGGACTGAAAGTGTCTTTTAAAAGAACGCCGTCTATATCAAAGGCAATTATTCTGATATGATCCATTTAAACCCTCTCCCTATCTACTTTTAAGTAGCAATACTGCCTTATTGCTTCCTTCAGATTATTCCTGTTAGACTTTGTTATTTTAGTAATATGACAGCCGGCAAATATTTTTCCTCCTTCTTCAGAAATCCATTTTAGGCAACATTCTCCACAAATGAATCCTATTCTTGAAAAAAACACAAAAAACTCAAAAATCCTGGATTTTGTTATTTCTTCAAGATTTTCCTCCATTTCAACGCAAAAACCTTCATGGGAAATATCAAGAAGATTGAAAGTGATATATTTATCATGCTCCCTACTCCAGAAAGAGGCATTATAGTTACTTCCTCCAACCAGATAGAATCTATGCGGAGTATCAATAGCATCCTTGCCTTTTCTCAGTCTATTAAAAAGCTTTTTACTTATAATGCGACCCTCCAGCGTACATTGATTACATAAAAAACCTCTTTGATAAACATCAACCTGGAAGAACACATATTCCCATTTTCCTTCATTATTAGCTCTATAATCTTTGAGTTCATTTTTCATCTCAACAGGGTAATGGAGATCTAAATAGTCAAAAAAATTTGCTTTAAGCTGATTCAATATGATTTGAGTATTTTCAACTGTTACCTTGCCATAAATGTGACAGCAAGCTATAGAAAATTGCCTTGCTGCCTCCAGCATCATCATCCCTGGCACATGATCCTGCGGATGCTCAAAAAAAAAGGGATGCTCTGGATTTATTATCATATTAGCATAAAAGATATTCTCTTTATTAAATTCTTTAATATTTTCAAACATTTCAGATAAAATCATCCTTTCCTTATTTGATATTCCAATATCTTTTAAACCCAGTATTTTTTGAATTCTTTTTCCTTCTAGCTCAGATAAATGACTTTTTAATACATAAATGTTGGATTTACTATCTTTTGAATAGTATTCCAGCAACACATTCCTATCTTTATTTGAAATGGAATAAGCTTTGTCATTGCCATCTATGATCTTCGAGTCTATTGTATGAGGAATATTGAACAAAATATAGCCTTCTTTGCCCAGATTGGTACTATCGAATTTATGCGGAGTATAATACTCTAGAAAAAAGCTTTTCTGGGAATCATTCAGATCTGGAAATATAACCTTTTCAACAGTTTCCTTTTCGATAAAGGTTGGAATACTTCGCCTTAAATTACAAATGAGCACATTCTCTTCATTAAACTTATGAACATATTTTTTGTCAAGCATAGATTCTTTGAAAATTTTCATACTTAAATCTTCCTTTTTTTAAATTGAATAAAAGAAATTTTAATCATTATACAGGGAATAGAAAAAAAATCAATAGTACTTTTGGATTAGAAGCCATAAATTGAATTTGATTAATTATTTTTTTTGTTTTATACTACTTTTGAAAATAAGGAGGGAGAGTGAAAATGTCAAAAAGTAATAAGATATGTCCCATCTCCGGAGAAGCCTGTGATCCGTTTGACTGGACTGGAAAAGACTCTGTAAATCTAAATTGCTCTTTTTATGTGTATTCAGAGCATGCTCCCGGTTATTGTATCTATATAGAAGCTATGAAGGCTCTTCCAAAAATAGCTGATAACATCGGCAAGATAAAACTATAAAGGAAATATTTTATGAAACTAAATGAATGGTTAAATCATGAGCTTCCAGAAATAGCAGAAAAACTGGAAATAATTAATGAAAAAAATATACTAAAAGAAAATTCAATAGGATTCTCAGGAAAAGAGGCTGTTTATGCAGTTATTCATGAGCTTAGAAGAGCCCTTTTTCCCGGAGTATTCGATAAAGATCCCATTGATAAAGCTCGCATAAATGTCCATATTGGAAATATTCTAAGGGAATCTGCTGTAGATCTATCCCTGTTAATAGAAAAAGCTTTTGATTATTATTGCGATAAAAAAGATTGTGGACAATGCGATTGCAGGGAAAATGCTAATGAGATAACAATAAAGCTGTTAAAAGAACTTCCTTTGATTCGTGAAGCACTCCAGCTTGATATTAAAGCGGCATATTACGGAGATCCTGCAGCTAAATCCGAAGAAGAGATTGTACTGAGTTATCCCTCAATCGAGGCATTAAGTGTTTACAGAATTGCTCATTTTTTGTATGGACACAAGGTTCCGGTAATACCAAGAATTATGTCTGAATATGCACATCAGAGAACGGGAATAGATATACATCCCGGAGCAAAAATCGGACATTCCTTCTTTATAGACCACGGAACCGGTGTGGTTATTGGTGAAACCTGTACCATCGGCAATAATGTAAAAATCTATCAGGGTGTTACCCTTGGGGCTAAAAGCTTTCCACTCGATGAAAATGGAAATCCAATAAAAAATATAAAACGTCATCCAGATATTGAGGACAATGTAATCATATATGCCGGAGCCACGATTCTTGGAGGTAAAACAAGAATAGGGCATGATTCTGTTATAGGTGGGAATGTATGGCTTACAGAATCTGTACCCCCCTACTCTCATGTATATAATGCGTCACCTTCGCCATTGATAAGACAAAAAAAGCCAAGAAGTGAATAATTATTACAGTATCAAATCAATTAGAAGCCCCTTTATACTATTCACAAGCTTCAAATATGAAAGCCTGCTTTTCTCTTTTGATAAAATCATCTGTGCAATTCCAGATAGATTTTTATCTATCTCTTCTACGGTTTTATAAAGCTTTTGCTTGGAAAAGCTTATACGTGAAACAGTGTCTTTTACTTCATAGTTAGCCTGAAGAATTTTTATAAAAAGACGGATATGCTTTTTGTACAGGTTAAAATTCTCTGGCGAAGGGTTGTTTGACAATGTTTCCCCATATTGTTCAATCAGGCCTGCAAGACTCATTAAATCATCCTGCTCAATATCTTCTATGTCTATTGGAATATCTAAAGGATTCTCTATTTGCCTTAGAGCCTCAAGAAAGTTACCTTTTTTATTACTTACAACTTCACTCTTATCAAGCTTTTTCTTTGTAGATAATGACTTTGTTTCTATTCGCATAATCTACTTCCATTTATAAATTATAAGAAATACTTCTTTACTCAGCTTCATTATCCCTCAGAACACAGGCATAGGCATTATGATTATGAATAGATTCAAAGTTTGTTACCTCCACAGAATACCATTGAATGCGACTATCATTGTTTAGCAGGCGTGCTACTTCTCTTGCTGTATCTTCTACAAAATGTGGATTTTTATAAGCCTTTTCGGTTATAAACTTTTCATCCTCTCTTTTTAGAAGGCTATAAATTGGAGCTGAGGCACTTTTCTCTCCTATTTCAATCAACTCCTCAAACCATACAAGCTTACTGGATATCACTCGAATTTTTATTAACCCCCTTTGATTATGCGCACCAAATTTGCTAATCTCCTTTGAGCAGGGGCATAGATTATGTACAGGAACATTTACTTCCACTAAAAGCTTAAGCTTACCTTCTGTACTCATCTGTGCTTCAACACGACATATATAATCCATCGGGCTTTCTATCATAGAAACAGGGGCTTTTTTCTTAATAAAATAAGGAAATTCAACCTCTAAATGCGCTGTCTCACATTGAAAGGTCTTTATAGTATCCTTCAAAATTTTATCCAGTTCTTTCATATTAAGATTTACACTATGTCTGCTAATTACCTCCAGGAAACGGCTCATATGCGTTCCACGATAATGATGTGGAAGGTTTACATACATATTAATCTGCGCCACAGTATGCTGAACATCACCCGAGCGGTCCAATACACTGATTGGATAGCGTACATTATTCACGCCTACCTTATAAATTGGAATTTTTCTTTTATCCGGCTCACTCTGTAAATCACGCACCTGTTTTGTCCTCCCTAAGGGTAATAAAGCTTGTTTCTGTTTCCCATATAGTAATCTCGTATAGATGATACCTTTCTGACTTTAAGGAAGGTTCAAGCTGTTTCCATATCCATTCAGATATATTTTCTGCTGTAGTCTGCTCAATTAATTCATTAATATAGCTGTGATCCAGTTTATCTATTATTCTCTCTTTTACTATTCGACTAAACTCTATAAAATCAATAATCATTCCTGTTTTCTTATCGGGATAACCCTCCAGCGTTACCCTTAATCTGTAAGTATGCCCATGGAGTCTTTCACACTTACCATTGTAGTGAATAAGATTATGTGCAGCATCAAAATGAAACTCTTTAGATATATAAATTTTCATCTTTTAACCTTAAATCCTAAAATTTAGTATTTTATTTTAAGCTATATTCTCTTAAAATTCCATATATTGAACTGATAATCGGTTATTTGGCTTAACATGAATTTTCCAACCTGATTAAAAGGATAGGCTCTATACTTAACCACAATCAAGTTTGTCAAATGTAATGAACGTTTGCGACCGTTCATTACATTATAGCAATATTGAGCTGCCTCTACTATTTGTGGTTTTAACCAAGAATAACACGAATAGAACGAATAATAAGTGCAAAATAAATTCGTTTTCTTGACAAAATGAATTTTTGTCATTATAACTATTGTTCAATTATCGCTAAAGAGTTTTAAAGTTCTGATGTATTTCTCGACAGCCATCCGATTAATGATTCGCAGGAGAGCCTTACGGTTAATAAGAAAGGTAAACATCGCCTTAGAATCTCAGCAGTAAATGATAAGGGAATAGTCATAGAAAGGGAT